>WNGD01009732.1_pt1 | contig 20249 bp, 16 predicted proteins | sample 5400671 | NCBI WGS metagenome assembly WNGD01 (sample SAMN13153369, study PRJNA577476) | soil metagenome | isolation source: 40 cm soil or saprolite under grassland replicate 2 | place: USA:California | collected 2016-06-15 | reverse complement strand
GCCTCCCACACGAGTAATTGACGCTGCCGGTCGGGCTGGTCGTCGTCCTGCACCATGAGGCTCTCGAACCAGCCCGTCAGAAAGCGGCGCTCGGACTCGATGGTGCGGTCGCTGTGGTTGCGGGTGACGTGGGTATCCACGTACCCCTGCAGGATGGCGTGGTGATCGGCGAGCATCTGAGAAAAAGGCACCGGGGTCGAAACACCCTCGAGGGTGTGAACGAGTGCGAGCTGGGGACGACTCATATCTCACCTTCCTTCAAGTTTAACTACTCTAACTTCTGTATATATTACCTTACTCAAGTTAAACTTGTCAAGGGGTCGCTAAAAACACGTTTGCGTGCGTGCAGCGTATCGCATGTTCGCTCCGCTGAGAGGGTGAAAAAGGGTGGATTTTGCCAGTAGAGGTGGGAGTTGGCCTTCCGTTGATTTGCGGATCTCTGCCTGTGCCATTGCCAGTATCTCTGAATTGTTGGAGTTCTCCCAGATAATCAGTCTCTCCATCAAGCTAAATAGGCGCAGGCGTTCCTTTTCCTGCTCTTGCTCTGTCGGAAACTTGTCCGTATGTTCAGAGGGATCATCTACCAGCGAGGCAAAGAGCACTGCTCGGCATGTGGCGAGTGGTTTCCGTGACCACCAGAGGTGTAGCGTGGAGGGATGACCGTGACGGATGGATTTCTCACGGGTGGAGGCTTTGTTGATGGCTTCGAGAGGGAGGGTGACCTCGATGAGTTTTTTGCGGTAGGTCATACAGGGATAACTCCTTTGGTGAGCAGTTTGGACAGGTCATAGTTGACGCTGGTGGCTCCGAAATCGGGTTCGGCATGAAATGGTCTGGTGATGTAGTGCGTTGTTGTGTGATCATCATCGACTTCGACAACGGCGAGAATGAAGTCGTCGGGCTTGTTGAGTGCGGTCAGGATCTCGTTGCGGGTGACGGTGACGGTGGGAGCTCCTTGCACGCGGCCTTTGACTTCGATGAAGCGCAGTTTGCCGGTGTTGGGAACACGCGATTCGATGTCGTAGCCGCACTTGTTGGCACTGACGTCGCGGGGAAGGTAGCCGAGTTGCTGTTCGAGGTGCATGACGGCGTGCATGGCGATGCGTTCGACGCGGGCGGTTTCATGGGCAAATTGGGCTATGGCGGTCGGGTCGCTCTGGCCAGTAAGCTTATTTAGCAGTCCTTGGGGGATGACGAGAACGCCACCTACTACGACGGGCGGCAGGGGCGAGAGTTTGCGCTCTTGCTCTAGCTCGTGAAGGCGGCGTTCCAGGCGGGCGTAGAGTTCTTCGGCGCGTTGCTGGGCGATCTGCGAGTTGAGACGGGCCAGCGTTTTGCCGGTGGCCTCTTGCGCTTTGAGTATGGCGGCACGGTTGTCCCAGTAGCTGATCTCTTTGGTGAGCCGGTCGTTGACGGCGGCAATAGTTTTGTTGATCTGCTCTTCGCGTCGCTGGCGCACCTCGGCTAAGTGCTGTGGCACCAGTGTGGTGATGGCGTAGCTGCGTGCTTGCTCCTCTACGTTGCTGGTAAGCCAGGGAGCGTTACGTAGTGAGGAGAGCAGGGGATATTCATGCCCGTCCAAGGGGCGATAGTCGAGGAAGGGGGCATAGCCTGACGAGGCGATGTGGCCTTGCTCGTTCAATTCGATAAATTGCAGTTGGCGGGAGACCTCGCGCCGTTTGCCGGTGGTATCGAGGCTTCCGTCCTGGATGGTATGTTCAAGGTAGAAGAGGACACGCAGTTCCTCGCTGGCATCATTGGGATTGACCAGCATGGTGCCCTGTGTGAGCAGGTTGCGGTACTGATCTAGCATCAGGTCGAGCGTGGCATCAAGTAGGGGATGACCAGGGCAGACGAAGGTGGCCTGGGGTTTGCCCGGCGCGGTGATGCGCTCCTTCTCGAAGACTACGCGCTCGTATTGACGCAGCAGGGGAGTACGGGTATCACTGCGAGCCATGTAATTGCGGATGGCGGCAGGCACATGGGTGATTTCGTAGCGGTGTGGCTCGCGCTCGTAGTGCTTGCCACCGAGCCGCTTGAGGGCTTCGAGGAAAAATGAGGCGATAAAGTGCGGTTGCAGGCGACGGGCGGCGGCACGTTCCATGTCTTCACGGAGCTGGCGCACACGCACGACGTTCATCATTTCGTGGGTCAGGGCGCGTTCTTCGAGCAAGGCTTGCAGATGCTGGCGATCGAGGGCTTGATCGACGACACGGGTCAGCCTGTCACGCACATCGGCCCGATTGCCATAGCGAATGGCTTCTATCAGCAGATCGCGCAAGGGACGATTGTCGTACAGGACCTCGCCCAACACGTCAAAGACCTGGCCTCCCAGAGCGTCGCGTTCCTCTTCCAGCTTCTTGAGCAGCGTTGAGAAGACCTCACCTTCACGTGTCTGTGCCGCGACCAGATTCCAGAGGTGACAGACCTCTTTCTGGCCGATGCGATGGATGCGCCCGAAACGCTGTTCCAGGCGATTCGGATTCCACGGCAGATCGTAGTTGACCATCAGGTGAGCCCGCTGCAGGTTGATGCCTTCACCGGCAGCATCGGTGGCGATGAGCACCTGGACCTGTTTGTCCTGGGTGAAGGACTCCTGGGCATGTGTGCGCTCTTCGCGGCCCATGCCGCCGTGAATGGTGACCACGGCCTCGCTCTGTCCAAGCATGGTACGAATGCGCTCGTGCAGGTAGTTGAGGGTGTCGCGGTGTTCGGTGAAGATCACCAGCTTGCGCCTCTGTTTGGCTGTGTCAAACATCTCGCTATGGTTTTGCAGCAGGCTGGCCAGTCCATCCCACTTGCGGTCGGTACCGCTGCGCCGGACGGTGAGGGCTCTTTCCTCCAGCTGGGCCAGCATAGCGATCTCGACCTCAAGCTCGGCCATGGTGCGGGCTGCCGAAGCTTGATCGACGATGCGCTCCTCGGCCTCTTCAAGTTCGGCACTGGGAGCGTCGTTCGAGGTCATCCTCAGACATGAGTGGTAGGCCCTGGAACAGTGCCTGCGGGAGGTCAGTCTGTTGGCGTGCCTGCTGTATCTCGTGCAGCCGCCGCTCAAGTCGAGCGCGGCGACGCTTCAAAGATTGGTAGATGGCCTCCGGTGATGAAGCGAGACGGCGTTGCAGAGTGGTCAGAGCGAAGCCAACGGTGCCTTTGCTGCCTTTGTGTTCAAGGGCGTCGGCGCGGTTGAACTCCTGGCGCACGTAGTCGGTCACTTCCTGATACAAGGTGTCTTCCAGACCCGAAAGGCCGTAGTTGACGGTGTAGGCGCGACGTTCGGGAAAGAGGGGCGTGGCCTCGAAGGTGTACAGCTGCTCTTTGACGAGGTGGCGCATGAGGTCGGAAACATCGACTTTGTGAACGCCATCGCGGAAGCGGCCTTCAAAGCGATCGGCATCGAGCAGGCGCAGGAAGAGTTGGAAATCTTCCTCTTTGCCATTGTGCGGCGTGGCGGTGAGCAGTACGAGGTGGCGCGTAATTCTGCCCAGCAACTCGCCAAGCTGATAGCGTTTGGTATACCTGACCTCGCCGCCGAAAAAGGTGGCCGACATCTTGTGAGCCTCATCGACGACGATCAGGTCCCATTCTGTCTGTGCGAGTCTTTTCTGTACCTGTTCATCGCGTGACAGCTTGTCGAGGCGGGCGATACACAGGGGTATGTCGGCCAAGGCATTGCCGGAGGCGGAGGCTTCCAGGCGGTCATTGGTGAGGATGTCAAAGACGAGATGGAAACGCCGGTTCAGTTCATCCTGCCATTGTTCGACGAGGTTGCCAGGGGCTACGATGAGGCAGCGATGCAGGTCGCCACGAATGCTCAGTTCTTTTATAAGTAGCCCGGTCATGATGGTTTTGCCAGAGCCAGGATCGTCGGCGAGCAGGTAGCGCAAGGGCTGTTTGACCAGCATGGTTTCGTAGACGGCGGTGATCTGGTGTGGCAGTGGCTCAATGAGCGAGGTATGCACGGCGATCAGGGGGTCAAAGAGGTAGGCCAGCCGGATGCGGTAGGCTTCGGAGGTGAGACGAAAGAGGGCGCCATCGGCATCGAAGCTCCACGGCAGGTTTGCCGGGATGATTTCCAGGTCGGCCACGCGGTCGCTATAGAGCAGTTCACTACCCAGATGGCCGCTGGCGTCCTTGTAAATGAGTTCGGCCCCGATGGAGCCGTGCTGTTTGACATTGACAAGCGTGACAATACCGCCAGGGAGCAGCCCTTTGACCAGGGCTCCCGCTGTGAGTTCTTCCAGAAGGGCCATCCGCGACCAACCTCATTTCCAGCGCAAGAATAATGCAGTGGATGCAAGGTATCAAATAGTTGAGTCTTTGTCAAGGGGGGATGACCGGCATATGGTCGGATATGTCTTCACATGTTGCCATTGGGGGCGTGGCCGTCGCCCTGTCCTGGGATCATTTCCCCTTAAAAGCACTTGTGGATTATACGTAAGTCTGACTCAAGTATAATCCACAGCACTGCCACGATTTGGTTCTTCCGCAGCTTCGATGATGTGAGAGGAAATGAACTGACTACTCTTATGTCTATATGACTTTCGCAGTCATCCTTACTTGCAGGTGCGGCAACTACGAAAATCAGGTCTAATAGAGCAAAGGTAGTCAGTTCATCGGCTAGGTTTGCTAGCCCGAATAATGTCATGAAACGAGTGTAACACCGTGAGCTAATGTTTAGAAGATGCATTAGTATCATGGATAAGTTTCATTTGTATCGTTAAGAACAAGCACTGGTTGCTGCAGTGAAGAAGAAAGGCACCGCACGGGACCAAGCCATCTTTGTGTTCATGTTGCATACCGGGCTACGTGCGCGAGAAGTCTGTACACTCACCCGCGCCCAGATTCGCTTGGGAAAGAGAAGCGGGAGCATTCTCGTGCATAGCAAGCGGAACAAGTACCGGGAAGTTCCCCTCAATGCAACAGCGCGTGTTGCCCTTGAAGCGTATGACCCTTTCCTTACCAAGCCACACGCTCAGGATGCAACCCCGCTGTTTCGTTCAGAGAAACGGCACGCACGGCTCACTGAGCGGGGACTGGGTTATCTCGTCAAAAAATACGCAGAGCAAGCCAAACTCCGTGATGTCAGTCCACATGATCTGCGCCATCGCTTTGGCTACCGCATGGCAAGAACCGTGCCGTTACACCGACTTGCCCAATTCATGGGTCATGACTCGCTTGATACAACCATGTTGTATGTACAAGGAACGAAAGACGATTTGCAGCAGGCAGTTGAGACGATTGCCTGGACATAGGAGCATAGAAGATGGAGCAACAGAGGAGCACTATAGAAGTCTTCTTGCTATGCCTACAAGGATGAGCACCTTCTGGATGAACTGAAACAGCGGACTATTGAGTACGACGCGCACCTGTCATGGAACGTTAAGCGACCAGGAGATTGAGTCGATGAAAGAATTAAATACAGGTCAGGAACCACCGCTTAAAAAGACGGGGGCTTGAGAAACGGCTACGTCACGTGGATTGTTCTCAGTTCTATTGTTTTGAACGAAAGGATTATTATGAACATCTCTTCCCAACTTGCCCGCAGGTTTGTGCGGTTCGGCCTACTTGGGTGTATCATCTTTCTTCTGATTGCCTGTGGCACCGGAGGCAACACGAACCCACCCGCAACGAGCAATACGACCCCAGCAACTGGCACGAGTACCACGACGCCAGTAATCACTGGTACCATCACCGAGTTTCCAGCGGGGGACAGCGACCCTAGAGTGATTACCGCCGGGCCAGATGGCAACCTCTGGTTCGGCGGGGCGGATAAATACAGAAATAACGCTGTCGTACGCATGACTCCCACTGGCAGCCTCACCGCGTTTAAGCTACCCACGTCTTTTAGCTCGATCTCGCAGATTACCGCTGGACCGGATGGCAACCTCTGGTTTACCTCGTATGATAGTGCCAGTATAGGGCGTATCACTCCCACCGGCAGCATCACCACTTTTCGGCTATCCACCGGCTATGCCAGAGATATTACCGCTGGACCGGATGGCAACCTCTGGTTTACCCTGAGTCCTTTCGACTCCTATAGCAAGGCCTATATAGGCCGCATAACTCCCACCGGAACCGTCACTGAATTTACATCTCAAGACAGTGCCGCAGCGATTACCACCGGGCTAGATGGTAACCTCTGGTTTACCGAGTCGTTGCTCGGAGGCAACCATGCCCAAATAGGACGCATGACTCCCACCGGCAACCTCACCGAGTTTCCGTTGCCAGATAATAGCACCGCCCAAGCGATTACCGCCGGGCCAGATGGCAACCTTTGGTTTACCGAGCCTGGCAATGCCCAAATAGGACGCATGACTCCCACCGGCAACCTCACTGAGTTTCCGTTGCTATCTTCTGATAGCTCTGCTGTAGCGATTACCGCTGGGCCGGATCACAACCTCTGGTTTACCGAGAAAAGCCCGGTGGTCCAAATAGGACGCATGACTCCCACTGGCAGCGTCACCGAATTTCCTGTGACACCTGATACCAAGCCAGATGCGATTATCGTTGGGCCGGATCACAACCTCTGGTTTGCCGAGGATGATACTGGCCAGATAGGGCGATTCACAGTGGGAAAGCCATGAACCCCCAGCTTAAAAGTTGATTTCGCCATTCCGCGCCCTACCTCGATATGGTTGCGGAACATCTCGAACCCGACGAAGCGTACGTAAGAGGCTGTCATAGGTAGTTGCGTCAACCGGTCAGTGCATGCACCAAAGAGAAAGGAACCCTATCGTCATGACTCTCTTATCATCCTACGCACATCGATGCCTACACCTCGTCATGCTTGCCTGCATCGTCCTGCTGCTAGTGGCCTGTAGTGCCGGTGGGAGTGCATCGTCACCAGGCCCTGGTGGCACACCAAGCCTGGGTGTCGGCAACCAACAAACACCTACACTGACAGGTGCTCCTGGCGCGCCGGATGGCGTTATACTCACGAACCTGGGACTCGGTCAAGTGAAGGTGGCGTGGTTTCCAACATTACCCTATGATTCTAAAATTGATCATTACGATGTATATGAGATTCATGCAGACAATAGCATAGGCGGCAAGGTTGCCTCGGTCCCCGCTACGGCGCAGCAGCTTGAAACAATCGCGAAAAACTTAAATCTCTGTACCTATTACCGCTTCGGGGTGGTTGCCGTAGGCACGGATGGAAAGCAGTCAGCCATGACGCTACCGGACAAGCAGGCCTTTACTTGGGGCTCCGCAGCCCCCGGTACAATCCCCAATACGGTCGTGATAATGGCGATGGGGGTAAGCAGTCACGTGCATGCCGGCAGCTTTTCGCCGCTAGATGGCCAGTCGTACTGCACGACTGCTGACGGCAATTCTCCTGTAACAGATGCACCATCGCCACTGCAGGATCTGTTGGATATCTGGGATAACCAAGACCCAGCTAACAGAATATCACACCCTATTGACACGCATGGCCCGAATGGTTTCGGCGCAGGTAATCGCTTGATTGACTCGCTCGCAAGCACAGGCGCGATCGTCCTGCCAATGAGCTACTCAAAGGGTACACGTTTGACGGGGCCGCCTGCCGCTCCAACCTTTACGACCGCAGGGTATAACCCAGACGATGTTGGAAATACGAGTCCCGACCAAGTCGCGCAGTGGCTCGACGACGAACTGGTGTCCATTCATACAACCTGGCCCAACGCCCATATTATCGTCGTTGGACATTCGGCGGGGGGCCTGGCTACCTATCTGTGGTGGACTCAGCATGGTCAATACCAGCCGCAGGGTGTTGTCCAGGCATTTTCGCTCGATGGACCAATCAATGGCACTCAAAACAGTCTTTGCAGCCATCACCTATTCAGCTGGGGATGCAGCAAGGTGTTTGGTATTGATTCTCCGCTGGCGCAGAAGGTGGCTGACCTTTGGAACCAGCAGGACCATTTCGATTTCGATGCGCAAAAAATCGAACAGAAAAGCCCTATCTTCACCGCTGTGGGCACCCAAGGTGATGCGGTTTGGGACTTCGCGGACGGGAATAGATGCGTACAAATTGGCACCCAGTGCGTTGACTATCCCGGTGGTGACAACAACGGTCTTGTTTCCCAGGTATTCCACGGCGATACATGCAAATCGGCGGACTACACCGCATCGTCGTCAAAGTGCGCAACTGGCGCCCACAGCATCGAATCTCGATGCGGGCCGTTGGTTGACGGTACCCACGACTTGTATGGGCTGACAGGAACACTGTGGACGCACTCCGACGTGAAAAATTGCCGGTATGTCATCCCCAAAATTGTCGCCTATGCCTACCATCCTACATCTAAGGCAACGGCCAATGAGAATCCTCTCGGGAAGGTGGACTGGACGAAAGTGGTAACAGAAACAGACCTTGGCTGTAACGGACCAACAGGGCCTCATCTTGGGGTGCAAGTAGACGAAAAGCAGTTCGCCGACGTGACTGGGGACGGCAAGAAGGAGGCATTTGTCGCAGTGGCGTGTGTGGCCAGTACGTCCAGCTGGCCCGACCGTCTTGAGGTCTTCGATGGTGCATCGGACCCTGCCCATCCTCGGCTCATCGCGACCCTTCTGGACTACCAGGATGGCACGGACGAGCGCGGACTACGGATAGGAAGTCACTTTGGGATTCCTCAATCGATCACGATCTCTGGACGGACGGTCACCGTCGTATCTCTCGGATACGCTCCTACTGATCCGGACTGCTGCTTTAGCTTGCAGATTACCGACACGTTTACCTGGAACGGCAGTGGCTTCACCCGCAGCCCGCGCTCGGTCGTCCAAGCAAAGGCGCCTTGAGGAATGGCCTCCGAGTAGTACCGTGTATCTCGGTCTTGGGTCTAGTTGGGGTCATAACTTTTTTCGTATCTCGGTGTTTCTCACCCTCTTCCTTGATGGAAATGCTCATTTCCCATCTTCTGCACGAATATCTTTCTGCTTAGAGGAAAAAATGGTACGAAAAAATGTTATGCCCCCCAATCTGAGCTATGTCCGATGTGCTTATTTGCTCTCGGTGCTATACTTCTTGAGACGCAAGAGAGATATGAAGGGGAGCATGACACCAAACCCGACATAGACAACAGGCATGAAGCTATTACCCATCTTGGCGGAGACTTTGGGTACTGGGCGGTAGCGCAAGTAATCGCCGCAATTGCTAACCGGCTCTGTTGAAGCAATGAGTTTCGAGATTGGAGAGACTTGTGAAAAAGAAGAGGAGAGCGAGAGCGAAGTCGAAGCGACAAGTTTCAGATTGGAGAGACTTGTGAACGACTCTGAGAAAGAAGCACTGGAAGACAATGAAGAGTGGCTACCACCTCCACGCGGTTGTCGCCCGCAGCGTGCCGTGTTTATTGGTGTTGTCGCACTGATTGTATTATCTGTTTTGCTAGGTTTCGCTGCTATCCATGGATACAAAGAGAGTGTTCCTACTTTTGTTTTTCCAACCCTGCAGCCAAATATTTACGCTACAAGTACGCCCAACGTGGCGGGGATGCTGCCACAGATTTACTGCAACGAAGCAGTGCAAAAGATTGAGCGGAATCAGATCGCTTATGTCTTAATTTATCGCCAAAAGGATGGCGGTACGGCTATCCCTGCAAATGCTGTTATAAATATCAAAGTGCTGCCTCGTGGTATTTCATATCAAGGCGATCCTGCCCAGTCGGTTCAATTCAATCTGTTGGCTATAGACACCCCCTATCCCGATCAAACTTGTTATCTACAGACACTGACGGCGGTGCAACAAGTAAACAAGCATTTATCCAAGAGGGAGCAGGTGAAGGTGGGTTGGTATTAAGATATGTCCTGAAAGCGACCGCATTCTGCTTCATCCGTTTTTCAGGTTGACGGGCCTGCCTGCCGGTACGCCTGTAGCTGGTGGCGGCGCCGATAATGCCTGCGGCGCGGTCGGCAAGATGTTGAGCATCTCTCCTTGAGTATATCACATTTCGCATCATCGAGGCTGCGGAAGAGCCATAAATTGCCTCAAATCGTAACTATTCAGGTACCCTAGAATCAGCCCGCGCCCCTCATGAAGCAGGTTGATACAAAAACGGTCGTAACCTAAATTGATACGATCCGAAATTTGGAGCTGCTTGTATACTGGATTCAGCAGGTGACGTAAATAGTTACATTACAATGACATCACCAGACCTATTCTCCTGGAATGGCTCATTTCATGGTTCAGGGTGCCCCCAGGAGCATGGGCTATTTGAAGCGAAAGGTGTATCTCTTCTATGTCTATCTTTTCCCAAGGTGCCCGTCGGTTTATGCGAATAAGTATACCTGGACTTCTTCTCATGCTTCTTCTGACTGCTTGCGGCGGTGGAGGCAGCACGAACTCAACCAGTAGGAGCAACACGACGCTCACAAATGGCGGATCAAATAATACTGCAACTTCACCAGCCGGTAAGATCACTGAATTTCCGGTGACATCTGCTAAAAACCTCCAGGCGATTACCGCCGGGCCGGATGGCAACCTCTGGTTTACCGATATTGATGGGAATCAGATTGGGCGCATTACTCCCAGTGGTACCGTCACCACCTTTGCGCTACCAACGCCTGGTAGCCGTCCTGGAGAGATTACTGTTGGGCCGGATCACAATCTCTGGTTTACCGAGACTAAAGGAGACCGGATTGGGCGTATTACTCCCAGCGGCACCATCACCGAGTTTCCAATAACGACATCTGGTGGCTACCTCGGAGGGATTACTACCGGGCCAGATGGCAATCTGTGGTTTACCGACGTTCTGGATGACCGGATCGGTCGCATCACTCCCAGTGGCACCATCACCGAGTTTCCAGAAAATGGTGGCAACCCCACCGGGATTACTACCGGGCCGGATGGCAATCTGTGGTTTACCGAAAATCGGGGAGGTCAGATTGGGCGCATTACCCCCACCGGAACCGTCACTTATTTTTCAGTACCGGTGGTTGCTGTTGATAGCAGTCCTGTAGAGATTACCAGGGGGCCGGATGGCAACTTGTGGTTTACTGACAACGGGACGAACAAGATCGGGCGTATTACTCCCAGCGGCACCATCACCGAGTTTGCAATACCAACATCTGCTGCCTTGCTTGATGGAATTACCGCCGGGCCGGATGGCAACCTGTGGTTTATTGAGCAGAGTGAAAACAAGATTGGTCGTATTACTCCCAGCGGCATTACCACCGAGTTTACGCTTCCGACACCTAATAGCAGTCCTGCAGAGATTATCACTGGGCCGAATCACAACCTCTGGTTTACCGAGTCGGGAGTGTCCAAAATAGGGCAGATGACTGCGGGGAAGTGAGTATGCTACCTCGTCTTCAATATGTCTGGCCATGCTGCTCTCCTGAGACGACTCTTGGTGCTTCCTTCCGTTTCCTATGCCCCATCCGCATTCGTGTGGTCTTGCTTGTATCATAACATGCTCTCCCTTGAGTTACAAGTCAAGCTGTGCTGAGGAGTGCGGTTCAACTACTATACACGGTTCTTGCTCGCAGGTCTGCTCAGGACGAGCGAAGTAATGTCTTCTCCGTGTATAGTAGTGACGCCCCTTGCGGGCGTCATGGAGGTGAAGCAGCGGCATTTTCTGCAAAAAAATGAACCGCACCCGCAGAAATGTTAGGGCCATTTAAGGCGTATGGGTCATTGTCGTCTCACGAATACATTGCTTGGATTGCGCTCCTGGAGAATATCCTCCATGCGAGTCTGAATCGCTGCTTTCCATTTTGGGTGTGGAAGGATGTAAAATCGCTCCTCACGAATAGCCGTGAAGACAATCTCAGCGACCTGAGGGGGTGGCATCCCAGCATCTATGGCCTGACGCATCATTTGAACGAACGCTTCGCGCTCAGGAGGTATCGTCTTATCTACCGGAGCATTCTGCAAGCTGGCCGGACGATTGCGGGCGGCATCCAAAATCCGGGTCTTGACAAAACCTGGGCAGAGGACTGAAACCTTGATGGTCGCTCCCGCGAGCGCTAGTTCGTGGTACAACGTCTCCGAAAGCGCAACGACTGCGTGTTTCGTCACATTATAAATGCCACCAGGACCTGAGGTTAATCCCGCCATAGATGCGGTGTTGATGACGTGGCCCTCGCTGTGTTGCTCAAGCATACGTGGCACAAAGGTGCGAATGCCATGAATGACGCCCCACAGATTGACGCCCAGAACCCATTCCCAGTCGGCCAGTGTGCTTTCCCAGAGCATGGAACCTCCTCCTACACCGGCATTGTTGAACAGGAGATGAACGGCCCCGTAGGTATCGAAGGCCTGCTCTGCCAGTGCTTCCACATCTTTGGCTTGGGAAACGTCCGTTTGGACGGCCAGCACAGAGGCACCGATGTTGTGCAATTCCTGGCTGGCTTGCAGGAGGGCTTGCTCCTCAATGTCGGCCAGCACGACCTTCATGCCCTCTTGTGCGCATCGTGTAGCCAGTGCGAGACCTATCCCGCTGGCGGCACCTGTGACAACGGCTACTTTTTCCTGAAACTCTTTCATGCTTTGGATCTCCTCGTATGTATACTTGCTTTGCAGTCTTTCCTGTTCAGTTTGCCCGCAGGTGTTCGCCTGTCGGAGTGTTTCACTACTAGTAGTCTACCCGATGATGGATGGAAACATATTGTATCTCACAACTGCGTAAAAAGCTGATCTACTCTGCAATGGAATCCCGATAGAGTGGGTGATTGAAAGCTATCGTTCTCATCGAGTGTCTTGTCAAGCTCAAGTACTCCCTCCTGGCGTCGATAAACTTCAAGAGTCCGCTCTTGCCAGTTCACAACCCAATATTCCCTAGCTCCACGACGCGAATACAGCTTCAGCTTGACTTCTCGGTCTCGACGTTTATTCTCTGCGCCTGGAGAGAGAACTTCAATCACAAGTTCAGGACAAGAATGAAATTTTCCGTCTGCTTGCAATGCAGTAGCATATCGCTCATAGCTTATCCAAACCACATCTGGCACCACAGCATTATCATTCGTGAAAATCACCCCTGGTGCGAAAATCGCCATACCATTGTGTGTTTGATTGCACCATTGAGCCAATAAAGCGAAGATGTTACCGCAAACGATCTGATGATGCATATGTGGTTGTGTTGACAGGTACAATTCTCCATCAACAATTTCGTATCGGCTGCCATCGTCTGGGAGGAGTTCCAAATCCTGCAGGGTCCAATGTTGTGTCTTCATGATTTCTCTCGTCTCAATTTCAAACATGCCTGTTAAACCCGTGGGGGCAATAGTGACGTACCATTGAGCGTAAAAGGTGCTCCGCATTCAAGCTCGCTTGTACGTAGGTTTTGCCCCCACGTGTTAAACGAGCCTTGAAAAGAGTATAACACATGCAGAAGAAATACCCAACTAGGGTTGATTGCGCAGGTGTTGTGGAATGTCCGTTACCACGATATTGTGGCGTGCCTGCAAGGTGTTCTTCAACTGAAACGCCGTCTGATTATGCAGGAGATACTCCCACCAGTGGGTCACCACAAATTCGGGAAGGATCACCGTCAGCATATCCTCCGGATACAGTGCTTTCACCGTGTCGACATACGCTAGCAGCGGGCGCAGGAGGGAACGGTATGGCGACTCGATCACCACCAGATAGGTCTCTTCCTCTTGCGTGAGGTGCTTTTGCAAGTGCTCCCACTTCAACTGCACCGCCTCCACTTCCTGCTGATCCATGGCGACATGCGCCGCCGTCACGCGGGCAGAGATCGAACGGGCATAGGCCAGACTCTGGAGCGAAACACGATCCAGCTCGGCAATCGGCACGATCACGCGGTGGCGGATCTCCTTTGGCCGCAGGGGAAGCACGCTGCCCTGTGACGGAAGCGTCAGGTTGGTCAGCACAATCGCAGGCCGGAAGAACAACCTGATCTGTAAATGCAGCATGCTGGGGTTGCGAAGCAGCTGTTTGAAGAAGGAGCCTCCGACGGACTCCGGCAGCATAACCGTCAGCGTCTCGTCGGGATAGTGCTGCTGCATCGCATCGATAGAGTGGAGCAGGCAGTGTACGAGGGAGCGGTGTTCCGGCTCGACGATCTCAAGGGGTACGCGTTCGTTTTCAAAGAGCGTGGTTTGCCACTCCTCCCAGTCGGCCTGCAAGGCATCGGCCTTCTGCCGGTCAAGTGCCACATGTATAGCAGTTACCTGTGGAGTGATCGAGCGGGCATAGGCCACGCTGCGCTTCGTCGCAACGTTCAGGTGCGCCACCGGCACGATGAAACGGTGGTGAATGTCTTTCGGGCGAATGGGAATCTCTGTGGTACGCTCTCGCTCAACGTGTAAGTAGTGCCGATGGATGGCGAGGAACATTAGTACCAGCAGAGGGATGAGGATGACGACGATCCAGGCTCCTGACAGGAATTTCGTCGTAGCAATCACCAGCGCCACCAGCAGCGTGGTGAGCGCACCCAACCCGTTGATCGCCAAACTGCGCTGCCACCCCTTCTTCTCCCTGCGCAGACGCCACCAGTGGCGCACCATCCCGCCCTGGGAGAGGGTAAACGACATGAAGACTCCGACGGCGTACAGGTTGATGAGGTTGGTGGTATCTCCCTGGAAGACGACGACCAGCAGACTGGCCAGCACCGCCAGGAAGACGATGCCGATCGAGAACGCCAGGCGGTCACCCCGAAAGGCGAACTGATGCGGCAGGAAGTGATCGCGGGCCAGCAGGGAAGACAGGCGGGGGAAGTCGGCGTAGCTGGTGTTGGCCGCCAGCGTCAGGATGAAGAGTGTGGCGAGTTGGAACACGGGATACATGAAGAACAACGGTCCGGTAAACACCTGCTGCGCGATCTGCCCGATGACGGTCGGATTGCCGGATGGAATAGCCTCGATGTGATAGGACATCGCCAACACGGTCGTGCCGATGAAGAGCGTTCCCAGGCTCACCACCATCCAGGTGAGGGTAATCGCGGCATTGCGTGCCTCGGGTTTCTTAAAGGCAGGGATGCCGTTGGAGATGGCCTCGGTTCCCGTTAGTGCCGAGCAGCCAGCGGCAAACGACCGCAGGATCAGGAAGAGCGAGAGCGGTTCAGTGGTAGCCACGTAATGGAAGTGACCGACGAGGGGGTTATGCTGGAGGACAAAGGACCTGAAGAAGCCCACCGCGATGAGCAGGAGGGCGCTGCCGATGAAAATGTAGGTGGGGACAGCAAAGATCGAGCCCGACTCGCGCACGCCGCGCAGGTTCACCATCATGATCAGCAGCACGAGTGCCACATCGATGCTCACAATAATGTAGGTCGCGGATAAGGCGGGGAAGAGCGTGGCCAGGGCCTGTACACCGGCAGCAACACTGACCGAGACGGTGAGGATATAATCGATCATGAGCGAGGCGGCGGCAATCAGCCCCGCCAGGGTCCCCAGGTTGTCTTTCGCCACGATATAGGACCCGCCACCATTGGGGTAGGCCGGGATGGTCTGGCGATAGGAAAGCGCCACGATGCCCAGCAGGCACACGATGGCGATAGCGATAGGGAGGGTCAACCCCAGGTTCTCCGATCCGGCGGCGATCAGGGTCGCCAGAATAGCCTCGGTCGCATAGGCGACTGACGAGATCACGTCCGACGAGAGCACGGCCAGGGCCTTGACTTTGGTCAGCCGTTCGTGTTCCGACCTCGATGTGGGGATGGGGGTGCCGATCAGCAGACGTTTGACGTGTCCCCACACGCTGTGCGGGGCCTGGGTAACCGCTGTCGCTTCGAGTACGCCCCGGCGAACCCGCCGCAACGTGGGTTTGCGTGGAAACACAAAGCGGACCCGTTCATTTCCAGGAAGTCGCCCCTGACGCACCTCGGGACGAACAAGCAGGGTAGGGTCTGCATCAGAGGGGGGGTACGCTGTTGTCCCTCTGGCCCCCACAAGGGGGGTCACGCCATTTTGAGTAGAGTCTGCATCAGAGGGCGAGTACGCTGCTGTCCCCCTGGCCCCCACAAGGGGGGCCACTCCATTTTGCGTAGGGTCTGCGTCAGAGGGGGGGTACGCTGCTGTCCTGCTTGTACCGCTATGCTGATCGTCCTCCAAGGGTTGCTGGTCTTTTTCAATCATTGTCTCTATTCCCTTGCTATGCTTGTACACGCGCACCCGCCGGAGTACTAAAACACCACGGCTTCCTGGTCCACCTGCTGTACTTCTGGTGCGGGCTGTCGCTGCACCTGCTCGTCTGCTAGCTGATGATGTCCTGGCCACCAGTGGGAGAAGCGCTTGCGCAAGCGCGATACCCAGGAAAACTCCTTCGAAGGGAGATATATGAGATAGAGCGGGCAGGGTCGCATTGTCATGAGCTCTCCGATCATCTCCGCACTCAGCAAACTCCCGTTCCGACCACGGAGTACGAGCAGTATTCCGTTGCATCCCAACTGATCCACAAGCGCGAGCATGCTCTGCACCATATTGCTTGTAAACACCTCGAAATACTCAAGAGGGACCTGGTGTTGTACAGCTTTGTGCCGCACGGCCCCTAAAAAATCCTTGGACTGTTGGATGTACTCCAGGCGGGGGCCTTTTCCCTGAGGCACACCAATCAGGGAGAGGGAAACGAGTGTGGCTTGATGGCTCGCCGCCAGAAGCACGGCAGCTTCGATGGTATCCATCTCGACCCCGTGCATAAAAGGGAGCAGCAATCGCGTTGTTTTGGTCATCTCTTTCGACTCAGTTGAATAGTAAACAGTTCTTTGCTATCTCCACCATAGCTCAGAAAAGAGCAAGGTACACTCAAGAGAGTGGGGGAATATCTCAAAATTTGCTCAAGATTTGGTTGTGTGTGATTCTCAATTGCCTTGACAAAGGGCTCCCCCCTAGATGATAATGTTTAGGGAGATTTTTTTGATTGCGTCTGTTACGTGGTACTCTGCCATTCTGAAAGGAGAAAAGCTATGGCTCCTCCTTCTTCCCTTCGCTGCGAAGCTTGTGGCGCACTAAACCAGGCGAATTCATACCTCTGCTTGTCCTGTAATCACCCGCTGCTCACTTTTATTCCTCCTGTTCCGGTACCCCTTCTTCCCAATATGCTGTTCAATGACCGGTACTACATCATTGGCAAGATCGGTACCGGTGGCTTCGCCTCGGTTTATAAAGCAACGGATATGCAGCAAGGAGGCCGTTTCGTTGCCATCAAAGAGCTGAGCCTACGCGAATTGGAACCACGAGCAGTGGTTGATGCTACCGATGCTTTTCATCGTGAGGTCAGTTTTTTGTTGCAATTGACTCATCCTGGTCTCCCGCATGTCTATCAGTATTACCGAAGTCCCGAGTATTTGTACCTGGTGATGGACTATATCGAGGGAGAGACGCTTGAGGAATACCTGAATAGGACCCATGGCCATCACAAATATATTCTCCTCAGCGAAGTCCTCACTATGGGAATACAACTGTGTAGCGTGCTAGATTACCTGCATACACAACAGCCGCCAATCGTTTTTCGTGATCTGAAGCCAGCTAACATCATGCGGACATTTCAGGGCCAACTTTATTTAATCGACTTCGGTATTGCGCGTTACTTCAAGCCAGGTCAGACCAAAGATACGGTCGCTCTCGGCTCGCTGGGGTACGCTGCTCCTGAGCAATACGGGAAAGCACAAACCACCCCACGTGCGGATATCTATAGCCTGGGAGCTGTTTTGCACCAGTTGCTAACAGCAGAAGATCCCTCAGAAACACCTTTTCGTTTTACTCCACTGCGTGTCAATAGTTATCCAAGCCTCTCAAAGCTGGGCATATTAATCGAACGCATGGTGGATATGGATGCAAACAAGAGGCCAGCCAGTGTCGCTGAGATCAAACAGGAACTCCAACATATTGCCAACGTGTGGAAAGCTGCAATGATGAATTTTTGGCGACCGGGACCTGAGCATACACATAGCCTGGAGGCTACGATGGGTTCGTATCTAGCGGGCTATAGAGCCGTAAAGAGCCCAGTATGATTGGGCACAAGCCAAAGAGGCAAACTCGCTCGCTTCAGATCAGAGTCTGTGACTTCCGCCTATTCTATCCCCTCTGTTAAAAGTCAATACGTTTTCATCACTCCCCCTTGTAACCTTTCTGCGTATGTGCATTTGGGGTGATCACCATGAATAGATGCACTGGTGTTCGAGGTAGGAGCTGGCGTACAGCGATCTACAGTGCAGAGAACTTCTCACTCCTGGAGAAATAGAGCAGACAACTTTAATCACGACGAAAAGGAGGTCTTCGTGCGTACATTGCTTCTCAGTTTTCCACTGGCATTGGTCGTGCTAGGATCCACGCTCATGGTGAGTTGTGGGGGTGCTACGAGCAGCGGGAGTAAGAGCATTCATACCTCTCCTCGTGTGGCATCGGTCACCATTCCACAAGGGCAGGAAGTATTTTCGCCATTTATCCTCACAGTACAGCCGAATACGATTGTCACTTGGCAGAACAACGATAGCATTCCGCACACGATTATGACGACGTGGGATCAGAGCAACTTCCTCAATCCGCAAGCCTTTGCGTTGAACGCAGCGGCAAGCCAGAAAGTGTCGTTCACCTTCACCAAGCCTGGTCTCTACGACTACTTCGATAACAGTCAGGCTATATGGGACAAAACAGACGACCGTGTCTCAGCTAAGAAGGGCGTGTCAAATTACCCACTGGCGATGGAGGGCATTATCTGGGTGCAGGGTCATATTACGGGCCTTCCGTCTTCGGCAACAAACGCTATTCCGAATGGGAAAGACGATTTCAGGACCGACTTCCTCGCCATCACTCAGGGAGGGGCGGTTTCGTGGCATAACGGTGACACCGACAAGCACTTCATCGATCAAGTGTATGGCTGGTCTGGCTCGAGCAATCCTATCGACCTTGGGAACAACCCGATCGAAGGGACAGACGGCGCTCCTCCTCACGGTGGAACGATCACTCTCCACTTCAATATGCCCGGTCTGTACTACTACTACTGCGCGGCGCATGCTGATGTCAATCTGCAATGGCATCGCGTAGCGGCGCATAAGGATGCATCGGAAGCTCCCATTCCAATGGAAGGCTTCGTCCTGGTCATGGGCCGTTAGGGACACCTTTCTCCCTCAATTCGTTCCCAACATGCTTGGTTCTCAAGCTGGCCCACAGCCAGGGTATCTATGCGTGTGCTCGCAGGGAGAGGAGAGACTTAGGCACCGGCATAGGTGACGAGCAGATCGGTGACATAGCCAAGCAGAAAACCAACGAGCAGCCCCCACATGACGATCTCTTGCGCCTTTTTGTGTCATGGCATAGTTTTTGATACCAAGGTGTATCACAACAGTTCACAACCTTTTACCAAGGTTGTCTTTCTCTCCTGCATCAATTGTCGGGTTTGACGTAGTCTCTGAGGGATGGGCAATCACACGATACAAGGAAGTGGGGAGCGGCGTGGGGCTCTCCCCGTGAGTAGAAGGAGATTGTCTCAATGCTACACTATTTGTCTCGGTCTTGCGGCCGCTCGAAGTTTCTCTGGAGTGCCCTCTCGTTGGTGGTCGTCCTCTCATTTGCGCTCGCCGCGTGTGGAGGGGAATCCACAGCTGCCTCTTCAACGCAGTCACGTTCGTCTCAGCCTTCGCTATCAGCAACCACGATGATGGTGACGATCACCGAGAAGGCCGGAACGCACGACATCTATAGCTTTGACCCCCAAACCATCACCATCAAAGCTGGAACCACGGTTAAGTAGATCAATAATTCGGATGAAAATCATCTCCTGGCGAGTAATCCAGCAGGCGTCTTTAGCACTTCCAGTCTCGTGCACAGGAGTGGCTCGAGCGATAACACCTATCAGGTGGTCTTCAACACGCCGGGCGCCTACTCGTATTCCAGCACGCTCGTCCAAAGGCTCAATAACCAGGCTGAAGGCATGACAAGTAGTGCCACGGGCACCATCACGGTTACCCCCTGACTCTGAGGGAGTGGCAAGGTCTGTCTTCACGGCAGATCACCTCACGGCAAGAGACGCTCAAAAGAGGATAGAGGGAAAACGAGTAAAAAGAGCTTTGCAAGTATTTCCACGTCGGCCAAAGAGGTGTGAAGGAGGCTAAATCTTGAGCCGACTGCACAGCGGGCGGGAAAGCCAGGGGAAAAGAGAGCTATGCAAGCTTTGAGGTGGGGCCGAGAGCGTTTGTCGAGCTCTGGAGCAGAACACTGCCCCCACCGGTAGATCGTCGTGTGGTCCACCTGCAGTCCCCGTTCCTGCATCATTTCTTCCCGATCGCGGTAACTGAGCGAGTAGCGCAAGTACCACCGGACACACAAGAGAATGATCTCAGCTTCGCGCGTGACGCCATTTGAACGGGTTCGGCGGG
>WNGD01006703.1_pt1 | contig 20256 bp, 17 predicted proteins | sample 5400671 | NCBI WGS metagenome assembly WNGD01 (sample SAMN13153369, study PRJNA577476) | soil metagenome | isolation source: 40 cm soil or saprolite under grassland replicate 2 | place: USA:California | collected 2016-06-15 | reverse complement strand
GATCTCGGCCTTGTTCGGCGGGGTCCGCCAGTGGCGGCTTTCGACCTGCTGGGGGGTGCTGTAGTGGTAGAAGTGCCGGGCCATGCACCTGGACCAGGCCCGGTCGACCGCGCGGATCAGCGGGTCGCTCTGCGTGAAGCCCACCGCCTGCTCGGCGATCTGCGGCACCGGGTCGGGCACAGGCTCGCCGATGATCGGCCCGTACACCTCCTTGCTGGCCTGCTGCATGCAGCCGAGGTGACCGCCCGGGCCGGTGCCGGTTCCGGGGCCGAACCCGAACAGGGCCTCGGCGTAGGCCCGGCCAGCCTTCAGGGACTGGCCGAACCCGGCCGCGCTGACGATGCCGATGATCTGCGGCCCGGACGGTTTCGGTCCGGTGTTCTTGGGGTGCACGAACCCGAACGTGCGCGCCTGCGTGGTGCTGGTGAGCCCTGCCCCGGCGGTTTCGACCTGCTCCAGGGTGACCACGCTCGAAAACGGCTGGTTGGCGGAACTTGTGTCCTCGAAGCCCCGGGCGGCCATGCAGCGCTGGATCAGCAGGGCGCTGGCGTCGGCCAGTGCCTCCTGCTGCTGAGTCGAGATGGCCTGGTAGGCCTCCAGCGGCATCGGGATCGTCAGGCTGGAGTCCGCCGGCGGGATCGGCGGCACCGTGATCTTGGGCCGTGACCCACCACCGCCCGTGCCGCCAATGAATATCACCGGCCCGCCACCTGTGGCCCCACCAGGGACGATGACCAGGCGCGGGGGGACCCTGGGCCGCCCGAAGAGGCGGTGGGCCGGGGACGGGCCGCGGCGCTTGGTGCTCCCGCCGTTGGAGCCGGCGGGGCTTCCGGCGCATGCGGCCAGCAGGCAGGCCGCCAGCAGGGCCGCAGCGCAGCGGGCGGCCGTGTTGCGGGGGGCACTGCGGGCCATCCTCATGTCGTCCTCCCCTCCCGGGCGGCGCCGCCCCGGGCCCTCCGGGCAGTGCTCAGCGGCGCAGGGCATCGGCCGGCTCCAGCAGGCTGGCCCGCAGGGCGGGATACAGGCCGGCCAGCAGTCCCACAACCGCGCCCGCGACCGGGGCGGCGACCACGATCCTCGGGTCGAGCAGCGCGGTCCAGTGCCGGTAGATGGTGATCGCCAGGATCGTGACCACTCCCAGGCTGGCGCCGATCAGCCCGCCGAACAGGCCCAGCGCGGTGGACTCGGCCAGGAACTGGATCCCGATATGGCGGGGCCGCGCGCCCAGCGCCCGGCGGAGCCCGATCTCGCCCGCCCGCTCCAGCACCGCCACCAGCGTGGTGTTGGCGATCCCGATCGCGCCGACGATCAGCGTGATCCCGGCCAGCGTCAGGAACAGGGCGTTAAGGCTGGTGCTGACGTTGTGCTGCAGCTGGGCCACGCTGGGCGCGGCCGCGCCTTTGAGCAGCGTGGGGTTGTCGGGCCGGATCGCGACCGGCGCCTGCTCGGCCACGACCTTGGCCGCGCCGAGCCTGGTGTGGATCAGCATCTGGGCCTGCTCCTGCGTCGGTGCCCCCCACAGCCGCAGCGCGGTGCTTTCCGGCACCGTCACCCCGACGTCGAGCTGGGGCAGCCGCTGTGAGCCCGCGATGAAGCCGATCACGGTGAACGGCTGGCCGTCGATGAAGATGGCGGGCTGGCTCTCCAGGCTGGTGATCCCCAGGCCGGCGGCGGCGCTTTCGCCGATGACGGCGACGTTCTGCGCGTGCGTTTCGTGGAACTGGTTGAAGAGGGTCCCGGCGGCGAGCTTCACGCCGGCCGCGGCCAGCAGGCCGGGGCTGGCGGCGGTCACCGGCAGGGCACGCTTGGACGCAAGGAAGCCGCTGGAGTGTGCGCTCACCTCGGCCTGCTTGAATCGCACCGGCCAGTAGACGCCGGCGGCGTCCACGCCATGGATCCGGTCGGCCAGGTTGTCGGCGTTCGGCGGGAAGTCCACGGTCGGGGTGATGGACCGGGCGGCTCCCACGTCGAATACGAAGGCCTGGGTGGCCTGCAAGACGTTGAACTGCTTGCCGATCTGGCCTGACGCGGTCTGGGCGATCCCGACGATGGCGACGAAGCTGCCGATTCCCAGCATCACGCCGAGCAGGGTCAGCGCGGACCGGCCCGGCCGCTGCAGCAGCCCGGCCAGCGCCTCGCTGCCCAGATCGCGCAGACGCAGCCGGGACGGCGCAACGCCGCCACGCACCCGCCTACGAGTCAGGGAAGGCACGGGTATCCCCGTCGAGCGGCTCGGTTGGCGGGGCGGCCGGCGGCTTGCCCGGCGGGGCCTGGACGGCGGGTGGGGGCAGGCCGATCGACGGGGATGGCTGCTCGGTGAGCTGGCCGTCACGGATCGCGATCTGCCGCTGCGCCCGGTCGGCCACCGCTGTGTTGTGCGTGATGACCAGCAGCGTGGTTCCCTCCCGGTGCAGCGATTCGAGCAGGTCGGTGAGCTCGAGGGTGGTGGCGGTGTCCAGGTTGCCGGTGGGCTCGTCGCACATCAGCAGCGAGGGGTGATTCACCAGCGCGCGGGCGATCGCGACCCGCTGCCGCTCCCCGCCGGACAGCGCCGTTGGCAGTGCGTGCGCCCGGTCGGCCAGCCCAACCTGGGCCAGCACAGCCATGGCCGCGGCCCGCCTGTGCCGCCGTGCCTCGTCGGCGTAGACCTGCGCGAGCATCACGTTCTCTAGCGACGTCCGGTAGGAAAGCAGATGAAACTCCTGAAAGACGAACCCGATGCGGTGCGCCCGCACCGCGGCCCGGTCTCGCTCCGGGGCCGCGCCCACGTCGATCCCGTCGATCTCGATCGTGCCCTGGGTGGGCTTGTCGAGCAGGCCGAGCAGGTTCAGCAGCGTCGACTTGCCCGAACCCGACGGCCCAGTGATCGCGACGTGCTCACCCCGGTAGATGACCAGGTCTGTCGGCTTAAGCGCGTAGACGGGCGGCGGGCCGCGATAGGTGTAGGCGACCGAGGAGAGCCTGATGACCGGTTCTCCGGCCGTGCTGTGGGCTGGGCCGGGGGCCGCGGCTGGGCCGGCCGTCACACCGGCCCCGCGGTGCTGGACGGGCGGGCGCTCATCGTTACGCATTCAAACTCTTGGGCGTGGGCGCCGGCGATCATCATGGCCGCACGACCTTGAACGAGCGGGACTGGCCGGAGCGCACCCGAGGTCGCCCGGCACCGCTTCGGCCGAGCGGGTTCGTGAGGTAGTTCTCGCCAGTGACGACCTGATCGCCCGCCTTCAGCGCGCCGAGTCGGATGGGCCGGATGCCGACCAGGCCATCGCCCTCGGTCACGACCGTGACCTGGATCCTCGTGACCGAGTTCGGGCCGGTCACCTTGGAGACGTAGTCCCTGCCGTCCTGCCCGCCGAACAGCGCGGCCTCGGGCACCGCGAGCATCGGCCCGTTGCTGTGCGCCGCCCGGATGGACAGGATGACGTTCTGTCCCGGGCCCATAGATGACGGCAGCGGCTTGCGCAGCTTGATGTGCATCGGGTAGTACAGGCCGCCCGAGATGCTCTTGGCGGTCTGGGCCTTCCTGGTGACGGAGCGGATGATGCCGTGGACGACGGCGGGGCTGCCCTGGGCCCTGATCGTGACATGCATGCCGGGCCGGACCAGCGAGCCGTAGGCCGGGTTGAGCTGGCCCTTGATAGCCGGGCTGCCCATAGACAGCGTGACCAGCGAACCGTTCACCACGGTGCCCACCCTGCCGCCGAGCTTGACCACCCGGGCGGGGAACCGGGGCACGAACATGATCTCCGACAGCGGGACCTCCGGGCCCCGGGCCGCCTTCGGGCCGGCCCGTACGGCCGGCACGGTGTAGCCGAGGCTGTGGTAGAACGCGGCGACCGCCGCGGCTGTGCCCCGGCCGTAGACGCCGCTGGTGTCGGCCCCGACCGAGAACCCCAGTGCCCCCAGGCCCGCCTGAAGCTGCGCGATGTCCGAACCGGTCTCGCCGGGCACCATGTCCCGGTAGGCCGGAACAGTCCCCTGGAACACAAAGAACGGCTGACCGGCCACCTCGATGATCACGTTGCCCGGGGATACGAAGCTGCCCGGCGGCTTGAAGATCTTGGTCACGACCTGCTGGGCGTTCCCCGCGCCCGTTCCGCCACCCCCGCCGCCACTGCTGAGCGACGATATCTGCGGCGGCTTGGTGATCACGCCGCTGGCCTGAACTGTGTTGCGGATGATCGTGTCCTGCACCGGGGCCGTCAGCCGGGTCAGCCCCGGCGGCTTAGTCTCGGCGGCCTGCTGAGCCGGGGACTTGATGTTGGTCGACACGAGCAGCCCACCGACCGACGCGATCACAGCCAGGCCAACGATCGCCAGCAAGATGTTGCGACGCCGACGCAGGCGATCACGACCCGGCTTGTCGGCGGCGGGGACGTCCACGCCCAGGCACCCTCCTGCCGCGCTTCTAACGGTACGTCATCGGGCGACTGCAACGAGTCGCGCCGAGTCCGAATCCCGATATTCCGCTTCTGCGAATTAGACGACGGCAGGCCGGAAGCCGTTGCTCTGTTCTGCGTATCGATCCGGTTGCGGCTCTGGTAATGACCCAGCATAGATCTCTCTGATGGTGGCCCCATGCATCGCTCGGCGATGGGTGGGCTCTAGCAATATAAGCCAGTGAGTCCGCCTCGCTGCCGCTTCGCACAGAGCTCCGGTCCACCTGTACTCGACTGCGACGACACCTCGAACCATCATGTTCACATTGATTGTTAAGAGAATGCCGAATAGAGCACGTTGCCTCTACGCATGCTTATGCCCTGATTGACATGTTCACTCACAAGCTTGAGCAGACTGGAGGCCGCGGCCGCCTGGCGGCGTGAACGACAGCACGCTGGCGCTTCCCGCGGCCAGGCACACGGCCAGCGCGGCGCCGATAACAACTACACGTCTCATGTCCTCTCTCCTTCGCAGGCGGCGTTCGCTGCCCCGGATGCACGCGGCGCGGCCTAGTACGGCAGCGTCCATTTGGGGTTTGACCTGCGGCGGAGCGTGGTGAAGCTGCCTGTTCGACAGGGGCGCAGCCGCCTGTCGATCATGCGTGTGTGACGACAACAAAACCGAAGGCGGCTGCTGCTGCCAGGATAGGGGCGGCCCTGGCGGCCCGGAAGCGTGGTGAGCTGCTGGGGCTGCTGCGGCCGTGTTTTGCCCGGGTGGAGCCGTGGATGGAGGCGGGCAAGTACGTCGTTGCCCTGGCCAGTGACCTGCCTAAGCGCAACGGCTGGACCATCGCGCAGCAGGCCGGTGACCGCACCCCGCAGCGGGCTCAGCGGCTGCTCAACCGGGCCAGGTGGGATGCTCTCGCCGCGATGGCGGTGGTGCGGGCGTTCGCGGTGGCCGGGCTGGATGAGGCCGCCCGCAGGGCGGGCCGCCGCGGTGGCCTGGCGGTGGCGGCGATCGATGAGACCAGCCAGGTTAAGCAGGGCACTGCCACCGCCGGCGTCAAGCGGCACTACTTGGGGTGCGTGGGCAAGGTGGCCAACGGGATCACCACGGTGCACCTGGCGTATGTGCGCGAGCGGACCGGGCATGCGCTGATCGGCGCCCGGCAGTGGATACCGGCCGAGCAGATCGATGACCCGGTGCGCTCGCTGGTCATGGGCCTGCCAGCGGACCTGGTGTTCCGCACCAAGGGACAGCTCGCCATCGACCTGCTCACCGAGACGCTCACCGGCGGGACCAGGCTGGATTTCGTCTGCGGGGACGAGGTCTACGGCTCCTGCACCGAGCTCCGTGAGTTCTGCGAACAGGCCGGCCAGGGGTATGTGCTGCGGGTTCCCTCCAGCTTCCGCCTCACGCTGGCGCGCGGTATCACCGTGACATGCGCGCAAGCCGTCACCCGGCTGCTCAAGGGCACATGCCGCTGGGAGGTCCGCTCCGCGGGCAAGGGTTCCAAGGGCGAGCGCTGGTATGCCTGGGCCCTGGTAGCCACGGCCAGTTCCCGCCACCACCTGCTGATCCGCCGGCATCTCAAGACCGGTGAACTGGCCTTTCACTACTGCTTCGTGCCCGAAGGCCAGCCGGTGAGCAAGGCCCGGCTGATCCGCGCCGCCGGGCTGCGCTGGCCGGTAGAAGAGGCGTTCGAGTTCAGCAAGGACTGCTTCGGCCTCGACCAGTCCCAAGCCCGCCTCTACGGCGCCATCGCCCGCCATACCGTCCTGGTCATGGCCGCCCTGGCCGCCTGCGCCGTCACCGCCGCCCTGCTCCGCGGCCGCACCGATACCCAGCCACCGCCACCAGCCACGGCCGGCCAGCCGCCACCTGCTGACCTAGGGATGATCCCACTGACCGTCCCGGAGATCACCCGCCTGCTCGCCGCATCACCCCTCAGCCGCCCGCCCGGGCACGCAGAGGACTGGGCGAACTGGCGCCGCCGCCATCAAGCCCGCGCCCGCTGGTACCACCAGCGCACCCGCCTCACCCGCGACACCGAGATTGCCCTGGTCAGTTAGCGAATGGAGACTGCCGTACTAGGGCAGGATCTGGATGATAGGGATGAGCTCCTCGCGGCGGTCGCCGTGCTGGCGGGCCAGCACAGGAGCTCCCGCGCCTTGGACAGCACAACGCTGCGTTGCGGGGTGCCGGGCACGGTGAGCGGCTCTGAAGATCGCTATCTGGCACACCGCTCCTTGTGCTCTGATCTGCTTGGTTAATGATCGGGCTGTCGGCTGTCTCGGAGATCCTCGCGCGTCTGCCCCGGTACCCGCCTTCCTGCAACCATCGGGGCCTGCGGATCGTCTAAGTCGCGGGTGAGGTGCCATGCGCCAGGTGGACGTGGAGAAGCTGACGCGCCGAATCGCCATGCGGCGGGCGGCGGCGGTTCTTGCCGGGCTGGCACTGGCCGGTTGCGCCACCGATCCGCCGGCCGGCAGGCCATCCACACCGGTGCCCGGCCAGCCGGTACCCGCGTCAGCCGTCCACCGGCTGACGGCAATAGCCGACCGCGCGGTGAGAGTAAATGACGGGCACGGCGTGAGGTGGGCGTCAGCAGTGGTCACCACCCGGGCGAAGGCGCTGACCTCGGCCACCTCAGGCGACCTCATCCCGAACGACGAGAAGACCGTCGTGTACCTGGTGACGGTCAAGGGCCACTTTGTAGCCAGAGCCGCATCCGTGCCGCCGGGAGCGCATGCACCCACCGGCACCGACATGTCGATGGTGATCGACGCCAAAACGTTCGCGGGACTCGACTTCGGTCTGGGTCCCAAACCGCCGCCGGTAGCCCCGGCCAGCTTCGGCCCGGTGACCTACCTCAAGGTGAACCGAGGCTCACGGTAGATCGCTGAGTTATGAGCAGTACGACGCGCATCTCCCCGTCTGTTGGGCTCGCGCGTGTCTCGCTGACCTGGGCACAGGATCGTGATCGCGCGTACCGGTGGGACGCGGCTGGCTACCGCCAGGAGATGGCTTGGACCCGAACCGTTCGCCCGTCGCCGGCCGGGAGGGTGGATGGGAGCCGGATGATCCGGTGGCTGGCCGCGGTGTCGATCAGCACCGGGTGGCCTTGGGGTGGGGTGTACGACAGCCACGACCCGTGCCAGGCAAGGGGAACAGGGCCGCAGGACGCGCCGCCGTGCGCGGTCCAGTACACGGCCACCGGGGCATGGCCTGGCCGGACCAGGAAGACCGCCGACCCGTTGCCAGGCTCCGTTGTCAGGATGTAGGCAACCATCCGGCTGCCCGGGCTGACCGACAGCGCCCCAAAGCCAGCTACCTGGCCCCGTGGCGGCGGGATCCTCGCGAACAGCTGGCCGTCGGGGTAGAGGATGACTTGCCCTTGGCGCCAGTTAGCCGACTGGAGCTGGATCAGCCCGCTGCCGAGGACCCCGACAGAGGGCACCGATGTGAAGCCGAGAGCGCGGGTGTTGGTGATGATGCTCGTTGCCACCCCGTCGGTCTGGGCCAGGTCCCCGCTGCCGGTCAGATACAAGAACGTGCCGGTGGCCAGGTCATTACCGCTTTGGTCGAACTCCGAGACGCTCAGCCCGGTCGCCAGCGTGGCCAGGCGGGTGCCCGCGGGTGAGAACACCGCATAGCCGAAGCTCCGGCTGCCCGGTTGGTGCAGTGCGCCGACCAGGTTCCCCGACCGTGTCCACGTCTCAGGCCACCCGGCGGCCGCCACCGGATGCTCGGGGCCGTGCCACCCCGCCATGTACCACGGGCCGGACTCGTCCACTTCGAACGCGACGCCCGGGCGGCCGGTCAAGATCTGGTTCATATGGGCCGCGTCCCTAACCTGGTAGCGCGCTGCGCTTTGCCAGAGCACCGCCCGGTTCCGCCCGATCACCAGGTGGCCGCCGCGCATCACCGCCCAGGTGCCCGCGAACCGGTCCACCCAGACAAAACCCGCCGGGTGGCGGACCGGGGCCCGCCTGCGCTGGAGTGCGGGCCCAAGCCAGCGGATAGCCCCGCTACGCCCGATGACATACACGCCGTCGGCAGTCCGCAGCGCGACCGGCCAGGGCAGGCCCCCCCGCACCCGCGGAAGCATGACGGCGGCGGGCCCCGGCTCCGCGGCAGCCACCTGCGCGCCCGGGTGCCCCCGCTCAGGCGCATGGTGTGCCTCCGGGCCTGCACACCCGGTTCCGGCTGCCAGCGCAAGCACCAGCGCCGCGGCCGCTCCCAGCCCGGCGCGACGGCTCATGGCCGCCCCGATCATGGCAGTCAGGCTAAGACCCCCGGCAGCTGGTGACAAGCCAGCCGCGATCACCCGCTCAAGCGCTGGCCGCCTGTATCGTGCGCGGCTAACCATGCCCTTAGCGTGCCGCTTTGTGCCGGACGGCCCGCACGACGATGGTCTCGCTGAACGTGAGACGATCCACCTGCCAGGCGTAACATCCAGGTGCCCGGACCCACAGCCCACCGGGGGCCTCGCGCCAGCCCCCCGCCCCGTTCATGGTCGGGCCCGGCGTCGCGGTCAAGGATCGCGTGCACAGGCGGGGCTTGACGCCGTCGCCCGGTTAGTGAATTCTAACGGTTAGTGGATCCTAACCGAGTGGTTGACGGCTGGAGCGTGCTGGCGGACGATACCCGGCGCGCGATCGTGAGCCGCTTGGCCGATGGTCCGCTGGCGGTCGGGCGGCTGGCGGCGGGTTTGCCGGTCACCCGGTCCGCGGTCTCCCAGCACTTGAAGATCCTCAAGGACGCCGGCCTGGTCAGTGAGCGCGCGGCCGGGACCCGGCGGATCTACCGGCTCAATCCGGCGGCGGTGGCCGCGTTGCGCGATCAGCTCGACGCTTTCTGGCGGCGGGCTCTGGAAGGCTACACGGACGTCGTCGACTCGACTCAGCGACGGAGGAGAGTTCATGACCCGGACCGATGCCACCGTGGTCAGCAGGCAGGTCGTGGTGAACGCGCCGCAGGCGAAGGCGTTCGCGGCATTCACCGGGCGGTTCGGTGAGTTCAAGCCGCCCGAGCACAACCTGTTGGCCGCCCCGATCGCCGAGACGGTTTTCGAGCCGCGGGCCGGGGGACATATCTACGACCGCGCGGCGGACGGAAGCGAGTGCCGGTGGGCGCGGATCCTGGCCTACGAGCCGCCGGACCGGGTGGTGTTCAGCTGGGATATCAGCCCCCAGTGGCAGATCGAGACCGACCCGGACCGGACCAGCGAGGTCGAGGTCCGGTTCGTCCCTGAAGGCCCAGACCGCACCCGCGTCGAACTGGAGCACCGGCACCTCGACCGGCACGGACCTGGCTGGCAGTCGGTAGCCGAGGGCGTTGACGGGGATGCGGGCTGGCCGCTGTACCTGGCCCGGTACGCCGCGCTCGGCCAGGAGAGCTGACATGCCACCGGTCATCACCACGACCGACGTGGACCGGGCCGCCGCCGACGTGTTCGCGTACGCCACCGATCCGGCCCGGTTCCCCGAATGGCAAGCAGGCGTCACCGAAGGCCACCTCGACCATCCCGGCTCTCCCGAGGCCGGCGCGAGGTGCCTGACCACCCGGTGGATCGGCGGCGCCAGCCGCACCGTCACCTCAGAAGTCACCCACGTCGACCCGCCACGGACCTGGGGCGTACGCGGCATCGACGGACCCATCCGCGCGGCCGTGGACCTCACCGTGGAACCCCTGACCAACAGCACGTCCCGGCTGACTATCGCGGTCGACTTCGAAGGGCACGGGATCGGCAAGATCCTGGTACCGCTCCTCGTCCGCCGCCAGGCCCAGAAGGAGATGCCGGCCAACCTCGCCACCCTCAAACGCCGCATCGAAGCCCAGCAGCCGCAGCCCGGGCCATAGGCGACATCCATCACCGACGGCAAGGACGTCAAGCGACCTGCAATCGCAGTGTCAGGCCGGTATGAGAACCGCGGCCAACCATCAGCCGCTCAGCGAGCCGCGGAGCAGCTATGCCTTGCTCGCCGCCGCGGTGACCGGGCAGGCGGGCCGGGTTTCGTACATGCGCCCGGCGACCACGAGCCCCGAGGCGGCGGTAAGGGCGGCGACGACCCAGATGGCGGCGAGGATCCCGAACGCGTCGGCGACCACGCCAGCCAGCAGCGCGCCGACAGCGAACCCGCCGTCGCGCCAGAGCCGGTACACGCCGACCGACCGGGCCCGCCAGGCGGGGTGGGCGACGTCGCCGACGACGGCGAGCAGGGTGGGGTAGACCATGGCGGTGCCCGCGCCGAGCAATACCGCGGCGAGCGCCCACACGCCGAAGCTGGTGCCATGGGCTACCAGTCCGATCGCCGCAGCCTGGACCAGCATGCCCGCTGCTACGAGCCGCTTGCGGCCGATCCGGTCCGACAGCGCGCCGGTTCCGAGCTGCCCGGCCCCCCACACCGCCGGGTATACGGCGGCCAGGACGCCAATCTGGCTGACGGTCAGCCCGTGCCGGGCATACAGGATGGGGAACAGCCCCCAGGCGACGCCGTCGTTGAGGTTGTTGACCATGCCCGCCTGGCAGGCGGCGGACAGCGCCGGTTCGGAGAAGCTGGTGAGCCAGGCGACCTGGCGGGTGGTCAGGTGCCCGCCCAGGTGATCGGCGGCGGCCACATGGGTTGCGGCCTCGTGCTGGGCGTGGCCGCGGGTTTCCTTGACGGCGGCGGCGGATAGGCCCAGGCCGAGGGCGATGTACGCGGCGCCGAGCAGGAACGGGGCGGGGCGCAGCCCGTGGGCGGCGGCCAGGTAGCCGGTGGCCAGGGCGGTGATGGCGACGGCGCCGTACCCGGCGGCCTCGTTCAGGCCCATGGCTAGCCCGCGGCGGGCGGGGCCGACCAGGTCGATCTTCATGATCACGGTGGTGGACCAGGTGAGCCCCTGGTTGATGCCGAGCAGGACGTTGGCGGCGACGACCCATTTCCAGTTCGGTGCCCAGATCAGCAGCGCCGGGATCGGCAGCGCCACCAGCCATCCGGCGACCAGGACCGGTTTGCGGCCGAACCGGTCCGACAGCGTGCCGGCGAAGAAGTTGGTGACCGCCTTGACCGCGCCGAACGCCAGGATGAACGTCAGCGCGCTGCTGAACGCGGCCAGGTGGAAGGTCTGCTCGGCCAGCAGGGGGACAATGGTGCGTTCCTGGCCCAGGGTGCCGCCGACGAGTGCGTTGACCGCGACCAGCAGTGAGAACTGGGCCAGGTTGGCGCGCAGGCCCAGCCGCACCGCAGGGCCGGGTGCGGGCCTGTCCGGCGTCGGTTGGGCCGGCGCAGGGCTTGAGTCCGGGGCGGTCACGCGGTTGCTTCCAGCCTCCGGCCGGTGGCCTGCGCCCAGTCGGGCGGGCCGCCGGGCAGGACCGCCACGGCGGTGTGCCCGGTGCGCTCCAGCAGGCTGGCGGCGGTGGCGGCGCGCTCGCCGTGCCCGCACATGGTCACTACCAGCGGGCCTGTAACCTCGGCGGCTTGGCTGGTGAGCGTGCCGAGTTCGATGTTGCGGGCGCCGGGCAGGTGACCGCCGGTGTACTCGCTGGCCTGCCGCACGTCGATGACAGTGGCCGGGTCCACCTGCCCGGGGGCGAGCAGCGGGGTGACCGAGACCGGCTGCCCGGCTGCCCGCCAGGCGGGCATGCCGCCGGACAGGGTCCCGGCCAGGTTCTCGTATCCGATTTTCAGGGCCTGCCAGACGGCCTCGCCGAGGTCCTGGCCGGGACCGGCGACGACGACGAGCTGGGCGGCTGGGTCGGGGACCAGCCAGCCCAGCCAGGTCGCGAACGCGTCCCGCAAGGGGATGGCCAGCGACCCCGGGATGTGCCCGGCCGCGTACTCCGCTACCGGGCGCACGTCGATGACCTGCCCGCCCTGGTCCTGCAGCGCACGGACTTGGCCGGTGGTCAGCGGGGTGAGCGCGGGCGCGGATGCCACGACGGCGGGACCGCGCGTGTTCTGCTCGGGCAGCCGCAGGAAGTAGCCGGGGAAGGTGCCCAGGCCTGCCAGCAGCGCCTTGACGAAAGCGTCCTCATCGCCAGCTGCCAGCAGTGGGTTGGTGGCTTTCTCCCGCCCGATGGTGGTGGTGCGCTCCGCGCCGGGCGGGGCGGAGCAAAAGGACCCCGCCCCATGCGTTGGGTACAGCGGCGTCGCATCGGGCAACGCAAGCAGCCGGCCCAAGGAGGCGTACTGGCAGCGGGCCAGCGCCTCGGTGTGCTCCGGGCCGGACAGATCGGTGCGCGCCGCCGCGCCCACCAGCAGGGATCCTCCGGTGAACACCGCCAGCACCTGCACCTCATCGAGCAGCAGGTAGGCGAGGTGCTCAGCGGTGTGGCCGGGGGTAGCCCAGGCCCGCAAGGTCAGCCCGCCCAGGTCCACTTCATCGCCGTCGGCCAGCCTCCAGTGGCCGAAGGCCCGGCCCCCGGCCGCGGACGCCAGGATCTGCGCGCCGTCCTCAGCGGCCAGTTGCCGCGCTCCGGACAGGAAGTCGGCATGCAGGTGCGTGTCAGCAGCGAACGCGGCCGTCAGCCCGTGCCGCGCGGCGGCCGCCCGCACCGCCCGCAGGTCCCGCGCCACATCGACCGCCAGCGCCCGGCCATCCCCCAGATCCACCAGGTAGGCCGAGTTCCCCAGACCCTCATCGGTCACCGGCACGATCAGTGTTCCGGCCACAGCTAGTTCCCCAGCGCGCCGGTGGGCTCGGCCACCGGCAGGCCGGCGCGCTTCCACTCCGGGAAACCGTCGATCAGGCGGCCGGCGCGGAAGCCGCGGCGAGTCAGTTCGCTCACCGCCTGGTCGGCGTACACGCAGTACGGGCCCCGGCAGTAGGCGACCACCTCGGCATCGGGTGGCAGAGCACGCAGGTGACGGCGCAGCTCGGCGATGGGCGCCGAGCGCGCGCCCCGGATGTGCCCAGCTTCAAACTCTGGTGCTGGGCGGACGTCCAGCAGCACAACCTCGCCGCGCTCCAGCCGGGCCGCCAGTTCCGCCCGGCTCACGACCTCGATGCCGTCATGCTCGCCCAGGTAGGCCCGGGCCAGCTGTTCCAGCCCGGCCACATGCTCGGCAGCGACGTCACGCATCGCCGCCCACAGCTCGCCCACCCGGTCGCTCGAAAGTCGGTAGAAGATCCGGGTCCCGTCCCGGCGGGTGGCGACCAGGCCCGCCCGGGCCATCGCCCGCAGATGATGAGAGGTATTCGCCACGCTCTGATCGATCTCGGCAGCGATCTCCTCCACCGGCCGCTCGCCCTGGGCCAGGAGGTCGGCGATCTCCGCCCGCCGCCCGCTCGCCAGCGCCCGAGCAACCTTCGCAAACCCCTCATACAGGGCATCCTTCGCCGTACGGTCAGCCATGCCTCCAGGATCTGACTACACTTCTCCATTGTCAAATAATCAAACGAATACTTGATAATAAGGCCAAGCGGGCGCACGCTGAGCCCAACGACCACATCAGGGGGGCAATGGCAACCAAGCTCGCACCGGGAGAGATTAGCGATCTCGACCCCTACAAGTTCATAGCCGTCGACGGCAAGCGGGTGATCCACCCCGGCGGCCGGGCGTCCACGCAAGCACTGCCGCGCCAGCACAAGATTTGCTGGACAGCCACCCCACCCCGCGGACTGCAAACCGGCTGCAAGGGCTGCCAGCGAGGCTGAGCCGGACGACGCCACCCGACCCAGGAGACCCGACATGGCCCGGCCTGCCGCCGCGACGACCGTTGATCAACTGCTCGCCCAGGCCAGGGCCACGCTGCCGGACCGGCCCTCGCCTGTCGAAGCACTCCACGCCCAAGCCAGCGGCGCCCTACTCATCGACATCCGCGCAGACAATCAGCGGCGCGAAGACGGCGTGGTCCCCGGCGCCATCGTGCTGTCCCGAAACTCCCTGGAATGGCGCTGTGACCCCGCCTCTGAGTGGAAGCACCCCGCGATCACCCGCCGGGACCTGCACATCATCCTCATCTGCAACCAGGGATACCAATCCAGCCTGGCCGCAGCGACCCTGCAGCAACTTGGCCTTATCCACGCTACCGACCTGGACGGAGGATTCACCGCGTGGGCCGCAGCCGGCTGCCAGTGATCGCCCCGGCGACAGCCAGCCAACCTGCTCGGCAACCGTCACCAGAAGGGACGAGCAGCCGAAAACGGACGCTGCGCGAGGCCTACGAGAATGGATGATCCGCGCGCGCAAGCCGCATAACCTGCGCGATTTCGCGGGCGCTCCCTAGTCGGCGCTCGGATCGCTGCGCCCGGCCACTCACATTATCGCTACGTGATCAGGCTTGGTCTCGGACCAGGCCCGCAGTCCCCCCCGGAATGGATGGTGATGATCACCCGTGTATCACTCGCTCGGCGTGGCAGGTTGGCCGATCGGCGACACCGTCGGCGCCGCGCCGAACCGTGGGTTCGATGCCGAGCTTTCGCCGGTGGGTTGGCAGTCAACCGGGCGCGCTTGGGCCAGGCAGTGACCACACCAGCGACGGGGGCAATGCGCGAGTGTCTGGTCTTCGAGATTTCTCCCCGTGGCTGTCGAATCCAGGGGGCCGCATCCGATAACACGGTGACATCGAAACCTGCCAGCGGGAGGCGGCATGAAGTACATTGCTCTGCTTTACGGCGAGCCGGACGCCGGGCCGGCGTCGGGGACGCTGGAGTTCATGGAGATGCTCGGTGAGTTTCAGTCCGCGACGGCGGCGATGGCCGACGCCGGCGTCCTGGTCGACAGCAGCCCCCTGCAGCCGCCGCAGACTGCTACCACCGTCCGGGTCCGCGACGGTGAGACGCAGCTGAGCGACGGGCCGTTTGCCGAGATTAAGGAGCAGCTCGGCGGCTACTACATTCTCGACTGCGAGGACCTGGACACGGCACTGCGGTACGCGGCGGCGATCCCGTCGGCCAGGTACGGGTCGGTTGAGGTCCGGCCGCTGATGGTGATGGGGTCGCACTGAGCGGGGACACCGAACGGGCCCTGCGCGCTGCGTGGTGGCCAGCGGCGGCGGCGGTGGCCCGGCTCGCGGGTGACCTATCGCTGGCAGAGGACTGCGCGCAGGAGGCGTGCGCGGCGGCCGTGGAGCAGTGGCCGCGTGAGGGCCTTCCGGCCAATCCCGGTGGCTGGGTCGTCGCAGTCGCGCGGCGCCGCGCGCTGGACCACCTGCGCCGCGAGAGCGCCCGCGCCGGGAAGGAGCGCCAAGCCGCGCGGGAGTGGGCTGCTGCCGGGCCGGACGGCAGCGCCGTCGCCGGCGACGACCAGCTGGCGCTGCTGTTTGCGTGCTGCCACCCGGCGCTGGACCCGATATCGCGGGTGATACTCACCTTGCGCGTCGTGTGCGGGCTGCCGACGGCGTCGATCGCCCGGCTGCTGTTGCTGCCGGAGCCGACCGTCGCGCAGCGGATCGTGCGGGCGAAGCGGAAGATCCGCGACGCGGGCATCCGGCTGCGCGTGCCTGATCCGGGCGAGCGGCCGGCCCGCCTGGCGCCGGTGCTCCGCGCGATCTACCTCACCTTCACCGAGGGACACTCGCCGCACGGCACCGGCTCCGTCGTTCGTGACGACCTGTGCGGGGAGGCGCTGCGGCTCGCTGGGAGGCTGCACCGGCTGCTGCCCGATGAGCCCGAGGTCACCGGGCTGCTTGCCCTCATCCTGCTCACCAGCGCCCGCAGCGCCGCCCGGGCTGACCAGGACGGCGCGCTGGTCCTGCTCGCCGACCAGGACCGCAGCCGATGGAACCGCAGCCGCCTCGACCAGGGGCGGTCGCTGGTCGAGGCGGCGCTCGCCCAGCGGCGTCCCGGGCCCTACCAGCTGCAGGCCGCCATCGCCGCCTGCCACGCGGACGCGGAGACAGCCGCCGATACTGACTGGCGGCAGATCGCCGCACTGTACAGCGAGCTGCTCCGGTTCGACCCGTCACCGGTCATCGAGGCGAACCGAGCCGTCGCCGTCGCCTACGCCGAAGGACCCGCGGCCGGGCTGGCGATCCTCGACACCCTCGCTGCCAGCTCCCAGCTCACCCGCTGGCCCCAGCTTCACATCGCCCGCGCCACGCTGCTCGCCCAATGCGGCCGCCGCGAGGATGCTGTCGCCGCCTACCGCGACGCGCTCGCGCTCGAGCCGGCCGAACCGGTTCGCCGGCACATCACCGGCCAGATCGCCGCGCCAGGCGCGGCAACCACCGAGGAGACTTGATGGACGTCGACGCCGCTCTGCAGTCCCAGATCCGCAACATCGAGACCACCTACGGCAAGCCCCTCGACCACTGGTTCGCGGTCATCGACGCGTCGGGCCTGAGCAAGCACAACGAGGTCGTGGCGATGCTCAAAGCTGACCACGGGCTCGCGCACGGCGCCGCGCACCGCGTCTCGCTGCTCGCCCGGCAACGCGATGCCGGCGCAGCCCCCGTGCCGTCCGACCCGGCCGACGCCCTCTACGGTGGCGTGAAAGCCGGACTCCGGCCGCTGCACGATGCCCTCCTCGGCGAGATCCGCGCGCTCGGCGCCTTCGACATCGCCCCGAAAAAGGGCTACCTGAGCCTCCGCCGCCGCAAGCAGTTCGCGATGGTCCAGCCCAGCACCACAAGCCGCATCGACCTCGGACTGATCCTGCCAGCAACAACACCAGCGACCGGCCGGCTGGAGTCGGCGGCCAAGTTCAACCCGCTGTTCACCCACCGCGTCCGCATCACCGCAGCCACTGACCTCGACGACGAGCTCCGCGGCTGGCTCGCCGCTGCCTACGCATTCGCCGGATAGCCACTCGGCGACGCACCCGCTACGCGCCGACCGTGACCCCGCGTGCCGGTCCGCCCGCCATGCGCCTCATTTAACCTCATTCCTGCCTGCCACGCGGGGGCCAACAGGGCGGTCAGCACCGTTCGGGTTCCGGTCACGCTGCACAAGCGGCGGTGTGCGAACGCCGCCGGTGATGACATAGACGACTGCGTGGTAAGCAGCCGGGAGAGCGAAGAAGATCTCCCCGCGGCAGTCGGACATCTGAGCAAGGTGAACGGCTCAGCGGGGACGAGCAGCGATAAGACGCCTTCGAACGACCCGGCGACCACACGTACGCGTTCAGCCACGTCGCCCCGCCATCGGGCACCTCGCCGGTTCGAGGTAGAGCACCTCGGGCGCCGTCAGCTTGCAAGACCTCGGCTGCCGCTGCGCGGAAACCGGCGGCTCAACTTCGCGATCCATTTGGTCGCAGTCACTCAGATCCGGCACAAGCACGGTGACGGCCGCGCCTGCTACCAGAAGAAACTGGCCGGGGCAAGCCTCCCAAGGAGGCGCTGCGCTGCCCTCAAGCGGCGGATTAGCGACCGGCTGGGCCCGGACGCAGCACGCGCGGTGCCACCACCGGCAAGCCAGCCTGCCGCCAGGCGGCGAACCCGCCGTCAAGATCGGTGGCGTTCTGCAAGCCCAGCCGCTGCAGGGCCGCCGCCGCCAGGCTCGATTGATACCCCTCCTGGCAGACCACAATGATTACCTGGTCGCAGTTGCGGATCGCCGCATCCCGCCACGGGGACGCCGGATCGCATCGCCACTCCAGCACGTTGCGGGCCAGCAACACGGCGCCCGGGATCAGCCCGTCCGCACGGCGCTGATCATCACCGCGAATGTCGACCAGCAGCGCGCCGTTCGCCTGTGCCGCCAGGGCTTCGGCGGGCGACGGGCGGTACGGCAAGAGCGCTCTTGCCTCCGACAGCAGCTCATCGACCGTCTTCGCCATGCCCCCACCCCCAGGGCAATCATGTTAGCTGCGCAACAGATCGCTGACCAGCGAAGAGGCAAGACGCCGCACTGCCGCAAGCTGGCCAGTGGGGTGGGATAAGCACACTCAGTCGTCATGTTGGCGCAGCGCGATGACGTGCCCTGCACAGTGACCTCTAGACCGGTGTGTGTCTGCTTGACTTGCCAAAGCGCCGTAGCCGTAGCGCGTTGCCCACAACCGTGACGGAACTGGTGGCCATGGCGAGGGCGGCGAGCACGGGCGGCAGGATCCCGGCTGAGGCGAGGGGGACGAGCAGCAGGTTGTAGCCGAAGGCCCAGCCGAGGTTTTGGCGGATGATCCGGCGGGTGGCGCGGGCGAGCATGACCGCGTCGGCGACGGCGCCGACGCCGCCGTGGACCAGCGTGATGTCGGCGGCGGCCATCGCTGCTCCGGTGCCTGTGGCGACGGCGATGCCGATGTCGGCGGCGGCGAGGGCGGGGGCGTCGTTGATGCCGTCGCCGACCATCGCGACCGGCCCGTGCTCGCGGCGCAACTGGTCCACGAGCGCGGATTTGTCGGCCGGCAGCAGTTCGGCGTCCACGGTGGTGATCCCGGCCGCGAGCGCGGTGGCGGCGGCTGTCTCGAGGGTGTCCCCGGTGGCCAGCACCGGCTGCAGCCCGAGCGCGCGCAGCCGGGCGACGCCTGCCGGGCTGTCGGGGCGCAGCGGGTCGGCGATGCCCAGCACCAGCCGCAGCCGGCCGTCGACCGCCACCGCGACGGGCGTTTGCGCGGCTTCGGCCAGATCCTCGGCGAGCAGGCCCGCGGCTGCGGTGTCCACACCGGACTCGGCGAGCCAGGCCAGCGACCCGGCCTGCACGCGCCGCCCGCCCGCCAGGGCGGTCACGCCGCGCCCGGCCACCGCCTGGACGTCGCCGGCCAGTGCCGGGACCAGGCCCCTGTCCTCGGCGGCGGCGACAACGGCCCGGGCCAGCGGGTGCTCGGAGGCGGCCTCGGCGCCGGCCGCCAGGGCCAGCGCCTCATGGCCGTCGCTGCCATCGGTGGGCAGCACCCGCACGACTTGGGGATGGCCGGCGGTCAGGGTGCCGGTCTTGTCCAGCACCACGGTGGCCAGGCCATGTACCCGTTCCAGGCTCTCGCCGCCACGGATGAGCAACCCGAGCTGGGCACCGCGGCCGGTGCCCGCCATGATCGCCACCGGGGTGGCCAGCCCGAGCGCACACGGGCAGGCGACCACCAGCACGGCGACGGCAGTGATCAGCGCGGTCACAGCCCCGGCGCCGACCAGCAGCCAGCCCGCGAAGGTGACGGCGGCGACCGCCAGGATGACCGGGACGAACACCGCCGAGATCCGGTCGGCCAGCCGCTGAGCTTTCGACTTCTCCTTCTGCGCCGCGTCGACTAGATCCATGATCTGGCTCAGCACGGTCTCCGCACCAGCGCGGGTCACCCGCAGCACCAGTGGCGCCGGGCCGTTCACTGTGCCGCCGGTCAGCGCATCACCGGGCTGCTTGTTCCGCGGCAGCGGCTCGCCGGTCAGCATCGACTCATCCACCAGCCCGCTGCCCTCGGCCAGCTCGCCATCGGCCGGGATGGCCTCGCCCGGGCGCACCAGCACCAGGTCCCCGCCGCGCAGCGTCTCGGCCGGCACGTCGACCGCGACCGCCGGGTCGCCCCGCTGGCCGCTGGCGGCGCGGGCCATCAGATGCGCGGCCCGCGGCTGCAGCTCGCCTAGCGCCTCGATCGCCGCCCCGGCGCGGGCCCGCCCGGCCAGCTCCAGGTACTTGCCCACCGCGATCAAGGTGATGATCAGCGCCGCGACATCGTAGTAGGTCATCTGGCTCGGCAAGGCGACCGTGGCGATCACCGAGTAGCCAAATGCCACCGTGGCACCGAGGGAGACCAGGGTGTCCATATTGGCGGTGCGATGCCGCGCGGCCTCCAGCGCACCCCGGTGGAACACCGCCCCGGTCCACGCATACACCGGCAGCGCCAGCACCAGCTGCGCCCACCCGGCCCACGGCGCCGAACCAAAGCCATACACCACCACCAGCACCGCAGCCGACAAGACCACGCCCACCCCCAGGCGCACCCGGCGCCCACGCAGCTCGGCAGCCTGCGCTGCCCGCCGCCGGGCCACATCGTCGGCGCGCACACTGGCGGGAACC
>WNGD01007061.1_pt1 | contig 20261 bp, 19 predicted proteins | sample 5400671 | NCBI WGS metagenome assembly WNGD01 (sample SAMN13153369, study PRJNA577476) | soil metagenome | isolation source: 40 cm soil or saprolite under grassland replicate 2 | place: USA:California | collected 2016-06-15 | reverse complement strand
TCGTCGCTCGCGTTCGACACGATCTACGCCGAGGGCCAGCGGCGTTACGTCGAATCGCTCTCCGCGTACGCCCGCCAGTTTCTCGGGCTCATGGAAAAGCCCGACGTGGACGCGATCGAGGGCCTGTCCCCGGCGATCTCGATCGAGCAGAAGGCGGCCGGCCACAATCCCCGCTCCACGGTCGGCACCATCACCGAGGTCTACGACTACCTGCGCCTCCTGTGGGCGCGGCTCGGCACACCGCACTGCCCGAAGGACGGCTCGCCGATCGAGCGCCAAAGTGCATCGCAGATCACCGACCTGGTGCTCGAGTGGCCCGAGGGAACGAAGATCGAGGTTTTGGCGCCGCTGGTGCGCGGGCGCAAGGGCGAGTTTCGCGATGTGTTCGAAGCAGCGCGCAAACAGGGCTTCGTGCGCGTGCGCGTCGACGGTGTGACGTCCGACCTGGCCGAGCTGCCCAAGCTGAATCGCCGGCAGAACCACGACATCGCCGTCGTGGTCGACCGGCTGGTGGTGCGCAAGGCCGACCGCGGTCGCCTGGCGGACTCGATCGAGACGGCGCTCAAGGCTGCGGACGGCACCGTGGAAGTCGCGCGGCACGGGGGAGGGTCGGGAGGCGCGAAAGCGACCCTCTTCTCCGAGCGCTACGCCTGTCCCAAGTGCGGCCTCTCGCTGCCCGAGCTCGAGCCGCGCCAGTTCTCCTTCAACTCGCCGTTCGGCGCATGTCCCGAGTGCTCCGGGCTGGGGACTCGGCGCGAGGTGAACGCCGAGCTCTTGCTGGGCGACCCGAGCCTGTCGTTGCTCGAAGGCGTGGTGCTCCCCTGGGGCGAGCCCAGCGGCTATCTCCGCAAGGTCATTCTTCCGAGTCTCGCCCGCGCCTTCAAGTTCGATATGAACGCGGCCTGGCGGGACCTGCCCGCGGCCGCGCGCAAGGTGCTGCTCGAGGGAGCGCCGGGCCGGAAACTCACGTTCCAGTACGACAGCGAGAAGTGGCACGGCGAGTACGAATCGGGATGGGACGGGATCCTCAAGCACGTCGAGCGCCGCTACCGCGAGACGGCGTCCGACAGCGTGCGCGAGCAGCTGGGAGAGTTCATGGTGGAGCAGCCGTGCCCGACGTGCGGCGGCAAGCGACTCCAGCCTGAGAGCCTCTCGGTGCTGGTGCACGGCAAGAGCATCGGCGACGTCGTGGACCTGCCCGTTAGCGACGCCCTCGCCTTCTTCGAGAGCATCCCGCTGCGCACCAACGGGCGCGTCGGGCTCGACCCCGGCGTCGCGCGGCCGATCCTGAAGGAAGTGAATGACCGGCTTCGGTTCCTGAAGAACGTGGGGCTCGAGTACCTCACGCTCGGCCGCTCGGCCGACTCGCTGTCCGGCGGCGAGGCCCAGCGGATCCGGCTGGCCACCCAGATCGGCAGCCGACTCGTGGGAGTGCTGTACATCCTCGACGAGCCGTCGATCGGGCTCCACCAGCGCGACAACGCGCGCCTGCTCGAGACGCTGAAAGAGCTGCGCGACCTCGGCAACACGGTGCTCGTGGTGGAGCACGACGAGGAGACGATCCGGGCGGCGGACCACGTGGTGGATCTCGGACCCCGGGCGGGCCGCCATGGGGGTGAGATCGTGGTCACGGGAACGCTCGACCACGTGCTCGGGCACCCCGACTCGCTCACGGCACGCTACCTGCGCGGCGAGCTGCGCATCCCGGTGCCGCCGCGCCGCCGCATCCCCGCCTCGGAGCGGGCGCTGCGGGTGGTCGGAGCCCGGCAGCACAATCTGCGCAACCTCACCGTCGAGTTGCCGCTCGGACTGTTCATCGCGGTCACCGGCGTCTCGGGCTCGGGAAAGTCGACGCTCGTCACCGACATCCTGTATCGTGCCCTGGCGCGGCACTTCTATCGGGCTAAGGTGATGCCGGGGGCGCACGACCGGATCGAGGGGCTCGACCAGGTCGACAAGGTGATCGACATCGATCAGAGTCCCATCGGCCGCACTCCCCGCTCCAACCCGGCCACCTATACGGGGCTCTTCACCCCGATCCGCGAGCTCTTCACGTTCCTCCCCGAGTCGAAGATCCGCGGCTACGGGCCCGGGCGCTTTTCTTTCAACGTGAAGGGAGGGCGCTGCGAGGCGTGCCAGGGCGACGGCCTGGTAAGGGTCGAGATGCACTTCCTCCCCGACGTGTACGTCCCGTGCGAGGTGTGCAAAGGGCGGCGCTACAATCGGGAGACGCTCGAGGTGCGCTATAAAGGAAAGTCGATCGCGGACGTGCTCGACCTGTCGGTGGGCGAAGCCCTCGACTTCTTCGAGAACCAGCCGCGCATCCGCGCGAAACTGGAGCTCTTGAACGACGTAGGGCTCGGCTATCTCCACCTCGGCCAGTCGGCTACCACCTTGTCCGGGGGCGAGGCGCAGCGAGTCAAGCTCGCGACCGAGCTGGCGAAGCGCGACACGGGGCGCACCCTCTATATCCTGGACGAGCCGACGACCGGACTGCATTTCGAAGACGTGCGGCTGCTGCTCGAAGTGCTGCATCGCCTGGTAGACAAGGGCAACACCGTGGTGGTGATCGAGCACAACCTCGATGTGGTGAAGACCGCCGATTGGGTCATCGATCTCGGTCCGGAGGGCGGTGCGGCGGGGGGGGCGGTGGTCGCTCAAGGGGCGCCGGAGCAGGTGGCGCGGGTGCCGGCCTCGTTCACCGGACGGTTTCTGCGGAAGGTGCTGGCGGTGGCGGACTAGCGGCCGGCGTGCCCTGCCCTAGACTTGGCGGAGGGGGAACACACACGCATGGAGGAGTCCTTGGAGGCCCTCATCCCGATCACGTTGTTCCTGTCGATCGCCGCCGTCTTCATCCTGCGCGGCCCGCTCGGCAAGGCGATCGCGGACCGGATCGGCGGGCGTGCCGGTGCAGACGACGCCGAGGTGCGGCGGCTCGGGGCGGAGCTGGACGAACTCCGTGCCGAGCTCACGGCACTGCAGGAACGGCTGGACTTCGCCGAGCGGCTGCTCGCCAAACAGCGCGATGCGGAGCGGCTGGCGCCGCCCGGGAGCCGGTGATGCCGAGGGAAGCGGTCGCCTTTCTCATGTTTGTCACCATGGTGGGAGGGTTTGTGCTGCTCTACCCGGTTGTCCGGGCCCTGGCCGAGCGGCTGCGACCCCATTCCGAGGCGGGCAAGGAGGAGATGCAAGCCCTGCGCGAAGACGTGGTGCAGGAGCTGCAGCAGATGCGACGCGAGGTCGCCGAGTTGGGCGAGCGGGTGGATTTCACCGAACGCTTGCTGGCCAAGCAGCGCGAGGCAGAACGGCTCGCGCCGCCGGGGAACAGATGAACCCCGAAGCGGTGGCTGTCCTGATCCCCATCGTCGCTATCGGCGGGTTTTTCGGCTTGATGATCGTGCGGACCCTGAGCAAGGCGTACACCGCCAAGTTGCAGGCGGGGAATCAGGCTGGGGCGGGGAGCGAGGCGAGGCAGGAGGAGCTGGCGGCGACCGTGGAGGAGCTGCGCCGGGAGGTGGCGGAACTCGCGGAGCGGGTAGATTTTACGGAGCGGCTCCTGGCCAAGCAGCACGACGGCCAGAAGCTCGCTCCGCCGCGCTAGGCGGCGGGGGAAACTCCAGGTTACCGAGAGGCGTACAGCGTCCGCATGGTTCAGACACCCGCGCCCCCGATGCCCCCCATTCCCCCGGGCTTGGATCTGAACTTCTTGCTCAACCAGGCCATGCCGATTGTCGCACTCATCGTGGTGTTTCTTGGCCTGCGCTGGGTCTTTCGCACTCCCGTCGGTGAGGCGCTCGCGGAGCGGATTCGGACGCGCGTGCGGGGTGGGGCTCGGTGGGCGGGAGGCGCGACGGGCGAGGATCCGCAACGCGTGGCCGCGCTAGAGGAGCAAGTGTCGCAGTTGCACGGGCAGGTCTCCGAGCTCGCGGAGCGGTTAGATTTCGCCGAGCGGCTGCTCGCCGAGCGGCGGGAGCGCAAGTTGGGCGCGGGACAATGAGGGCCCGCCAGCACCCAGAGGGTCATCATGGGAATCTTTGACCGTCTCTCGACGCTCATCCGGTCGAACATCAACGACCTGATCTCCCGCGCCGAGAATCCGGAAAAGATGCTGAACCAGCTGATCGTGGACATGCGGACCCAGCTGGCGAAGGCGAAACAGCAGGTGGCGGCCGCGATCGCCGACGAGAAGCGGCTCGCGGCCCAGGTGGACCAGGAGAAGAAAGCGGCCGAGGACTGGGAGAAGCGGGCGGTGCTGGCCGTCCAGGAAGGCCGTGACGACCTGGCGAAACAGGCGCTGTTGCGTCACAACGAGCACGCCCAGGGCGCCCTGCAGCTGCACGATACGTGGATCAAGCACCGGGAGGAGACGGACAAGCTCAAGGTCTCGTTGCGCCAGCTCAACGACCGCATCGAGGAAGCGAAGCGCAAGAAGAACATCCTGATCGCGCGCCAGAAACGCGCCGAGGCGCACAAGCGCATCCAGGAAACGATGTCCTCGATCGGCGACAAGAGTGCGTTCGAAACGTTCGAGAAAATGGCGGAGCAGATCGAGCACGAGGAGCGGAAGCTGATCGCCGCGGCCGAAGTCAACGAAGATTTGTCGGGCGACACGCTGCTCAAGCAGTTCCAGTCGCTCGAGGTGAAGACCGACGCGGACCAGCAGCTGCTCGACTTGAAGCGCAAGATGGGGCTCCTGCCGGCGGGCACCCCGGCCGAGGCGAAACGCCTCGGGAAGGGGGCGGCCGAAGCGGAGCTGGTCGAGGATGACGACGCCGAGCACCAGCGCTGAACACTGAGCCGTCCGGATCACGGTTGTCGGGCGCCACGTTCGTGGCGCTCTTCATTGCCGCCCTCGCCATCTGGTTCGTCGTCCGGGTGGTCGAGGTGCTGCTGCTGGTGTTCATCGCCGTGCTGTGCGCGGTGTATCTCTCCGCCATCACGGACCTGCTGGAGCGGCGCTTCGGCGTGGCGCGCTGGATCGGCCTCGCGATCGCCGTGGTGGCGACGGTGGGGGCCGTGGTCGGGATCGGGGCGCTGCTCGTGCCACCAGTGATCGATCAGACGCAGGCCCTGATCTCGGGGCTCCCGCAGACGCTTACCAAGATCCAGAACGTCCTGGCTGGCTGGGCGAGCCAGTACGAGGTGCTGCGCCGCACCGAGCTCGCCAATCCGTCGTCCGGACTCGTGGCCCGCCTGATCGACGACGCCGCCAGCTTCCTGCGTGGCTCGATCCTCCCGTACGTGACGGCCGGAGGCAAGCTGTTCATCGAGAGCGCGAGCGTAGTGGTGATGGCCCTGTACCTCGCGCGGCAGCCGCGCCTGTACCGCGACGGCATCCTGTCGCTCGTGGCGCCAAAGCACCGCGCGGTCGGCGCCCGCGTCCTCGACGACGCCGGCGCGACGCTGCGGGCCTGGGTCGTGGGCCAGCTGCTCGCCATGATGATCCTCGCCGTGCTGACGGCGGTCGGCCTGTGGGCGCTGGACGTGCCCTACTGGCTCGCCTTCGGCATCTTCACGGGTCTCGTCGCCGTGGTCCCGTTCTTCGGGACGCTGGTCTCCACGCTGCTCCCGGCATTGTTCGTCGTCGGCTCCGGCGACTGGCTCCGGGTCGTCGCGGTCATCCTGCTCGGCATCCTCGTCCACGTGCTCGAAGCCAACGTCGTCGTGCCGCGCATCATGCAGCACAAGGTCGCGCTGCCCCCTGTGCTCACCATCGCCAGCGTACTCATCATGGGGACGTTGATCGGCGTCGTCGGGCTGATCGTGGCGGTCCCGGTGCTCGCGGTGACCACGGTGGTCATCCGCCACGTCGTGCAGGGTGAGCTGTACGGCGACGTCGGCCCGCTCGAGCCTGCGGTGCTCCGCACCACGGAGCGGCGTGTCGGCGGGGACCGGCGCGAGGTGGGCGCCCCACCGGTGAGAACCAGAACGTCCGCCTGATGCTCGCCCCGAACCAGCACCGCTTCCTGATCATCGCGGACGGGCAGTTCGGCCCGTTGACCTCGAAGACGGCGAACTCCTGCATCCGCTACTTCCCGGAGCGCATCGTCGCCGTGTTCGACCGCACGGAAGCGGGCAAGACGGTGCAGCAGGTGCTCGGCTACGGCGGGGCCATCCCCGTCGTGGCAGACTTCATGCGCGGGCTGGCGCTCGGGCCCAGCGCCGTGCTCATCGGCATCGCGCCGATGGGCGGCCAGCTGCCGCCCGAGTGGCGCGGCTGGCTCAGGACGGCACTCGAGCGCGGGCTCGAGATCTGGAGCGGGCTCCATACGTTCATCGCCGACGACCCGGAGCTCGGGAGCCTCGCCCGGGCGCAGGGGGTTCGCATCCTCGACGTCCGCAAGCCGCCGCCGGGGCTCCCCATCGCCGACGGCCGCGCCGCCGAAGTGGAGCCCTACGTGATCCTCACCGTCGGCTCGGATTGCAACGTCGGAAAGATGACGGCACAGCTCCAGCTGCGCGACGATCTGGTGCGGCGCGGCCTCCGGGCGCGGTTCGTGGCGACCGGTCAGACAGGGATCTTCATCGAAGGCTGGGGGATCGCGGTGGACGCCGTGGTGGCGGACTTCATCGCCGGCGCGGCCGAGCAGCTCGTGCTCCAAGGCGCCGCAGACGCCGACATCGTCCTCGTGGAGGGGCAGGGGAGCCTCATTCACCCTGGTTACTCGGGCGTCACCTTGGGCCTGCTGCACGGCGCGTGCCCCGACGCGCTCATCCTGTGCCACCAAGCCACGCGCGACTACATCGGCGACTACCACGGCCGGGAGCCGTGGGTCCGCATCCCCCCGTTGGCCGAGCTGGTGGAGATCTACGAGCGTGCGGCGGCCCCGGTCCGCCCCACGAAAGTGATCGGCATCTGCCTCAACACCTTCGACATGACCGAGCCTCAGGCCCGCACGGCCGTGGCGCGGGCGGCAGAAGAGACCGGCCTGCCCGCGACCGATCCGGTGCGGTTCGGTCCCGGCCCGCTGGCGGACGCGATCGTGCGGGAGGCGATGGCGGCGCGGTAGTCCCCAGGCTGAAGCGTGGGCTCGACACGACACTGCGCTAAAGCACAACCCTGTCCTTCAGGACAGTGCTGGCCGAGCCCACGCTTCAACGTGGGAACAACGGACGCGCGTTTTTTGACGGACGCGCGTTTTTTGGTGGTCTAGCGGCGGCGATCGGGTACCGGTCGTCGCCGGTTTCGCTCGTAGCATCTTCCCATGCACTGGCTCCGCTGCGTCCTCGCCGAATGGCAGCTGCTGCGCGCCCGCCTCGTGCGCTCACGCCTCGGCCTCTGGCTGCTGCTGCTCGGCGGGGGCGGCGTCTGGCTCGCGACGCGCGGTGCGCCGCTGACCATCCTGGCGCCCCACCTAGCCATGCTCGGCGCCGTGCTGGGCGTGGCGTTCAGCGTCGGCTCGGACGTCGACCGCGCTGCCGTCGCGCTCACGCTCACCCATCCGACGACGCCGCTCGCCGTCGCCGCCGGCCGCTGGCTCGCGGCCGTCACGGCGGCCGGCATCCTGCTGCTGGCCTTCCTATGCGTCGCCGCCGCGCTGACGTCGCTGCCGGCGGGGCCGTTGCTGCGCGCCGGTGGCGCGGCGCTGGGGGCGGCTGCCGCTGCCGCCGGGTGCGCACTCGTCGCGGCCGCCCGCGGCGGCAATGCGCTGACGGGAGCGCTGTTCCTCTATATCGCGGTGCCGAGCGTCGTCTCGGCGGACACCTTGGGGGCGGTACTGGCTCCGGGTGCGCTCACGCGCATCAGCGTTGTCGTGCTCGAGCTGCTTCCTGGGGTGTGGCGGTACGAAGCGCTGGCGGGCGGCGATCCGGTGGGCTGGGCGCACGCGGCATGTTGGGTGGTCGGCGGGATCGCGGGGACCGCCCAGCTGTTCACGAGACGCGCGGTGTGAACGCGCCGGTACTCCTCCTCTCTGGTGTCACGCGCCGCCGCCGCCACCGACGCGACTCACCCCCGGTGGCCGACGTGTCCCTCGAGGTCGCGGCTGGGGAAATCGCCGCGCTCGTCGGACCGCACGGCTCCGGCAAGACGACGTTGCTCGGGATCGCCGCCGGGCTGCTCGCCCGGGACGCGGGCGCGGTGACGGTAGCGGGCGTGCCGGCGGGGACGCCGGCGGCACGGGCGGCCCTCGGGTACGCCCCTGAGGCGCCGATCTTTCCGCCGACCCTCAGCGTCCGCGAGGTGCTGGGGTACTTCGCGCGGTTTCACGCCGCCGGCACCGCCCGGCGGGGGCTGGTCGCGGCCGCGCTCGAGCGCGCCGGCCTCGAGGGGGCGGCGGAGCGCCGCGCTGGGGCCCTGCCGCTGCCGGTCGCGCGCCGGCTCGCGCTCGCACAGGCTGCGCTCGGCCACCGCCGGGTCCTGCTGCTCGACGAGACGCTCTCCGGCGTGGATGCGGTCGGGCGGCGGGCGATGTGCGAGCGGGTCCGCGAGCTCGCGGCGCGCGGCGTCGCCGTGTTGCTGGCGTCCTCCGACCTCGCCGTCGTCGAGCAGCTTGCTGCGCGGGTGCTCGTGATGCGGGACGGCCGCATCGTTCGCGCAGCGCCGACCGCCGCATTGCTGGGAGAGCGCGTGCTCGAGATCCTGCTCGATGCGCCCCCCGCCGCGCCGCCGCCCGGGTTCCGCATCACGCCGTACGGTCTTCAGGCCGACCTCGGGACGCGCAGCGCGGAGGCGGCGCTCGCGCTGTGCCGCGCGCACCGGCTCGCCGTGCGCGCCTCGCGAGTGCGCGCGCGCAGCCTGGAGGACGCGGTGCTCGACGCCCTGCACGACCGTGCGCGTTGACGCTCTCTCCGACGCTTCCTACGTTTCAGCCGTGACGCTCTCTTTGCACAACACTCTCACCCGCCGCCTCGAACCGTTTCAATCGCTCGCCCCGCCGAGGGTGACGCTTTACACCTGTGGGCCGACGGTCTGGAACTACGCCCACATCGGGAACTTCCGGACATTCCTGTTCGAGGACTTGCTGCGACGCTACCTCGAATACTCGGGCTACGACGTCTTCCACATAATGAACCTGACGGACGTGGACGACCGCACCATCAAGGCGGCGCGGGAGGCGGGCAAGCGCCTCGCGGACCATACCGAGCCCTTCGTCCAGGCGTTCTTCGAGGATCGGGACTATCTGCGGATCAAGCCGGCAAGCGTCTACCCGCGCGCCACGCAAGCGATCCCGGCGATGATACAGCTCGTGGCGCGTCTGCTCGAGCGCGGCGTCGCCTACAAGAGCGAGGACGGGTCGGTCTATTTCGCGCTCACCAAGTTTCCGACATACGGGCGGTTGTCGCAGCTCGACCGACGGGAGATCAAGGTGGGCGCCCGGGTGTCGAGCGACGAGTACGCCAAGGACGACCCGAGCGACTTTGCCTTGTGGAAGAAAGCGGACGGCGAGGACGAGGCGGTGGGGGCGGCGTGGGACGCGCCGTTCGGGCGCGGCCGGCCCGGGTGGCATCTCGAGTGCTCGGCGATGTCGCTCGACGAAATCGGTCGCCGCTTCGGCGTCCAGACGCTCGACATCCACTGCGGTGCCGTGGACCTGATCTTCCCGCATCACGAGGACGAGATCGCGCAGTCGGAGGCGGCGACCGGGGAGCTGTTCGCGCGCTACTGGCTGCATGGAGAGTTTCTCAACGTGGGCGGCACGAAGATGTCCAAACGGTTCGGGAATTTTCTCACGGCGCGCGATCTGCGGGAGCAGGGTGTGGACGCGGCTGCCGTGCGACTGCTCTTCTCCCAGACGCAGTACCGCAAGGCGCTCGACTTCAGCGACGAAGCGCTCGCCGCCGCGGGGCAGGGCGTGAAACGGCTGGGAGAATTTCGCGACCGGCTCGTCCGGGCGAGCGGACCGGCGAGGCCGGATGGGCGGCTCGCGACGCTGGCCGCCAAGTTCGAGACGGACTTTCGCGCCGCGCTGGACGACGACCTGAACGCGCCGCGCGCCTGCGCCGCCCTGTTCGAGCTGGTGCACGAGGGGAACGGGGCGCTCGACACGGGCGCGGCGGGCGGCGCGGTGGCGCGCGACGCGCTCGATCGGGCGATGACGGTGCTCGACGTGCTCCCGACGCCCAAGGCCGTCGACCCGGCGCTGGCGCGCTGGGTAGCAGAGCGCATCGCCGCGCGCGACAAAGCACGCAAAGCCAAGGACTTCAAGGAGGCGGATCGGATCCGCGCCGACCTCAAGGCGAGGGGCGTGGAGATCGAGGACACCCCTTCCGGAACCAAGTGGCGCATGGTCTAACTGCTGCACGGAACATCCCTTGCCCTTGCCGTCATCCCTGTTTATGCTACAAGTCTGAAAACTTTAACCGTCGGCCAGCTGACGTAGCTCAACTGGTAGAGCAGCTGATTTGTAATCAGCAGGTTAAGGGTTCGAGTCCCTTCGTCAGCTCACGTTGCCGAAGAGGAGCAGCACTGCCCGGTGCCCGAGTGGCCAAAGGGAGCAGACTGTAAATCTGCCGGCGACAGCCTACGAAGGTTCGAATCCTTCCCCCACCACTCCTTCGAGCGCGCGGGCGTAGCTCAGTTGGTAGAGCATCAGCCTTCCAAGCTGAGGGTCACGGGTTCGAGCCCCGTCGCCCGCTTTTGCTCGCGTAGCTCAGTCGGCAGAGCGCGTCCTTGGTAAGGACGAGGTCACCGGTTCGATTCCGGTCGCGAGCTTTGAAAAAAAAAGCAGGCGTCGAGTAGAGACGTAGCACGAAGGCGGCGCGCAACGGCGTCACGCAGGAACGTGAACTCACCGTGTTGCGTGACGATTTTGTGCTACGACTTTGTGCGACGGTTTTGTGAAGCGAATTTATTCTTTTTGAGGAATCATGGCCAAGGCAAAGTTTCAGCGGACCAAGCCCCACGTGAACGTCGGGACCATCGGGCACGTGGACCACGGCAAGACGACGCTCACCGCGGCGCTCACCAAGGTGGCGGCGGAGAAGGGGCTCGCGACCTACGTGAGCTATGACGAGGTGGCGAAGGCGTCCGCGGCGCAGGGGCGCCGCGACGCGACCAAGATCCTGACGATCGCGACGGCGATTGTGGTCTTTCTGAACAAGTGCGACCTGGTGGACGACCCCGAGCTGCTCGACCTGGTGGAGCTCGAGGTGCGCGAGCTGTTGTCGAAGTACGAGTTCCCGGGCGATGACATCCCCATGATCCGCGGCTCGGCGTTGAAGGCGCTCGAGGGAGACAAGCCGTGGGTGGAGAAGATCTGGGAGCTCCTCGGAGCGCTGGATAAGAGCATTCCGCTACCCAAGCGGGAGGTGGACAAGCCGTTCCTGATGCCGGTGGAGGACGTGTTCTCGATCACCGGGCGCGGCACGGTGGCGACGGGGCGGATCGACCGAGGCAAGATCAAGGTGGGCGAGGAAGTGGAGATGGTGGGCTTCGGGACGGACAAGAAGACGGTGGTCACCGGGGTGGAGATGTTTCGCAAGCTGCTCGACGAGGGGCAGGCGGGGGACAACGTCGGCCTGCTGCTGCGCGGGGTGGAGAAGACCGATATCGAGCGGGGCATGGTGCTCGCGAAGCCGGGGTCCATCACGCCGCACACGAAGTTCGAGGCGGAGGTGTATGTCCTGACGAAGGAAGAGGGCGGCCGGCACACGCCGTTCTTCAAAGGATACCGGCCGCAGTTCTACTTTCGGACCACGGACGTCACCGGAACGGTGGAGCTGCCTGGGGGGGTGGAGATGGTGATGCCGGGCGACAATACGAAGATGACGATCGAGCTGATCACGCCGATCGCGATGGAGGAGCAGCTGCGGTTCGCGATCCGCGAGGGCGGCCGCACGGTGGGCGCCGGCGTGGTCACGAAAATCTTGAAATAGTTCTATGCCACGCGAGAACATCATCATGGAATGCACCACCTGCAAGAGCCGGAACTACTTCACCACGAAGAACCGGCGCAAGCATCCCGAGCGGGCGGAGTGGAAGAAATACTGCCCCCGGTGCAACAAGCAGACGGCGCACAAGGAGTCGAAGTAATGGCCACGGCAGCCCTGGAGCCCCCTGGGCAGGGGTGGCTGCGCCGCGCCTGGGAGTTCGTGACCGTTCAGGTGCCCGCGGAGGTCCGCAAGGTCACCTGGCCGAGCTGGGAGGAGCTCAAGAAGGCGACCGGGGTGATCATCGTGTTCGTGATCCTGCTAGGCATCCTGATCGGGCTCATGGACTCGACGCTGCAGCTGGTATTCGTGACGGCGGTGGCCAACCTGTTCAAATGACGGACCATCGCTGGTACGCGATCCAGACGACGGCGGGACACGAGAACAAGGTCCGCTCGCTCATCGACCGGCGCATCAAGGACGACCCGCGCCCGGACGAGGACAAGCCGATCCGGCAGGCCCTGGTCCCCACCCAGGAGGTGGTGGAGATCAAGAACGGCAAGAAGGTCACCGTGGAGCGGAAGATCTATCCGGGCTACGTGCTCGTGAACATGGTCTTGAACCAGGAAACGATTCACGTGATCAACGGCATCCAGGGGGTCATCAAGTTCGTCGGCACGGGCCGGCTGCCGATGCCGCTCCGCCCGGAAGAGGTGAACCGCCTGCTGGGCATCGAAGAAGCGGTCAAGGAAGAGGAGCCGCAGGAGCAGATTCCGTTCCTGGTGGGGCAAGTGGTGGAGATCACCGAGGGGCCGTTCTCGGACTTCTCCGGCACAGTCGAAGAAGTGATTCGGGACAAGGGCAAGGTGCGGGTCGCCGTGTCGCTGTTCGGGCGGCCCACGTCCGTGGAGCTCGATTATCTCCAGTTGAAGGCTCATTGAACGGCTAGACGCACAGACGCACAGACACACTAGGAGACATGGCCAAACCGATTGCCGCAGTCGTGAAACTTCAGGTCGCCGCCGGACAGGCGACCCCCGCGCCGCCGGTGGGGACGGCGCTCGGACCCCATGGCGTCAACATCATGGAGTTCGTGAAGCAGTTCAACGCGCGCACGGGGAATCAGGCGGGGATGATCACGCCGGTCGAGGTGACGATCTTCAAGGATCGGACGTTCACCTTCATCACCAAGACGCCGCCTGCCGCGGTGCTGCTGAAAAAGGAAGCGGGGATCGAGAAGGGCAGTCCGACCTCGAACCGCCAGAAGGTGGGGAAGGTGACGCGCGCTCAGGTGCGTAAGATCGCCGAGCTGAAGATGCCGGACTTGAATGCCAACGACATCGAGGCCGCGATGAAGATGGTGGCGGGCACCGCCCGCTCCATGGGGCTCGAGGTGGAGGGCTGATGCGCGCCCACGGCAAGCGCTACCGGGCCGCGGTCGGGACCCTCGAGCCGCGCAAGCTGTATCCGCCCCGCGAGGCGGTCGAGCGGGTGCAGGCCGCGGCGTATGCCAAGTTCGACGAGTCGGTCGACGTGGCCGTGCGGCTCGGCGTCGATCCCAAGCACGCCGACCAGATCGTGCGCGGCACGGTGAGCCTGCCCCACGGCACCGGGAAGAAGATCCGGGTGCTGGTCATTGCGCAGGGCGACAAGGCAAAGGAAGCGGAGGCGGCGGGGGCCGACTTCGTGGGCGTGGAATACGTCCAGAAGATCAAGGATGGGTGGCTCGACACCGACGTCATCGTCGCCACGCCGGACGTGATGGGCCAGCTCGGGCCGCTGGGGAAGGTGCTCGGCCCGCGCGGCTTGATGCCGAACCCCAAGGCGGGCACGGTCACGATGGACGTGGCGCGCGCGGTCAAAGAGCTCAAGGCGGGAAAGATCGAGTTCCGGGTGGACAAGAGCGGGATCGTGCACGCCCCGATCGGCAAGCGGTCTTTCGCCGCCGATGCGCTGGCGGAGAACCTGCAGACGTTCATGGAGGCGATCGTGCGGGCGAAGCCCGCGGCGGCGAAAGGCCACTACATCCGGTCGGTGACGGTGTCGAGCACGATGGGGCCCGGCGTACCGCTGGACCCGGCGGTGTTCGCATGATCAGGACCAAGGCCCAGAAGCAAGGCGTGGTGACGGGACTGGCGGAGCGGCTGCGCCGGTCCACCACCGTGTACGTCACCGACTTCACGGGGCTCGACGTCGCGCAGCTCACGCAGCTGCGGCGCCGGCTGCGGGCGGCGGGCGTCGAGTACGTGGTCGTGAAGAACACGCTGGTGCGGCGCGCCCTCGCCGACGCGAAAGTGCCCGGCCTCGAGCCCCATCTCGCCGGTCCCACGGGACTCGTGCTGGGGGGGGCGGACCCGGTGGCCGCCGCGAAGGTGCTCGGGGATTTCGTCAAGGAGTTCGAGAAGCCCGCGATCAAGGCGGGTCTCGTGGCCGGGGCAGCGGTGACGCCGGATCAGGTGAAGCGGCTCGCCACGCTCCCGTCGCGGACCGAGCTGCTCGCGCAGCTGGGCGGGGCGCTGCAGGCGCCGATGGCCGGGTTCGTCGGCGCGTTGAACGGCTTCCTGATGAATTTCGTGGGTGCCCTCGAGGCGCTCCGGACCAAGCGGGCCTCTGCCGGAGGGGCCGCTTCTTAAATCGAGTGGGAGACACGGCAATGGCGACTCAGACCAGTGTGAGCAAGGACGACATTCTCGAAGCCATCGGGAACATGTCGGTGTTTGAACTGGCGGAGCTGATCGAGGCGTTCAAGGACAAGTTCGGCGTCACGATCGCGGCGCCGGTGGCGGCGGCGCCCGTGGCGGGCGCGGCCGGCGCGGCGGCAGCCGCCCCCGCCGCCGAAGAACAGATAGAGTTTACGGTCATCCTGAAGAGCGCCGGCGAAAAGAAGATTCAAGTGATCAAAGAGATCCGGGCGATCACCAGCTTGGGCCTCAAGGAGGCCAAGGACCTGGTGGAAGGCGCGCCCGGCACCGTAAAGGAAGGCGTGTCCAAGCAGGAAGCCGAGGAAATCAAGAAGAAGCTCGAAGCGCAGGGCGCCGCCGTCGAACTGAAGTAGCGGAACCGGCCACGTTCCTGCTCGCTTCTCCGAGCCCCTCTGTCCGCCCCCGGCCGCTCGCCGGTCGGGGGGTAGGGGCCGTTTCGTGTTTGCCTGAGGTGTCGCCATGACGAAAACGTTGCCGGTACTGTCGTTTGCCAAGCTCGACGAGGGGATGCCGATGCCGCATCTCCTGGACATCCAGACGCGTGCGTTCCAGTCGCTGCTGCAACCGGACGGCAAGGGCGCCGAGCGGACGGACGTCGGGCTCGAGCGGGTGTTCAAGGATGTCTTCCCGATCCAGGACGTGAACGGCAACTACTCCCTGGAGTTCGTGAAGTACGCCCTCGGCGAGTCGAAGTACTCGGTCGAGGAGTGCATCGAGCGGGATATGACCTACTCGGTTCCGCTCAAGGCGACGCTGCAGCTGGTGGTCATGGAAGAGGTCGGTGAGACTACCAAGACCAAACGGCCCAAGAATATCATCGAGAAGGAAGTCTACCTCGGTGAGCTGCCGATCCTCACGCCGCTCGGCACGTTCGTCATCAACGGCGCCGAGCGCGTGATCGTGTCGCAGCTGCACCGCTCCCCCGGCGTGGTGTTCGAGGAGAGCATCCACCCCAACGGTCAGCGGCTGTTCTCGGCGCGGATCATTCCGTTCCGGGGCTCGTGGGTCGAGTTCACGATCGACATCCACGACGTGATCTACGTCCACATCGACAAGAAGAAAAAATTCCCGGCGACGGCGCTGCTCCGCGCCTTTGGCTACGGCACGAACGCCGACATCCTGAAGCTGTTCTATGCCACGAAGGACATCGACATTACGGGCAAGCTCGAGGGCCGTGCCCAGAAGCGCGAGGTGCTGGGCACCCTGCTGGCGGCGGATGTCCCGGATCCCGAGAACAAGAAGGGCGAGCCGCTCGGACGGGTCGGCGACGAGCTCACCCTGGAGAAGTTCAATACGTTCCGGCGCGCCGGCATCAGCAAGGTCACGGTCTTCGCGGGCTACACGTCACTCGACCTGCGCGACGAGGCGCAGCCGACGACGACGCGCGAGCGGCAGGGCGCGTACATCCTGGCGTTCGACGTCGCCGACCCCGAGACGGGGGAGGTCGTCGCGGAAGGCGGGCGGGAGCTCTCGGACACCCTCAAGAAGAAGCTGCTGAAAGCGGGCGTGACGAAGCTCGACGTGCTGCTGCCGGCGGGGCGGAGCGAGTCGCCGCTCATCAAGAACACGCTGCTCAAAGACCCGACCCACACCGAGGCGGAGGCGCTGGAGCAGATCTACGCGCTGCTGCGGCCGGGTGAGGCGCCGAACCTCGAGACTGCGCGGCAGGCGCTGGAGCGGCTCTTCTTCCACCCCAAGCGCTACGACCTGGGCCGGGTGGGGCGCTACAAGATCAACCAGCGCCTCAAGGTGAACGTCCCTAAGGACCATACGGTCCTCACGGAGGACGACTTCATCGCGATCATCCGCTACCTGATCGAGCTGCGCGAGGGGCGCGGCTACACCGACGACATCGACCACCTCGGCAACCGCCGGGTGCGCTCGGTGGGCGAGCTGATCGCGAACCAGTTCTCCGTCGGGCTCTCGCGCATGGCGCGGCTCATCAAGGAGCGGATGAGCATCAACAACGATCCCGAGCGGATCACGCTGGATGACCTCGTGAACGCGCGAACGGTGAGCGCCGTCATCCAGGCCTTCTTCGGCAGCTCGCAACTGTCGCAGTTCATGGATCAGACGAACCCGCTCGCGGAGCTGACGCACAAGCGCCGCCTCTCCGCCCTCGGGCCGGGCGGTCTCACGCGCGAGCGCGCGGGCTTCGAGGTGCGCGACGTGCACTACAGCCAGTACGGCCGCATGTGCCCGATCGAGACGCCGGAAGGCCCGAACATCGGGCTCATTACGAGCCTCTCCTGCTACGCGCGGGTGAACGACCTGGGCTTCATCGAGACGCCGTACCGCGCAGTCAAGAGCGGCAAGGTCACCGACGAGATCCGTTGGCTCTCGGCGTCGGAAGAGGAGGAGTACGCCGTGGCGCAGGCGAACGCCCACGTGGCCGAAGACGGCCGCTTCGCCGACGAGCTCGTGCTGTGCCGCAAGCGGGACGACTACCCGCTGCTGGCGTCGAACCGCATCGACTTCATGGACGTGGCGCCGGAGCAGCTGGTGTCCATCGCCGCGGCCCTGATCCCGTTCCTGGAGCACGACGACGCCAACCGCGCGCTCATGGGCTCGAACATGCAGCGCCAGTCGGTGCCGCTGCTGTTCCCCCAAGCTCCGCTCATCGGGACCGGGCTCGAGGAAAAAGTGGCCCGCGACTCGGGCGCGGTGGTCATCGCCCGTCGCGCCGGCGTTGTCACCCGCGTCACCGCCGACGAGATCATCATCGACACGGGCGACGAAGACGCCAAGACGGGGGACCACCCGCTGGCGCGGCTCAAGCAACACGATCGCTACCGCTTGAAGAAGTTCTGGCGGACCAACCAGGACACCGCCATCAACCAGCGGCCGCTGGTGCCGGTGGGCCAGAAGGTGAAGGCGGGGCAGATCATCGCTGACGGGGCGGGGACCGAGCACGGCGAGCTGGCGCTCGGGGCCAACGTGGTGGTGGCGTTCATGCCGTGGTACGGGCACAACTTCGAGGACGCCATCGTCCTCTCGGAGCGACTGGTGAAGGACGACGTCTACTCGTCGATCCACATCCAGGAGCTCGAGCTGCACGTGCGCGACACCAAGCGCGGCCGTGAGGAGATCACGCGCGAGATCCCGAACGTGGCCGAGGAGTCGCTCGTCGACCTGGACGAGCGCGGCATCGTGCGCATCGGCGCGCACGTGAAGGCCGGCGACATCCTGGTCGGCAAGATCACGCCCAAGGGCGAGACCGAGCTGTCCCCCGAGGAAAAGCTCCTCACGGCGATCTTCGGCGAGAAGGCGAAGGACGTCAAGGACTCGTCCCTCAAGGTGCCGCCGGGGATGGAGGGCGTGGTCATCGACGTGAAGATCTTCTCGCGCATCGAGGACCAGGTCGTCGAGAAGGACCGGGGCGAGCGCATCGGCGAGGTGCGCCGGCTCGAGGCGGAGGAGAAGGCCCGCATCTCCGATGCGATGTTCGCCGAGCTGCGCGACCTGCTCGCCGGCCAGGAGGTCGGCTTGATGCTCAAGGCGGGGACGGTCGAGGAATACCTGCCGGCCGGCACCAAGCTCGCGAAGCCGCAGCTCGCCGAGATCAACTTCGCCGACGTGGACCTGAAGACGCTGCGCGTGGCCAACAAGCAGGTGAACGAGCGGTTCCGTGCCGTGCTCGACGCGGCGCAGGCCGAGCGCGCCAAGATCGAAGAGAAGTCGGAGGACCAGATCGACAAGATCCTCCAGCCGGACGAGCTCCCCCCCGGGGTGATTCAGCTCGTGAAGGTCTACGTCGCCGAAAAGCGCAAGATCTCGGTGGGCGACAAGATGGCGGGTCGCCACGGGAACAAGGGCATCATCGCGCGCATCGTCCCGGAGGAGGACATGCCGTTCCTGCCGCACGGGACGCCGGTGGACATCGTGCTGAACCCGCTGGGCGTGCCGTCGCGCATGAACGTGGGTCAGATCCTCGAGACGCACCTCGGCTGGGCCGCGCGCATCCTGGGCTTCGAGGCCAAGACGCCCGTGTTCCAGGGCGCCGACGAGACCGAAATCGGAGTGCTGCTGCGGCTCGCCGGTCTCACCTGGGCGGCCGATGCGCTGCAGCTCGACGTCCGCCTGCCCGACCTCGATCCGGAGACCGTGCGCCAGATCGTCAAGGATCTGCGGCGGCTGCCGTCGGGGAACGGGGGCCGGCCCGAGGTCGCCACCGCCGGGATCGGCGTGCTCGGGCACCGCGCGCTCGCGCAGGAGACGCGCGACGTGTACCATCGCGTCGTCGACTTCCTCAAGGCCGCGGCAAAGCAGCTCGCCGAGCGGGAGCTCGAACAGCGGCGCATCGAGCAGGAAGCGCACCAGGCGCGCCTCGAGGCCGACGACCTCTCCAAGGCCGACAAGGCCGCGTTCAAAACGGGCCTGAAGGAGATCGAGAAGTTCCTGGAGCGCGATAAGCCGGCCGACGTGCTGGAGGGCGTCGGGTTCCCGGCGCTCGCGGCGCTGCTCGGGCCCAAATCCGAGGCGGATGTCGACCAGGCGGTGAACGAGGTGCTCAAGGCGGCGGGCCTCTCCCCTACAGGGAAGGCGCGGCTGCGCGATGGGCGCTCCGGCGAGTTCTTCTCCTCGGACGTCACGGTCGGCTCGATCTACATGATGAAGCTGTCGCACTTGGTGGACGACAAGATCCACGCGCGCTCGATCGGGCCGTACTCGCTAGTGACGCAGCAGCCGCTCGCCGGCAAGGCGCAGTTCGGCGGCCAGCGGTTCGGCGAGATGGAGGTATGGGCGCTCGAAGCCTACGGCGCGGCGCACACCCTCCAGGAGATCCTGACCGTCAAGTCAGACGACGTGAACGGCCGCAGCCGCGTGTACGAGGCCATCGTCAAGGGGCAGAACCTGCCGAAACCCGGCATCCCCGAGTCCTTCAACGTGCTGGTGAAGGAACTCCAGGCCCTCGGGTTGAAAGTGACCCTGGGCACCACCGAGGACGTCGAAGAGTAACGGGGGAGGGAGACTCGGATGATCGATTTCCGGAGCGGGCGCGAGCCGAAGAGCTCGAGCTTCGACTATATCCAGATCCGCATCGCCTCGCCGGAGGAGATCCGGGGCCCGCGCGATTCGAAGGAGCGCGAGCGCCTGGAGCTGCAGGGCCAGCGGACCTGGTGGTCGTGGGGCGAGGTGACGAAGCCCGAGACCATCAACTACCGCTCGTTCAAGCCGGAGCGGGACGGACTGTTCTGCGAGCGCATCTTCGGCCCGGTGAAGGACTGGGAGTGCCACTGTGGCAAGTACAAGCGGATCCGGTACCGGGGCGTGATCTGCGACCGCTGCGGCGTCGAAGTGACGCTGTCCAAAGTGCGGCGCGAGCGCATGGGCCACATCGAGCTCGCCGTGCCGGTGGCGCACATCTGGTTCTTCAAGACGCTGCCTTCGCCGATGGGCAATCTGCTCGACATGACCCTGCGGGATCTGGAGCGGGTGATCTACTACACGAACTACGTGGTGATCGACCCGGGCGAGCAGGAGGTGCAGGACAAGGAGCTGCTCGACGAGGACCGCTACTTGGAGCTCCGCACCAAGGCGAAGACGGAGGGGGACGCGGCCTTTAAGGCGGACATCGGCGCACCGGCGGTACGGGCGCTGCTCGAGCGGCTCAACATCGACAAGCTCGCCGACGAGCTGCGCGAGTCGGTCGCGACCGAGACGAGCCAGCATCGCAAGAAGCAGATGTTGAAGCGCCTCAAGATCGTGGACGCCTTCCGCAACTCGGGCGCCGCCGGCGAGGGGCGC
>WNGD01002545.1_pt1 | contig 20261 bp, 17 predicted proteins | sample 5400671 | NCBI WGS metagenome assembly WNGD01 (sample SAMN13153369, study PRJNA577476) | soil metagenome | isolation source: 40 cm soil or saprolite under grassland replicate 2 | place: USA:California | collected 2016-06-15 | reverse complement strand
AAGACCTCCTGGCTCTGCCTGTCGTTTTCATTTTCAACAGTCTAGCTCAGGAGGTCTGTTTTGCCTAGCCCTCACTTTTCCGGGTTTCCCAGCTCTTTGCTGCTAGAAACGTTCCTCGAAAATTTGGGATGACTCATATAGTTATTGCCTGGATTGTTCAGTAATATTTGTGGGTGGATGGAAATCGCCGGGCGTGCCAGGGTAGCGTGCCAGTCCAGCGGCGGGGCCCAATTCTCCGGTTGGGACTGAGAGTCGCTCGGCCTTATGCTCTAGTGCGCGGCAGATAAGATCGACAACCTCGTCCAGGGAGAGCATGCTGGTGCTCAGCGTGATGTCGTACAGGTGGGCATCGTCGGGTCGCTGGTGATGGACGGTCTGCAAGTAGCGCATACGATCCTGATCTTTAATCTGTATGCGATTACGGGCATCGTCGCGGTTGACTCCTTCGCGACTCATCACATAGGTAATGCGCTGCTCAAGCGGTGCCACGACGCGAGCGTGCAGCACATCGCGGCGGTCACCTAACAGGACCTGTGCGCCGCGCCCAACGATGACGACATGACCAGTTGCTACAGCACCCTGGACGACGCGATCGAGAGCTTCCTGGTAACTCTCTATAGTTGGTGTATCCGGGAATGGTGCAGAGATGGCGAACATGGCCGGTTGCATTGCTTGCAGACTGCTTATAATACGTGAAGTTATACTTTCGGCGTATTCATCCTGAGCTTCGACTTCTTGCTCACTCACGCCCAATTCGCTAGCGACCCGCACAACGATTTCATGATCGACCAGTTGCCAGTTCAGGCGCTGCGCCAGGCGATGGGCAACCTCGCCACCGCCGCTGCCATACTCGCGCGAGATGGTGATGGCGCGCATACGAGAGATGGTGTCGCGTTTTTGTTCCATAGCTTCCGTACCTTTCGAGATGCTATAAAACCTCTACTGTTTAGCGTTCTCAAACCTCTACTATAAAGGTTTTCGCCTATGTAGCATTAGCTGTATTGTATCATTTCGAGAAATAGCGTGCATATTGATAGTTCCCAATTTTCTGTCCTGCACGATCAATCATATGCTACCCCTGACTTTCTATAGAATGGGGATCATCTTAACTATTGAATATAGCTATCTATGTTACCTGGAAGATGGCATCGGATATATCATAATGTAAATTTTTGTCTCTTTTAGCACGCAGTAGGGAGCTAATCCGTTTCGCCACTTCAGGTAGCTTAAGAGCACCCATTAGTTTTGCTTTTTATTGCTCTTATGCTGGCTCTGGTGAGGCCTGGTAGCTATTCTATTGATGCTTTGATCGGTTTTGCATTGCCTTTGCCGCTATTGTCGTCGTCGGTGGCTTCCTGACGAGTCATCAGAACACTGTAAAGCAAGAGGCTACTGCATAGTCGTATTGTTTGACCCGTAGTGGCATCCCTGGCGGGTGCCGAGTTGTTCGGCAGAGTGCATTGCCACCGATCTGGCCCGGCACCCGCCAGGGATGCCACTACGGGTCATACGAGGCCGCACAGGAAGCGGAGCAATGCGGGAAATGGAACGTTTTGTTTCGTCTCGATCTGTTGGGCCAGGAGCAGAGCATGTCTCTGAAAATAGTGTGCGATGCCCCACGCTGCCCGTATTGCGTTGTCAATTGCTTGCTGGCGCAGACTTACACTCTGTTCATCTGTTCTGGCAGCTATTTCTTTTTGCAGGCGTTTGAACTGTTGGTATGCTAATACAATAGGAAGCGTCTTCTTATCTCTTCTTACATCGCTCTTCATTGCGGACAATGGGGAGGCGAGACCGGCTGTGAAATCATAGATGTCGTCATTAATCTGGAGCGCGAGGCCCATCAACTCTCCAAACTGTGCAAAATCTGTTACCAGATGCTGTGCCTGGACAGCAATTGCGGGGAACTGGCACATGAAACTATTTAACGAAGCGCTCTTGCTGCGCGTCATGCTCAAGCTGGCTTCAAGCGCAACCATCTCAACAGCCTGTATCTCCATCAGCAGGTCTTGATGTTGGCCCTGTGCTGAGTTAAGGAGGCGCTGATGCAGTATAGTGAGCAGAGAACGAACAAGTGGAGCGGGGAGATCTTGCCTCTCGTAAGTGAGGAGCCAGTGGTGGGAGAGCGCGATAAGGATCGTAGAGAGGTTGCAGGTACGCGCATCACCCACATCTCGTCGTAAAAGTGTATTATCCTGATCTTCGACATCATCCAGGCAATCGAGTGCCGCAATAAAGGTATCGCAGACGAGTGCGATGCGAACGAGCAGGTCGCGCTCCGCTGCAGGTTGACAATAGCGTGCGACATGCAGACAGATTAAGGCCCAGATGCCGCGCGGCATATTCAGTTCAGCGCGTTCCTCTGCAGTAGGAGGAGGCGCGAACAACTTTCCTGGTACTGAGAAGACCTTCCTCACCTCTGCCTCGATCTCCGGCATAAGATCGCGGGCAATGAGAGACGATAATGTTGTGCTGAGCAGTTCTACATCTTCCTCGAATGGATCTTGCGGTTTTGTTTCAGAGGGAGCAGGCTGGCTATGAAGAGGCTGGTGCGGATCTGCAATGAGGGCTGCCGTAACCGATGCAGAACCGAGCTGTGAGAGATTCTGTTGTTCTGTGATGGCTGATTGTGTGCCAGGTGCAGCAAGCGTTGCCAGAATAGCTTCGCCGACGAGCAGAGCTTCTTTGATGAGATGTTCCATGTTTTCTCGTATATCCTCTACGTGTATTACTATGGATACGAGTATTAGCTACTTTATCTGAATGTAGTATAACATAAATGCCTTGCATTACATTTTACAATAAGGGGCTATCATGTCTATCTCACCGATATTTTGTTTTTAGTCATGCAAACGAGGTGGGGACCGCCTTCAGGTTGCCTGCGACTTATCACACTCTCTCTGTTTAACACAAGCAAAGCATGTTCTACAGGAGGGAAACGATGAAGCTCTTTAACAAAATGATTGCGCCATTGGGGTAGGGATCTCATTTATGGCGTCCGGCGATTCATCGCCGTAGAGGGAAGGTAACCCAGGCGGCAAGGGGATCGAGAGGGTACAAGGCGATGAATCGAATGAAACCGTTATTTCTTCGTTAAACAACATAATTGCGGACACCCTAAAGGCGGTCCCTACCCCGGTGCAAGCAGATTTTCTTAAAAGGGGGAAGGGACCGTATCAGGGCAAACGTGTGTGTTCCGGTAGGGGCCTGCCTTACGCGGGTCCGCCAGGCGTGATGCATTGGCTTCCAGGGCCCGCGGGCAGGCCCCTACTAGAGCTGTGTTAGCAGTTCGTTGAGCCTGTTAACGAAGCGAATCGGATTCTCCAACTGTTCGCCGAGGCTGAGCACTGACTGATCATAGAGAATGTAGGCCCAGTTACTGAACTTATCCTCGTCAGTTTCGTGTTGCAGCTTGAGAATAATCGGGTGATGCGGATTAATTTCCAGAATCGGTTTGGTTGCGGGCAACGATTGCCCGGTTGCCTTCAGGAGGCGTTGCAGACTGGGATCGATGTCATACTCGTCGACAACGAGGCAGGCGGGCGATGATGTCAGGCGCGATGTGATGCGGACCTCTTTGACCTTGTCCTCAAGCACTTTCTTGAGATGCTCAAGCAGGTCTCTGGCCTCGCCGATGCTCTCCTTTTGCTCATCGGACGACTGCTCATCTACATCCTTTAGTTTGCTCAAGTCAATAGCGCCTTTAGAGACGGATTGCAGTTGTGTGCCCTTGAACTCATGCAGTTCGACGCCCATCAGGTAATCGACGGGATCAGAGAGCAGCAGGACTTCGACGCCCTTCTTCTTAAAGATCTCCAACAGAGGGCTATCCTTGGCGGCGGCATAGCTTTCAGCGGTGATGTAGTAGATCTTGTCCTGGCCCTCTTTCATGCGACCGATGTAGTCTTCCAGTGAGACATCCTGCACTTCAGTTGCATTCTGCGTTGAGGCAAAGCGCAACAGTTTAGCGATCGCTTCCTGGTTTCCATGATCTTCCGCCAGGCCTTCCTTGAGTGCGCGTCCAAACTCTTTCCAGAAGGTGGCATATTTTTCTTTGTCATTGTTTGCCAGGTCGTTGAGCAGGCCCAGAATTTTCTTGACGCCATTCGAGCGGATTGTGTCGATCAGCCTGTTATGCTGCAAGATTTCGCGTGAGACATTTAACGGCAGGTCGTTGGAGTCAACGACACCGCGTATGAAGCGCAGGTAGCCGGGCATCAGTTGCTCGGCGTCGTCCATGATGAAGACGCGGCGCACATAGAGCTTGACACCATGACGACGGTCGCGCATCCAGAGATCGAAGGGAGCGCGCTCAGGGATGTAGAGCAACAAGATATATTCGTATGCACCCTCCATGCGACTATGGACGTAAGCCAGTGGATCGCCGAAATCATGCGAGATATGGCGGTACAGTTCTTTATACTCATCCTCGCTAATCTCGCTCTTGGGCCGTGTCCAGAGTGCGGAGGCGCGGTTGACCTGCTCGTCCTCGTTCTGCTTCTCTTTGTCCTCGCTCTTCATCGTGATCGGGACCATGATGTGATCCGAGTATTTGCGAATGATCTCGCGCAAACGATAGCCGGACAGTAGATCGTCTTCACCTTCGCGCAGGTGCAGTATCACGTCTGTCCCACGGGTGTCCTTCGTGACGGTCTCAAGCGTATACTCGCCCTGACCATCCGACTCCCAGCGTACACCCTGTTCGGGAGTGAGGCCAGCGCGGCGTGTGATCAGTGTCACGCGATCGGCCACCACGAAAGAGGAATAGAAACCAACGCCAAATTGACCAATCAGGCTTGCATCTTTCTGCTGATCGCCTGTCAGTGACTGGAAGAACTCGCGTGTACCGGACTTAGCAATGGTTCCAATATTCTCAACTACTTCCTCCCGGTTCATACCGATACCATTGTCAGAAACAGTAATCGTGCGTGCGTCTTTATCATAGGCCACATGGATCTTTAACTCGGCGCTATTCTCATGCAGGGTCTCATCTGAAAGCGTCGCAAAGCGCAAGTGGTCAATAGCATCCGACGCATTGGAGATCAGTTCGCGCAGGAAGATCTCCTTATTGCTATAAAGTGAGTGAATCATCAAATCAAGCAGTTGCTTGACCTCTGCTTGAAATCCTAACGTTTCCTTGTGAGCATCTGCTACCACAGCAAAACCTCCTGATCATATCTTTTCATCATAGCTTAATGCAGCACAAAGCAGCAAGGAAGTCACAGTAAAAGTAAGGTGCTCCTCGCGTTCTCTACTATTAAACGCTGCATCTTTTCACACTCTAATTTATCAAACTCTGCGTCATTTTACAACACATTGTTATGGGAACTGCAAGGCCCGTAGAGGCATGCCTTGCGTGTGCCGAGTGCGTGTGCTGAGTGGGCGAACAGAGGGCAAGCAGGCCACTCGGCACACGCAAGGCATGCCTCTACGGGTTCAGGCAGACGACGTTTGGTAAGCTGGTGATGGTAGAGTTCTTGCTTATTGCTGTACCGGTAAGATGATGCGGAAGGTACTACCTTTACCGGGTACGCCCTCGCTCTCGACTGAGAGGCGACCACCATGCCTGGCTGCCAGTGCATTGACCAGGTAGAGTCCCAGACCAAGTCCCTGCCCACTGACGCGACGCGCGTTTTCGGCGCGGTAAAATCTTTTCGCCAGGTGAGCCTGAGCCTCGCGTGGAATACCAATGCCCTGATCCTGTACCACCATTTCTACGAGACTACCCGCTATATATCGAACTGTTACTGTGATCTGGCCACCGTGCGGACTGTAGCGGATAGCATTGCTCAGCAGATTTGCCAGCATCTCTTCCAGGCGACTTTCATCCCCTTGTATCTTCACGGAAGGCATACTTGCCTGCCGATCTGTTCCTGGCTGTATAGCCTGCCCTGCGACGAACAGGCGTAGTTCGTGCTTGCCTGCGAAAGGCAACTGTGCCTCAAGCGTATGTTTTGCCAATTGTGCCAGGTCTACGGACTGAAATTTCAGCTCCAGGAGGTCCAGGTCTACACGGTCGGCAGTCAGTAGTGTATTGATGAGCTGTTCGATGCGATGTGTCTGCCGTTCGATGCTCTCCAGTCCCTTGATGAGATCGTGTGTCTCTTCACCAACTGCTTCTGTTACAACATGGATGGCTCGATTGAGGCGGCGGCGCATGATCTGTGCCTGGCCGCGAATCGCGGTAAGCGGATTTTTGAGTTCGTGGGCGGCTAGTGAGAGGAACTCTTCCTTCTGGTTGAGCAATTTCTGCGCTTCTGCCATCTCATTTTGTAAGCGAGCAACGGCATCGAGCAAAGCGGTCTTTTCAAGTGTCATACTGGTGAGCCGGGCCAGCGCGGTGAGCAAATCAATGCTCCACTGCGGAAAGAAGATACCGAGTTCGTCGCGTGGACGTTCTCTTTCCACACCCAGCAGCCCGACAATCTTTCTATCGACCATGATCGGTGCGTAGATAGCAGCCTGCAAGGTATGCGGATTGATGTACATCGAAGTATTTTCGGCAAAATCGATCATGATCGGTCGAGCCAGTTGCAGGGTATGCAGGTAGGCCGATCCAGGATATTTCAAAGCATCTTCAGTACTCAATTTAGCGGCCATCAGTTCACTATGCCACTGCTCGTACTTCTCATCACCGTGGCCGAAGATGGCTAAAGGAATCAGTGTCGTCTCCTCAAGACGAAAGGCAATGCTATGATCGACGGCCTCAAGCTGAGGCAATAGTGCAGCAACACGTCGTATGGCCTCTTCGATCTGTTTGATACTTGTTGTATCAACTGTAGCCTCAATCAGTACCCGCAATGCCGTCTCTGCCTGGCGCTCCAACTGGACAGGTTCGCTCACATCGTGCGAGATAATTACCACCCTGGTGACTGCGTTTGTCCCGGCGTACATAGGCGTTATGTTCACCAACAAGGTCCGTTGTCCATTCACATCGACCAATTCATGCGTGACCTCCTCGCCTGCCAGGCCACGGGTGACGACCGGGAGCGAGGGGAGAGCGTTGGTCAGAAACCGCTCTCCTCCCCAGTGAACTCGGGCCGTCTCGTTATAGCACTGAACCTCGCCCTGCGCATTGAGGCAGCAAATACCCTCATGAAACGAGTTCAGTAACAAAGTCAGATCGTTTTCGTGGATCGCTACCAACGCAATACCTCCTCCTGAAAAATACAAGATTGTCTCCTGGATTATACGCTACTGGTAGAGAGAACGATAGGGACGTCACTAACTGAGAACATCCTGGCTTCATAGTATCTTTTTGTGTCACTTTTTCCTGTTCCCATTCGTGCCAAGAAGAGGTTGTGGAATTCTACTAATTTTTCCATAGCATTAATTTGACCTACATCGATTTAATTGTCGATGAAAAGATGTAAAGGAACAGGTCATGCAAGTTCAAGACTTCGCGTACCAGGAGTATGCAGAGCTTACGGATGGTGTACTGGCGCAGCGGGCCTACAATGGGGATCAGGGCGCATTCGAGATGCTGGTAAAACGCTATAATACATCGCTCTTTCGTTTCATCTATCACTTTTTGAAAGACTATGACCTGGCAGGCGATATTTTGCAACAGGTGTTCCTGCAACTGTATCTTTCTCTCGCGAATTTGCATGCTTCGATGCCGCTCAAAGCCTGGCTCTTTCGCGTGGCACGGAATCGTTGTGTGGACGAGATACGCCGCCGCAATCGCCACAAAACAATGCTTTTCTCTGAGTTGGAAGTTATGCAACCTGACCTGGAGGAACAACCTATCTTCGTAGATATGCCCGATCCAGATCCTTTACCTGAAGAATTGACGGAGCATAAAGACACACAGCAATACATTCAGAAGGCCATTGATGCATTGCCACCGAAGTTTCGCGGGGTTGTGCTGCTGCGTTACGCCAGTCAACTCAGCTTTTCTGAAATTTCACGGATACTGGACATACCGATACCGACCGCGAAGACCTATTTTCAGCGTGCCAAGCCCCTGCTGCGCGCTTCCCTGGAAAAACAACTCCAGGTGCAGCCTGCTTAACAGGTGCAGCACCTGCCCTCTCTGTCCTCGTAGTCCAGCAGCGTGTTCATGCTCCGGCAGTAGGTGATCAAGCGTCCAAAGACAGAGAGGTTTTCGAGCGCTGGAGCGCAACCTATGAGTATCAACTTGCGTTGCGCACGAGTGAGGGCCACGTTCAGGCGATTGGGATTGATCAGAAATTCGCGCCGCTGACTCTCGGGCTCGGGTTCGCGCACAGTAGCAAATGACATGATAATCACCATGCGTTCGCCACCCTGGAAGCGATCTACTGTGTCAACGCTCAGTTCTGAAGCGGGCGCAAGAGCCTGCCAGTTGTCGGCTGGATCGCTGCTGAACAGATGACGACGAATATTGGCGACCTGTGCACGGTAAGGTGCGATGATGCCGATATCTCTTGCTGCTATCCCACGCGCTAATAGTCCTGCAACTACAGCTCTTACGGCACGCGCTTCAGCATTGCTCAGTTTCAACTGTGCGTTTGTGTCAAGTACATTTAAGAAGACCAGCGGGAAATCTGGCTCGATAGCCTTTGTGATCGCGCTATCTTCCTGGTAAGAAGAGTCCGGTTGTTGTGCTGACGGGCGTGTGAGTTGCAACTTGCGATTGGCAACTGAGGCGTGTGCCAGGAGTTGTTTATCATAAAACACTGTTGATGAGAAGTTCGAGATCCATTTGTTCATACGATACTGGACGCGTAAAGGCACACAGGCACTTACCGCCATCGGGTGCTCGTTCATGTAGTCATCATCCTGTTGCTTAAGCGTGCGGAAGAGTGAGTCTGCCAGTCCTTGCTCGGCAGCCTCCTTGCTCAGGACCAGGGGTGGGAGCTGTTTTTCGTCGCCGACCAGGATAAAGCGTCTGGCGAAGCGCAATGCGCCCAACATGGCTGGCACGGTGAGCTGGCCAGCTTCGTCAATGATTGCTACATCAAAGTGCATGTCGAAGCTGGCCAGCTCACCATTGATTGGTTGTGGGGAGTATTTATCCGATGACCATGTAGCGGTAGTGGTAGCGACAACAGGCATCCTGCTAAGCACGTCACGAACATCCATATCCGTATCCGTAGAGGCAGGGCTTGCCCCTGCCGTGTGTGCCGATGTCGAATGTATCGGTGCCGGATCTACCGGTGATTGTGGACGCACGGCAGGGGCAAGCCCTGCCTCTACGAGTTCTTTCAAGAGGCGTGGCTGGATGGTTTCATCCACGCTGCGCTCATGTCCCAGGCGCAGATAGTCATGAAAGCCCTCTTTATCAAGGCGCTTCAGCATGTTATCAACTGCCTGGTTGGTGAAGGCTGCCAGCATGACGCGTTGACCTTGCTGGCACAATCTTTTGACAATCTCTGCGATGACACTGGTTTTACCCGTACCTGGAGGACCGTGGATAAGCAGGTAATCCTGCATCTGCATAGCTCGTTCCACAGCCAGGTTCTGTTCACGGTTGAAATCGGCTCGTTTCTGGAAATCTTGTTGGACGAAGCGGGGGCGTATCTTGCCAGCCACGAGGTCGCGCAGATGGAGATCGGCCTGCAACCAGCGCAGCAGATTTTGCTGTGTACGCACATGCACCAGGTCGTTATCGTAGCGATCGACGAGCACGGGATGGGCGATCAACTCACGCGTCCAGACTGTCACCTGCTCGGAACTGATAGCTATAATGGTCCCTGTCACCACTTCGCCTGTGATGGGATCGCCGTTACTGAGCAAAATTTCGTCGCCATCGCGCAATTCTGAGGCATTGGTGCAGCGGAAGGTCTGCTCCCACCCATCCTTATCCACGACAGGTCCAGCCAGTGGTTCCAGGCCCAGAATTGCTGTGCCGCGCTCAACACGTCCGGCTACGGGGGTTTTCCAGAGTAGCGCCTGTTGCTGTTCTCCTGCGCGTCCCTCTGTCTGTAGTAACCAGAAGTACTTTGAAAAAAATTCACGATTCTCAATCGTGTCTATGTCCGAGAGCCGTGTACTTGCCGCATGCGGCGCGGATGTGTCCGGGTCCGCCTTAGGCACATCGCGCTGAAAAGTCGCACGGCTATCTATTTCTGGTGGCTGCCATGCCAGTAGGGCCGAGACACTCTGGCACTGATTGAGCATGGTGCATTTCGTACAACGCGAAGGTCCCGGCGGCGCGGTCGGAATTCCTGTGATCTGGCTAAGTATGAGAGTGTTGCGTGTCTCGTTGACGCGCTGGATCTCGCGTATACTTGCAGGAATGCCAAATGCCTGGGCATAGCCAGGTGTGCCTGTATAGAGCAGCGTGGCAAGCGCTCTCTTCATCTTTGAGTCGCGGCGCACTGTGAGCAGGGCATGGTAGCCATAGACCTGCCAGCGATGCTCACGCTTAGGCAGATCGCCGCTCGCGCCACCAGTCTTCAATTCGAGTAAGCGTTGCCGACCAGACTGCTGCCAGAACAGATCAAGACGTCCGCGCAGACCGATCTCAGGTGCCAGAAGAAAGGTCTCCGCACGTACCTGGTTGCCAGATTGACGTTCCAACCGTTCCGCGCTGGATTCCTGCTCATCGACGTAAGTGGCTGGCATATCCCATAGTGTATTGCGTTCACTCTCATACCAGCGTGCAAGGCTTTGCAGATGGGGAATGACATCGGCGCGGATCGTATCAACCGAGACGTTTGCCAGCGCCATCTCGATGCTATTGAGTTGCAGCGCCTGCTCCAGGTGCCGATGCAGCACATCCAGTGCCGTTTCCTCTTCCTCGGTCTCGTCGAGCACCTTCTTATCGGCCTGGTGCGTGAATTTGCCACGATCGTGCTCCTTGAGTAGTTCTTTAAAGCAATGATGCACCAGGTTCCCACGTATCGTAGCGGCTGATACCGATGATGGACTGAGACGATTGAGCATGTGCTGGCGTGGACAATACTCCGCCTGATTGAGATCGGTAATGTTCAGCAATGTATCGGGTTCCAGAACTGCCAGCGTATAGGCATTGCCTTTATAACAGCGTCTGCTTCTTTCTTTATATTCGACAATGGTAGGTGTGCCCGGCAGATGATAGACGCGCAAGGTGAGCTTATAGTTGCCGATCACATCTCCTCGAATCTTGAGTTCACGGATCAGGCTGCGGTAATACTGATCTGAGAGGTGCAATTCGACGCGCGAGGTGCCTGTATCAAGGATGACAATGGGGGTTTTTATGCCATCGATAACGCGCTCCTGGGCCGCTACAATGAGACCTTCAAGTTGCGCTTCATTGCAAGGGCTTTTGGGGTCAAGGGTACAAAGAAAACATTCGTGTTGTATCTCTTCTTGCCTATCGACATCATATGTAGCCATTTCGCACTCCCCCGAAGATCCGTAGAGGCATGCCTTGCGTGTGCCTCATCGTTCGATGAGGCACCACCACCGATGAGGCACCACCACCGATGAGGCACACGCAAGGCATGCCTCTACGGGACCATAGCGATCTCACAACGTCCGTTTTTGCCCTGTGCAGGCAGTGTAATGTAGGAACAAAGTTTCGTCAAGGGGTGAAGCATGGTAAAATGGATTAAATCCTTGTATACAACAAAAAAAATGCATAGAAATGAGGATATATTTATGCTTACTCTCCCGGTACGTACAATCACACTCGGTATTGCTGATGCGCATCCGCTCACGGCGGCAGTGATCGCGCGGGCCAGGACGATTCTCCAAAACGCCAGCAAGCGCCTGGGCGAAGCCGGGTACGAAGTGCAGACGGTGCGCCTCTCTACGCATCCGATATTTGATGACCTGAGTGATTGGTCGTCGGAGGCGCTCATACAATACAGCAAAGATCTCCAGAGCATGCTTGATGATGCTGGCCTCGGCTTCTGTTCGCTTGGAACGGCACAGGTGGCGCGGCCAGATTTTCCCCTGGAGCGCCTGGATCTGCTGGCGGATATCTTGATTCCCACCAGTGCGCTTAACGCCACGGTGCAACTGGCAACGGTAGAGCATGGTCTGCGTGCCGAAGCTGCATTACCAACGGCGTTGATCGTCAAGCGCCTGGCTCAGGAGACGGCTGAGGGGCAGGGCAATTTCCGTTTTGCTATGCTGGCCTGTGTCGCGCCAGGAACGCCATTCTTTCCCGCGGCCTATCATGCGGGTCCGGACAGTCTTTCTATCGGTCTGCAAGGTGCCAGTATTGTTACCGATGCCCTGCAAGCGAACATCGCGAATACTGCTCAGGCAACCGATCTCGTGCAGATTGAGCAGTGGGTGCGGACAGCTCTACTCGAACGCGCAACGCCCATCGTAACGTTGGGGCAAGAACTGGCGCAAGAACATAATTTGCTCTTTGGTGGCATAGACCTTTCGCCTGCGCCAATGGGAGCCGATAGCATTGCCGCAGCGATGGAATTGTGCGGTTATGGTCCAGTTGGTTCCTATGGAACGCTCGCCGTGGCTGCCGCATTAACAAGTGCATTGAAGAGGACAGGGTTGCCAACGTGTGGGTATTGCGGACTCATGTTGCCTGTTCTGGAGGATGCAGGTCTGGGAAGTCGTTGGGAAGCAGGATACATCAATGTGCACCAGCTCTTGCTCTACTCGGCTGTCTGCGGAACTGGTTTAGATACCGTGCCATTGCCAGGCGATTGTTCAGTTGAGACTATCGCGCATCTCTTGCTTGACGTAGCGACCCTGGCTCTGCGCCTGCAAAAGCCACTCTCTGCTCGTCTCTTCCCGGTGCCAGGCAAGCGTGCGGGAGAGCGTACCGCTTTCACCTCACCTTACCTGACCAATACAATAGTGAAATAAATCGGGTCCCTACTGATCGATATTAACATGTGTGCCCCAGAACGCATCCACGACACCGTGGTAAGAGCTTTTGACGTTCTCATAGAGGCGCGCATTTTCAATTGCGAGCGCGGACAGGCTGGCCAGCACCGAAACGAACTGGATATCATCATTGTTAAACGTTGTTGACTTATCCGTATACACGCGCATGACGCCGATTGCTTCGCCGTGTACCTCTAATGGTACACTGAGTATGGAAACCAGCCCTTCACGCCCGGCAGCTTCTTGATATTGAAAACGTGGATCGTTTCTGCAATCGGCAATGTAGACAGGCGAGCCACGTAATGCCTCACTATCAATAGCGCTATTCGCGACATCGACAGGTCCTTTGGCAAGGTAGCTTTCGCTCAATCCATAAACTGCACTCAAGCGCAACTGGCCTGTACTCTTATCGAGCAAACGTAATCCGCAAGCCTTCACCTGCATCGCTTCCGTGATGCTCGTCACAACGCTCTGCAACACCTGGTCAAGTTCAAGGCTGGAAGAGATTGTCAGGGCAGCATGATAGAGAGCCGTATAGTAGTCTCTATGTGTACGGTTTGGAGGATCTGTCTCATGAGAGTTTGTTGTCATCATCATCTTCTCCCGATCTGCACTGTTAATGTACATTCTATACAAACGTAGGCTTCGTTGGTAGTACGTCCTCATTGTACCATATATATGCATCGGGAACTAAAGAGCAAATACTACTGGCCCACCTGCCTGAAGAACACGGTTACAACACCAGCTATCTCCGGTGGGCTAAATATACGCGATCACTACAGGCCCTGTATCAGGATCTTACCGGGTCGTCGCAGGGTGTGGTGGATCTTGCACAAGCCAGACACGACAGGGAGCGTTGGCCAGTACATAAGGTACTGTCTTGCCCAACTCATTCGAAGCTCTATAGCCAGGACGCACATAGCCGATCAAAATGAGCGCACAATTATGGTCTTTCGCTTCGTCAACGATGGCAGGACCTGCGTCACGTGCCTGAACGACTTCGGCAACAGCTTCGCATCCGACCCGTTCTGCTATCTGCATAGCAGAATTGAGCAGTTTATCTGCTCGATCAGATTCCTGCGTAAGTACAGCTTTCAATGGTAAAGCGCGTGGAACTTCGATCACGTGTACGAGATGGACCTTACGTCTGGCTCCTTTTGCCATCTGACACCCAAGATAGACCAGGTTAAAATCGAGCTGCTCACCGCCGATGACAACAGCGATATCCCCGGTGACATTGCCACCCAGGGCCGACTTACTCATTTCTGTCTCTTCTCGGGACTTGGAGCCCCATAAGTGGACCATGATTTTTCCCCTCTTGAATGAGCGAGATAAACAGTAGAGTCGAGTACCTTCTTATCAGCATGGTTTGTCAATGCCTGACATTCGGGCTACTCTGAATTCTAATACTTAACACTACGGTAGTCAATGTTTCAAATATCTATAATGGAATTCTCCCTTTATGGGGGAATTCTTCCTTGTTATTTAGGATATTTTATCTCATGACCTAATCTGGTTCAATAGTCGCCGTCAGTCCATAAGTGAGCAGGCGTTCCTGATAATATTCCGCCGCTTCCCTGGGGCAGACGACGACGACTGCGCTCCGGGTCAGATGGGCAGTGAGCATAATCTGCTCGGCTTCCTGGGGTGAGAGATTATTGACCGAATGGATAAGTGCAAAAACAACATAGTTCATTTCATTGTAATCATCATCGAACAAGATCACTTTGAAAGGAGGCAACAACTGCAGGCGGCGGCGTGTGATCTCCTCCGGTCTGGTCTGGAATCGAGGAAGCGGTAAATACTCATTAATCATAGCTAGTTTCTCCAGGTAGAGAATAAATTACTTATTTGCAATGCTAAATGTATTGTAACTAAGAGTTACACATTTTTCTAGTGTTGTGGAAAAGTATCTCAGGGCTATTCAGGGAGTACAGGCTATGCGCCGGCGGTTAGCTCTATAGAAACGGAAGAACGCAGTCAAAACGTGAATAATAATAGGGAAGCATGTATGGATACGCTCATGCTTCCCATATGCTAGCATACCCTGAACAACTCATAGGAAACTTGCATAGAAAGAAAGGAATAAGTTATCATGCTATTCAGAGACTACGTCCAGCAGCGTCTCGACCAGGGCGACAATAACGCTGCCCTTGAAGGACTTCAGAATAACATCATCTGCAACCTGGTTGATGCCGTGCGAACCGTTCCGGCAGAAGATTGGGGCGCGGAGATAAGCAATCGGCAGAAAGAAGCTGACGGGCAGGTTCTCATCTGGCTTGAAGGCCGTTCAGAACCGAGCTACAGCATTCAAGAGTAGCATAATGTGTGCGTAAAGTACTACATTTTTGCTAACAAGCTGGCATCGATGGGATATAAAGGTGCTATAATACGAGCAGTATTATAAAGAACCACAATATACAACCTCATCGAAACAAAATCCCACCATAAGTTCAGTGAGCTTACCAAGCCAAAGCAAAGCAAACTACCGTTGAAAGAAAATAGCCCTTCAACGGTCAAAATTCGTCGATTTTTCAATGTGTATTATGAGCTAGACCATAGTGTCAAACTCATAATATCTCAGAAGTTCATTCACTAACAGGCGAGCGGCGCTTACCACGCTTTTTCAACTGAATACCCGCCAACGGAGAAAAGGAATCATGGTCCTTACGAGCCTCAGTACTCCCAAAATCCTCCAGGTACATTTTTGTGGTATTTACATCACTATGTCCCAACTCACGCGAAAGCTTGAAAAGATCACCACCACGAGCCAAGTACATTTTCGAAAAAGTATGACGGAACACATGCGCAGAAAACTTAATATCCTCAAGACCACTGGCCTTCTGAATACGTTTCATAATAGAATGCACACCCGTTGATTGAAGAGGTTTACCACGACCAATAAAAAGAGCGGTCTCATCAGGATCAGCAGGCTTACGGTACTTATGAATGTACTTCCAAAGGAGTTTACTCATCTCAGGATAAATGCCTATCTCACGCTCCTTACGACCCTTGCCCATAACCTTGATATATCGATCATGCACACTTGAAACCCGCAAAGTACTAATCTCAGCTATGCGAATTCCAGTATCCAAAAGAAGCAGCAAGATCACATGATCCCTGAAACCCTCAAGAGTACCCGTATCACACGCAGCAAGCATCCTATCAATATGTGCCTCAGTAAAAGCTGGACGTATACGTTTCGGTGCCTTCGGATGCTTTAGACGAGCAGCAGGGTTAGGATCTACCAACTCTTCCTGATAGCACCAGCTAAAAAACGCTTTCCACACACGAATATATGATTTCACTGTAGCAGGAGAAAGTTTCCCGCCTTCATCAGGGCGACGACCATAGCGAGACGGATGCTCAACAGGAGACGTTAACAAGTACTGAACACATTGACGCAAGTGCATAACTGTTACCTGCTCAAGCTCAGAGATAGAAACACTACCCCCTTTCTGATCTGTACAAACTGTCGCCAGTAGTCGAAGTAAAACAGTCAAACGCTGAGTATAGTTTACCAGCGTCAGATCACCAAGATTATTATCAACATCAATCAGGTAATGTTTCAACGTTTCATCAAGCTTCATAGAACACCTCCTACTTTTCAACCAGAGTTAGCAATTCCGACTCATAGCCCACATCCATATACATCAAATCAGGACCATCATCATCACAGCCAGCAATGAGCTGATACTCAACCGTCGTCATACCATCATCTGATACCTCTACCACCACACCAACCTTGACCTTGTTATCAAGCAGATGCACAAAGGACACCGTTCGCCCTAGCCACACCCGCCGAGACTGTTCTACAGCCAGCCGCAGCCGCTCCTCACGCACCTTACGTGCCTCCTCACGCTCTTTTCTCTGTTTCGCTGTCAATCGTGCCATACCGCACCTCCCTCTTTCTAGCTTGCCGTTTCATCCAGCGCGCACTAACACATTCCGATGATAGACCCACATACTGATTACCCGCCGACAGATTGGACGGCTGTCCTCTAGTGCCTCCTGTAACACCCTCCTCTCTAATCGCCGCCGTTCCTCCCTCACCAGCGCCCGTACTTCAAAGGACACCCGCGCTACCATGAACTGCTTCTCACGCTGATACACCTGCTCATCCTCACGACCTACCTCCTCTAACTCTTCTGCTAACTCTGCATAACGTTCACGTTTATAGGCATTCACATCGACATACTCCTCCGTTTTCCGCTCCATCAACACCCATTCCGACGCCTCTTCCCGCTCATCAGCCTCTACTGGCGTGCCATTTCCCCCTTGCTCCCCTGAGTCGTGCTCAATCCCTGCAAACAATCGCTGACGAAGAACCGCCACCGCTTCAGGAAAAAAGTTCCGCGAGTAACAAATCCGATGCGCCTTGCTTGTTACCTGTTCTGTCCATACCTCCTTTTCCGTCTGCATAGAACCTGACTCATCCTGCACCAACACCATCCGCTCACGCGTGACCTCTTTTTTCCCCCGTTCGCCAACGGACAAGGCTTTCATCAGATATTTGGTGACATACCCCACGACCCGCGCATCCCGTACCCGCCTGATCCATCCATAGCGACGAAACACCTTCCTTTCTCCCTCCTCTTGCTCTTCTCCCTCCTCTTGCTCTTCTTGCCTCAATGCCTGGATATCCTCATCCGAATACCCATAATCCCGTTTTAACATCTCCTCTTCCGTTCGCTTCCCTTTTATGGCAGAGGTCCATAAGGGAACAATCACCTCCTTATAGGGAATGCGATCTACCCCTTTGAGTAGGATATGCCAGTGAAACCCATTGCGCTCAAAGTCCTCATGCCGCTCTAGGACGGCAAAGTATTCCACTGCATACGCCTCACGCCTTCCCTTCCGGTTCAAGCCTCTTCCCATCGAGCCACGCCGTAAGGCTTGCATAAACGTAGTCAAAGCCCGACGCGCCTCCTGGACCGTCTTTCCCGCTTTGGTGAGCGTTAAAAACAACGTCGGCTCCGCCTGCTTAACTAATTGACGCCATAAGGATACCTTACGCGGCCCACAATGCCGACACTCCCAACGGTTACACCGCGCACGCTGAACATCGCCCGTTTGTTTGTTCACCCAATAATGCCGCAACGCCCACGGCTCTTTACAGTAGTACAGATCATCCAGGCCATAACGTTCGGCAAGCATCATCTTTTCCTCTATCCCTGGCTCATACCACCATCCCTGATGGGTTTCTATCCCTACGATCTCTCCCATAGATACCTCCTCCATTCACTCACCAAACCAACCTTCGATATTCCCTCCAAAGACTTGTGTGACTTATTCTTTTCAGGGTCAAGGGAAGACCCCAGGCGGTTGGTACGCCGTCCGCCCGACGCGTCGGAACCAGAGGCCCCGACTGGTCGGACAGCGCGTACAACCGCAACCCCCCACCGATGACCACCACACCACCCAACCACCAATAGGAACGCTTCGCGTATTGGAAGGCTAGCGCCAGCCCGAGCGTGCTACACGTGTTTTGAGGGGGGCGATGCCGTCCTTGACAGGGGTGTGTGAACGCTTCGCGTCAAGGGCGGCTTGATAGGGTTTCTGCATTGATCAGCGTTGCTCAAGCCGCCCTTGCTCGTACCGAGTCTACACACCCCTGTCAAGGATCGGGCCTGGCGGCATCGCTTGTTCCCCCTCAAAACACTTAGTGGAACAGTGCCCACACCGAGAGAAAGAGCCACCCAACCACCCAGGGATGCTTGATCAACCTTCGGTTCCACACCGCCACCCCCACCGAGAGCAGCAACGCACTACAAAATGGCTTTGCCATTTACTCCTGGTCAAACCGCTCACCACAGAAAAAACACGACTTCTCCTGTACCCACTCATCTGTATGATAGACCGCACGAAAATGACCATACTTCCCATAATCTACAATGATGCTCGTTACATCCACACCAAAAAGAATGTCAAAACACACACAACAATACCAATCATCAGAGTCAAACCCAAAGGGATAACGCCGACGAAGCTTGACCACATTCGCCACCATCACCCGCTCCAAAGAAAGACCCAACGCACTACACACCAGCATCAAGTACCACAACACATCACCAAGTTCCTCCTCAAACCGACCAGCGCCAAGAGCATGTCCCTGGTAGAGCACCTTTTTCACCATGTCCACCACTTCACCCGTCTCACCCGCCAAACCAAGCGCACCCAGGCACAACTTCTCGAACACATCATCAGAACCTGCATACGTCCTGAGAACCTCATTCACATACTCCTGCTCATCCATACACACACCTCCTTTACAGCACACGCCACTACAACTAACACCCTACGGCAAACAAGCAATATCAGCAGGCATAGGAGGCCAATGATATTCCTCACCACACTCAGAAGCGCACGCCCATTGATACTGATGGTAAAACGCCCACTCACGACGACGGTCTCCCACCTGAACAGAACGCTGCCACAACGCGTACAACTCTTCAACCACCACCCCCATACTTTCGTCACTCCCTGCATCCACCTCAAACGACGCATACAACATCCGACGAAATCGCCCAATGTCCCCCTCCGTCATCCAGGAACAAAGATCAGTTATCTCCTCAACTGAATGCTCAATCTCACGCTCAACCGATTGACCCATAAAGCACCCCCTTTACAACTTGCCACTACAACCATACACAGACTGATTGACTAGAATACAATGACGCAATTCCTCTAAAGCCAGCCAACGTCGCCGCTCCTGCCAGGACCAATCATACTGACCGTGACACTTCGGACACAATGCCGCCAGCCGTGGACGAAGGTTCCAGGGATCATGGTCAAGATGGGCCGCCGCCAAGTAGACCACATACACGACTCCGGTACGCTCCGAAACCGCCAACATCCCATGAGCGATCCCACACAACTCACAACACCATCCAGCCCGCTCTTTACATGCCCTGGCCAGTTCCTCCCAATTGTGGGGGTACAATTCACGATACTTCACGATCCCACCCCCTCTCTCCCATCACTCACACCCACAAGCAAGCCATTGCCATCCTTACGACATGACAACGGCTTGCCACTATCACCTACCTACTCACGACCCTGGAACACTTTGTAGGACTCTACCTGCTCAAAGTAGTCCCGTTCCGTATTGAGCAGACCCGAGTCAATTTCTGTTCCTGGATAGGGAAGCGGCACTATTCCCGCTACATCCGGCGCTGACACTCCCAACTCCACGTGAATGGCGTGCCATAACTGACGCAGTCGATCCGCATAGGAGGACATCCGTCCCCCAAAGTCCTGCTCCAACTGCTGATACTCTGCTAGCAGTGACGCCACCTCCTCGCTATAGCGCCCCGTCACTTGCTGCCAGATCGCGCTCACATGCCGCTCTACTTCCGCACGCGCCTCCTGTGTCCGATCATAGAGCGAAGCATCAAAGTACATCTGGATATAACGGCTCAAGATGTCCTGCAACTCCCCAGGATAGAGCGCCTCTAGTGCATCCAGCTCTACCGCTCCCTGACCATGTC
>WNGD01003592.1_pt1 | contig 20263 bp, 18 predicted proteins | sample 5400671 | NCBI WGS metagenome assembly WNGD01 (sample SAMN13153369, study PRJNA577476) | soil metagenome | isolation source: 40 cm soil or saprolite under grassland replicate 2 | place: USA:California | collected 2016-06-15 | reverse complement strand
TGACCTTCAAGGAGTTCGAGCTGCTGAAGTTCCTCGCGCAGCACCCGGCCCGGGTGTTCACCAGATCGCAGCTGCTGCAAGAGGTATGGGGCTACGACTATTTCGGCGGCACCCGGACCGTCGACGTGCATGTCCGCAGGCTGCGCGCCAAGCTTGGCGCCGAATATGAGGTGCTGATCGGGACCATCCGCAATGTCGGATACCGCTTTGTCCCGGCCCCCGGCAAGGCCGATGCTCACCGGAAGCCGCCTGGCCGAGCGGACCAGCGCGACCGCGGCGGTGACCGGGCGGGCGTGGCCGGCGAGCACGGCACGGACGGTGACCAGCCACGCCAGACCTCAGGCCAGCGCGACCGCGGCGGTGACCGGGCGGGCGTGGCCGGCGAGCACGGCACGGACGGTGACCAGCCACGCCAGACCTCAGGCCAGCATGACCGGTCAGGTGCGGCCGGCAAGTCAGCGGGAAGCGCCGGCGAGGTGGCCGGCCGGACGGGCGACCAGCCAGGCACGGACCGCCGCGCAAATGCTGGCAGCGGCGATGGGCGGGTGATCAGCCCTGCACACGCCAGAAGATGACGCACTCGCCTCCGCCACCGCTGGATCATCGGACGGCCCAGGATCATCGGACGGCCCAGGATCGCCAGCCAGCCCAGGATCGCCAGCCAGCCTGAGGTCGCCGGAATCCGCCGGATCACCAGACGGGCCCCGATCGCCGGGCAGCCAGGGAACGCCAGACGGTCACGGAGGGCCAGCCGGTCACGGAGGGCCAGACGGTCCTGGACCGGGCACTCGCGCGGACGAAATCAGCGTCCGCGAGCGGCTCTCCGAACGCGAGGCCGCGGCGGTACTCGCGCTGGTCCGCGCGGCCACTGCCGCCGATGGCGTCGGGCCGCTCTCCGAGCACGTCATGCTGCACCTCAGGTACGGCGGCGATCCCAGGGCGCGTAATCTGCTGCTCCATAGCGGGGGCGAGCTCGCGGGTTACGCCCATCTGGACCCGACCGACCCGGTCGAGGGCCCGAGCGGCGAGCTGGTGATCCATCCGGCGCGCCGGCGGCGAGGCCTCGGACTTGAGCTCACCAGCGCGCTGGTGGCTACCGCCGGCCAGCTGCCGTTGCGGCTCTGGGCGCATGGTGACCGGCCGGCCGCGACCAGCCTCGCGGCGGCGGCCGGATTCGAGCGAGTCAGGTCACTGTGGCAGATGCGCCGCTCCCTGCAGGCCAGCATCGACCGGCCGCAAATCGCCGACGGCATCACGATCCGCACCTTCGTCGTAGGCCACGACGAGGATCAGTGGCTGGCGCTGAACCACCGGGCGTTCGCCCGGCATCCGGAGCAGGGTGCCTGGACCCGCGCGGACCTGGACCTGCGCGAACGCGAGTCGTGGTTCGACCCGGGCGGCTTCTTCCTGGCCGAGCGCGGCGGGAAAATGGTCGGGTTCCACTGGACCAAGGTTCACGGCAGGAATGCGGCGGAGCCGGCCAGCGGCGCGACCGGGCCAGCGCCAGGTGACGTGGCGGAACCAGCGCCAGGTGACGTGGCGGCGCCAGCTGGTGCCCCGGCAGCGCGGGCGGATGACTCCGGTGCCGGACCGGCTGGCCATGGTCATCAGCCGATCGGCGAGGTTTATGTTGTCGGGGTCGATCCTGCCGAGCGCGGCGGCGGCCTGGGCCGCGCGCTGACCGTGATCGGGCTGCGCTACCTGCGCTCGGCCGGCTTGCTCCAGGTGATGCTTTACGTCGACGAGGCCAACACCGCGGCCATCAGGCTGTATGAGTCCCTGGGCTTCACGCACTGGGATACCGATGTCATGTTCGCCCGCTGAGTTCAAACGGCTCTCGCTGTCGGCCTCCCTGCATACCTGGCCCGTTCACCGGCACGCGACGTGCGCATTCTTACGCTGCCGCGGAACCGGACTGGTAATGGCATGGCGACGTGCCGAAACATCGCTTCGTGCCAACGCTGCTACTTACCGAAAGCTGCCGTAAAGGTCCACTAGCCCCGCACCGGCGGGACCTTTGTCACCAACCGCTGGCACCAACCGCCGAATGTTACGGCCATCGGCACGGTCGCGCTGCAAGATCACTAAGACTTGCTTGAAGCGTCGCCGGGCGCTGCCCGGGGCCGGGCAGCGCCCGGCGATCAGCCTGGTCAGCCGGCTGCCGGCAGGGCTGCATTGGCCGCCATCGCGGCGGACGGACCGCCCAGCGGGTCAGCCCGGACCGGCCGCCGCCCGGCAATGGGCAGCAGGCCAAGTACCTCGTCGAGTTCGTCGTCGGTCAGCGGCCGGTCGCTTGCCGCGACGGCGCTCAGCACCTCCGCGTACAGCTCGATCTCATCGAGCGCGACTGAGTCGTGGACGCGCAAGTCGACGTAGTCTCGCACCGCGTCCACCTCCTCTGGCTGAGCGGTTGCGCGGGAACCTGCTATCAGGTTAAGGCCCGCCGGCGCGGGCCCGCATGACCCATCAGGATCATTTTTGGGCCACTCTCGGGTAGTGTCACGCCTCGCCCGTACGGATGAGTCGAGCCTGATGCGCCCGGATGATGTTTCCGGTGAGCTAGCGGTGCAGCCTGATGATTCCGGCATAGATCGCAGTTTCCCGCTTTTCACTGCCCCGCACTGCCGTTTCAGGCATCTCGGAAATCACTCCACGATGCCGCGCGGTGCCGTACTGCCTGGCCGACGTAATGAGCTGGCGTACCAGCGAAGGTCGCCCGGTCCGCGTCAGTCAGCTCGCGCACGACCCGGCCGGGCACCCCGGCGAAAAGAACCCCGGCCGGCACCGTGGTGCCCGGCAGGACGATCGCGCCGGCGGCGACCAGCGCGCCGGCCCCCACCCGGGCGCGGCCGAGCACGATGGCGCCGATTCCGATCAGCGCGCCCGTCTCGACCTGGGCGCCATGCACCGTCGCCCGGTGACCGAGGCTGACCCGCTCGGCCAGCAGCACCGGCTCGCCGTCGTCCACATGCAGGCAGCAGTGGTCCTGGACGTTGCACTCCGGGCCGACGACGATCTCGCTGGAGTCCGCGCGGAGCACGGCGCCATACCAGATGCTGGCCGACCGGCCGAGCGTCACCCGGCCCACTACCACGGCACCGGGGGCGACCCAGGCGCTGGGGTGAATGACGGGGCTCGCCCCGTCGACCGTCCCGATCAGGCTCACGGGCACGGGCTCCCTCCGCTTGCCGCCGGATGCCGCCGCCCGCGGCACCGGCCGCCATCATCCGCCAGCAGTCTTCGGACGGCCGCCACCGGGTCATGCTCTGATGCGATATGTTTCCTCCGCGAAATCGGACAAAATAGGATACTCGGCCGTTTCGGTTGCGCGAGAGGGTGCTTCGGGACAAGAGTCATGCCCGTTATCCCCAAGCCAGACACGCGCGGCCCGCGCCCCGGCATACTTAGCCGCAGCGGGCCGGCCCAGCCGACTAGTAACCCGCAGACCCAGCCCGCGCCACCGCCTGTGGCACGGCCGGCCCAGCCGGCCTCAGTGGGTCTGCCTGACCCACGACGGGTGACACTATGACCGACCAGACTGATCTCCTTTCCGATCTGGGCCATGAAGACACGTTCGAAAAGGAAATGCGAGGCTACAGTCGCCGTCAGGTCGACGAGTTCGTGGCCCGCTCGCGCAGCCAGACCCGGGATCTCGAGGAGCAGCTGTCCCAGTCTCTGGACGAGATCGAACGGCTCAGGCTGGAGCTCTCCTCGGCTCGTCAGGCGGCCGGCGGCAAGCCGGCTTACGAGGAAATCAGCGAGCGGATGGGGCAGATCCTCAAGCTGGCCGACGATGAGGCCAAGGCGCAGAAGATTCGCGCGCAGGACGAGATCGCCAAGGTCCGCAGTGACGCGAAGCAGGAAACCGAGAAGTTCAGGGCGGAAGCGCGGGAGCAGTCCGACCGCATGCTGAGCGCGGCGCAGGAGCAGGCGGAGCACGCCATCGCCTCGGCGCGGACGGAGGCCGAGAAGACGCGGAGTTCCGCGCGCAGCGAGGCAGAGCGCTCGATCGGCGAGGCGCACAAGCAGTCGGAGAGCGCGGTGGCCACCGCCAAGGCACAGGCGAAGCAGGTACTTGACGAGGCGACTGCCCGCGCCACCGCGATCCACGACGGCGCGGAGCGCCGCCTGAACCTGCTGACTTCCCGGCACACCGAGGCGATCCGGCGGCTGACCGAGATCCGCGACGTCGTGACGACGCTGGTGGCCGGCGAGGCCGCCCGCGGCTCGATGGAAGAAGAAGTCGCGAAGTCGGTCGCCAACGCGATCGCGGCAGGCAACCCAGGAAACGGCGGCCCGGCGGAGGGCAGGCACGCGCCGGCCTCCGCCGTTCCGGTGGCCCGTGGCCGCGGTCCAGCCGCGGAGCAGGCCAAGGCACAGCCGGCGACGGCCGCCGCCAAGCCCCCGGCCGAGCGCGAGGGCCGCAGCCAGGCACCGCCGCAGGCGGCCGGTCCGGCGCGCGCCGCGACCACGCATCGCGCAGGGCCAGCAGGGCAGCCGGGTGCCGCCAGCCAGCCAGGCGCTGCTGACCGCAGGTCTCCGGACGCATGACCGGCCGGCGGATCCGCGCTGGCCAGAGGATCCGCTGACCGCAGCTCAGCCGACGCGCTAATGGGCGGCGGAACCCGTTGTTCACCAGCGGATCCGCCGCCCATTTGCGGGGGCCCGCGAGCCCGGCAGTCCGGTAACGAAACCTGGGGACCCCAGCCAGGCGCGCGGCAGCGCCGGCGTCCCCAAGTTTCATCCATCCACGGGCGTCACGTCAGTGACATGGCATCTATTGCCGGGGCCTCTTCGCCGCTACGGGGCTAGTCCGGCCCGGCGATGGTCGTCCGGCAGGGCGTCAAGCCGCCGGAGAATAACGCCCTCGCGCAGCGCCCACGGGCAGATCTCCAGCTCGGGCAGGCCGAAAAGGTCCATCGCCGCGTCCGCCACGATCGCGCCGGCCGCCAGCTGGGGTGCGCGCCCCTTGGACACGCCGGGCAGCTGGGCCCGGTCGGCGGCCGTCGTCTTGGCCAGCCGCTCGGCCAGCTGCTTCACGTCAGCGTGATGCAGGATGCGCCGGACATGAGGCCCGTCGCTGGACGGCGCCGCCCCGCTTATCCTGGCGAGCTGCCGGAACGTCTTCGATGTCGCCACGGCGTGATTGGGACGGCCGTCGCGCATGACCGTCCCGGCCGTGGTAGCGATCTCCGCCCGCACGTGCTTGCGCAGCCGCCGGACCTCATCGGTTGACGGGGGGTCACCAGCCAGCCAGTCGCGGGTGAGCCGGCCGGCGCCCAGGGGCAGGGACATGGCCACGCCAGGCTCCTCGTCCACGCCCGAGGCGATCTCCAGCGAGCCGCCGCCGATGTCCAGCATGAGCAGGCGGCCAGAGGACCAGCCGAACCAGCGCCGGGCAGCCAGGAAGGTCAGCCGGGACTCGTCCTGCCCCGACAGCACCTGGATGTCGACCTTCGTCTGGGCCTGGATCCGGGCCAGGATCTGTTCGCCGTTGACGGCGTCCCGAACCGCTGAGGTGGCGAACGCGAGCAGTTGCTGCACGCCCTTGTCCTCTGCTTCGCGGAGCGCCTCGCCGAAGAACGAGCGCAGCTGGACCGCGCACTCCCGGGACAGCCGGTTGGCGCTATCCAGATGATCGCCGAGGCGCAGCTCGGCCTTGTGCGAGTACGCGGGAACCGGCCGGGCGCCCTGATAGGCATCCACGACGAGCAAGTGGACCGTATTCGATCCGACGTCCAAGACACCCAGTCGCATAGGTTTCACGCTACTGTCCCGAAGCGCATCAGGCACTCCGCCGCCTTGCCCGGGCTGGGGAATGACAGCGAAGCACCCGCACGTTGCCCAGTTGTCAGCACCGCACGCACCACGATCAGCACCCAGGAGGCCGCGTGGCAGACAGTTCCGGGGAGAAGCCAAGGATCGAACGGGGCCGCAAGCGCGTTCGGGTCTACCTGGCCGGCGAGCTCGTCGCGGACACCACCCGGCCATTCCTGGTCTGGGAGATTCCCTATTACCCGGCCTATTACCTGCCGGCCGCTGATGTCCATGCCGAGCTGATCGCCACCGGGAAGAGCGACTTTTCGCCGAGCCGGGGCGCTGCCGAGGTGCTCGACGTCAAGGTCAGCGGCGCGACCGCGGCCGGCGCCGCCGTCCGTTACCCGGACTCCCCGCAGGAGCAGCTGCGCGACCTGGTCAGGTTCGACTGGAACGCGATGAGCGAGTGGCTGGAGGAAGACGAGCTCGTCTATGTCCACCCCCGTGACCCGTACAAGCGGGTAGACATCCTGGGCAGCTCGCGCCATGTCCGGGTGGAGCTCGACGGGGTCGTGGTGGCCGAGTCCCGGCAGCCAAGGATCCTGTATGAGACCGGGCTGCCGCCGCGCTACTACCTGCCGCTGACCGACGTTCGGGTGGACCTGCTGCGCGATTCGCAGACTCAGACGCGCTGCCCGTATAAGGGCACGGCCGGCTACTGGTCCGTTGACGCGGGCCAGGGCCTGCACGAGGACATCGTGTGGATTTACCGCGCCCCGCTGCCGGAGAGCCAGAAAATCGCCGGGCTCGCGTGCTTCTACGACGAGAAGACGACCGTCTACGTCGACGGCATCCGGCAGGAAAAGCCGCAGACGCCGTTCAGCTGACGGCACCGACAGCGGTTAGCCAGCGCCGTCGGCGCCCGTTCAGCAAGCACCGTTCAGCAAGCACCGGACAGCAGGCACCGGACAGCAGGCACCGGACAGCAGGCACCGGCGCCGATAAAGCGGACCGCTGTCAGCCGGCCGCGGGCTGGGCAATCCCGTCCAGGTCCTCGATCCGCGCCTGAGCGGGCGCCTGCCGCGCCGAGATCGTGCCCGCCGCGGCCTGCGCCTCGTGCATGACCCGCAGGATGTTGCCGCTGGCGAGCTGGCCGCAGTCCGCCTCGCTCCAGCCGCGCGCCAGCAGCTCGGCGACCAGGCCGGGGTAGCAGGACACGTCCTGCAGGCCGTCCGGCAGCTGATCGGTGCCGTCATAGTCGCCGCCGATGCCGACGTGATCGAGGCCGGCCACCTCCCGCACGTGGTCGACGTGATCGGCCACCTGGGCCAGCGTCGCCGCAGGCCGGGGATGACCAGCCGCCCACTCGGGAAGCAGCCGCTTCCTGACTGCCATGTCCTTGTCGTCGAGGTCGCGCCGCCGCATCTCGGCGGCGAGCTCGAGTTCCCAGTCCCGGCAAACCTGGGAGACGAATGAGGGGACGAACGTCACCATGCACACGCCGCCGTTGGCTGGCAGCCTGGCCAGCATCTCATCGGGCACGTTGCGGGGGTGGTCGCAGAGCGCGCGCGCCGAGGAGTGCGAGAAGATGACCGGCGCCTGCGCGGCATCGAAGGCGTCACGCATCGTGCCCGCCGAGACGTGCGATAGGTCCACCAGCATGCCGAGCCGCTGCATCTCGCCGACGACCGCGCGGCCGAATGCGGTGAGCCCGCCGGCGGCCGGCTCATCGGTGGCCGAGTCGGCCCAGGGCACGTTGCGATTGTGGGTCAGGGTCAGGTAGCGGACGCCGAGCGCGTACAGCGCGCGCAGCACGCTGAGCGAGCAGGCGATCGAGTGCCCGCCCTCCGCGCCGAGCAGTGAGGCCACCTTGCCGGTGGCCATGATCCATTCGACGTCGGCCGCGGTCAGCGCGAGCTCCAGGGCGGCCGGATACCGGCGGATCATGTCGCGCACGAGATCGATCTGCTCGATGGTCGCGATGACCGCCGTGTCGCCCGCCAGGTCGGCCGGCACGTAGACCGACCAGAACTGGGCGCCGACCCCGCCGCTCGCGAGCCGCGGCAGATCCGTATGGGTGCCCGTCACCGGGCCGGCGAGATCGACCGGATCCTTGCTGCGCCCGGCCATCTCGCGAAGCGCCCAGGCCAGGTCGTTGTGGCCGTCCATGACCGGGAAACGGCGCAGCAGCTCACGTGCGGCGGCCGGGCTGCTGGTCATCTGGCCAGCCTACGGAGCCGTCGGCGGCCGCGTCCGGAGTTAGCTCGCCGACGCGGCGGATGATGAAGTCGCGCTCGGCCGCGGTGGGCTCTAGTTCCAGCGCTGCCCGGTATGCACCGGCGGCGTCCTCGGCACGGCCGAGCCGGCTGAGCAGGTCGGCGCGGGCGAGATGGAGCTGGGGCCAGCGGCCGAGCTGCGGATGGTGGCCCACGGCGTCCAGGATGACGAGACCGGCGGCCGGCCCTTCGGACATGGCCACCGCGATGGCCCGGTTCGCCTCGATGACGGGCGTCGGCTCGTAGCGGATCAGCTCTCCGTAGAGTGCCGCGATCTCCCGCCAGTTGGTATCGGCCGCATCGCGGCTGGTGGAATGACAGGCGGCGATCGCGGCATGCAGCTGATAGGGCCCGGGCTGGCCGGCCCGCAGGGCGGTCAGGAGCAGCGTCTCGCCCTCGTCGATCATCGCCGTGTCCCACCGGCTGCGGTCCTGGTCAGCCAGCAGTACCAGGCCGCCGCGCGAGTCCGTCCTGGCCGGCCGGCGGGCGTCGGTCAGCAGCAGCAGGGCGAGCAGCCCGGTGACCTCCGGCTCGCCGGGCAGCAGCACGGCAAGGCCGCGGGCCAGCCGGATGGCGGCATCGCAGAGTTCGCCGCGGACAAGCGCGGGACCGGCGCTCGCCTTGTGCCCTTCGGTAAATACCAGGTACACCACGCGCAGCACAGCGCCGACCCGATCGGCCATGTTCTCCCGGGCGGGCATCCGCAGCCGGATGCCCGCATCGCGGATCTTGCTCTTCGCCCGCGCGAGCCGCTTGGCCATGGTGGCTTCCGGAACGAGGAACGCGGCCGCGATCTCGGCCGTGCTCAGCCCGCAAACGCACCGGAGCGTGAGCGCCACCTGCGCGGCCGGGGCGATCGCCGGGTGGCAGCACATGAGGATCAGCTCAAGCTCGTCGCCGGTGCCGCCGGCCGCCTGGCCGACCGGGCCGGGCGCGGCCGGCCCGGCAATGCCCGGGCCCGGCCAGCCCGGGTCCTGGCCCGGATGGCCCGGCCAGCCGAGTTCCCGCATCGCGGCCTCTTCCTTCGCGCCCCGGCGCGCCTCACGCCGCACCAGGTCGAGCGCCTTATGGCGGGCCACGCCGACCAGCCAGCCGCGGGGATTGGCCGGCCAGCCGGCGGCCGGCCACTGGGCCAACGCGGCGAGGCATGCCTCCTGAACGGCGTCCTCGGCAATGCCAAGATCGCCGACCATGCGCATCACGCTCGCTACGGCCGGCCACCAGTGCGCCCGGAAGGCCTCGTCGGTCAGGCCGGCGGCTGCGTCGCGACCACGGACCGGACCTCCACCGAGCCGGCCTGCGCCGCGGGAATCGTGGCTGCCCATTTCAGTGCCTCATCCAGGTCGGCGCACTCGACCAGCGTGTAGCCGCCGACCTGTTCCTTGATCTCCGCCGCCGGGCCGTCGGTGAGGATCGTCTCGGCATCGCGGACCCGGACGGTAGTCGCCGACGACGCCGGCCGCAGCGGTGCGCACTCGATCAGCACGCCGGCCTTGGCCATAGCGGTCACCGCCGACTCGTACGCCGCGGACATCTCGGCATACTCGGCGCTGGAAAGGCTCTCCGGCATCCCGCCGGTCGCGGTGTTCAGCAGGAACAGGTACTTCATTCTCCCGGCCTCCCGTCTGGCGGGCGGGTCAGTTGCCCGCCGCTACTCGTAGTCGAATGAACCTGGCCCCGATGGACACGGCTGACCGGAATTCCTTCGCCCGCCAGCCTGGAAACTGACCGCCGGCGGGCCGACCGGTAAGCCCGCAGGCGGTCAGCGCGGGCGCAGATGACTGTAGAACCACGCGACGGCCTCGTCGACAGCCGGGCCGACGTACCGCGGCACGTCATACAGGTCGATGTGGTTGCTGGTGTCCAGCCACACCAGCTTCTTCGGCTCGCCCGCCCGGTCAAACACCGCCGCCGCCTGCTCCGGGGTCGTGTAGTTGTCCTTGCGGCCGTGCACGAGAAGCAGCGGGGTCGGCGAGATCAGGTCCGCGCCCACGGCAAGGTCGACGGTGATCAGCTCGAGCACGGAGAGGGCGGACAGCTGGTTGACCCAGCCCGGGGATGCCGATCGCGGCGAGCAGTAGTAGTCGGCTGGTTCCTGCCCGCTCATCACGACCGGCCGGCCATCGCCGGCGTCCGCGGCGGCCCAGTACTCCACCTCGCCGGTCACCTGCTGCCGCTGCGCCAGTTCGTTGAACATGGTGAGCTGCGCCCGGTACTGCGTGCTGCCCATCGCGTCCCGCATCGCCACCGGGGAGTTATAACCTCCCGCGATGCCCGCCACGGCCCGGACCCTGGGTTCGAACGCCGCGAACCTGAGCGCGTAGCCGCCGCCCAGGCAGATTCCGCAGCAGCCGATCTGCGCCGGATCGACCTCGGGCTGCGCGGTCAGGAAGGTGACGGCGTCGCGCAGGTCGTGCAGCTTTCCCGCCGCGTCCTCATGCTGGCGGGCAGTGCCGCCGCTGGCGCCGAAGTTGCGGTGATCGAAGGACAGGGTGACATAGCCGGCTGCCGCGATTCTTTCCGCGTACAAGCCGGTGACCTGTTCTTTTACGCCAGACAGCGGGCCAGTGAAGACCACGGCCGGGTGCGGCCCCGAGTGCTCGGGCACCCGCAGGTGACCGGCCAGCGTGATCCCGTCGCTGGTAAAGGAAACATCCCTGATCTGCATCCCGCCCCTTCCCCAGCCGGCCCGCCGAGTAGGCCGCTCATCGGATGGGTTCGCCGATACGGGCCGTCGGTGCCGGACATTGACCAGCTATGCCCATTCTCCGGGGTACAAGCCACCCGGCGCCAGCGCTCCATGATCTACGGCGAGTGCTGTGACAGAGTGCGGGACTGGACCTGGCGCAGTTGCTCGCGGCCAAGCGGGCCAACAGGCTCGACGCCTTCCCGCGGGCGCTGGCCTTCCTGTCCCGGCACCTGGCGTCCTGACCGGGCACCGGGCGTCCTGACCGGGCAGCCATGATCGCCCGGGGATTTCTCGGTCGCGGCGACCGAGAAATCCCCTCCGATCATGAACGGCCGACTTGACCGGCACGGGCGGGCTGGCCTCAGCAGGCGGCGCGGTCGCGGGCCGACGGCTCGTGCCGCAGCCAGCCGGACGTGCGGAAGAGGAACTCGGCGTAGGAGTCGGGCGCACGATCGGAGTCGGTGAGGTAGCTGTCCGGCGCCATGTGCAGCGCGGTGAACCTGCGCTGCGCCTCGTTGCACTCCCCGATCAGGCCGGCCACCCGGCGGGCAAGGCGCACCGCCGCGGCTGCCAGCCGCGGCCTTGGCACGGGCTGGTAGCTGTTCGTTCTCATGACACAAGGCTCTCCCGCGCGCGCCGACCGCGACAGTGGCAGTAGTGACACAGTAGCGTGACATCCTGCCAATCCGAGGGCATGATGGTCACATGCTCAAGAACGTGGCCGTAGTGGTGCTCAACGACTTCTCGCCGTTCGAACTCGGGGTGATTTGCGAGGTGTTCGGCACGGATCGGAGCGATGAAGGTCTGCCCGCCCACGACTTCGCTGTCGTGGCCGGCGAACCGGGGCCGCTCCGCTCGAAGACCGGATTCACCATTGAGACCCCGTTCAATCTCGACCGGATCAAGCAAGCGGACCTGATCGCCGTGCCTGCCATGGATGACGACGTGGCACGCTGCGAATCCCGCCAGTTTCCTGAACCGCTGCTCGCAGCGCTGCGCGACGGCGTCAGCCGGGGTGCGCGGGTGCTCAGCGTCTGTACCGGCGCATTCATGCTCGGCGCCGCCGGGCTGCTTGACGGGCGGCGGTGCACCACGCACTGGAGGTATGCCGGGCACCTGACCCGCATGTTTCCCGCGGCCGAGGTCGATCCGTCCGTCCTTTACGTGGACGACAATCCGGTGATCACCAGCGCGGGCACTGCCGCGGGCATCGACGCCTGCCTCTACCTGGTGCGCAAGGAGCACGGCAGCCGGGTGGCGAATGCCATCGCGCGGCGCATGGTCACGCCGCCGCACCGCGACGGCGGCCAGGCTCAGTTCGTCGAGCGCCCGGTTGCCAGGCAGGCCGCCGGCCCGCTGGCTGACGTCATCGGCTGGATGGAACTGCATCTCGACGAGCAGGTCACCATCGCGGACCTGGCCAGCCGGGCCGCGATGTCGGCGCGGACCTTCGCCCGCCGGTTCGTCCAGGAGACCGGCACCACGCCGCAGCGGTGGCTGACCGGCCAGCGGATCCTGCTCGCCCAGCAGTTGCTGGAAGAGAGCGACGCGACGGTCGATATCGTCGCCGAGCGAGCCGGGTTCGGCAACGCGACCGCGCTGCGCCACCATTTCCGCGCCTGGCGAGCCACGACGCCGGATGCCTACCGCCGCCAGTTCCGCGACCCCGCTGCACGGGCGTCCACGTTTGCAGCGCGGACGGCGGCGCGGATGGCAGAGGCGCGGACGGCGGCGGCGCGCGTGCCCGCGGCCGCGGCCGGCTGAGCTGGCCCGGGGGTAACGGAACCGGCCGGGCAACAGGCCCGCCGGGTGCGGGGGGCCCGGCCGCTGAACCGGCCCGGTGGACATATCGTGGCATGAGTGGGCCGCTCCCCCGGCCCGCGCTGGAGAGGCCGATGACGCTGGAGCCTGGGCACGGCATGCCCGGCACGCCCGGCGGGCACGGGTCCATGCGATCCTCAACCGCCGACCGGGAACGCGCGATCGACGTGCTGAAGGCGGCGTTCGCCGAGGGCCGGCTTGGCCGGGACGAATTCGAGCAGCGGTCCGGACAGGTCTACCGGTCGCAGACCTACGCCGAGCTTGCCGCGCTCACCGCGGACCTGCCGGCCGGCCCGCTCGGCGCGATGCCGCACCATGTCGCAGGGCCACCGGTGCCGTTCCCGGTCGTGGCACCGCGCCGCCCGGTGAACTCCATGGCCGTCGTCGCGCTGATCTGCTCGCTGATCCCTGGTATCCCCGCGGCCGCCGCCATCATCACTGGCGTCCTGGCACGCAGCCAGATCCGGGAGACCGGCGAGCGGGGCGAAGGCCTCGCCACCGCCGCGGTAGTGATCGGGTCAATCTCCCTGCTGGGATTCCTGCTGTTCCTAACGAGCATGATGGGGCTTTCGTGACCACTGCCTTCATGACCACTGCCTTCATGACCACTGCCTTCATGACCACCGCTGCGTGACCACTGCCTGCGTGACCACTGCCTTCGTGACCACTGCCTTCGTGACCACTGCCTTCGTGACCACCGCCTTCGTGACCACTGGCTTCGTGACCACTGGCCGTCGGGCTCCTCGGCAAGCTGCTTGATCGCCAGCAAGGCGGCTGTCCATTTCGGCGGCTCCGGGCGCTGGGAAATTTCGGTTGCCACGGCTGCCGCCGGGCGGGCACACTGCCGGCGTGGCAACGGCATCGACATTCGCGGAACTGCTCGCCGAGGGCGAGTCCGAGCCAGTAGAGGGCTGGGATTTCTCCTGGTTCGACGGCCGGGCCACCGAAGATCGCCCGTCCTGGGGATACTCCCGGATGCTCGCCGAGCGGATGGCCGGCGCCACCGCGGCGCTCGACATCCAGACCGGCGGCGGTGAGGTGCTCGCGCAGATCCCGCACCCGCCGCCGGTGCTCGCGGCGACCGAATCCTGGCCGCCGAACGTCGAGGTGGCCAGGCGGAACCTTGCCCCGCTCGGCGCAACGGTGACCGAGGTCGATGACACGGCGGATCTGCCGTTCCCGGCGGAGTCGTTCGGCCTGGTCGTCAGCCGTCACCCCACCGTGACGCTCTGGACCGAGATCGCGCGTGTCCTGCAGCCCGGCGGCGGCTACCTCTCCCAGCAGGTCGGCGCTGGCTCCAACCGCGAGCTCATCGACTTCATGATGGGTCCCCAGCCGGTTGACCAGGGACACAGCCCGCGGCGCGCCGTCGCCGGGGCCGAGGCGGCCGGCCTGGCCGTGGTCGATCTCCGCGAGCAGGCGCTGCGCGTCACGTTCAGCGACATCGGCGCGGTCGTCTATTTCCTCAGGAAGGTGCTGTGGACGGTGCCGGGCTTCACCGTCCGCGGCTACCGGGACCAGCTCGCCCGGCTGCACGACCGCATCCAGTCCGACGGGCCGTTCGTCAGCCACTCCCAGCGATTCCTGATCGAGGCGCGCAAGCCCGGCTGAGCCGCGACGCGGTCTCGCAGCGGCGTGACGGCCCGGTCTCCGGCAGCGCAGTCTCGCGGCGGCGCGGTTCCTCGGAAACCCGGTTGCCCTCGCCACCTGCGGCTGATTGCCTCAGCGGGTGAGCGACAGGCGCGCGGAGCTTATCCGGCAGGCTTGCAGGTCGTATGGCCTGCCGATGGGACCACGCGCGTCGATGACCCCGGTGGCGCGTGGTGCGATGGGTCAGATCTGGCGCCTCGACCTCGGCGCGGAGCGCTACGCGCTCAAGGAAATGCTGTGGCGAGCCGACGAGGAATCGGTGCGCAGCGAGGCGGCGGTCACGGCGCGGCTGGCGGCCGACGGCATCCGGCTGCCGAGCAGCGTGCCCGCCCGTGATGGCAGGTTCCTGGTCCGGCTGGCCACCGATCTCGGCGGCCGCTGGCTGCGGCTCTACCGGTGGGTCGACGGCGCACCGGTCGACCCCGCGGACCCCGGCGTGGCCGACCGCGTCGGCGACCTGCTCGGCCGACTGCACGCGCACGCGCTCGCCCATTCGCTGCCACGGCCGACTGGCGAGCCCGACCCCTGGTACGACACCGTCCCCGGACCGGCGGTCTGGGATGAGCTGATCGCTGCCGCGCGCACGCAGGACGCCGACTGGGGGCCGGTCATGGCCAGCCGAATCGGCCGACTGCGCGAGCTCGCCACCCTGGTCACCCCCGCCCCCAGGGACCAGATGATCATTTGCCACCGCGATCTGCATCCCGACAACGTGCTCGCCGACGGCTCCGGTGAGCTCGTGCTGCTCGACTGGGACGATGTCGGGCCGGCCTGTCCCGACCGCGAGCTCGCCAAGCTGCTGGCGGACTGGCACGTGCGGGACGGCGTGGCCGATGCCGTGGCTGTCGAGCGGACCCTCGCGGCGTACCTGGCGGCCGGCGGCGCTGGCCGGCCGCGCGACGAGCGATCGTTCGGCATGCTGATCGCCTGCAGCCTGAACTTCCTGCAGGCGCAGGCCAGTGTCGCGCTTGACCTGCGCGCCGCGCCCGAGAACAGGAATTACGCAGCCGGCGAGATCCTGGACACGCTGGCCAGGCTGCCCACCCCAGAGCTGATTGCCGACTTGCTCACGGCGGCCGCTGCCGCCTTCGGCTGATATCGCAACGGACCCGGCCCATGCGGGCGCATATCCTCACCCACTTTCACACCGTTGGTCACACTCGCCCCAGTGCCACCAGCATCGCGGCTCTGGTTTCATGATCACGGAGGGTTTTGGGGGCTGGCGCCCCGAAAACCCTCCGTGATCATGAAAAACGGCCGGGCGGAGCGCCGCGGCAGGCTGACTGATGCCGGGCGGGAGACCGCCGCCGGGTTTGGCTGATGCTCGCGGTGGGTCAGCTGGTCTGGTGGACGTTGAACTTGGTGATGACGCCGTTCTGCACGGTGTAGGTGCCGTGGTAGGTCTTCACCGAGCGGTCGGTCTGATGAGCGGTGAGCTGCGCTGTCACGACGTTCCCGCTGACCGACTCGATGGTCAGCGTGTCCCTCGCCGTGGTGCTGAAGCCCTGCTTGAAGGCCGCGAAGGACGAGGTGCTGTTGCGCCCGCCGAGGTTCCAGGCCTTGGCGTAGTCATGCCTGTTGATCGCCGCGATGTACGCCGTCACCGTCCCGGCCGGGCCGATGGGCCTAGGGTGGCCGTCCGGGCTAGCGGCCACGGTGGGTGACGACCGTCCGGCGGCCCTCGTCGGTGCCGCGCCGACGTGACGCAGGTAGGCGAACGCGCCGCCAGCGATGCCGAGGACGATCAGCACGACGATTGCCGCGATGACCAATGACCGGCTTCGTGACCGGCCACGCGGCTCCGGCGGGGAGTATTGCACCGGCGGCAGGTACGGTGGCGTCGATCCCGGGCCTGACGATCCTTGCCCGTAGGACCCCTGGCCGTACGGCGCCTGCTCGTAGGACCCTTGCCCGTACGCTCCCCGCTCGTCTTGCCCCTGCCCGTATCCCGCCTGCCCGTATTGCCCCTGCCCGTATTGCCCCTGCCCGTACGGCCCCTGCCGGTAGCTGCCCTGGCCAGCGGGCCCTCGGCCAGGTGACGCCGGCCCAGTCTCGACCGCGGTCGGCCCGGCCCGAGGCCGCGCAGGCCCGCGTGCCGCCGACGGAAACGACCGTCTCGACCGAGGCGCGGCCGCCCCCGCCCGAGGCGCAGACTGCCCCGGCCGAGGCGCGGACTGCCCCGGCGGCGCCGGCGGCGCCGGCGGCCATGCTGCGCCATCGGCTGCGCCCCGCGCGGCCGGCCTGCCGCTATTCCTGGCCGGCCCGGCCAGCCGGGTGGCGGCTCGCGGCGGGCCGGGCCGCAGCCGCCCGCTGGCGTCCCATTCGAGCCCGCAGGCCGCCCGCAGCGATGCCGCGAAGTCGAGGCAGCTTGGATAGCGATCATCCGGCGACCTGGCCAGGGCTCGTGCCAGTACCCGGTCGATGGCCGGCGGCAGGTCGGGTCGGCGCGCGGTCAGCGGCGGCGGCGGCGCGGAAAGCTGGGCAAACAGCCGTCCGAGATCCTCGCCCCGCTTAAACGGCGGCTCGCCAGCCAGAATCTCGAAGGCTGCGCAGCCCAGCGAGTAGAGATCGGTCCGGCCATCGACCGGGCGAGATTCGATCTGCTCGGGCGCCATATAGTCGAGCGTGCCGACGAACTGACCGGTCTGCGTCAGGCCGGCCGTCGCCAGCGCCTGCTTGCTGAGCCCGAAGTCGGACAGGTAGACATGATCGGGCCGGCCGCTGCCGGCTACCGTTCCGAGCAGCATGTTGGCCGGCTTGACGTCGCGGTGTACCAGGCCGACGGCGTGTGCCGCATCCAGCGCGGACGCGACCTGGCCGATGATGCTGGTCGCCCGCGCCGCATCCAGCGGGCCGAGCCGGCGGACCAGCGTCCGGACGTCTCCGCCGCCGACGTAGCGCATCGCTATGAACAGGACCCCGCCAGCGTCTCCGGCCTCGAAGACGGGGATGATGTGCGGGTGGTCGACGGCGGCCGCCGCCCTCGACTCGCTGATGAACCGCTGCCGGAACGACTCGTCCCTGCCGATCTCGGGCGCCAGGATCTTCAGCGCCACCCACCGGTCGAGCCGCACGTCAAGCGCGCGGTAGACGACGGCCATGCCGCCCCAGCCGATCTGCTCGGCCAGCCGGTAGCCGGCGATCTGCGCGCCTGCCGCGAAATCACCAGAAACCGGAGGGACTTCGTCCGCCACCGCGCCTCCAGCACTCGCCCGTCCGTCCAGTGCCCGCTATCGCAATGCACACAGGCGCCGTCCTGACACCAGGGTCGCTCGTTACTGGCAAATTGCGGGATTGCACTCCAGTATCCGCATTGCCCGCCGCTAGCTGTCAACCCTCGCGTGCCGCGCATGATCGACCGTCTCGCCGCGCTCGGCGGCCGCATCGAGATCGGCGCCCGGCCCGGCAGCGGCGCCACGGTCGCCGGCCGTCTCCGGTCAGCCTGCTGTGTCCCGGTGACCGCCCAGGTCAGGCCGCCGGCGGCGGGAAGTGCTCGATGACGCGCTGCGCGTAGTACGGCTCCCATGGCTGGCCGGGCTGTTCCGACGTGTACTGCTTGTCCTGCGCGACCAGCAGGTAGACCAGCTCACTGCGGACGGGCCTGGCCCCGAGCGCGGCCGGCAGTTCGGACAAGTTGATCAACCAGTCGGCGTACCAGGACGCCCAGTCGTCGTCGGCTCCGTCGGTGATCCTGAATACCCGGTGGTGAGTCTCCCCCGCCTCGTGCAAGAGGTCGCTGACCTGTTGCTGCCCCGACATCGCCGTCTCCCCTCGATCATCGTCCCTGCACAGTCCGCTGGAGCCTAACCGCCGGACCGTTTCCTTCGCCGCCCGGGGCAGTTAGCCCCGGGCGGCGAAGGAGCATTCGCCCTTTACTCCGCCGGGGCGGGCACCGCAGCATGGCCGGGAGCCCTGGTCTGCAGGTCAGCCGAGGTCTCCATCCCGGCCCGCCACACCGAGCGGGCCACGATCTTGGTCGGGTCGGCGCGGCAGGCGTAGCGCCCGGCGATGTCCCTGCATTCCTCCAGCAGGCCCTCGGACAGCGTCGTCGGCTTGAGGCCCAGGGCGAGGAACTGGTCGTTGCGGACCGCAAGCTCGTTCTCCTCGGCCTCCTGCCGCGGGTTCGGCAGGTACGCGATGTCCACCCCGGTAGCGTCGGCGACCAGCTTGGCGAGCTCGAGCACGCGGTGCACCTCGGTGATCTGGTTGAGCACCTGCGGCCGGGAACCGGCCTGCGGCGGGTTGCTGATCGCGATCTCGATGCACCGGACGGTGTCCCGGATGTGGATGAACGCGCGGGTCTGCCCGCCGGTGCCGTGCACGGTCAGCGGGTGCCCGATGGCGGCCTGCATGAGGAACCGGTTGAGCACGGTGCCGTAGTCGCCGTCATAGTCGAACCGGTTGATCAGCCGCTCGTCCCGCCCGGTCTGGTCGGTCTGGGTGCCCCACACGATGCCCTGGTGCAGGTCGGTGATCCGCAGCTGGTCGTTCTTCGCGTAGAACGAGAACATCAGCTGGTCCAGCGTCTTGGTCATGTGATAGACCGACCCGGGGTTGGCGGGGTGCAGGATCTCCCGCTCGATCTCGCCGTCCGGTGTCGGCACCTTCACCGTCAGGTAGCCCTCCGGGATCGGCGCGGTCCCCGACCAGCCGTAGCCGTAGACGCCCATCGTGCCCAGGTGCACCAGCGCCGCGTCGATGCCGGTCTCGACCAGCGCGGTCAGCAGGTTGTGCGTGGCGCGGACGTTGTTGTCCACCGTGTACCGCTTCGTGTGCGTGGACCGCATCGAGTACGGCGCCGCGCGCTGCTCGGCGAAGTGCACGATCGCGTCCGGCTGGATCTCTTCCAGCACGGCGACCAGCCGGTCGTACTCCGTCGCCAGGTCGAGGTTCACGAAGCCGACGTCGCGCCCGGTGGTCTCGCGCCAGACGCGGATCCGGTCGCCGATCGGCCGGATCGGCGTCAGCGACTCCACCTCAAGGTCGACGTCGATCTTCCGCCGGCTCAGGTTGTCGATGATGGTGATGTCATGACCGCGATCCGACAAATACAACGAGGTCGGCCAGCCACAGAAGCCATCGCCGCCAAGAACCAGAACGCGCATTACGACTCCCATCAGGTTCCGCCAGAGAAGGGCAGCCGCGACCGCTGCCGTCGGGGCTAGGGCCTGCTGGATCATGACGTGTCCAGCACGGCGTCCGTAGCCCGGGCAGTCTACCTGGCTGCCTGCGCATCTGCCGGGCCGTGCGACCGATTGGCTACCAAACGACAGGACTAACGGAACGTTATAGGATATTTCGGACAGTCTGGGGCGTTCATTCGCGCCCGCCTTGCCGCAGGGAGAGGGCAACATAGCTAAGACGGCAGGTTCCCGCGGGGCCGAAGTAAAATCTTGGTCATCCGGCCGGCGTCTTGTGGCCGCGGCCCGCTTCGCCGCGCACCCGCCGGGCGGCAGTGGCATCGACAAGATTTTTAACGCAGTCTCCGGTGCTGTCTCACCGGCCCGCGAGCGGCAGCAGCGCCCGGCACGCCAGCATGCGGCTCCGCGCGGCAGTGCCAGGAAACGCCAGCCGGTGCGGTATTACGGCGTCGATGCGCCGAGCCCGCTCAGGCCGTGCGCCTGCAGGTAGGCGGGCATCGAGTCGTACTCGAACGCGTGCCAGAACCCGCGGCCGGCGGCCAGGTTGAGCCGCACCACGCTCTGGCCGCTGACCGAGCCGGTGCCGAGGTACGGCGCGGTGGCGAAGACTATCCGGCTCATGTTCAGGCCGCGCAGGCTGAGCGCCAGGTGCAGCATTTCGCTGTCGCTCAGCGTGCTGTCCACGCTGACCGCGCCGGACAGCGCGTGCATGACCGAGCCAGCACGCAGCGGGTTGGCCAGCGTGCCCGCACGGCGAACCTGCCCGAACATCGCCCGCAGGTAATTCTGTTGTCTCCGCTCGCGATCGAAGTCGCCGCTGGCCAGGCCGTAGCGGTCCCTGACGTACAGCAGCGCCTGGGCGCCGTCCAGGTGATGAGCGCCAGCGGTCCAGGTCACCCGGTTGGCCGGATCGTAGGACGTTGCCGGGA
>WNGD01006463.1_pt1 | contig 20279 bp, 12 predicted proteins | sample 5400671 | NCBI WGS metagenome assembly WNGD01 (sample SAMN13153369, study PRJNA577476) | soil metagenome | isolation source: 40 cm soil or saprolite under grassland replicate 2 | place: USA:California | collected 2016-06-15 | reverse complement strand
ATGCAAATCGCCGCACAGCGCGCCGAGAACATCCGCGGAGGAGTACACGAGTTGACGCTGAAGTACGACGGCCACAATCTGGGCGCCATCACCATTTCGCTCGGTGTCGCAGCCTTTCCGGAGCATGGCACGACTCCGGACGCGCTCATCCGCGCTGCGGACCAGGCGTTGTATGACGCCAAGTCTCGAGGCCGCGACAGGGTGGCGTCGGCTTGAGCAGCGGCCGGCCGGACGGGCCCGCCCCTCTCTCCCCTTAGACTTTCCCGAATCTCGGTTATAATCGCCGCTCCACACGCGCCTGTAGCTCGGCTGGGCGAGGGGGGGAGATTTCGCGGATACACTCAAAGTGCGTCCGCGCCGCCGAGCACCAGACCACGGGTCAGGTGGGGTTATCGCGAATGCTCGATGGACATTCGCGCCGCCGAACGGGTATGCCGCGGACGGCATGCCTTGGGCCGTCAATTTGAAATCAAAGCGGACACCGAATCGCGAGAACGAGGACTGGCTGCAGTCCTGTGAACTCGCTGACGATCAACTGGAGAAGACCATGACCGCAAGAGCGCTGTTTGTCCTAATCGCCCCCCTGCTGGTGGTGTCGGGCTGTGCCGCAACGATTCATGGCACGGTGCTGCTCGTCGACAGCCGTCAGCAGCCGGTCCCGAACGAGAGCCCGAAGGGGGCAGTGGTCAACATGATCAATACGACCGCCGCGGTCGATCAGGCATCGAGCTCCGCGACGGTCGATGAGAAGGGCGAATTCGAATCGCCCAAGGGCAGCATCAAGCCCGGCATCTACAAGGTGGAGGCGAGCCGCATCGGCTACGAGACGCAGACCGAGACGGTCGAGATCGGCTCCTTCTTCGGCAAGAAGGTCGAGTTCAAGCTGCCGAAGATCCAGGAGGCCAAGCGCAAGTCGATCAAAGGCTCGGCCACCGACGAAGACAAGATCATCAACCCCGGCGAGGTCAATATCCAGCCGCCCGCGATGTGAGCGGACGCATCGCCGTACCCCTTAGATCCGATGCCATTACCGAGGGTATCACCATGGCCACAACCTACCTGCGTTTTCTTCCCATCCTGCTTGCCACCGCCGTGCTCGGCGCTTGCGGCGAGCGCCTCGACATCGAGGTCAAGGCGAGCATCGACGGCCAGCCCGCGGCACAGGCGAAGGTCACCGTAGATCGCGAGGAGCTCGGCGTCACGGACTCTCAGGGCGTGTTCGCGAAGCGGCTGCGCAAGAAGGCCGGCACCGAGGTCGAAGTGGTGGTCAGCAAGGAGGCGCCCGGCTACCGCATCGATCCATGGAAAACGGCCTTCCTCGTGAAGCTTCCCAAGGCGGATGAGATCGTCACGTACCGCGTTGAGGCCGATCTCAAGGCGACGCGTTACGTCACCGTGCGCGTGAGCGAGGCGGGTACGCCGGTGCCCGAAGCCCAGGTGACGGTCGGCGGGAAGGAGGAAGGTGTCACCGATGCCAAGGGCGAATTCGTATACTCGTATCGGACGCAGCCGCCGAAGGGAGCGGAGCTCGGCGTCGCCAAGACCGGTTTCAGCCCCTACCGGGCGACACGTCAGCTCGAGCCGGGCAAGGTAGTCGAAGTCGCCCTCAACCGCCAGACGGTGGTGGCGATCAAGGCGATGACCGACGAATACGGCCGCGTGAGCGGGGTGCCGGGCCTGAGCGTGAGCATAGACGGCAAGACCGTGGGAAAGACCGACGCGCAGGGCAGCTACAGGTACGACTACCGCGGCGAGCCGGGCAAGAAGGCCCAGATCGCGCTCGCGGCGCCGGGTTACGTTCCCGCAGCGTGGAAAACCACGGTCCGGCTCGAAGGCCAAATCAACCTTCAGCGCTACTTCTACCCGATTGCGCCCAGGCCGATTCGCATCGGACTCTACCGCGTCGTCGGCAACACACCGGGCGTGGACTTGAAGGAGGTCGCAGCCCAGGCCGAACAGGCGCTGGCGACGCAGCTGTTCAGGTTCCCGGCGTTCCGCGAGGTACCGGCGGACAGGCTGCAGGCCGAGATCAATCAGCGCAAGCTCAGCATCGACCGCATCACGACCAAGGGCTGGCAGGACACTCCCCTGCGCGCGACCGTGGACATGATCGTGCTCGGGAGCGTCGCCAAGGACGATAGCGGCTACCTGGTCGAGGTCAAATTCCACACCGCGAACGGCAAGATCATTTTCTCGGAGATCGCGCGCGCGAGGAGCGCCGGCGGGATCAACGGCGCGATGCGCGACATTGCCGGCAACGTTGTCGAGCGCTTCCCGCTCGAGGGTACGGTGATCGCCAAGGAGGATGATCGCTATCGCATCAACATCGGCAAGAACTGGCGTATCGGCCGCGGCACCGAGTTCACCCTGACCACGCCGACGTTCGCCGAGGGCGGCAAGGTAACGGGTTACCGCGATACCGGCAGGATCGAGGTCACGCGCGGCGAGGACGCGAGCTCGCTTGCCGAGGTCGCAACGCTCAAGCAGGGCGAGAAGGTGCAGATCGGCGATCGCGTCGTGCGGCGCATCGCCCGCGAGGGCGAGGAAGGCGGTGAACGCACCTACTTCCTGCTTACCGCGAAGGGCGGCGTCGGCACGGAAGTCAACCCGCTTGCGGGCACCAGCGTCTACTTGAACGGTGAGTGGGCCGGCGCGACCGGGACGAACGGTCAGGCGGAGATCCCGCTGCGGCTCGGCCGCAACTACACGCTCACGCTGTACCGCCACGGCTACCAGCAGCTCACCGACAAGGTCCGAGTCGGCAAGAGCGGTGAAGCGCGCGAGTTCCTGCTCGCAGCCAACAATGTCCTCTTCAAGGTCGACTCCGCGCCGTCGTCGGCGACCGTCTACATCGACGACGAGCAGATCGGCAAGACGCCGATCACCGGCGGCAAGCGGATCATTCTCGGGTTCCACAGCGTGCGCCTGACCTACGGCGAGGACTACCGCGACTTCTTCGAGGTCATGGAGTTCACCCAGAAGGAGGAGGACCGCACCGGCGATCGCCGCATCGTGCTGCAAAGGGACTTCCTCAAGATCGGCGAGCGCGCGCGCCAGAAAGGCGACATCGAGAACGCCATCAAGGCCTATGCCGCCACCGAGCGCGGGCACCCGGACTACGCCGAGGCGCACCGGCGGCTGGGCGACATTTATCTCGACGAGAAAGAGGACTACGACCGCGCGATCGAAGAGTTCGAGGCCGTGCTGGCGCTGCCCGAGAACCAGCAGCTGATCTACAAGCAGTTCGCGGTCACCTTTACCAACCTCGGCCATGCGTATTGCGAGAAAGGCAACCGCCTGGTGGACGGCGATCGCAGCGCCGCGTCCACGTACTTCACCAAGGCGATCAAGGCGCTGCAGACCGCCAAGCAGAACACGCGCTTCTTCCCGAGCGCGGAGTACGACGAAGCGGGGTGCACGACACTTACTACTACACGGCGCTCTCATACCACAAGCTGTATCTGATGACGAAGCAGCCGGCGGTGATGAACAGCGCGAGCCTCGCGTGGCGAGAATACTTCGACTTCTTCCCGAAAAAGCTCGAGGGCAATTCGGCCTTCGTGCAGGCTCGCGAGGGGGCGCGCCGATACCGCGACCAGATCCAGGAACCGTAATCGCGCCTGCCCAGAACGCGATGCACGACTGGCGCCCTTCGCTTGCCCTGTTCGTCGCGTTCGCGTGGCCCGTGGCAACCGCCGGCGAAGAGGCGGCGGCTTCGAGCGCGGGCGAGCCGGCCGGAATCGAACCGGTATTCGTGCGGCCGCTCGTTCCCATCGCCCGGGGGCGCAACGACTCGAACCCGGTGTGGTCGCCCGCTGGAGACATGGTCGCGTTCGAGCGCTCGCGCGGCGACAACAAGGAAATCGAGATCGTGCGCGTCAACGGCGACACCGTCCAAACCATTCACCAACAGGCTGCGGCTGCGCCGGGCCAGAGCCCGTTCTTTTTTCCGGAGGTCGTCGAGCAGACGAGCTACAACTCCGGCATCAGCTGGTCGCCGGACGGCAAGAGGTTCGTGTTCATGAGCAACGGTGGCGAGGGGAACTACGACCTGTACCTGCGCGAGCCCGACGGCCGCATCGCACGCGTCACGACCCACAGGGAGAAGGACGGACACGCGCACTGGTCGCCGGCACGCGACCAGATCGCGTTTATCTCCGGGCGCAGCGGACAAGGCGACGTCTATTTGCTCGATCTCTCCACCAAGGCCACGACCCGGGTGACGCACGGGGAGTGGCCCTATCTCTATCCGCAGTGGTCCCCGGACGGCAAGCGTCTCGCGGTCATCCAGGGCATCAACGAGAACCACGACGTCTACGTACTCGAACCGGGGCGCATCCCGGCGGTGCCGCCGAAGCCTCTCAGCACCTGGCGTTACGACGATCTGCGGCCGGTGTGGTCGCCGGACGGCAAGCGCATCGCCTTCTATACCAACTACAACCCCGCCGACGATCCCAAGACCTGGGCCATCGTGGTCGTTGCCGCGGACGGTTCAGACCCGACCGCGGGCGAGGGGCTGGCCGCACGCGTGGTGGCGACCGACGTGGTCCCGGACGTCGAGCGCGGACCGGCGTGGATGCCCGACAACCGCCGCATCGTGTACGTGCGCAACGAACGACAGGCCTACAACCCGGTCTACATCGCCGACGTCGACAGCCGCACGAGCACGCTCGTGCGCACGGGGACCAAGATGAACCACGACGTCACCTGTTCGACTGGCGGCATGATCGCGTTTCGCGCGCAGGTCGACCAATGGGACCAGGTGTATCTCGCGAAGCTCAAGGACTGAACCATGACGCGCCGCGACGCCTGCATACACCTGCCGTTCGCCCCGCTGTTCGTGGTAGCGCTCGCGGTGGCCCTCGGCGTGAGCGCACGCGCGCGCGGCGCCGACGACCCGGTGGGTGCGGCGATGAAGCTCTACGAGAAGCGCCGCTACGAGCAGGCGGCACGCCTGCTCGAAGAGGCGCTCGCCCGCCTCGAAGCCGAGCGCCGGCCGCAGGCGCAACTCGTGCTCGGCATGATTTACCTGCGCAACGCCGATTTGCACGAGGCGTTCGGGCGCACCGCCGCTGCGGCCGAGCTGGATTATCTCGACAAACTGCTCAGGACGCGCACCGAGGACCGCAGCCGCTACGCGCGGCTGCACCTCGCCGAGGCCTTGCTTGCGCGCGGAAACGCGGCCGAAGCGCGGCGCCACTTCGAGCAAGTCCGCGCCGACCCGGGCATCGAGAGGCGCTACCAGGCGATCGCCAGCGTCGGCCTGGGGAGCGTCCTCTGGGCGCAGCGCGACGCAAAAGGGGCACGCGGCGTGTGGGCCGGTACGGGCGGAGCGGCGGAGATCGCGCTCGCGCGCGCCGCGGCCCAGGGCGGCGCGCAGCTCGCGGACGCAAAATCCTTGCGGCGCGTCGCGGACGACGCGAGCCTCGCACCCGAGTTGTCGCCGCGCGCGCGGCGCTACCTCATCGAGATCTATACCGCGACCGGCGCGCCGGACAAGGCGCTCGCCGTAGCGCGCGCAGCAGACCTGGGAGTGGCTTCCTACGTCGAGAGCTTCAAGGCGGTCAAGGGGACCGCCAAGAGCATCAACCTCTACGATCTTGCGCTGCTCACGGACCTGACGCGGCTTTATCGCGAGCTCGCGCGGCGTCAGCTCGAGCAGGCCGCCGCCGACGCACGCATGAAACCGAGCGCGGAATACTATCTTGCCGAGGTAATGAGCGGTCTGGGCGCGAGCGACGAGGCGCAGACGTACGTGCAAGCCTTCCTCGCCCGGCCGCAGACGCCGGCTCAGTACCGCGAGCGCGCCCGCGCGCGCCAAGCACTGATCACGCACCGCCAGGGACGGCGCGCCGAAGCGGAGAGCACGTGGACCGCGATGGCGGAGAGCAGCAGCGACCCGGAGGTATTGGCCGACATCGTGCTCGGGTGCGCCGACGCCCAGGCCCAGTGTGCCAAGGTGCTCGCGCGCGTCGCTCAGACGACCGAAGCGGGCGACGGACGACGCTATCAGCGGCTCAACTTTGCGCTCGGCAGCTACTATCTTCGGAAGAAGGACTACGCGCGCGCCATCTCCTACATGGAGGCCGGGCGCGACAAGAGCAACAAGAACAAGATCGAGGCCAACGACCCGGAAATGCTCGCCGGTCTGGCCGAGGCCTACTATCGGACCAAGAAATTCTCCGAGGGTCTCGAGATCTTTTTCGAGATGAGCAAGGAGTTTCCCGTGGTGCGCCAGATTCAGGAGGCGATGCAGGGCGTCTACTCCATGGAGCAGCGCAGCGCCGGCGACGTGAAGATACTTTGAGAAGCCGCAGGATGAATCGCAACTGTCGGAATCAACGAGCGAGGAACTTATGAAACGGATCCTTACGATCACGGTAGCGGGCGTCGCCATGACATTGTGCTTTCCGGCGCACGCCGCGCCGAAGGGCGACGGGCGCCCCGACGGCGGCATCCTCAACTACAGCGAGTACGGCCGGCCTGCAACGCTGGACCCGATCACGAGCAACGAGACGATTTCGCTGCGCATCACCGAGCTCGTGTTCAACGGCCTGGTCGGAATCGACGAGAAGCAGGAAATCGTGCCGGAGCTGGCCGAGCGCTGGGAGGCGTCGAAGGACGGCCGCGTATACACGTTCTTCCTGCGCAAGGACGTGAAGTGGCACCCGCGCGAGGGCGATGCGCCGCGGCTCTTCACTGCCGACGACGTGGTGTTCACCTACAACATCATGATGCACCCCAAGACCATCACGCCGCTCAAGGTGCGCTACGAGTTCATCGAGAAGGTCGAGAAGACGGGCGACTACACGGTGGTGATCACCCTCAAGCGCCCGATACTGAACGCTCTGGCGAAGTTCAGCTTCAAGATCATCCCCAGGCACGGCCCGTCGAACCCACAGTACCTGACGCGCGAGGACCGGTTCGCCCACAGTCCGATCGGCACCGGGCCGTACATGCTCCAGACCGTCACCGGCGACGGCGAGGTGGTGCTGGTCGCGAACCCGGACTACTTCAAGGGTCGCGCGCACATCGACAAGTTCATCGCCAGGCCGTTCGCCGACCAGAACATCATGGCCCAGGCGCTGATGTTCAACGCCATCGACATGATCGTGCTGGTCAACCCGCGCAACCTGCCCGAGGTTCAGGGCGACAAGCGCTTCGTGCTGCAACCGTACAACGCCTTGTCGTACTCGTTCTTCGGCTACAACGTGCGCAAAACTTTGCTCGCGGACCGGCGCGTGCGCCAGGCGATCACGGCGGCGGTCAACCGCCAGGAGATGCTCGACTCTTTCTTCAACGGCCAGGGCACGGTCATCTCCGGCCCGTTCGCGCCCGGGAGCTGGGCATACAACCTCGACGTCAAGCCCTTTCCGTTCGGCCCGGAGCGGGCGCGCGCGCTGCTCACTGAGGCGGGCTTCAGGCCCGGCGCCGACGGGATCATGGAGAAGGACGGCAAGAAGCTCGTGCTCTCGCTCAAAGTCCCGATCGAGAAGGAGAGCGAAGCGATCAAGCGCGTCGTGCTCGCGTTCCAGAATTATCTCAAGAACGCCGGCATCGCGATCACGGTCGAGTTCAAGGAATGGCAGGCTTGGAAGGAGGACGTCTTCCTCGAGCACAACTTCGACATCATGTTTGCGTCCTGGGTGTTCGACGACTCCGCGGACATCTCGTCGCTGTTCCATTCCGCCGAGATCGGCGACTGGAAGAACAACTTCGGCGGCTATTCCAACCCCGAAGTGGACGGGCTGATCGTCGAGAGCAAGCTCACCCTCGACCACGAGAAGCGCCGCACGATCAACCGCAAGCTTCACGCGATCCTCGCCGAGGAGCAGCCCTACACTTTCCTTTGGACGCTCACCAACTACAGCGCGTACCACAGGAAGGTGCGGCGCGTGCAGATCCACCCGTACAAGTTCTTCTCGTTCGCCGACGAGTGGTTCATCCCGGCGAGCGAACAGAAGTGATGTGAAGTTCGCCGCGGTCAAACCGGTCAGCCGCGTGCTCGCGCGCGAGCTGGCCGTGACCGCGCTCCTCCTCCTCGGCGTGAGCATGGTCGTGTTTGCCATTCTCTATCTCGCGCCCGGCGACCCGCTCAACGTTTTGCTCGAGGGGCAGTCACCGCGATCGGAGCTCGCCCTCGGCATGCGCGAGGCCCTGGGCGTATCCCAGACCTGGTACGGCCAGTACGCGGCGTGGTTCAGCAAGATGCTGCAGGGCAACTTCGGCAACTCGATCCGCACCGGCCTACCGGTGCTGCCTGAGCTTGCGCGCGTCGGCGTCTACACGCTCACCCTCACCCTCGGCTCGCTCGCGCTCACGCTCCTGATCGCCGTGCCGATCGCGGTGCACGCGGCGGCACACGGCGAAACGGCGGGCAATACCGCGGCGACCATGGCCGCGTACGTCCTCTCGGCAGTGCCGGTGTTCTGGTTCGGCTACATCGTGGTCTACGTCTTCATCCATTGGTTCGGCATGTTCCCGCTCATCTCTGGAACTGCGGCTAGGCAGGAGCACGCGTGGCTGTATTTCCTCGTACCGATCTTCGTGCTCGGGATCGCGAGCGGCACGCTCTCGGAAATGATCCGCCACTTGCGCGAGGAGCTGTCGCGCGTGCTTGCCGAAGACTACATCCGCACCGCGCGCGCCAAGGGTGCTCCGGTGTGGCGCCATGCGTTCAAGGAGGGCTTCCTGATCCCGGTGACCGAGATCATGAGCGCCAAGATCCCGTTTCTGCTGGGCGGTGCCGTGATCGTCGAGCAGGTGTTCAACTGGCCCGGCATGGGGCGCATGGCGTGGCAGGCGGCGCAGGATCGCGATTTCCCGGTCATCATGGGGATCGCCCTCGTCGCCGCCGCGTTCGTGCGTCTCGGTAACCTGTTGCAGCGCGTCGTTTTCACCGCGGTCAATCCGCGCGCATCCAGAGAATAGGGAGCACATGCGTCGCTACGTCCAGACACCCGGCCCTATCGGGGAGTTCTCGGAGCTGTCGCTGCGGCAACGGGCGGGGCCGCTCGATCTCGTCTACGTGGCCTACGGCCTGCTGGTGGTGGCGGTGGTCGTGGCTTCGTACATGTCGATCTCAGTCGTCGGCGGAAGCGTTCTCGGCATCCTCGCCGGGTACCGCGGCGGCTGGTTCGATACGATCATCACCTACTTCGACAACCTGCTCGACTCGTTCCCGCGCCTGGTGCTGATCCTGCTCGTGATCGCCGCATTCAAGGCCGACATCTACTACGTCATGGTCGTGGTCGGCATCACCGGCATGCCGGTGATCGCCAACCTGATCGCCGGCAAGATCGCATTTCTTCGACAGAAGAGCTTCATCGAGGCGGCGCATGCGCTCGGGCTGCCGGCGCACACGGTCATTCTCAAGCATATCCTGTGGTTGAACTGCCGCGCGCTGCTCGTGATCCAGGCCACCCTCGGCATGGCCGAGGCGATCCTGGTCGAGACGAGTCTCTCCTACCTCGGCTTCGGCGTGCAGGAACCCACGCCTTCATGGGGCAACATGGTCCAGGCCGGCGCGAACTATTTCCTGCAGGGCAACTTCTGGCCCTCGACCGCGCCGGCGCTCGCCATCCTCGCGACCATCCTCGGATTCCAGTTGCTCGGCGACGGCCTCAACAATCTCCTCGAAGCCAAGCGGAGGAAATGATGGGCGCGCCGCTGCTCGCCATCGAGAACCTGCGGACCTACTTCTACTCGCGCGCCAAGCGCGCTTTCATCCGCTCGGTGGACGGCGTGAGCTTTGACCTCGCGCGCGGCGAAACGCTCGGCATCGTGGGCGAGAGCGGCAGCGGCAAGAGCGTCACCGCGCTCTCGGCGGCGGGCCTCGTTACGGCGGGGCCGGGCGTGATCAGCGGCCGCATCCACCTGCACTCGAACGGCGCGCAGCGCAACCTGCTCGACGGCCTGGAGAAATACGCGCACGTCACGGAGCAGGATGGGCGCGTCATGGCGGTGGAGAAGGACGAGCGCGGCTGGCGCAAACACTCGGAGGCATTGATGGCGGGCGTGCGCGGCAAGGAGATCGCCATGATTTTCCAGAACCCGCGCTCGGCGCTGAACCCCTACTCCACGATCGGCAAGCAGCTCGTGGAGACCATCCGCCTGCACACGAGCCTCAAGGGCGAAAGCGAAGCCAGGGAACGCGCGGTCCATTGGCTGGAGCGCGTGCGCATCGATTCACCCAGGCTGCGCTTCGACAACTTCCCCTACGGCATGTCCGGCGGCATGTGCCAGCGCGCCATGCTCGCGATGGCGCTCTCCGCCGAACCTTCGCTCCTCATCGCGGACGAGCCGACCACCGGCCTCGACGCCACCATCCAGTCCCGCATCGTGGATCTGCTCGCCCAGCTCAAGACCGAGACCGGCATTACCACGCTCCTCATCAGCCACGACATCAGCGTGATCCAGCGCCTCTCGGATCGCATTGCGGTGATGTACGGCGGCACGGTGGTGGAGACCGGTCGCGCCGCGGAGGTGCTCGCGCCGCAGGCGCAGGCGCGCCACCCGTACACCGCGGCCCTGCTCGCCTCGATCCCGAGCGCGGAGACGATCCGCCGCAAGAGTTATCTGCAGGCGATAGAAGGCGAGGTGCTCGATACCATCGAGGTGCCGCGCGGTTGCCGCTTCTACGGTCGCTGCAACCGCGTCACCGGGGCGATCCGCGAAAGCTGCGCCGGTCTCGAGCCCCCGCTCGAAGAGGTCGCACCCGGTCACAAGGTGCGCTGCTGGCTGTACCCTGCGGCGGGGAAGGCATGAGCCAAACCATTCTCGAAGTCACCGACCTGCGCAAGGACTACAGCCAGCGTCGCGGCCTGTTCTCCATGCTGACCGGTCAGGGGCGCGTGATTCCGGCGGTCGACGGCGTGAGCTTCTATATCAGGGAAAACGAGACCGTCGGCTTGGTCGGCGAGTCCGGCTGCGGCAAGACCACGATCGGGCGCACGGTGCTGCGGCTGACCGACGCGAGCAGCGGGCGAATCGTGTTCGACGGCCGCGACATCACCACCTTGAGCCGAGCCGAGCTGCGCCCCTTAAGGCGCGAGATGCAGATGATCTTCCAGGACCTCGACGCGGGGCTGAACCCGGGGATGCGCGTGCGCGACATCCTGCGCGAGGCGCTCACCGTGCACGAGCGCCCGAGCGACGCCGAAATCGCAGGCCGCATCCGCGAGCTCCTGGAGCAGGTGAGTCTCAAGGACAGCAAGCTCGCGAACTTCCCCTCGGAGCTTTCCGGCGGCGAGAAGCGCCGCGTGGGGATCGCGCGCGTGCTCGCGGTGCGCCCGCGCCTGATCGTGGCCGACGAGCCGACGAGCGCCCTCGACATCTCGATCCAGGCGCAGGTGGTGAACCTCCTGCGCGACCTGCAGAAGAACCTGGGGCTCACGTATCTGTTCATCTCGCACGATCTCCCGGTCGTGGAGCTGGTCAGCCAGAAAGTCGCGGTCATGTATCTGGGACGCATCGTCGAGATGGGTCTGGCAGAGAACATCGCGCACCAGCCGCGCCATCCCTACACGGGCATCCTGTGGTCGTCGTTCGCGGACAAGGAGACCACCGAGGTGACCCGGCGCGTGCGCAACGTGACGGTCGAGCGCGAGCGCCGCGCCTGGGGCGTGTTCGACTTCGAGCAGCCAGCGAGCGGCTGCCGCTTCGCTCCGCGCTGCCCGCTGTACCAAGACAAGGGCCGCCCCGCTGTCTGCACCGACCCCGGCTCCGAACCGCAGTTGAGGGACGTGGGGCACGGGCACGTGGTGGCGTGCCACTTCGCGTAGGGGCCGACTGGATCCCCGCTTTCGCGGGGATGACGCGCACTCGCGCGTCACATGTTGCGGCGGTATTGGCCTCCCACCTCGAACAGCGCTGAGGTGATCTGGCCCAGCGAGCAGCAGCGCACCGCGTCCATGAGCACCGCGAAGACGTTTTTGTCTTCGATCACCGCCTGCTGCAGCCGTTTGAACATCGGACCGGATTCGCGTTCGTGGCGCTGGTGGAAATCGGCGAGCCGCTTGAGCTGCGATTGCTTTTCTTCTTCGGTCGAGCGGATCAGCTCGATCTTTTGTGGCATCGTCGCCCCGCGTGGATTGCGGAAGGTGTTGACGCCGATGATCGGATACGAGCCGTCGTGCTTCCTGTGCTCGTAGAGCATCGAATCTTCCTGAATCTTGCCGCGCTGGTAACCGGTCTCCATCGCGCCGAGCACGCCGCCGCGCTCGGCGATCGCCTCGAACTCTTTCAGCACCGCTTCCTCGACGAGATCGGTCAGGGCCTCGACGATGAACGAGCCCTGGTTCGGATTCTCGTTCTTTCCCAATCCCCATTCCCGGTTGATGACGAGCTGGATCGCCATGGCGCGGCGCACCGACTCCTCGGTCGGCGTCGTAATGGCTTCATCGTACGCGTTGGTGTGCAGCGAATTGGTGTTGTCGTACGTCGAGATCAGCGCCTGCAGGGTAGTGCGGATGTCGTTGAACGCGATTTCCTGGGCGTGCAGCGAACGCCCGGAGGTCTGCGAATGGAACTTGAGCTTCTGGCTGCGCTCGTTCGCGCCGTACTTGTCCCGCATCGCTATCGCCCAGATGCGCCGCGCCACGCGCCCGAGCACCGCGTACTCGGGCTCCATGCCGTAGCTGAAGAAAAACGACAGGTTGGGCGCGAAATCGTCGATCCTCATTCCGCGGGCCAGGTAGGCCTCGACGAAAGTGAACCCGTTGGCGAGCGTAAAGGCGAGCTGCGAGATCGGGTTCGCACCGGCTTCCGCGATGTGATAGCCCGAGATCGAGGCCGAGTAGAAATTGCGAACGTCGTGCTCGATGAAGTACTCCTGGACGTCGCCCATCACCTTGAGCGAGAACTCGGTCGAGAAGATACAGGTGTTCTGCCCCTGGTCTTCCTTGAGGATGTCCGCCTGCACCGTGCCGCGAACGCTTGAGAGCGTCCGTGCCTCGATCTCCCCGCGCTCGGCGGCCGTCGGCTCGCGGCCATCGCTCTCTCTGAACTTGTCGATTTGTTGGTCGACGGCGCAGTTGAGAAACATCGCCAATATGGTCGGTGCCGGCCCGTTGATCGTCATGCTGACGCTCGTCGCCGGATCGCAGAGTTCAAAGCCCGAGTAGAGCGCTTTCATGTCTTCGAGCGTGGCGATGGACACGCCCGAGTTGCCGACCTTGCCGTAGATGTCCGGGCGCAGGTCCGGGTCGAAGCCGTAGAGCGTCACGGAATCGAACGCGGTCGAGAGGCGCTTCGCCGGCACGTCTTTCGACAGCAGATGGAAGCGCTGGTTGGTGCGGAACGGATCGCCCTCGCCGGCGAACATGCGCGTCGGATCCTCGTTCTCGCGCTTGAAGGAGAATACACCTGCGGTGAACGGGAATGAGCCGGGGAGGTTCTCGCGCATCCGCCATTTCAGGATCTCGCCGTGGTCTTCGAAACCGGGGAGCGCGACTTTCGGCAGCTTCGTTCCCGAAAGAGAAATCGAGTTGAGTCGGGTGCGGATTTCCTTTTCGCGTACCCTGACCACGTGCTCCTCGCCAGAGTAAGTCTTCTTCGTCTCCGGCCAGTCTTCAATGAGCGCCCTGGAACGCGCGTCGAGCTTGGCGTCTTTCTCTTCGATGAGCGAATCCAGGGACGCGGCGTCACTGCCCGCGGCGGCGAGCATCGCCTTTGATGCGAGCAGCTGCTGGCGCTCGCGCGCTATTCTCGATTGCTCGCCGGCGCGCGCGTGGTAGCCGCGCACCGCGTCCGCGACCTCGGCAAGGTAGCGGCTGCGCGAGGGCGGGACGATCGCGTTTCTTGCGGAGGAGGCGCGCGTCTTGACCGGGGGAAGCGTGCCCGGCTTGATCTTCAGGCCGTGCTCGGCGAGCGCGGCGAGGATGCCCTGGTAGAGCGCGGTGACACCGTCGTCGTTGAAGCGCGAGGCGATCGTGCCGTATACCGGCATCTCTTCGGCGGAGCGGTCGAAGAGCTTGCGGTTGCGCTGGACCTGCTTGCGAACGTCCCGCAGCGCGTCCTCGCCGCCTTTGCGGTCGAACTTGTTGATGGCGACGAAGTCGGCAAAATCGAGCATGTCGATTTTCTCGAGCTGGCTCGCCGCGCCGTACTCGGGCGTCATCACGTAGAGCGACGCATCGACGAGCGGCACGATCGCCGCATCACCCTGGCCGATACCTGAGGTCTCCACGAGCACGAGGTCGAATCCGGCGACCTTGCAGGCCGCAATCACGTCGGGTAGGCTCTTCGCGATTTCCCCTTCCGCGCCGCGCGTGGCGAGCGAGCGCATGAACACCCGGCCTCCCGCGATGGCGTTCATGCGGATGCGGTCGCCGAGCAGCGCCCCGCCGGATTTCCTGCGCGAAGGATCGACGGCGAGGATGGCGATGCCGAGCCGGTCTTCCTGGTCGAGCCGGAAGCGGCGCACCAGCTCGTCGGCGAGCGAGGATTTTCCCGAACCCCCGGTGCCCGTGACCCCGAGGGTCGGTATGGAAAGCTCCCCGGCTTGCTTCAGTACCTGCTCGCGGAGCTTGGAGTGCGTGGTGCCGTTCTCGAGCGCGGTGATGAACCTCGCCAGCGCCCTGCGCTCACCGGACTTGATCGCCTCGAGATCCTTCGGCGCGTGCTGCGACAAGTCCTCGTCGCAGCGCTCGAGCATGTCGTTGATCATTCCCTGCAGGCCCATCTTCTGGCCGTCTTCGGGCGTATAGATGCGCGCAACGCCCCAGGCCTGCAGCTCGCGGATCTCATCGGCGACGATCACCCCGCCGCCGCCGCCGAACACCTTGATGTTCTCCCCGCCTCGCTCGCGCAAGAGGTCGATCATGTACTTGAAGTACTCGACGTGGCCGCCCTGGTAAGAGGAGACCGCGATGCCCTGGACGTCTTCCTGCAGAGCGGCGGTCACGACTTCCTCGACAGAACGGTTGTGCCCGAGATGGATCACTTCGGCGCCGCTCGCTTGCAGGATGCGGCGCATGATGTTGATCGCCGCGTCGTGGCCGTCGAAAAGCGACGCCGCCGTCACGAAGCGGACCTTGTTCTTCGTTTTGTATTCGGTGTGCCGGGAGGCACTCAGATCGGTCATGGCTGCCCCGCTGCGTCCGGATCTGGCTGGAAAAAGGAGGCTACTTTACGTTTACGTAAACGTCAAGCTCGTTCCGCCCTTCTGCCACGGTCTATCCCTTCGTGCGGCAGCGCGTCCTGCTAGATCGCGGCATGGCGCAACCTCAGTGCGTTGACGACGACCGACACCGAGCTCGCGCTCATCGCGGCCGCTGCGAACATCGGATTCAGAAGCAGGCCGGTCCAGGGGAAGAGCACCCCCGCGGCAATCGGCACGCCGAGAGCGTTGTAGGCGAACGCGAGGAACAGGTTCTGGCGGATATTACGCATCGCCGCGCGCGAAAGCCGCCGCGCCCGCACGATTCCGCGCAAGTCGCCTTTGACGAGCGTGATGCCCGCGCTCCGGAGCGCCACATCGGCCCCGGTGCCCATGGCGATGCCGACGTCGGCCTCGGCGAGTGCCGGCGCGTCGTTCACGCCGTCGCCCGCCATCGCCACGGCGTGACCCTCCTCGCGCAGCGCTTTCACGACCGCACCTTTTTCCTGGGGGAGCACGTCCGCGCGAACTTCCTCGATCCCGAGCCGGCCGGCCACCGCCCGCGCGGTGAGCTCGTTGTCTCCGGTGAGCATCACGACCCGAACGCCTTCGGCTGCGAGCGCGCGCAGCGCCTCCGGGGTGGACGCTTTGATCGGATCCGCCACGCCCAGGATGCCCACGGCATGCGAACCTTCGACGAGGAACACGACCGTTTCGCCGCTCCGGCGCAGTACATCTGATCGATCTATCAGCGTTTGAGGCACGCTGGCGATCGACTCGGCGAAGCGAAGATTCCCGAGTGCGACCTGCCTGCCCCCGATTGTTCCCGTGATGCCCTTGCCGGTGATGGAGACGAAATCCGAGACGGACCCGGGCTTCACGCGGCGCTCCTTGGCTCCCTGCAGGATCGCCGCGGCGAGGGGATGTTCGCTTCCGCGCTCCAGGCCCGCTGCGATCTGAAGCACGCGGCTCTCCGCGACGCCGTCGGCAGCGAGGATGGAGGTCAGCCTCGGCTTGCCTTCGGTCAGCGTGCCGGTCTTGTCGACCACCAGCGTGTCGATCTTTTCCATTCGTTCGAGCGCCTCGGCGTTGCGTATGAGGACGCCGCCTTGAGCGCCGCGCCCGGTGCCGACCATGATCGACATCGGTGTCGCGAGCCCAAGGGCACAAGGGCAAGCGATGATCAGCACCGATACGGCGCTCACGAGCGCAAAGCTCATCGCGGGCGGCGGGCCGTAGATCGACCAGACCACGAATGCAAGCAAGGCGATGCCAACGACCGCGGGAACAAAATAAGACGAAACCAGATCGGCGAGGTTCTGGATGGGAGCGCGCGTGCGCTGCGCCGCGGCGACCATCTCCACGATCTGCGCGAGCAGCGTTTCCGCGCCGACACGCTCCGCGCGCATCACGAAGCTGCCAGTACCGTTGATCGTGCCGCCCGTGACTCTCTCTCCGGGATGCTTTTCCACCGGCAGGGGCTCGCCCGTGACCAGGGATTCGTCCACGCTCGAGCGGCCTTCCAGAACGTCGCCGTCAACCGGCACCTTGTCTCCCGGGCGCACCCGCAGGCGATCCCCCCGCTGCACTTGATCGAGTGGCACCCCCTCATCGCTGCCGTCCCGGCGGATGCGGATCGCGGCCCGGGGAGCGAGCCTGAGCAGCGCGCGAATGGCGCCGCTCGTGTTTTCGCGCGCACGCAGCTGAAGAACTTCTCCGAGCAGCACCAATACCGCGATCACCGCGGCCGACTCGAAGTAGAGACCGGCTTCTCCGTGGGAGTCGCGAAACGCCGGAGGAAATAGTCCGGGCGCAAGCAATGCGACGGCGCTGTAGGCGAACGCCACGCCGATTCCGAGCGCAATCAGCGTGTACATGTTGAGGTTGCGCGACGCGAGCGAATTCCAGCCGCGAACGAAGAAAGGCCACGCGGCCCAAAGAACCACCGGGACGCTCAGGATGAACTGAATCCAGCCGGAGAATTTTGGATTCGGCAACCCGGCGTGCAGGCCGGGCAGGTGTTTAGCCATTGCCAGGCCAAAAACCGGAACCGTGAGCGCGAGCCCGATCCAAAACCGGCGCGCCATGTCGAGCAGCTCGGGGTTGGGCTGGTCGTCCGCGCTCGGCGCGACAGGCTCGAGCGCCATGCCGCATTTCGGGCAGTTGCCGGGCCCGGGCTGTCGGATCTCCGGGTGCATCGGGCAGGTGTAGATCGCGCCCGGCGTCGCGACGGGCTTCCCTGCGGCCTTGGCATGCCGCTCGGGCTCGGCAGCGAACCTGTCGAGACAATGCTGGCTGCAGAAATACCAGCGTTGGCCCGCGTGCGAGTGCTTGTATTTGGCGGCCGAAGTATCCAGCGGCATGCCGCAAACCGGGTCGAGTGCAAATCCCGGCGAGGGCGATGCATGAGTATCCGGCGCCGCCCCAGCGTGCGGCGGATCGCTGCGCGCCGACCCGTGATCGTGAGAGTGCACCGAGGTTCCTCGCGTGGCGCGATCCGCCTATTCCACGGTGAGCGACTTGGCGAGATTGCGCGGCTTGTCGACGTCGTTGCCGCGCTCGAGCGCGGCGTGGTAGGCGAGCAGCTGCAGCGGAACGGTGTGCAGGATGGGCGAGAGAAAACCGGCGTGGTCGGGCATTCGGATCACGTGGATGCCCTCGCCCGCAACCATGCGCGTGTCCTGGTCGGCGAGCACGTGCAGCTCACCGCCCCGGGCGCGCACTTCCTGCAGGTTCGATTTGAGCTTTTCCAGCAGCGCGTCCTTGGGCGCGATGGCGATCACCGGCATGTTCTTGTCCACCAGCGCGAGCGGCCCGTGCTTGAGTTCTCCCGCCGCGTAGGCCTCGGCGTGGATGTAGGAGATCTCCTTCAGCTTAAGCGCTCCCTCCATCGCGATCGGGTAGTGGATTCCGCGCCCCAGGAACAGGGCGTGCTCGAGCTGGGCGAACTTCTCCGACCACATCCTTATTTGCGGCTCTACGTGCAGCACGCGCTCCAGCGCCCGCGGCAGATGCCGCAGCGAATGCAGCATTTCCGCCTCGCGCTCGGCCGAAAGCCGGCCGCGCATCTTGGCCAGCGTCATGGTGAGGAGCGCCAGGGCGGCAAGCTGGGTGGTGAACGCCTTGGTCGACGCCACGCCGATCTCCGGTCCCGCGCGGGTGAGAAAGCGCAGATCGGATGCGCGCACCAGCGGCGATTCCGGCACGTTGCAGATCGAGAGCGCGTAGCGGTGCCCGAGCGACCTGGCGTATTGCAGCGCCACGATGGTGTCCGCCGTCTCGCCGGACTGCGACACCGTCACCACCAACCCTTTCGGATTCGGCACGGATTCGCGATAGCGGTATTCGCTCGCGATCTCGACGTTACAGGGAATACCGGCGAGGCCTTCGAGCCAGTAGCGCGCGACCATGCCCGCGTGAAAGCTCGTGCCACAAGCGAGGATCAGCACCGAATCGACATCGCGAAAAATGCGCTCGGCCTCCGCGCCGAAGAGCTGCGGGGAAACGGACTGCGCGCCGGTCACCATCTCCAGGGTGTTCGCCGCCGCCATCGGCTGCTCGAAGATTTCCTTCTGCATGTAGTGCCGGTAATGCCCCAATTCGACCGCGTCGGCGGTGAGCTGCGAAACATGCACCGGGCGGCTTACCGTTTTGCCGCCCGAGTCGCTGACGCGCACGCCGTCGAGCGTGAGTTCGGCGCAGTCGCCGTCCTCGAGGTAGACGACGCGCTGCGTGACCTGGATCAGGGCCGAGGTGTCGGAGGCGGCGAAATTCTCGCCCTCGCCGAGGCCGAGCAGCAAGGGCGACCCGTGCCTGGCGACCACCAGCCGCGAAGGATCGGATTCGCTCACCACGGCGATCGCATAGGCACCGATCAGCTCGACCACGCTCTTTTTCACTGCATCGAACAGCGTCGCCCCCGCCTGCAGGTTCGAGTGCACCAGGTGGGCGATGACCTCGGTATCTGTATCGGAGACGAACTCGTAGCCCTTGCCACGCAGGCGCCTGCGCATCTCTTCGTGGTTCTCGATGATGCCGTTGTGCACCACCGACACGCCGCCGGAGAGGTGCGGATGGGCGTTTTTCTCCGACGGCACGCCATGGGTGGCCCAGCGCGTGTGTGCGATCCCGATGTCCCCGGCGAGGCCCTGCGAACCGGCGAGCTTCTCCAGCTCCGCGACGCGGCCCGTCGAGCGGACGCGGCGCAGCGTCACCCGCGATCCCGTCGTCATTCCGTCGAGGACCGCGACGCCGGCGGAGTCGTAGCCGCGATACTCGAGCCGCTTCAGTCCCTCGATGAGGACAGGAACGATGTTGCGTTTGGCTATCGCCCCGACTATTCCGCACATGCGGTTTGCCTTTCGATCACTTCTTCTTTTCCGGCCGCTGCCAGTCCGGAATCGACACCTGCTTCACGCGGGAGAGGGTCAGCTCCCCCGCCGGGGCGTCCTTGGTGAGCGTGGTTCCCGCACCGAGTGTCGCGCCCCGCCCCACGCGTACCGGCGCGACGAGTTGGGTGTCCGAGCCTATGAAAACGTCGTCCTCGATGACGGTGCGGTGCTTGTTCGCTCCGTCGTAGTTGCACACGATCGTGCCGGCGCCGACGTTGACGTTCCTGCCCACCTCGCTGTCGCCGATGTAGGTCAGGTGATTCGCCTTGGAACCTGCGCCTATGCTACTCGCCTTGACCTCCACGAAGTTGCCGATGTGCACTCCCTCGGCGAGGCGCGTGCGCATGCCGGGACGGATGCGCGCGTAGGGGCCGATGCGGCAGTCCGCGCCGATGTCGGCGTCCTCGAGGTGGCAGAAGGGCTCGACGCGCGTGCCCGCACCGACCGTCACGTCCTTCAGCACGCAATTCGCGCCGACCGAGACGCCGTCGCCGAGCTTCACCTCGCCTTCGAACACGCAGTTGACGTCGACCGCCACGTCGCGGCCGCAGGCAAGGATTCCGCGCACGTCGCAGCGCGAGGGATCGGCGAGCGCCACCCCCTGCTCGAGGAGCGCGGCGGCGAGTTTGCACTGGTAAATGCGCTCCAGTTCGGCGAGCTCGGCGCGGGTGTTCACGCCGAGCGTCTCCCAGGCCGCGCCTGCCTGGATCGCGGTCACGGATACGCGCTCCTTCGTTGCGAGCGCGACGATATCGGTGAGGTAATACTCCTTCTGCGCGTTGTCGTTT
>WNGD01003004.1_pt1 | contig 20287 bp, 17 predicted proteins | sample 5400671 | NCBI WGS metagenome assembly WNGD01 (sample SAMN13153369, study PRJNA577476) | soil metagenome | isolation source: 40 cm soil or saprolite under grassland replicate 2 | place: USA:California | collected 2016-06-15 | reverse complement strand
GCAAATTTCTGCCGCGATCTCGTCCCCCGGCGTCGCAGCCAAGGTCGGTCCCGATACGCTTCGACGCCGCGCTTTCCAGCCGGGACACGACCACAATCTTTCTAGCCTCGCCAGCGGCGATTGCACGGTCGCCGCAGGGTCTTTTCATGCTGGCCGGGCTTGCACATGCGCTCGTCGGGTTGCGCTCGGCTTGCCGACAGCCACGATCAGCGCACGGGCGAGCGCCTCGATCGGCTGGAAGACCCGTTCCGGCTCTATCGCTGTCACACCATCATGAACTGCACCAAGGCCTGCCCGAAGGGGCTCAACCCCGCGCGCGCCACATGCGCGCGCGAGCGTGACTTTAGCGCTACCCTTTCCCCATACGTGCCCTAGAATAACGACCCGTCGCAGTGGTCGGGCGTACGCGAGACCGTGTCATGTCGTTTCTGTCAAATGGGCGCCTTCGCATACGCGCGCGCCACAATTTGTCCAGCTTGCCCCGACCGATCGCAGATACAAGCCGAGCCCTGCTCGCTGCTGCTCTCTTCGCCCTGCTGCTGGAATGGCCCGCATGCCTCGGCCACGCGCAGGAGCGCGGCGATGCGGTGCGGCGCGTGCAAACCATCGGCTTCACCGTTGCCGATGTCGATCGCGAAGCGGCCTTTTTCACGAAAGTCCTGCAATTCGAAAAGATCGCCGATTTTCACCTGGTCGGCGCCGCGTACGGCACATTGCAAGGCGTATTCAACGCCAGCATGCGCGTCGTCCATTTGCGGTTGGGCGGTCAGATCGTCGAGCTCACCCAATATGTCTCGCCGCCCGCGGGCCGGCCGATCCCGGTGCCCTCCTACAGCAACGACCGATGGTTCCAGCACATGGCCATCGTGGTGAGCGACATGGATGCCGCTTACAAGATTCTGCAGGACAACAACGTCCAGCAGATTTCTGCGTATCCCATCACCATTCCGCCGTCGAACCCGGGCGCAGGGGGCATCAAGGCGATTAAATTTCACGATCCGGAACGTCACGATCTGGAATTGATTTATTTCCCTTCAGGCAAAGGCGACGCATCCTGGCACAAGCCGAGCAACAGGCTGTTCCTCGGCCTGGATCACACGGCCATGACAGTCGCCGGCACCGAGGCGGGCGTGGCGTTCTATCGCGACCTGCTGGGATTGAAGGTCGGCACGGTCACGCTCAACACCGGTACGACCCAAGAAGTGCTGGACGGCTTGTTCAATGATATCTGCCTGGTCACCGCGATGCTGCCGGCTTCGGCACCGCCGCACGTCGAGTTCCTCGACTACAAGACGCCGCCGGGCGGCCGGCCGCTGCCCGCAGATGCCAAAGCCAACGACCTCTGGCATTGGCAGACCACGCTGGTGACCAAGGACATCGCGGCGCTCAGCGAGAAATTGCGCAAGGCGGGCGCGCAGTTCATCACGCCCGAGGTGGTGGCGATACCGCAGGACGCGCAGGCTCAGCTCGGGTTCAGGCGCGCCGTCATGGTGCGCGATCCGACCGGCCACGTGCTACGGCTGGTCGAGGAATAGCGGGCGAGGCACGTCCAAATCTTTCCGCAGCGGAGCGAACCGACATGAGCCGACAGGAGGAAGTTCTCGCTTTCATCGCCAGGCTTTGCCTGGTCCTGATCTTTCCGTTCAGCGCGCTCGACAAGATCTTCAATCATCAGTCCGCCATGGACCAGGCGGCGCATGGGTTGATAGCGTTGCCGCCAGCGCCCGCGGCGCTGTTGCTGGTGCTCGGCGGCACGCTCGAAGTGCTCGGCCCCATCTGCATCCTGCTCGGGTTTTATCGCCGCCAGGCGGCGCTGCTATTCATATTTTATGTGATCGCCACCGCGGTGCTGTTCCACAATTTCTGGAGCTTTCCGTTCAACAGCGATGCCTGGAACCAGAATTTCTGGGAGTTCCTGAAAAACTTCGGACTCGCCGGCGGTTTGATCTACATAGCCACCGAGGCTAAGATGCAGTCGCTCCGCGACGCCTTCTCCTTGAAACCGCGATAGTCGCAGCTGGCCTTTTCCGGAGACGGTGCGATGCAGGGACCGAAATCAAAAGGGGGTGCATGCGGGCCGCTGCAGTCCCCAGCGCGAGGTGACGGGTCCCCGAAGTCTTGCCACCCATCCATTTCGGCGCCATGTCCGATCAGATTCACCCGCGCGATCTGCGGTGATCTCGGCCAAGCCGAGCGGCGCGAATGGTGGATCGCCAACGGACTCGGCGGTTATGCGAGCGGTACGATTTCAAGCAGCCTGACTCGGCGCTATCATGGATTGCTTATCGCGCCGGTCGGATCGCCGCTCGGGCGGCGGCTGTTGCTCGCCAAGGCCGATGCCAGCGTGATTGCGGGCGCTCAGTCTTGGCCGCTGTTTACGAATCGATGGAAGAGCGGTGCCATCGCTCCGGCCGGTCACATCCGGATCGGAAGCTTTCACCTCGACTACTCCGTGCCGGTATGGACGTATGAGGTCGGCGAACACCAGATCGAGGCGCGCATTTGGATGGAGCCGGGCGCCCACACCACCTATGCCGCCTGGCTTTTGCAGCCGGGCGCCGACGCGCCGGAGGATGAGCTATCCTTACGGGTGGCCCTGCTGGTCAACGATCGCGACCACCATGGCACGACCTCCATCGGCGGCTTTGATCCCGATATCCGAGTTGATGGCGAGAATCTCCTGCTCACTGCCGTGGGGCTTTTTTCGCTGACCATTCGGGCGCCCGGTAGTCAGGTCGTACCCAGGCGCGATTGGTACCGGGATTTCGATCTTCCGGTTGAAGCCGAGCGCGGCCTGGACTCCACGGACAGTCATCTGTGCGTCGGCGAGATAACGATGCCGCTCGTACCCGGACAATGGTGTGGCATTGTTGCGAGCCTGCACCCCGATCCATCGGCCGACCTCGCTGCCGCGCTCCTTCGCCGTCTCGACCATGACCGTGCGGTCCTGGCCACCGCGATGGGCAGCAGCCGGGCGATGCGGGAGGCGCCCCGCTGGATCCGCCGACTTACGCTGGCGGCCGACGCTTTCCAGTTTTCGCGGCCGCTTCCCGATGTACCCGACGGTCAGTCGGTCATAGCGGGGTATCCGTGGTTCGGCGACTGGGGTCGCGACACGATGATAAGCTTACCGGGCTTGACGTTGGCGACCGGACGGTCAGAGACGACGGGTCGCATCCTTAAGACTTTTGCGAGCTTCGTCAGCCAGGGAATGCTACCCAATGTGTTCCCCGGAGCCGGGGATTCTCCCGAGTACAATACCGCAGATGCGTCTCTATGGTTTTTCGAGGCCTGGCGCGCCTATTTCGATGAGACCGGAGATATCGCCGCGCTGCGCGAGGCCTTCCCGCTGTTGTCCGATATGATCGAATGGCACCAGAAGGGAACCCGCTACGGCATTGGAACGGATTCGGCGGATGGCCTGCTCAGAGCCGGTGTCGCGGGCATGCAACTGACCTGGATGGATGCGAAGGTCGGCGATTGGGTGGTCACGCCGCGCATCGGCAAGCCGGTCGAAATCAACGCCCTATGGTACAACGCTTTGCGCATCATGGGCGCGTTCGCCGGGCGATTGGCAAAGCCAGACACCTTTCGCGAGCGAGCGGAAGCCGCGAAGCGCGGGTTTGCAAGATTCCTGCGCGCGGACGGCGAGGGTTTGTACGACGTGATTGACGGTCCGAATGGCGATGACGCGAGCATCAGGCCCAACCAGATTTTTGCCGTCAGCTTGCCGTACAGCCCACTCTCTTCGGACGATCAGGCAAGAGTCGTGCGGGTCTGCAGGCGTCATCTTATCACCGCGTACGGATTGCGCTCGCTCGCGCCCGGCAGCCCTGCATACCATCCGGGGTATGGCGGCGGCGTCCTGGAACGCGACGGCGGCTATCACCAGGGGCCGGTTTGGGGCTGGCTGCTTGGACCGTTCAGCCTTGCTCTGTATCGTGTCACCGGCGACGCAATAGCGGCGCAAGCTGTGCTGGAGCCGATGCGCGACACGTTGGAGGATCAGGGGGTCGGCACGATCGGCGAGATTTTCGATGGAGATCCGCCTCATCATCCCCGCGGCGCCCCGGCACAGGCCTGGTCTGTAGCCTGCACTCTGGATGCATGGCGCCTGCTCAAGCAGGCCGAGCAGGCCAAGCAGAGCTAAGTCGATCAGTTATCGAAGCGGCCGGACGGAAGCCGGCCATAGATGCCGCAAGCCATGGACGTTGAAAGACTTCGGCTCGAGGAAAGCCGTAATGACGCCAAACGTTGGCGTCGCTGGGGCCCGTATCTCAGCGAGCGCCAATGGGGCACGGTGCGCGAGGACTACAGCCCGGGCGGTACGGCGTGGGATTATCTCACCCACGACCAGGCGCGCAGCCGCGCCTACCGCTGGGGCGAGGATGGCTTGGCCGGCTTTTCCGATGACCGGCAGCTATTGTGCCTATCGATCGCACTGTGGAATGGACGCGATCCGATCCTCAAGGAGCGGCTGTTCGGTCTGACGAACGAAGAAGGCAATCATGGGGAAGACGTAAAAGAGCTATATTATTATCTTGATGCCGTCCCCAGCTACGCGTATGCGCGCATGCTCTACAAGCTGCCGCAAACCGCTTATCCCTACGAACAGTTGATCGAGGAGAACGCGCGTCGCCGCGGTTCGGCGGCGATGGAGTTTGAGCTGATTGACACCGGCATTTTCGATGACGATCGATATTTTGATGTCGAGGTCGAGTATGCCAAGGCCGAAGTGGATGACGTGCTCATGCGGGTAGCCGTCCACAACCGCGGCCCCGAGCAAGCCTGCATCCATGTCCTGCCACAGGCCTGGTTCCGGAACATCTGGAGCTGGTCCGCTGGCACCGAGAAACCATCCTTGAAGGATCAGGGGAACGGCGTCGTCCTCGCTCGGCATGCGGAGCTCGGTGAGTTCCGCATCCACTTCGAAAAGCCGGATCGCCTGCTGTTCTGCGATAACGAGACCAATTTTGCTCGACTGTTCGGCGTCACTGGCGCGCAAGGCTACTTCAAGGATGCGTTCCACGACTACGTAGTTCACAACAGGGATGAAGCAGTGAACCCTGCCAGGGAAGGAACCAAGGTTGCCGGAATTTACGTGCGCGAGATCCCGGCCCGAGGCAGCACCGTGATCCGGGTGCGGCTCTCCGCCAGTGAGAAGGAGCCTAGCGGCTTCGTCGGTTTCGGTGACGTCTTTAGTCGGCGCGTTGCCGAGGCGGATGCCTTCTACGCCGCCCTGCAGAGAGACCTCCCCGACGAGGACCTGCGGCGTATACAGCGCCAAGCCTTCGCCGGAATGCTGTGGAACAAGCAATTCTATCACTTCGATGTGCGACATTGGCTTGACGGCGATCCGGCCCAGCCCCCGCCGCCCGAGAGTCGAAAGAATGGACGCAACAGCGGTTGGCGGCATCTCGTGGCCGCCGATGTCATGTCGATGCCCGACAAGTGGGAATATCCCTGGTTTGCGGCCTGGGACCTCGCCTTTCATTGCGTCACGCTTTCGTTGATCGATCCAGATTTTGCGAAGAGCCAGCTCGTGCTGCTATGCGAGGTCTGGCTGATGCATCCGAACGGCGAGCTGCCGGCCTATGAATGGGCATTCGGCGACGTCAACCCGCCGGTGCATGCCTGGGCAGCCATGCGCGTATTCGAGAACGATCGGCGGCAGACGGGCGGCACGGGGGATCTGGCGTTTCTCGAGCGGGTGTTTCAGAAGCTGCTGCTAAACTTCACCTGGTGGGTGAACCGAAAGGATCCGCAAGGCTTGAACATCTTCGAAGGCGGCTTTCTCGGACTGGATAACATCGGGGTGTTCGACCGCTCGCAGCCGCTGCCCACCGGCGGCCACATCAATCAATCCGATGGCACAGCCTGGATGGCAATGTTTTGCCTCAACATGCTGCGGATCGCCTTGGAGCTCAGTCAGCGCGATCAAGTGTACGAAGACATGGCGATCAAGTTTTGGGAGCATTTTCTTTATATTGCTCAGGCGATGACGGACATGGGCAAAGAGGGCATCGGGCTCTGGGATGATGAAGATAATTTCTTTTATGATGTGCTCTACATGCCCTCCGGATCCAAGATACCGCTGCGCCTGCGCTCGATGGTCGGGCTAATTCCGCTGTTCGCCGTCGCGGTTGCCGAGAAGGACGTGATAGACAAGCTGCCCAAGTTGTGGGGCAAATTTGAAACATACCGCCAGCGGCGACCTGATTTGGTAAAGCTCGTCTCACGCTCGCACGAGGGCGGTGTGGACGAGCGGCGTCTGTTTTCCCTCGCGCGCGTTTTCCGCATGACGAAACTTTTGCGGCGCATGCTCGACGAGACGGAATTCCTCTCCCCGTACGGAGTCAGAGCCCTGTCTCGCTCCTACCTCGATCACCCCTACGATTTGGAATACAACGGCATGCACTATCGGGTGAAGTACCTCCCGGGAGAATCCGACAGCGGATTGTTCGGCGGCAACTCGAATTGGCGCGGACCCGTTTGGATGCCGGTCAACTATTTGCTGATCGAAAACATGCGCCGCTTTTATCAGTTCTATGGCGACGGGCTGAGGGTCGAATGTCCAACCGGATCAGGCATCATGTTGACGCTCAACGAAATTGCCGATGAGTTGTGCCGCCGGCTGACAAAGCTCTTCCTCCGCGGTGCCGACGGGAAGCGTCCCGTTTTCGGAGACTATGGAAAATTCCAAACCGACGCCAATTTCAAAGACTACATCCTGTTTCATGAGTACTTTCACGGCGACAATGGCCGTGGCTGCGGCGCGTCGCACCAGACGGGGTGGACCGGGCTCATCGCCAATCTCATCGATCAACTCGCTGCAAAGGAACCAACGGCAAGTGCTCGCCCCGCGAGCTTGGCGTCGGCCGAACCGGAGACTGCTTCGACCGCGCCGCCCAATGCGTGAAGGGCAGCGGTTCGCATCGATCATCATGGGGACAACCATGTCGGTAAGAAACAAAGTTGCCATCGTCACCGGCGGCAATAGCGGGATTGGCAAGGCGATCGTTATCGAACTGGCCGGGCAAGATGCCAATGTTGTCATTGATTACGTGTGTCATCCGGAGGCGACCGAGGCGCTTGAGCAGCAGATCGCGAAGCTCGGTCACCGGTCCGTGGGCGTGGAGGCCGATGTAAGCAAGCTCGCCGACCTGCAGAAGCTCGTGGATGCAGCGGTGAGCAGGTTCGGTCGGGTGGATATTATGGTGAACAACGCCGGGATCGAAACCCGCACTTCGGTCCTCGACACCACCGAGGATCAGTACGACAAGGTGATGGCGATCAACCTCAAGAGCGCCTTCTTTGGCACGCAAATCGCGGCAAGGCAGATGATCAAGCAGGGAGGAGGCGGTCGCATCATCAACATCACCTCCGTGCATGAGGACTGGCCGATGCCCGGCAATACGGCCTATTGCCTCGCCAAAGGGGGCATGCGCATGCTCACGCGTACCGCGGGCGTCGAGCTAGCCACCCACAACATCCTCGTGGTCGGGGTGGGTCCGGGCGCCGTGGCGACGCCAATCAATCTCAGCACGATGAACGATCCGGCCCAGCTCGCGCAATTGAATGCGGCTATACCGCTGGGGCGCATGGCGCGCCCGGAGGAGATTGCCAGGGTAGTCGGGTTCCTTGCCGGAGACGGCGCGAGCTATCTCACGGCGACAACCATCTTTGCGGATGGCGGCATCATGCAAAGCAGCGTCGGACTTTAGCGGACGGGGTATGGATAAGCGCTACGACGTCATCATCATCGGCAGCGGCGCGGGCGGCGGCACGCTCGCCAGACAGCTCGCGCCTTCGGGAAAGAACATCCTGATCCTCGAGCGCGGCGACTGGCTCAGGCGCGAGGCGGAGAACTGGGATGCGGAGGCGGTATTCGAGCAGAACCGTTATGTCTCACCCGAGACATGGTACGACCGCCACGGCAGGGCATTTCAGCCGCAGGTGCATTACTTCGTCGGCGGCGCGACCAAGCTGTTCGGCGCCGCGCTGTATCGGCTGCGCCGCGAGGATTTCGGCGAGCTACGGCATCATGACGGCATCTCCCCGGCGTGGCCGATCACCTATGAAGAACTGGAACCGTACTACACAAGAGCCGAGCAGATGTACCACGTCCACGGGCTGAGGGACCGGGATCCGACCGATCCTCCCGCCAGCGCGCCGTATCCGTGCGAGCCGCTCTCCAACGAACCGCGTATTCAGCAGCTGTTCGAGGACCTGACGGCGGCCGGTTACCATCCGTTCCCAGCTCCCTGCGCGGTGATGATCAACGAGCGGAACATGGCGTACAGCACCTGTATCCGCTGTCGAACCTGCGACGGTTTTCCCTGCCTGGTGCACGCCAAGGCTGATGCGGAGGTCGTGGCCGTGCGTCCTGCCCTCGAGTTCCCCAACGTGACGCTGCTTCGCAACGCAAAGGCGCTCAGGTTGGAGACCAATGCGGACGGCACGGCGATTGCAGAGGTCATCGCGGAAGTCGGGGGAGAGAGGGAAGCCTTCCGCGGTGACATCGTCGTCGTGTCATGTGGTGCGGCAAATACCGCAAAGCTGCTGCTGATGTCGGCCAATGACAAGCACCCGAACGGGCTCGCCAACGGCTCCGATCAGGTGGGGCGCAACTACATGTTTCACAACAGCCAGGCCGTGCTCGCGCTCTCACGGGAACGCAACCCCACCATGTTCCAGAAAACCATCGCGTTGAATGATTTCTATTTCGGGATGGATGGGTTCGAGTACCCGATGGGCAACATCCAGATGATCGGCAAGTCGCTCGGTCCGATGTACCGGGGCGAGAAGTCGCTCGAAACCGCACTCCTCCCGATGCGGCTGCTCGACGACATCGCGCGCCATGCGTTGGATTTCTGGCTGTCGACGGAAGACCTTCCCGATCCGGAAAATCGCGTCACGGTGGACAGCGCCGGCAATCTGACGCTGAGCTACACGCCGAACAATCAGGTGCCTAAGCAGAAACTGTACGAGAAGCTGAAGTCGATGCTGGGCCGTCTCGGCATGCATCCGGGTTACCTGATCCCGCGCAACATCTATATGAAGACCGATATTCCGGTCGCCGGTTGTGCTCATCAGGCCGGGACCTGCCGCTTCGGCACGGACCCGAAGAGCTCGGTATTGGACCCGAATTGCAAGGCGCACGAGCTCGACAATCTATACCTGGTGGACACGAGTTTCTTCGTCAGCATTGGGGCGGTGAACCCGTCGCTTACCGCGATTGCCAATGCGATCCGCGTGGGCGATCACCTCTTGCACAGACTGGCGTGAGCAGGTGCCGGTACCGATGGCGGGCCCCCGTCGAGTTCTGGAAGCGATGGCGGGACGCGCGCCGCGAGAACCTCCGCCGTGATTTCCTCGGCAACGGCAAGCCGGACCGAGATCGGCGTCGTCTACTTCGCCGGTGTCGTGCAGGGCTTGGCGTTGGTGACGTTCCCTGCGGCCAGCTCGATCTTCACGAGCGCGGACGGATTCGGCTTCGACAGCACGCGCTACGGAACGATGTTCGTGCCCCAGGTGGTGCTCGCCGTCCTCGCCTCGGGGCTCGCGCCGAAACTGGCCCGTCGCTGGAACCTGCGCCGGGTGCTGCTGGTGGGGATTGCCGGCGATGTCGTTTCCATGGCGCTCCTGGCCCTGAGCCGGCTGCTGCTTGGCGCGCCGGACCTGGCCTTTGGCGTGTTGCTGGTCGCCACCGGCGCGCTGGGCCTCGGCTTCGGCGCGACCGTCATGGCGCTCAACACCTACGCCGAGGCGTTCTTCCCGGAACGCGCCGACGGAGCGGTTCTGACGCTGAACGCCCTGCTCGGGTTGGGCACCGCCCTGGCGCCGGTATTGGTGGCAATCGTCGTCGGCATGGGCGCATGGTGGCTGCTCCCCGTCCTGATCGCGTGCATCCTGGTGCTGATCTTCGCGGTCGCCCTGCGGGAGCCGCTCAGAGCCGGCACCACCGGAACTGCCCGCGGCAGCGCGCCCGCGCCGATCGGTTGGGGGACTCTGCCGCGCCGATTTTGGCTCTATGCCGCCGGCGTGTTTCTCTACGGCATCCTCGAGACACTGAACGGCAACTGGGCAACGCTGTATCTAAGCGGGGAGCGGGGCGTGTCGGCCCGGGGCGCCTCCTTCGCGCTCGCCATGTTCTGGGTGATGGTGACGGTCGGGCGCGTGCTCATTGCGGCAATCTCGGCGCGGGTGCCTGCGCGCTGGCTCTATGTCGGGCTTCCGGTGCTGCTGCTCATCACCTTTCAGCTTGCCTCCCGCGTCCAGAGCGAAGCCGGAGGGTTGCTCGCCTTCGGAATGGCGGGCCTCGCATGCTCCGCATTTCTGCCCCTGAGCATCAGCTTCGGCGGGAAAGAATTCCCGCACCTCTCGGCCGTGATCGCAGGGGAGTTGATCGCATTCTATCAGCTCGGCTACGGCGTCGCCGCATTCGGAACCGGACCGCTGCGGGATCTGATCGGGCTGTCGTTCTCGACGATTTTCGCGGCCGGCAGCATCGTCGCGGTGCCCTTGGTCTTCATTGCCTTATTGGTCATCCGTCGGCCGCTCGCTGCCCGGCAGTATCCGTCCGGGAAGACCTGACGGTACCCGCATTGGCGAGGAACCCCCGTTTCCAGTGGCCACTTTCGTGGGCCGCCGGCCGCCGAAGCCGCAGCATTCGTCGGGTCGCGATGGGGCGACGAACTCGATGCCTTCGACCTTCGACAGCAGGTGCCCGGCGGCCAGATCATTAAGCGCAAATGGCTGACGACCTATGATGATGTCCGCCCGCAATCTGGCGACCGCATCATTATGAGCTGGGACATCGCCCTTGAGCGAAACCGAGTCGGGCGACTATTCCGCCTGTGTCGTGCTCTTGCGTCGCGGGGAGGTCTTCTACGTTCTGGAGGTGGTCCGGGGCAAGTTCCCGTTTGACGCCCTGAAACACAAGGTGATGGAGGTTAAGCGGCGCTATGCCTCCCCTACCCTCCTGATCGAGGACTCTCCGATCAGCCGCGGTCTGATCCAGAGCCTGCGCGAGAAATCGATCAATATCACGGCTTACACGCCCGATACCGACAAGCGCGCTCGCGTGATTACCCAGACTGATTTGTTCGCGGGGGGATCGGTTCGTCTGCCCCGGAATGCCGAGTGGCTTGAAGAGTTCGTCGCGGAACTACTGGCTTTTCCCGGGCGCCACGACGATCCGGTGGACGCTCTCACCCAAGGCCTCGCATGGGGCCGTAGCCGGCGGGGCGAGGTGTCAGTCAGCTTCGCCCGCGGGCTCTACTGACGAGTACTCGTGAATTGGCGAGTGTGGGTCCGTGAACACCTGGCCAAGCGCCAGAGGCCGAGTCGCACGCCGAAACATCAGGGTCCTTCGGGATAGCGACCACCATCTGACGGCAGTTAGCGGAACATTGGGGCGGCATGAACCGCCTCTTGATGGCAATAATGCAGATGGCCGCCCAGTCGCTCGCGACATTGAATGAGTTTTGGGCATTGTCGTAACTTCTACACGCTTCCGCCGTCGTGAACTGAACGTCCCCTACTTGGTTTTCTATTTTGGCAACGTCTCAATCCCAACCGCCATAAGATAGCTGTTGATCAAGTCCAACTTCCTCTTTGTGCTGATCCTCGGCTTGTTAATTAGCTTGTGAAGAAGCTTTCTTTGTCCTTTAGTTGCCTTGTCTAAAGCGTATGAATGTTCTTCATAGCCAATCGACCTCCAAATCCGTCGCGGTCAACGCATCGGCGGCAGATACACCGCTCGTGCCAAATAGAATAACCGCGAAAACGATGCCAAGGAACATCGTGGCTGCGGCAGTGCCATCCTTATAGTTCGGCATAGCCCACTTCCTCGGCAGATAAGATTCTACTTTGGTCGCCTAGCGGTCTTTGATGATGCGCTTGGTCTCGGTGCCGCAAGTTTCGCAACGATAGGTTTCTTCCGCAAGGTTGGTGAATGGCATCGGCCTTTTGCCCTTCAGCACCATAAGTTTTAGGCACCGTGGGCAAATCGGGGCGGTGGTTGGATTATGCCGTTGAGATTCCTGAATGGACACGGTGAAGCTTTCCCTGTGATGTCTGTCCCCAAGAGTCGAACACAAACGTAGCCCGTTGTCGTTTGCCGGGAAGAGTGGACAAGAGGTCGCTGATTAGTCATTCTAGCAAAAGGCATTTGCATAATGGGTGCGGCAAAAAAGCCAAACGCCGACTACAACACCGGGGCGAGTCATGAGCAAGAACATCCTCATTTTTGCAGATGGAACAGGGAACGAGGGCGGCCTTCTGCCGGACGAAAGCCGCACTAACGTTTACAAGCTGTTCCGCGCAACACGCGTGGACCCGGACTCGGGGATCAAGCCTTCTGAGCAATTAGCGTTTTACGTTCGAGGCATCGGCACACCGAGTCCGGGACACACTTCCTGGATGCAGCGTCGGCGTGAGCGAATTCAGCAAATGGTGGGGATGGAACTCACACAAAAGATCACAGATTGCTTCGTCGCGATCATCAGCGCATGGCAGCCCGGAGACCGCATCTATCTCTTCGGCTTCAGTCGTGGTGCGTACACAGTTCGGTGTCTGGCACACGTTCTTGAACTCTTAGGAATTCCAACGACAGAGGACGACGGCAAACCCATCAGCTTTGAACCGAAAGCGCTCCACAGCTTGGCGCGCAAGGCAGTCGGAATTCTCTATAAATGGGGCCTTCCCGCCAAGAATGTTCCGAGGCGAGGCAACGAGGCTGAGACCTTTAGAAACAAACATTCCTGCAAAGTAGGAGCGGAGATCGGCGCGACACCTTATTTCATCGGCGTATGGGACACGGTAGCGGCAATCGGTTGGACCCATCTACTGAAGATCAAATACGATCTGCACTACCCCAAGGATGTCCGATTTGCTCGACATTCAATGGCGATCGACGAATACAGGAAGGATTTCGTTCGCGTTAAGTGGGGAGGCTCTGGCACAATTCCCGATCCGCGACCGGGTGAACCGTTTCCGTTCGAGCAGGTGTGGTTCGCCGGCAACCATGCGGACATCGGCGGCAGCTATCCCGAGAACGAGTCGAGGCTCTCTGACATCCCCCTCAAATGGATGGCGGACTTCGCCGAACTTGAGCTGCCACCTGAAGGCCGTATTCAAGTCAACCGTGAGCGCCTAAATTGCTTCCCGTCAATCGATGGCATGATGCATGACGAATGCATGGTGGGCATTGCCGGCTCAGAACTTCGCTGGCCCCACGGCGAACGCGAAGTGCCCATGGAAGCTACCTTGCACCCCACGGTCTACGAGCGCCTCAAGATGCCAAGCGTGCGCAACTTTGTTGGCTATGGAAAGTATCGACCAGCTTCGCTCCGAAACCACATAAAGGCGAAGGCGTATTTCTCCGACGTTACCCCATCACCAGTCCAGTCTTGATGGAGAACCCCAACATGGAGAACCCCAACTAGATTCCGTGTCGAGGCGGAGCGGCCCTTGCGCAAGCCTGTGCTGAGGCGCCTTAAAGGGGACTTAAGCATTCATGGCTTCTTGATCAGCAATGACCTGGATACCGGCCTGCTTGGGCCGGCACAGCCCCGCAAAATAGCAGCTCCCCACCCACGTCTGTCTGCCTGCTGATAGCCAATGTGGCGGATGACGCACTATGATTTCGCGATTTCCTGCGAATGGTTCGGGACAGTAACCATGCAAAGGACCAACGTCCTGAGTATTCAGCGCATCAGCGCCGAGGATCGAGCGAAGATTGAGGCAGTCGATCCGGCGATCCAATTGACCGACGCCGGGGGCTGGTATGACGGCGAAATTCGCGAGACTTGGCCTGCCTTCACCTCGGCACGGTACCTGGCGCCAAGCGCCACGGGCTCGGGAACCCACGAGGAACGCGATCGCCTCCTGGCCGAAGCGGAAGTAATCCTGGGCGGCTGGCCATTTCCGCTCGATCTGCGCGCCAGGGCACCGAGGTTGAAATGGTTTCATCAGCGCCCTGCGGGCGCCAGCAATTTGCGCATGGGCGATCTATGGGGCAGCAGCGTGATGGTGACGACCTCACGAGGTTCGGGCAATACGCTGGCAATGGCGGAATACGCAGTGGCCGGTATTCTGCACTTCGCCAAGGGCTTGCACCGCGCCGCTGTCGATCGTGAGGCGGCCGCATTCGCCCATTGCGCATATCGACCGCTTCTATTGGAAGGCAAGACTGCATGCGTCGTGGGGGCCGGCGGAATCGGGCTCGATGTCGGTAGACTCTGCGCCGCGCTCGGTATGCGGGTCCTCGGTACCCGCCGCCACCCGCACCCAGGCTGGCCCTTGCCACCGGGGTTCAGCGAGCTCGGCGGCGCCGGGGATCTCGATCGGTTCTTGCCGGATAGCGATTTTGTTGTGATCTGCTGCCAATGGACGCCGGAGACGACCCGTCTCTTTGACAAAGACCGCTTTGCCGCGATGAAGGCGGGGAGCGTACTGATCAACGTCGCCCGGGGCGAGATCATCGACGAGGAAGCCCTCGCCGACGCGCTTCGCCGCGATCACTTACGAGGCGCCGCGCTCGATGTCTATATCGGTGAATTCGAGCACGCGCCCATGGCGCGGCTCTGGTCCGATCCGAGGGTGCTGATCACGCCGCATATCTCGAGCGCCAGTGACCAGGATCGGCATGGCGCCATAAATGTCTTCTGCGCCAATCTGCGCGCCTATCTCGATGGCCGGCCGCTCCGAAATGTCGTCGATTGGGAACGGGGCTATTAGACACCGACTGCCATTTGTGCAAATCGAAGCCAACGCTTCGGAACGACCCGCTTCTTCTGCTCGCCTTTGCGCTCGCCAGTGTCGGCGCTGCTGTGCCTCCGAGTAGTCGGATGGTCTCAGGGTGATCCATCGCGGAGGTTCAGAAACCTAAAGACGGCTATCGAGACCCGATCCACCGCGCGTTTTATGGAGGTTGCCGCAGTTCGAAGCCTTCGAAGACAGCCGATAGGGCACCTTGAGCAGTGCGTATACTTGTTTCATCTCCATGGGGAGATTGCATGGTGCGCCCGACCCGTCTTTGTGGGGCCTCGTCATGAAGCTTATCGCCCATCGTGGATGGTCTGCCGGTGGGGACGAGAACACGCTTGCTGCGTTCGCACGTGCCGCCTGCGACGACAGAATATCGGGTGTCGAGTTTGACGTGCGCTATGTAACGGACACTGGGAATTTGGTGGTGTCACACGACCCACCGCTTCATATCGAAAACGCGCTCACCCTTGATGCAGCGCTATCGTTTCTTTCTCAGACGGCTCTCGAGTTGCTTGTGGAGATTAAGGAGACGGAACTTGCCTCAGTGGTCATCGAGAAGCTCGTTTCCAATAACGTGGCCGACCGCTCGGTCGTGTTCGCATTTGCCGCCGTCGCACGATCCTTTCTGTGGGAGGGTGCGCGACCGGTGCGCCTGGGCGTCATTGTCGCATATCCATGGAATCTGAATCACGTGGAGCGTACGTATGCGCCGGATGTTATCTTGCTCGGCTGGGACGCGCGCGTTTGGACGCGGATCGCGTTTCGTGCCTGGTGTCGAACGATGGCGGCCGGAGATGAGTCGCAGCGCCAGTTTTGATTGGGCCGGCACCGACCCGTTCGCATCGGAATACTGGCCTGCGCATTCGGAATGAATTCCAACAAGCTGACACGATTGACGCAATCTGGCTGTCCAGCTCACCGGCGTCGGGGAGCCTGCCGCCGACGCTGATCGGGGCAACACCTCCCCGGATAGGATGACGCTTCAGGTTGACACCTGTGTGTACCGAAAATTAGATTCTGCGCAAACTTGGCAATGTTTGCGACTTTTCTCGTCGCGAGTCTACGAGCAATTGCCGGCTGGAGCATGTTGTAGGTTCCGGCCGAGCCGCAGCACAGATGCCACACCTCCCGTCTGGAGTGACAGTCCACGCGGGGGTCCCCGGTATCCCCTACTTGTCGAGGTCGGTGGGCGTCAACGCTCGATCGTCCCGGTGCGGCGGATCTTCTTCTGCAGGAGGAGCACGCCGTAGAGCAGCGCCTCCGCGGTCGGGGGGCAGCCGGGCACGTAGATGTCGACAGGCACGATGCGGTCGCAGCCGCGCACGACCGAATAGGAATAGTGGTAGTAACCGCCGCCATTGGCGCAGGAGCCCATGGAGATCACGTAACGCGGCTCCGGCATCTGGTCGTAGACCTTGCGCAAAGCAGGCGCCATCTTGTTGCAGAGGGTGCCGGCCACGATCATCACATCGGACTGACGAGGCGAGGCGCGCGGGGCGAAGCCGAAGCGCTCGGCATCGTAGCGCGGCATCGACATCTGCATCATCTCGATCGCGCAGCAGGCAAGGCCGAACGTCATCCACATCAACGATCCAGTGCGCGCCCAGGTGATCAGCTCATCGGTTGCGGTGACGAGGAAGCCCTTGTCGGCAAGCTCGTTGTTTAGGGTCACGAACGAGGGGTCGTCGGCACCAATCGGTCCGCCAGCGCGTGGATCGAGGATACCCTTCGGCCGGGGTGTGACGAGCGGCTGGGTGACGTTCGTCATTCCTTGCGCTCTCCGTACATACCGAGGTTTTCGAGCGGCTGCTCGAGCAAAACGTCAGGCATCATCAGCGCGACGTTTTCGGGGCTGTCGGAGGTAACGAATCTGGCCGTACGTACGTTCCCAGGAAATTCAGCGATAAAATCGAAACCCCGCCAAGGCGGAGCTTCTCAAGGGCTAAACGGCCACTTATCTGCAAAAGCGCAATGAAGCAGTCCGTAAGGGGCACGGGCTCTACCGCTGCCACACCATTCTGAATTGCGCTCAGGCCTGCCCGAAGGGCCTCAACCCCGCCAAGGCTATCGCCGAGATCAAAAATGCTGGTCGAACGGCAGATCTGATCGCGCGCGCATCATTGGGTTCCGGTTTCGAGCCGGCGGTCGCAGATGCGATCGACATTTTGAGATCGCAGGGTGGCAGCAGCCGCGCGACGAAACGGAACTCCCGTGCGTCAACTTTTAGCCAAAGAGCGAGCGCTCATGACCGACACGGCGAATGAGATCGCCACCGGCATCCGCTGGGCGGAGGATGCCGTCGAGTTCGACGCGACGCGTGTGCTTTCATTCTATGGAAGCCAGCGTCCGCATCTGGTGCCAGTTGCGTCGTAAAGAAGACAATCGAGATCCGAGGCATCGAGTAGGTCCGCGATGGCTGATGGCACCTTGACTGAGGCGGCTTTTCGTCACTACCTCGTTCAGGACTACCTGTTCCTTATCGAGTTTGCCCGGGCCTACGCGCTCGCCGTCTACAAATCGCGTCAGCTGGCTGATATGCGCGAAGCCGCGTCCGCTCTGTCGGCGATCCTCGACGTCGAGATGAACCTCCACGTGAAGCTCTGTGCTGGCTGGGGTCTATCGCCCAGCAACCTCGAGCAAGCTCCTCCGGCTGCCGAGATGCTGGCCTATACGCGCTATGTGCTCGACGCAGGAATGCGCGGCGATCTGCTGACGCTCAGGGTGGCGCTTGCTCCCTGCGTGGTCGGCTATGCGGAGATCGCGGCGCGGCTCGCAGCGCGACCCGATGCGTGCGCCGCAACGAACCCCTATCGCGTCTGGATCGACGAGTATGCCGGTGCGCCATACCAGGAGGTCGCGGCGAAGGCGCGGGCGCAACTGGACCGCCTCGCCGATCTCTATGCCACGCCCGCGCGCGAGGCCGAGTTGATCCCGATCTTCAAGGAAGCGACCCGGCTCGAGACCAACTTCTGGGAAATGGGCTGGCGCGCGGGCCAGCGTATTGAATAGACATTGGTTGCCGCCCCCACGTGAAGCCGTCTCAAGCTCTTCAATGGTTTGGCGTTTTGAGCACCGGGGCCGGCGGCGGACGACCTTGCCCTGCTGCGGCTTTTGGCGTTGTCACGTCGTCGGGCTTGCCGGCTGTGACCTCTGGCCGTAAGCATACATTATGACCAAGATCAGCTACAGCGGTATCGCTTCCCGCCCGTGATCATCCAGCAGGCCATTTTGGCTCTATGCCGGGGCCGAACCGGCATTCTCGGGGGCCGGGTCGCCGCGGGCGGCGTGACGCTGGTGCAATTAGGCGACAAGGAGGGCGATACGCGCCGCCTGGTCGAAGAGGCGCGCGCGATCAAGGCGGCGCTCGCGGTCAAGGCGGCGCTCGCGGTCTCGGTGGTGCCGCTTCAGATCAACGACCGCGTCGACGTCGCGCTCGCTTTGCGCCCTGCTGGGGCGCGAGGCGATCATCGGCCTCTCGATCAAGACGATCGCGCAGGCGGAGGCAGCACCGGTGGAACTCGTCGGCTACGTGTGCATCGGCGGCGTGTTCGCGACCGCCTCGAAAGACAATCCCGATCCGCCGATCGGACTTGCTGGCCTGCGAACGATATGGGCTTTGATGCGTGCGCGCCGCGGCTCCCCGTCGCCGCCATCGCCGGCATCGACGCTCGCGCCCGATCCGAGCGCCGCCGCGCGCGAGCTGCGCGCCATCGTCGATCGGGCAGTGACGATGCGGGTTGACCCATGATGACACCCATCGCCGTCACCATCGCCGGCTCGGACTCGGGCGGGGGCGCCGGCATCCAGGCCGACCTCAAGACGTTCTCGGCGCTCGGCGTCTACGGCGCGTCGGTGATCACCGCGCTGACGGCGCAGAACACCCGTGGCGTACGGGCGATCCACGACGTGCCGCCGGCATTCATCGCGGAAGAGATCGACGCGGTGTTCTCCGACCTCGCGGTCGGCGCGGTGAAGATCGGTATGCTGTCGCAGGCGGCGGTGATCGAGACGGTCGCCGCCGGGCTCAATCGCCACGGCCAGCGCAACGTGGTGCTCGACCCGGTGATGGTCGCGGCGTCGGGCGATCCGTTGATGGCGCCGGATGCGGTCGAGGTGTTGCGCCGCGTGCTGATCCCGCGCGCGCTCGTGATCACGCCTAACCTGCCGGAAGCCGCGGCGCTGCTCGACAGCGCGATGGCGCGCAACGAGAGCGAGATGCGCGCGCAGGCGGAGAAGCTGTTGACGTTCGGTTGCGGTGCGGTGCTTATCAAGGGCGGCCACGGCACCGGTCCCGAAAGCGTCGACATCCTCCTCGATGCCACCGCGCAGGTGCGCCTTGCGAGCGAGCGCGTGGTGACGGCGCACACCCACGGCACCGGCTGCACGCTATCCTCGGCGATCGCGGCGGGACTCGCCCGCGGCCTCGCGCTCACGGACGCGGTCGGCCAGGCGAAGGCCTATGTCAGCGCCGCGATCGCTGCCGCCGACCGGCTCGCCGTCGGCGCTGGCCACGGGCCGGTGCACCATTTTCATGCCTGGTGGTGATGCCGGCAGGGAGGCGTTGTCACGTTGAGGTGTTTTACTTCGAAATAGGCGAAATTCTCGATTGAAGATCACAGCATAGGGCGGTCTTGTTCGAGAGACATCCCTTTGAGCGCACAGTGCGATGGCGGACCGTCGCGAACGTGCTCTCGATCGGGTTCGTCGTGCGCAGGTGCTTCGTGCTCGGCAGGGAAGTCGTAGAAGGCAAGCAGCGCTTCGCGATCCTTCGTCAGGCACTCCACACTGGAAACCTGCCCGAGCGGGGCGTTCTACCTGTCATTTATTGCGACAATTAGCGCCGCGTTCCGTTGCCGTTCAAGACGCATTTAGGCGTTTCCGCCTCGGTGATGCTCAAGCTTCGGCGGCACCATTTCCAGAATGCTCTGGCCGAACACCTCAACCAACAAGGCAAAGAGCTGATTCTCTTCATCGCCCCGATTTCTGGCGTCTCAGACACGCTCGCCTTGCCCCTGAGGTTGAGCCACGCCGTGGAGGTCACGCTGCCCGCGATCGTTGATGTCCATCGCTGCGGCCGGATGCCGCCCGTCGAACGGCCGATCCGCTGGGACAGCCGCACGAAGTCGTCATTGCCGACGCCGGTTTCGAGCAGCGCACGACCGAACAAGGGCACGTAAGGAAGGAGCTCGGACGGCAAGATATGCAGGTCAAAACCGACATCGAGATAGACGACGCCGTTGGTGAAGAGGTCGTGATAGAGCACGCGCGTGTCGGAGAGGCTTGTCACCTCGCATGGGATGAGCTTGTTCGCAGGCGGAAGGTCGGAGCGCGTGAGCGTCGGGATTGTGGCGAGCGCCTCCGGCGGGTCGGGCTGCTCCTGTATGCGCCTGAGCGTGTTCGTGGCTTCGACCACTCCCTGGAGATCCCGCGCGGTCATGCTGGCTCGCACCGTCTCAAGCCGCGCCCGTTCCTCCTGTGCCTCGCGTTCTGCCAGATCCCGGTCGGGCTTGAG
>WNGD01002229.1_pt1 | contig 20298 bp, 22 predicted proteins | sample 5400671 | NCBI WGS metagenome assembly WNGD01 (sample SAMN13153369, study PRJNA577476) | soil metagenome | isolation source: 40 cm soil or saprolite under grassland replicate 2 | place: USA:California | collected 2016-06-15 | reverse complement strand
TTAGTAGTGCAGGTACTAAAACTAAGCCTTTCTCAGTGTCACCTGATAGACGACGAAAGTTGGGAATTTTAGGGGACGACATTCAGGACATAAATCACTCTTCAATAAAGAAGTTTGCACTTTAAAGTAAAGAGTGCTGGATAATGAAAGTTACTAATGAAGTTACAATTTTTGTACAAATAAGGATCATTATATCATTACTTAAAAAATTTGCTCCCCCTCGCTAACACTACTCAATATGCAATTGCCACACTTGCACTGTATTATCATCACCTGCTGAGGCAATAAATGTTCCTCTTGATGACCACGCTACACTCTGTAATTTAGCAGTATGTTTCCTATATGTAACTATAGGACTTCCATCCTGGGCATTCCATACCTGCACCGTCTTATCATATCCCGCAGAGGCGATATATTTGCCATCCGACGACCACGCAACAGCGACCACTACATCGTTATGGCCTTGGTAGATAAAAAGAGGAGATCGATTAGTAGCTTCCCACACCTGTACCGTATGATCCCAGCCTGCGGAGGCGATGCGTTTACCATCCGGTGACCAGGCGACGGAAATCACATGATTGTTATGACCATTATAGGTATTGATTCGTTGCCCTTTGAGGGCGTCCCACACCTGCACCGTGTTATCACCACTACCGGAAGCAATATACGTGCTGTTGGGCGACCACGCCACGGCTTTTACCGAATCAGAATGTCCGGAATACTTAGTGATAAGGTCTCCACTATCAGGATTCCATACCTGCACTGATTTGTCATGGCTCCCTGAGGCGATGTATTTATTGTTTGGAGACCAGGCGACAGCAATTACCCAATCTGTATGTTTACGATAAGTAAGGGGTTTACTTTGACCTACATATATACCATCTGCAGCCCATACCTGAACAGTCTTATCCTCGCTCGCAGACGCAATACGATAGCCATCTGCAGACCACGTCACAGAAGGCACTCCACCGTGTTTCTGGTGTCCAGTATAGGTGAAGATATGAAGCCCCGTATTAGCCACCCACACCTGTACTGTAGTATCAGCGCCTGCCGAGGCAATACGCGTGCTTTCTGGAGACCATGCCGCACACCATACCGGTGCAGAATGGCCACGATAGATTTTGATCGGGAGAATGGTATATTCTGGTTGCAAAGATTTCCACAACAGGTAAGCACTGCCACTACCAGCAGCGACCAGCCCCAGGCTTGCTAAACCTAAACCCGCTATAACCTTACGCCGCTTAACCAAGGCCTGCTGCTTTTCATAGAGTTTTCGGAGCTGTTCTTCTTGCTCTTGTCGTTCCAGGCTGGCTTGCACGAAGTCGCGTTCGACCTGGCTCAGGTCGCTGGAGCGGTCAATCAACCACTTTACGGCGACATTCAAGTCAGGTCCTCCAAAAAGCTTGTACTCATCACGGCCGGTAGGATCCTCAGGATTTGTCTCGACCCATGTACGTACTCGCCTTTCAAGCTCCTGATGCCAGGCCAGGAAGCTGCGGTCCTCTTGCAGCCAATGGTTCAGCAGTCCCCACTCTAACAGGAGAGCATCATGGATAATTTCCACCATTTCTTGCTTGCTTTGTATATCGTAAGATGTTACCAACAAGCGAGCGCTGGCCAGTTGTTGTACTACCTGGTGGACTTCCTCTATCTCGCGTTCATCCCGGCAGAGCAGGTCCAGAGACATTCTGCGGCGGCTATCAGGAAGACCCTGGCTTTTGTCACCGATATGTACCAGGTCGGTGAAAATACGACGGGCCTTCCTTTGTTCATCCTCATTCTCAAGTCCATAGAAGACCCGGTCAGCCCACTGCGTCAACCCTCCAGTTACTCCACCGATAGTGGCATAGGCATTGCGAATCAACATCCCATTCTCACGTCGTTCCCAGAGTTGTGTCAGCGCGAATTCAAGTAAGGGGAGGTTGGAACTGCGTGTAACGCGCCCTTCGTCAATAGACAAAGCTGCGGTTTCCATTGCATCCTTTACAATGATCTCAACCAGACCGTCCTCAAATCTCAATCCAACAGCCTCGACAGGTTTTTGCACAATAGCGGTCACTTCAGCCAATCTGAGCGTTTGTGGAACATTGACCGGCCCCTGACTGCGCTCCAGCCACTCTACCAGTGTTTCTTGTCGAACGAACTGGTCGTAAAAATCGTCTCGCATCACGAGGACGATCGTGATAGGTAAAGGAGCTGCTAAAAGGCTCGTTAACTGCGCCACAAATTCCTGGCGCAATGCTTCAGGGCAGGCAGTCAGCAGTTCTTCAAACTGGTCAATGACAAGTACCAGGCGCGTCCGTCCTGGATGTAGAGCCAGCCATGCCCGCACACACTCAGTGAGATCCTGTAACCCGACTGCAAATCCCTTTGCGGCCAACTGCTTAAAAGGATCATCGGCAGGGCGGGTAACGATCAGTTCCCAATGATCACTGTCCCCTATCGCTCCTTGCCGGAGTCGAGGTATCAGTCCTGCCTGAACAACGGATGACTTGCCGCTACCCGAAGGCCCTAGTACGCACAGAAAGCGCACATCTTGCTTCAGCCTGCTGACTAACCTGTCTATGATGTGTTCGCGTCCAAAGAAAAACTCAGCGTGATCCTCAGTAAACGCATCCAGTCCACGATATGGGCACACCTCAGAAGCTTGTAAAAGAGGACAAATCTTTTGGAGTGTCTCCACAGGTGTTGCAAAAGCTGTCTCGGTCTGCCGTCCACTCGAATCAAAGGGAAGGAGGACTTCTGTGCCTGCGATTTTGATCCTGCGCGTTCCGACGATACTGGTTACCATTCCAATCACTACATGACGGCGGTCATCCCATACTGGTGCGCCACTAAAACCTTTGGAGACCTGGTTACTGCTCAGTTGGAGGAGAGAGATGTTTTCTTCGGAGACAAAACCGAGGACTCTACATTCACCTAACATGCCATCAACAGGTTTAGCTTCAGGGAAACCGAAGGAGGTAAACGTTTGCCCTTGTGTGTTGAAGGAACTCCCCAGCGGCAGAGGTACTGCCTCTTGGGGAAGCGGCCCCTCAAGACGCAAGATGGCGACATCTTCGGCCGTAGTATCACGTAAATACTCAGACTCAACCCTTGCGACTCTGACCTCACGCTTTTCTTTCGCGGAGTTGGGATCGTAGAAGATAAGATGAATGAAATCATCCGACCTTGCTACATCGATAACATGTGCACACGTCGCGATAAGTCCATCGGATGTGACAACGAAGCCGGTGCCGACTGTTTTTCCGCCAGCATCGATGATGCGGACGACACCGACCTTGAAATCAGTGCTCATCCTGTGGTGTCCCCTTTGTTTCTCGTTTCCAGGTCAATCTAATCGTGTAGTTTGTTTCGCCACCAGCCTTCCCCACCGCAACATTTCCTACTTCACCGGTTATCTTAAGACCAAAGGTGATCTCCGCCTCGCTAGGCAATATTGGTAGGCTGACTACAGACTGGAGAAAGACTTGAGCGTTGTACCGCATTGCTTGTTGTATAGCATTCTCAAAGGATGTTTGAGCCACCGCCACCGACTTGCCTGCCATCTCCCGTAGGCCAGCTTTCTGAATGCCTTGCTGAGAAGAAACCTCGCCTTCGTCTACTTCCACAAGCAGTGAATTTCCGTCCGCTGAAGTGAACTGAATGTAGTCTGCCATCTGTTTCCTCCTTATGCTTGCAAGGCCGTCTTATATTTCACTTCTAACCCAGCTTGATGAGAGGTTGTAAGAAAAGCCAAGCAGAATCCCGTCCGGTGACAATTGCGAAAATGAATGCTCAGCAGTGCAAGGTTCAGCCAGCGACATCGGCTGCTTCAGTCGCTACATTGAGCATCCCCTCGGCACTAAAATCGGACTTTCCCGCAGCATTAAGCACTACGTCGATTGCGGCCTGCACAGCCCCGTAGAGTGCCGCGTCACCTTGTAGCTGTGATAGGCGTAACTTGGGAATGGCACCGACGTGCCGCCTGATCAACTTCTCAATTGGTTGCACAAACAGCTCTTCCACGTGCGGTAATTCGGCAAGATCTCCACCGAGGACTACCATTTCTGGATCAATCACTGCCACGAGGTTGATAATCGCTACTGCCAGATACTCGTTCATCGTGCGGATGGCATCACGAGCTTGTGTTTCACCAGTAAACGCTTGTTCACAAAACGCTTCGGTCGATGCATAGGGTGTTCCAGCCGAGCCTGATACCGCGACCAGTTGATCGATACTGGCGAGTGATTCCAGGCACCCACGGGTGCCCAATCCCTCGTACAGGCTGGTGCGGTCGATCACCATGTTTCCTACCTCACCTGCGGCCTGCGAGCTCCCTCGTAAAAGACGTCCCTCTAACACGAGGCCCGCTCCAATACCTCGGCCGACAAAGAGATACGCAACGTTGCGATGGCCCTGCGCACAACCGAATTGGCATTCGCCAATGGCGGCTAAGTTGACGTCGTTCTCCATTGCTATTGGCACCCCAAACAGGTGCTCCAATTCGGTCCGTAAGGGCCGATCATTGAGACCCAGGAAGATTTTCGCTGCATCGACATAGCCCGGGACGGGCTTTAGATGTACCACACCTGGGACGGCTACGCCGATAGAAAGAATGGCGGCTGGACTTTTTAAACGCTCCGCAAAGTGACTGGTGGCATCTGCAATGAGCAAGCTCAGTTGTGGAAGAACGCTCTGTCGCGTCTCAAGCATCAGCTTACGTGATGTACGGCTCACGATCTCTCCATTTAAGGTAGCAATGGCGACGCGGGTTTCTCGTGTTCCTAATTCCAGGCCAAGCACGAACCCAGCATCATCGCGAAAACTGTAGAGTTCACCCAGCCGGCCACCGGTTGGCTGCGATTTTCCTGTACGGGCGATCAAACCGCCTTGCTCCAATACGTCAACGATGCGGGAGGCTGTTGGACGCGAAAGATGTAAACACCTGGCTATCTCAGCGCGAGATACCGGCCCCTGTTCACGGATAAGGTGTAGCGTTAACCTACGATTAGATACTCCGCTTAACTCAGAAGCAAAAGAAACCAGCTTATTCATAGCACATACTTTATCACGCCTGCTGCTTAACCTTCAGACTATAGGAAAGATCCGTGGGTAATACATTCTCAATTCTCTCAGCTTACACTAACAGTATAACCGCCCTCTTGAATTGTGTCAAAGAACAGCCTTCGAAGCATAAACCTGCTGTAAGATTGAGTTGACAGCTCTCAGAAGGCATGTTACCATTAGAATGTTACACCATGTAACAAAGATTTAAGCGTGGCTCCTGACAACTAACATGTTGCAATGTCAGCACAATCACAATAAGGAGGTTGTTATGGCACTTACACAGCCGCAACACAGGTTCGGACGGCTCCGCAAAGACGCCATTAACGTCATCGGCGCAGTTGCACTGGCCATGGCATTCATGGGTCCGGCTACCAGCGTATTTTTTAACACCCAACCCGCCGCTATTGGAGCAGGATACGCACTGCCGCTTGCACTTCTGCTCGCCCTGATTGTATGCGCTCTGGTTGCCTCGGCCATTGGCGCATTCGCTCAGAAGATACCAACTGCAGGCTTCGCCTACACGTTCAATACACATGGCTTCGGCAAACGCGGTGGCTTCATGTCGGGCTGGATTCTGGCGTTCTCCTACGCCATGGTCGGACCAATGCTCCTGGCCGCGATTGGCGCACTCACCTCACTATTCCTGCATGATCAATGGAACCTGAATATCCCTTGGTGGGTTTTCACTATTGCCTTTGCGCTTATCCTGTGGGGAATCGGCATGCTCGGTATCAGCCGCTCGGCCATCACTGCCCTGGTATTCCTGGTACTCGAAGTCGGAGTGATGCTCGCACTATTTGCCACCATCTTTGCAAAGGGAGGTGCGCAGGGAGTATCTCTTGCGCCTTTCAACCCTGCAAATTCGCTCGGGGGACTTTCAGGCCTGGGTATCGGTCTCCTATGGGGAATCCTGTACTTTGTTGGATTTGAGTCCGCCGGGACGCTCGGAGAAGAAACGCGGAATGCCCGTCGCAGCATTCCAGTTGCGCTCTTCACTGCCGTGGGCGTCATTGGGGTCTACTATGTCCTTTCAGGATGGGCGGCTGCGATTGGTTTCGGGAGCAGCCATGTGAATGCCTTTGTCAGTGATGGCAGCCCCTGGATCACGCTAACGCAGACATACTGGGGATCAGGCCTGGTCTGGCTCGTGTCGCTTACTGCCCTCAACAGTATTTTTGCGAATCTGATCTCTGGTATCAATGCCACGGTGCGGGTGCTCTTCTCAATGGGACGTGAGGGTATCATCTCTCGTCGTCTCGGTCAAACCACCACACACGGCAACCCGTCTCTGGCATTGACGACGTACATGATCTTTGCGCTAGCGCTCGCCTTGATCGGTGGTGCACTCTGGATGCCTCTGGGTGCCTATGCGTTCTATGGTACGATTCTGGGATTGGGCATCGTGATCACCTATATTCTGATCAACCTAGCTTTGATCGTCTTCTATCGGAGGGACTATCCAACAGAATTTTCCATCGTGCGTCACGGCATCTTGCCAGTTATCGCGAGCGTGCTCATGCTGCTGCCCATCTATGGTCTCCTGTGGCCTGTACCAGCCTACCCCAATAACCTGGTGCCCTACATCATGTTCATCTGGATCGTGCTCGGCGGGATCTATCTGTACCTGATTGCCAGTCGCAGGCCAGATGTGCTCGATGCCATGGGACGCGTCATGGTGGAGGAACAGCCTCCGCGTGGTGAGCAACATGCTGTAACTGACCTGCCGTAACCGCATAGCTCCTTGTGGGAGTAACCAGAGGAAGGAGGCTTTCCATGTACTTGCAGCGTCTGATCGAACGCAATCCAAGGCTTCTTGAGACAGCTATAATGCTGCATCAGAGCGGTCGTATCCCACCCAATACGTGGATCATTGACCTTGATACGATCGTCGAGAATGCCCGCGTGCTAACTGCAGAGGCCAAGCGTCTTGGCTTGACGACCTATCTTATGAGCAAACAGTACAGCCGTAATCCATATGTCAGCACGCTTGCGCTGGCCAATGGACTGAATAAAATCGTGGCCGTCGATGTGGCTTGCTCGCTGATGGCACGGCGCTACGGTCTGCCCGTTGGGCACATGGGGCACCTGAATCAAATCCCCCGTCACATGGTGCCTGCGATGGTAGCAATGCACCCGGATGTGATCACTGTATACAACGTCGAGCACGCACGCTGGATCGATAGTGCTGCCGCTGATCTCGGCATCATACAGGACCTGTTAATGCGAGTCCATGCTCCAGGAGATATCTTCTTCGATGGTCAAGAGGGAGGATTCAGCGAGAGGGAGGTACCCACGGTTGTGGATGCGATTTCCCGCTTGCGCCATGTACGCATTGTGGGCGTAACCTCCTTCCCTTGCGTCAGGTACAACCACCGACCAGACGAAAAACCAGACGTAACACCGAATCTGCGCACTATCCTGCGTACAGCCACAACCTTGCGCGAACTGGGCATCGAGGTTAAACAGATCAATGCACCCGGCAACACCTCAGCCATGATCATGCCGCTGCTCGCACAATTTGGCGCAACACACGTAGAACCCGGCCACGGACTGCTAGGCACCACGCCGAACCATGCCTTTAACGGTAGCCTCCCGGAACGACCTACCTATGCGTACGTCACTGAAATTTCCCATTACGTCGAAGACCGCGCCTACGCGTACGGTGGAGGGCTCTTCCACGATGGCTACATCACCGATTCTGCTGTCGGTGCGCTGGTTGGATCGAACTGGGACGAGGCGCGCAATAATGGCGTAGAATACCTCCAGGAGATCCAGCAGATCATTGACTACCATGTGGAGCTGCGACCGGGCAACCGCTGCAAGATCGGAGACACCGCGCTGCTCGGCTACCGCACGCAGATGCAAATGACGCGCTCCTACATCGCACCTGTTTCCGGGTTGTCAGGAAATCAAGAAGTGAAGCTGCACTACCTGTTCGATCATGCGAACACTGCCCTTGACGAGCATTTTGATCCTGTCGATCCAGCCAAAGTGCGTAATCATATCGACGAAGTAGTGGCGATGTACGCATAAATCCAGCTTTTTCGACAGGACAACCGGATAATGATAATGCTTATGCTACGGCCTTGGCCTTCGCTTTTATGTATGGGTGTGTCTGCGAAACTAAGACGAGAAGGATGACGCCGACACCGGCTATAATGTCTGGTAACCAAACGTTTGGAGCTTGATTCGAGAAGCCAAACAGAAAAGGTGAAGCGGCGAGCAGTGCAGAAGCGAGAAAATCCAGGATCAAGTGTACCGGCATTGGGATGAACTTCAAGCCAGGTATGCCACGCTCGTAGTTGGTTAAGAGGCTGTAGAGAATGAGGCCTATACCTAGAACCATGGGCAGGATAACAGCTATGCCACCCAGACTGAAAAATCCAAAGATGAAAGGAAATGCAATTAAGCCAATACCTCCGATGTAATCGAAGTACCCATGCAACCATGTCGGGACGAAACGAATGGAGTTCATAAAAAACCTTTCTTCATAAGCCTGCTGAATAGAACAGCGAGAATGACTATACGAAATTGTCTTAGCTCCCACCAGCACAGCCTTAAGTGTAAGCTTTAGGTAGTGCTTTTATTTGTACATACGAGACAAAATATGATATGGATCACTCAAGTTAGCATACAAAAAACCGTCTTCTCTGTTCCCCATCACTGCCTGGTTGTCATCAGACACGTGTGAAGTGTTCCAAGAGAGACGGTCTAGATAGTGGCGCACCAGGGGAACAAGCCGCACGGGACACGAGGAAGCGGAAGCTCGACGCTCCTTCATGTCGTGCAAGCTTTCTCGGCAGACGGGAAGCGATCTGCCTTGCTTCTCACGAATTTAGTCTAAAAACCAATTTTTCTGTACCAATTTTTCTGTTAAGAAAGCGCTACCTTCCTGATCTCTACTTAATCAAAACTTTACCGGCTCTCAACCATTTCGCAGCTACCAGGTTATAGAATCCCTCAAGGATACTGTGGGCTTAACAGTTCCAAGCCTTTTCTATATTTGTAGATGTATCGTATTGCTGGTTCGTATGGCATTATTCTCAATTGTAGGGATAGAGAAGCAACAGTGCCTTTTCTAGAGCAACAATACTGCCTTCGGTGAGGCAAATAGCCTTTTTTGGGGAGAACTCATTATCGCAGACAGTGTTGGGTTCACTTTCAAGAAGAGTGAAGACATGGGGTATGTAATATGCAAGGTTTGATCTTCGCGACCTGGGAGAAGTATTTGTCCGAGCGCTTTCGGGGTTCAGTCCTCAGGAAGTATCGGGATGCTCTAGAGGGGAAAATTCCAACTACGCTGTTGGCAAGTCGCGTCTATGACGACGAGATCCTGTTGGCTGGTGTTGCTGAGGCGAGTCAGATTACGGGCGTTCCTGCTGATACGCTACTGCGGGAGTTTGGCCGCTTTTTCATCACCAATGGGCTCACCAGGCATCTTTGTGCCTATATCCTTACGCAGGTTCATAGTGCGCGCGATCTGTTGCTTGCGATGCACGATGCACATCAGCAAATGAGTCGTCTTCCCGAAAGCCTCACTCCACCTCTTTTTCAGTATAGAACACGAGCTGATAAGCCAGACGAATTGACTTTGATCTATGATAGCCCACGCAAACTCTGTTCGGTCCTTATGGGTGCGATCGAGGGGGCGGTAGAACTCTACGGAGAACAAGTCCATATCATCGAGCAGACCTGTATGAAACGGGGAGATTTCACCTGTCGCTTCGAGATACACTTCTCTGCTTCATCGACAGGACGCCTGGAAACACCGGAGCAAATCGAGCATCAACTGGCAAAACAGCATTTTGCTCAATTCATCCTTTCACTCCTGCCAGAAAACGGAGGCGTCACTTTGGCAGAATTGCAAAAGTTTGTCGCGATGAAAGGTCTAAAACCGGAATGGACACGTCCTGCTCTCCTGCTCGAGGCGTTACGTCATCTGCATCATGCCGGGTTGGTTGCCACCACAGCGAACCACGCAGGGGATAATTTGACGCATCGCCGTTATTGGCGCGCCCCGACTTAAGGTCAGTCCTTACGAAACTACTTGAGAATTGAGGGAAAAGACCATGTACACAACTGATCTGACCAGACTTCTAGGAATGCTGAGGGAAACACAGGCAAACGGCGTAATCTACACCAAATGGACGGGGTCTGGAGAACCGTGGCAAGCACACCTCACCCTCTTTGAAGGACAAGTGATTACCTGCCACATTCAGAGTAGCGTAGACGGGCAGCGTCTGCTCACCGATGGCGAGGCGCTGGGCTGGTTAGCAAGCCTGGGAACCCTCACATGGGAACGAGAGGCTTCTCCTCTGCAGCAGGCTCCGCGCTCTCTCCTTGGTGATTCTCAAGCAGTCTTTCTCCAGCCATTTGAAGTGCCACGACGCCTCGTGCAGGGAGAACAAGGGGGGATGCATGCATGGTCGCGTAAACAGAGGCAGGTCTTCGCATTAGTCGATGGCAGGAGAAGTATCGAACGGATTGCCGTTATCCTGTGTCAGCCTCTCAACGTGGTAAAGGAGATAGTGCATGATCTTCGAGCGAGAGGTGTGCTTGCAGTAGATCTACAACCGGTGAGTTGAGAGAAGAGGAAGGAATTGCATGAGTATGCAGACAGTCCTTCATAAGGGTCAAAGGGAAAAGAGCAAGCATGTTCAATCCGAAGACGTTTCTTCAAAGACGAGCAGAAGACGGACGAAACTCAGGACGAAAGACACAAGGATACCACCAGATCCCTCCCATGGACCCTCATCAGATCTTGTCCGAGGCCAGCACCTATTTGTACAGGTTTCACCAGGAGCACGGAACGCTCAAAGCATATGCTGAACGGCTGAACAAGGTACAAGTTGAGGTCAAACAAACTGGCATCTACGAGCAGACCTATGAGGAACTGGCTTATGGGGCCAAGGTTGCCTGGCGCAACAATACACGCTGCATCGGGCGTCTCCACTGGAAATCACTCACAGTTCGCGATATGCGCCATCTAGAGACGGAGGAGGAGATATTCACAGCTCTCATCGAGCACCTCAGGTTTGCCACTAATGGCGGGAAGATTCGATCAACGATTACGATCTTTGCTCCAGCCGTTCCGGGGCATCCAGGCATCCGTATCTGGAATCCACAGCTCATTCGCTATGCAGGATACTGTCAGCCAGATGGCTCCGTTATCGGTGATCCCTTGCATGCCGAACTCACCGAGGTGATCCATCGCTTGGGTTGGATGGGAGGAGCAGGCACTCCTTTTGATTTACTTCCCCTCGTTATCCAACTTCCTAACCAACCCCCTAAGCTGTTTGAACTGCCGCCTGCGCTGGTGCTGGAGGTACCACTCAGTCATCCTGATTATGCCTGGTTCGCTCGGTTAGGCCTCAAGTGGCATGCCCTGCCAGTGATTTCTAATATGCGTTTGGAGATTGGTGGCATTTCCTACCCGGCAGCTCCTTTCAATGGGTGGTATATGGGTACCGAAATTGGAGCGCGCAACTTGGGCGACGTCAACCGCTATAACCTGCTCCCCCTGATCGCAAAGCACATGGGACTCGACAGCCGTTCCGATCGCACCTTGTGGAAAGATCGTGCCCTCGTTGAACTAAACATCGCCGTGTTGTCTTCTTTTGCCAGGCATGGGGTGACGATCGTCGATCATCATACTGCTTCTCGACAATTTCTCCTTCACGATGAGTTGGAAAAACAGGTGGGGCGAACGGTGCCAGCCCATTGGGTTTGGATTGTTCCCCCGATTTCTGGTTCAGCTACCCCGGTCTTCCACGTTCCCCACTATAAGAACACTATCCTCAAACCGAATTTTTTTTATCAAGATGCACCCTGGCAGGACCCGCGCCAGCAGCATTTCATACAACTCGCACGAGAACGAATGGAAATAACTACAAAAACACCAATTGTGAAGCGTGTTCTTAACGAGCAGCGGCTTGGCTTTATTGCCAAAGAGAGATGAAAGGCATTAATCCTGATTACCTGACAGATGAGTTTTACGAGAGTCTGGAATGATCACGGCAGTAACGCAAACAACATAGCTTGATAATTCCCCCCAACGCATAACTATCCCTATAAGCCTGTGTTGGCTACTTGGGTCATCCGTTCAGAAAATAGGCTTTTGTTTGAGCGAACAAGGGCTAGTTAATACGCTTTTCGTGCCCTTTCCACTCCTTCTCGCGCAGCACGTACTTCTGCACTTTTCCGGTTGAAGTCTTGGGTAAGTCCCCGAACTCTACGGCGGCGGGACACTTGAAGTGCGCGAGACGTTCACGGCAGAAGGCGATGATCTTCTGTTCGGTCACCTTCTTTCCTGACTTCAACGTGACAAACGCTTTAGGGCGCTCTCCCCATGTCTCATCAGGGATAGCAATGACAGCACACTCCAGAACAGCAGGGTGCTGGGCGACGACCTGCTCGACCTCAATAGTCGAAATGTTCTCGCCGCCCGAGATGATGATATCTTTCTTACGGTCACGCAGTTCTATGTAGCCATCCGGGTGCCACACGGCAAGGTCGCCAGAGTGGAACCAGCTACCCTTGAACGCTGCAGCAGTCGCTTCTGGATTCTCGTAGTAGCCCTTCATCACGTGGTTGCCGCGCATCACGACCTCACCTACTGTGTGCCCATCGCTGGGCACATCGTTCATTACCTCGTCGACGACACGCATGCGGTCGGCAACTACGTTGCCCTGCCCTTGTCGAGCCAGCAGGCGCGCCTGTTCGCCGGGAGGAAGCGCATTCCACTCGCTGTGCCATTCGCAAAGGGCATAGGGGCCATAGGTTTCAGTGAGGCCATAGGCGTGGATTGGGCGGATGTTGAGCGCTTTCATCTGCCCAAGCAGCGTGGGCGAAGGAGGTGCTCCGCCGACGGCAGTAGTGACCTCCCGGTCGAAGCGGTGTGCCCTTGGATGGTTCACCAGGAAAATCTGCACGGTGGGTGCGCCGTTGTAGTGCGTGACTCCCTCGCTGTCAAAGAGATCCCAAACAAGACCGGGATCGAGCTTGCGCAGGCAGACATGCGTGCCTCCAACGACGGTCACGGCCCATGTGTAGCACCAACCATTGCAGTGGAACATCGGCAGCGTCCATAAGTAGACGCTGTTGCTGCTCAATCCCGCCTCGATAACCTGGCCAATCGCGCCGAGATAAGCCCCACGGTGCGAATACACTGCGCCTTTGGAGTTGCCAGTCGTGCCCGAGGTGTAATCGATGGCAAGTGGTTCTTCCTCATCCTCGAACCAGCTCTTGACTGGCTCGAGCGATCCCTTAGCGAGAAATACTTCGTAGGGATCATCAGCTGCCCCGCTATCATCGACACGCACCATCTGGATGCCCTCCAGGTTGAGTAGCTCGACCAGCGGCTGTAGCTCGGCGTCGACGAAGAGGTACCTGGCACCGGAGTGCTTCAGGATGTAGCCGATCTCCTGCGAGTTCAGCCGTGTGTTCACAGCAACCAGGATGCCACCAGCGGCGGGTACAGCAAAGTGTGCTTCGAGCAAGGCGGGACTGTTGGGGCACAAGAAGGCAACCCGGTCATGCTTGTGCAGGCCGATCTCGCGCAGACCGGAGGCGAGACGGTTCACTCGCTCGGCAAACTCGCGATAGCTATACTGCCGGTTACCCTGGACCACCGCCGTTTTGTCGGCAAATACAAAGGCACTACGGTAGAGGAAACTGACTGGCGTGAGTTCAGTTCGGTAGACTTTCTCTTCCATGTTTAATTTAGACTCCTTGCCCAAACAAAAGATCGATATCATAACCCCGCTAGCATCCGGTCGAACCGGGTCATGGCTCGCGTGGATGTGGCCGGGATTGACCGCGAAGATGCGCTGATTCCTGCGCGCGCAGTTTGTGACGCAGGATCTCACCGGCCTCACTCTTGGGGAGTTCGTCGACGATCTCGACCTGCCTTGGATACTGGTGCCTCGGCATCCGTTCCTTAGAGAAGGCGATGATCTCCTTCGGCGTTGCTTGAGCCCCGGACTTGAGAGAAACAAAGGCTTTTACCGTCTGACCGAGATAGGCATCAGGCACACCTATCACCGCTGCTTCCTCAATCGCTGGATGTAGACGCAAGCCTTCTTCGACCTCCACAGGCGAGACATCGTAGCCCATCACATTGATCACATCGTCTTCCATGGCTCTTTCTCCTCGGATTATATAGCATTGGTAATCAGTAGTAATCTATGATAATCTTACGCTAAAGTATCATCGTTGTCGATCCTGACCAACGAGAGGAGATGATGACCATGCTGGTATCCCGTGCCCAACTCGGGGCAGCCATAGCGGAGGTCCGGATAAAAGCAGGACTCACGCAATTAGAGCTCGCGAAGCGTGCTGACCTGGACGAAGCCACGATCAAGGCGCTGGAGCAGGGGCAATACAAGCCCGGATCTGGCGAATTGAGCCGGGTGGCCGAGGCACTCGGCGTGGACGAATTAGAGCTCCTGCGCAGGCCCGCCCCCGGCTATCTGATCATCTAACCTCCTCACTGAGAGGCGCCACTGGACGAGGGACGATGCGAGGCTGCGGGGTCCGCACCGGCTTGGCTCCCGGCAGGAGCGAACGGAGGTCAACGTTTTCATCCCGCAAAGCGGCCGGATCCACCTGGACACGCGCTTTCAGCAAACGCATCACACGCGGCATGTCCTTGCCCCGGTTGAAAGCCACGGCGACGGCTATGCGCTGCTCCTGCAGGTAGAAGACGACGCAAGTGCGCTGGTCCAGACTGCCGCGCACAACCAGGTCGTCCCAGTCACTGTGGCATCCCGCGTATTGGACATTATAGTCGTACTGGTCAGACCAGAACCACGGGACTTCTGCGTAGGGCTCCCTCTTGCCGAGCATGCTACGAGCCGCTGCCCGTCCCTGGTGGATGGCATTGTGCCAGTGCTCGACCCGGATCAAGCGTCCACAGACGGGATGAAAGTGATTGGCCACATCGCCTGCGGCGTAGATGCCCTCCACGTGGGCGTTGCTTCTCCACCTCATCTCTTCGTCTTTATTCCCTCTTACTACCTAACCACCATTTTTCGCGTTTTTCAAGACGCTGGGTTTTTACAGTATATACATGTAGCTATGGATGTGGTAAGCTTGAAACCAGTACATCGTGCTCGATAGCGGTATACCTGAGAACGGTCGCGACTAGGGCGTGCAAGAGGTGGCTCACACAAGAGAGCGCTCCATGCGTCCAATGTAAGAGCAAGGAGAAGAACATCATGCAGGCTCGTGTGCCGATCCGTCGGGCATTTCTGACGCAGGACAATCGCCTCGCATTATTCTGGCGGCTCCTCAGCTACCTTTTCTTCTTCGTTGTGGTCAATTTTCTCGCGAGCGTTGTCAGAAGTGTACTGGAGAGTGTGGGCCTGCCGCTTGTGCTCTCTCAGCTCGTCTTTACGCTCCTCTACATCAGTGGCATCCTTGGCTTGACTTATGTGTACCGTCGCTCCATCGACCGACGATCATGGCAGGGCATAGCACTCCTACCGCTCAACAAGCATCTGCTCGCTGTCACGGTCGGTGCGGTATGCGGCATCCTGATCGTCGCGCTGGTGTTTGGGCTCGAGTATGTCGCTGGCTGGATCCAGATTGTTGGATCAGAGGAAGGAACAAGTGCAGCGCTCTTCCTTGTCGAGAGCTTGATCTTGAGCCTAGCGTTTGGTGTGTGCGAAGAAATCTGTTTCCGAGGCTACATCTTTCAGAACCTGGGCGAAAGCAGCCCAATATGGTTAGCAACTCTCCTGACTGGATTGATCTTTGGTGCCTTCCACTTGCTGGAAGTCGGAGTTGGGTTGCGAGGATTCTCGTTCTTGCTCTTTATACTGCTGTTGAATATGTTCTTGGTGCTCGCTCGTCTGCTGACGCGATCACTCTGGTTGGCAATCGGCTTTCATACGGCCTTTGACTGGATGGCGATTAACGTTGGCTTGGGTGCGGTCGTTTTGGCTGATGGTCATCTGCTGCATGTCGCACGAATGACCTCAGTGATTGCAGAAGACCTGCTGAGTGCGTTCGTTGTCTTGCTGGGCGTTCTGTTGCTCCTGGTCTGGCCTTGGCGTGGCAGACAGCGCATTCCCTGGCGTGGCACACTGACCGAGGATGGTCAGCCACAAGCTCTTGAGGCACCACCCGTTCCTGCTCTGCAAGAAGAGTGAGCGATTGCTGGGAATGGGGCTCGTGCAAGCCAAACCAGGCCAAGGTGAGAGACAGTGTTGTTGCAGGGATATGGGTGTTAGAGAAATGGCAGTCTCGCGCCTCTACTGCTTTGTGGAAGGAAGATGTTCGGTGGCTATCGCCTACTTCACTCATGTGGAGAAGAGCTTATGAGAGAGGGACAAACACAGAGGAGGAAGGCATGAGAAAAGGCTGGAGGCTATCAGACTGAAGAGGGAGGAGGCCTTGCTTTTTCCCGTTTACTCCGGCAAGGCCTTATCTCCCGAATAAGACACGATCCAGCGTCTCATCGGCTTGCTCTCTGGCATGGAAACGCCCAAACAAGTGCGTGCTGAGCAAGACGCCAAGGAGCACAAGCAGGAACATGACAAGCCAGAGAAGAAGATAGATGAATTGCATCATTCGGTCTCCTTTCTGAGGTTCCTACGATGACCTCTACTATTAGAGACGCGGAAATATGCTCGCTATCAAAAGCCAGGAAGCGTCAGGAGACAGTGTTGACACGCCAAGTGTAGAAGCCATTTCAACAGAAGTCATGGCTTGCTCTGTACCTACCCCACTACCAGTCACCCTCTCCGAACCAGAGCAAGTGGAACTCGCTCAAGAAAATGCCACGCGGCAGCGGATGCCGCGTGTAACTGACTGGAGCGCGTTCTGGGAAGGCGTAGCGGAGGGCAGGCGGTCGATTTGTCCCTGATCCTCTGCCCTACGCCCTCCCGCCAGCTGACGTTCGAGAGGAGGTGCGAACTGCGCCCACGTCCCAGGCTCAGCTACCCGGAGCACTGATGCCTGGTTCCACGTTTGATGCCTCCACCCTCGATGAACCGCGGCGAGAGCGCTTTCACCGGAATCTGCGGGCGGTGGAGCAGGTGCTGGCCGGGGCGTCTCCGGCCCAGACAGCAGCAGCTTCGGGCCTTCCACTCTCCACGCTAGGTCGTCCAGTCAAGCGGATCCGAAAGTACGGAGCAGTCGCCTGCGTGCTCTATGGGACTTATACTCGCCAGCCAGCTCTGCATCCCTGTACTGGCTACTTGAGATACGACGTATGCGGTATCTAGACAGCAATAGGCACCTGTAGTATGCTGCAAAGCAGGGAATCCCAGGTCTCACCCACTTCCTTTCATTCCTTGCGCTCGTTTGTGTCAGTACAATGTTACTCAACTCCTGGGAACGTCTGTGAATAGGGTCCTTGCTCGGCGGTCGCTTTTCTCAACTGCTCCCATGGAATGTGACCTCGAGTCACATCCTTAATACCTCTATACTACCCGGGCCTAGGAGGTAAACCAGCGGTTGATCTGCTCGCGTGAGTCGAAGTATCCGGTCGGAAACTTGGCTGCTCCTTCCGGCATCGGTTCGGTCTTCGGCGCCGTTCCCGCTGGCAGCAGGAATGCGAATTTCTTCACGCCAGCACGATTGTATTGCGGAATAATGTGCTCCTCTCTCCACGGTCCCGTATGCGCGCCTGGATGGTGCTTGAACGACCGCGTATCGATCAGTGTGAACGGGACGTGGTACTGCTCCGCCGCGGCGGCATAGCGCTCCAGCCACCGCATGTAGTCATCGTCGGTCATAAACTCGGTGTCCGCGAACCAGCGCAGTTCGAGAATGTTCCTGGCGTCGTCGTAGGCAATGACGCCAAACCTGTCCTGGTACAGTTGTGTCTCCATGTCTCACCTCTCCTGTCTTCTGCAGAGGGCCGGACGTCACTGGTTGTTCCTCATAGCGCTCTGCACTACCGGCCTGAAACGTCTGGAACGCCGCGGGCCGCGCGAGGCGGTTGTCCTCGCTTTCCGTCTCGGTTGACACACTCTGGACAGAAGTGACGCCATTGCCCAGCCCTCCTATTAGGGCCCACTATCCAACTGATCAAGTGCCTCTCCTGTCACGCGCTGTATGATACGCGCCTATACACGACTTGGCAAGTAGGGACAAAAATGATACTATGGATGCGGGAAAGCCTTGGAACAGTGCGACACTCGGTACGACCGGGTCAAAGGAGAACTGAGATGAGTACAGAACGTCAGGATATCCCTGTGCTGAAGCGATTTGAGTGTCCCGTCGACGGGTTTCAGCAGATTATGAATGGGAAATATAAACTACGGATCTTATGGGATCTTCAGCATGGACCCCGCCGCTATGGGGAGATCAAGAAAGGGCTCTTACGCAATATCAGCGGCAGCCCGGAAATTGCGCCCCGCGTGCTCAGTCGTGAATTAAAGGCCTTGGCCGCACTTGGGCTCATTGAGCGGACCGAATACCAGGTCGTGCCTCCAAAGGTAGAGTACACCTTGACTGCTGTGGGCGAGAGCCTGCTGCCGATCATTGCGCGGATGGTTCAGTGGGGCACGCAGTACTTGCTCCGTGACGCTGTTCTTCCGACGAACGACGCGTAACGCCTCTTGCCCAGAGGTCCAAATCATGATATTCTTTCGGTGTCACTTTGAGCGATACATGGCGAGATTTCTTGAGCGATACATGGCACTGTCGTGCCGAGGCCTCGCCATCGCTCAGCACCACCATGTTGAGGGTAATACCAGGAGGGCCAAGATGCCGGTCAGCTACACCAATCGCAAAGGCCTGACGTACACGCTGTACCGGGGACAGACCAAGACCGGCAAGCCACGCTATTACTTTGGTCGCCCGGGCCAAGGTCAAGGTGAACCGGTCACGGAGCTCCCACCCGGCTTCACGATCAGCGAGAGCGTCAACGGTGTGGTCTCCCTGGTCAAAGACCGCCCCTCACTGATCCAGCCAGAGGAGGTGGCGGCCATCGAGGCGGCGGTGCAGCAGCATCCCGAGGCGCGCCGGTACCGGGTCGCCGTCAAGCACGACCGGATCGAGATCTACGAGCAAGTCGGCCCAGATTACGACACGCTGCTCAGCGAGCTGCATCTGGTCGGCCTGTCGAGTCTGGGCCTCGCTGAGCGGTTGCAGGCCCAGGAGGAGCGCTACGCCCGCTACACGCCGGTGTTGCGCTTCCTCCTCCTCGATCCGACACGGCGGCGGTTCGGTGCGCAGCGGATGTGCTACCTGGAGAGTATCGACGGTTGGTTGGAACTGGGGCAAACGGGATCCGTGGCAACATTGGCCCGTGCGCTCATTCCCACCTTGGGCACAGAGCAGTTCTATGAACTCTGGTGAGCCAGCGACGGATGCAGGAGCGACAAAGCACATTCCAGAAGGGACCTTCTGGGAAGCGAAGCAATCCTGGGATGCTCGGACGCTGCCTGTGCTGACTACCTTGGGAGGGTTACACCATGACTACCGAAGAGCGGCATAAACTGCGGAAAACGCGATAAATAAGGGCGTCGGCAATCACCGTCATACCGAGGAACAGCGCGTCGAAGATCTCAGGTACCATGTCTCGTTCGCGCAGGGCGCGTTGGGCAACATTCGCCGCGAAGCGGATCGAGTGCAGGTGCGAAAAATTGCCCTGCTTGCGCACAAACGGTGTAGACCAGTACCCACCATAAGGAATATAGACCGAGTCGAATTGCACTATATTTGACCTCTCGTTTATCGTCCCTGTTCATACGCCTTGCGGATCAGCTGTGCCTTCATCTCGAAGCGCGGCAGCGTTCCCGGCGGCACCAGTTCGACATCCGCCGTAAAAATGAGTTTGTCCCGCATCACATCTTCGATTTCGCGTTTCAGTCCTGCTAGGTCTTCAACATCTGACCCATATTCTACCTTCAGATGCAAGGGTGGGTCAACGCGGGGGCCGGGCTGCACCAGCACAATCTGCACCTCGCCCGTTGTGCGCGGACGCATCGCCATCAGCACGTCCTTGATGGCGGAAGGCCAGACATTCACGCCGCGCAAGATTAGCAGGTCGTCGGTGCGTCCGATGCAGCGGATGCGCACACCCGTGCGACCACAGACGCAGGGGCCAGTCCAGACTACCACGCGATCACGTGTGCGGAACCGCACGAGCGGGACGCACTCGCGGTCGATATGGGTGAAGACCATTTCTCCCTGCACTTCCAGGCGGTCAAGCGGCAAGGATTGCCCCGTCTGCGGGTCGATGATTTCGAGGATGGCAAAGTCGGGAGCCAGGAAATGCATGCCGCTGCGCTC
>WNGD01002837.1_pt1 | contig 20308 bp, 26 predicted proteins | sample 5400671 | NCBI WGS metagenome assembly WNGD01 (sample SAMN13153369, study PRJNA577476) | soil metagenome | isolation source: 40 cm soil or saprolite under grassland replicate 2 | place: USA:California | collected 2016-06-15 | reverse complement strand
ACTCCGATGGGGTAGATCAATCCGGCTAGGATACTACCTGCCGCGACGTTGATGGCAACCACCAAAACGGGAGTGAAACCCCCAAACTCACCGTTGCCCAGGTGGTATGGCAGAGATAGGGATGTGTACCTCGTCCGGCCTGGGAACATTTCAACAAGTAATGCAGCAATGGGCCCATAGACCATTGTAACGTAAATTACCTGAGTCAGTACGAGTAGAGTTAGGGCCGGGGCGTTGAAGCTGGCCTTGTCGGAGAAGTATGTCATCGCTATGTAGAGTGGGTAGTAGGTTGCTGCTGCGAGCCCACATCCTGCCATGATGATTTTTTTTCGACCGATTCTATCTGATAATCGGCCGAAAAAGATGAAGAGTGGAGTGCCGAGGGCAAGAGCCGTCGCCACAATAGCGTATGATGTTACTTTGTCAACTCCTCGAATCGTTTGTAAAAAGAATAGCGCATAGAATTGTCCAGTGTACCATACAACGGCTTGTCCCGCTGTAGCGCCGAACAGAGCGAGAAGAATGAGACGCCAGTCTCTTCCAAGGCTTTCTTTGATCGGGGATGTGGCTGTTCTCCCCATCTCTTTGAGCCTGCTGAAGAGAGGTGTTTCCCTAAGCCGCCATCGAATGTAGAGCGCCGCAGCGACAAGAACGGAGGAGAGAAGGAATGGGATCCTCCATCCCCAGTCATTGAAGGCACTGGCTCCGAGGCCGAGACTCGTCGCCAGAATAACAATCAGTGAGAGAAAGAGGCCGACGGTAGCGGTTGTCTGGATATAGCTAGTCCAGTACCCACGTTTCTCGTCCGGCGCATGTTCGGCGACGTATATTGCTGCGCCGCCATATTCCCCACCTAGGGCAAGCCCTTGTAGCATGCGAATGAAAAGAAGAATTGCGGGTGCTAGAAGACCGATAGCTTGGTAGGATGGAAGGAGGCCTATGATGGTCGTCGCGGATCCCATGATAGTGATGGTCAGAAGGAACGCATATTTTCGGCCGACCTTGTCGCCCAATCTCCCAAAGACAAGGGCTCCGAAGGGCCTTACGGCAAAGCCGGCCGCGAAGGTCCCGAGATAGAGAATGAGCGACGTTCCGAGTGTTTTTGACGGGAAAAACACGGGCGCAAGGAAGACCGCAAGAGAACCGAAGATGTAGAAATCGTACCATTCAATAATTGTGCCCATAGATGAGGCAGCAACAATGTAGCGCATGCTCCGTCCACGGTTGGTATCCGACGAGAAGGGAAACGAGGGCTTGGACAGACTGCTCGACGGTTTTTGGCTTGTGCCCATAGGCTTTGACTATGAGTGCAAGTTAGGTATTGCAATAATAGGCACGACGTTTACGTTTCATCACGAGTCTCACTTTCCCAATCATCAGTATTCATTTGTAATTTACCAATTTACCTAGGGAGTCGAGACCCACTGGTAAGCTCCCGCCGTGTTCACCCTATTCCGTTCGGAGATATGAAAAAGAGATGCATCATATCATCAATGATTTCCGAACTAAGAACCAAGCCCTTTGGCCTGCCGTATGGGTGCGTAGAGTGAGAAACTTGCCGAAACCAAGATTTACGAATTTGGCGATTAGGCGAGACCTCTACTCCCATTTGACCACGGCGGGAAGAGCCCATGGCTCCCCAGGTATCCCGAGTTATCTCCGTGGCTTATCTCGGAAGCCCGGAAAAATCGGTGGTAGTACCGTACTACGGACAGATGGAGTCAAAAGCGAGGTTTCTTTCGAGATAGCGGAAAGTGGCGGGCCGGGTGGGATTCGAACCCACGATTTGCGGCTCCTTGCAGTCCTAGCTCGACTACCAATGGATTGATTCAGATAGACTGGTACAAATTCGATGAATATTTGACGAACGCGTTTCACTCGCGCACACAATCGGAATATCGCGGCAATGCAAAGCGCTACTGGCGTGTTCTGACAACAGGCGATGCGTCACCACTCTTGGGACTGTCCGATGCTAAACGCAGACACGCAATGGGCGCACTGGCGAGTTTATCGAATTTCCTCGGCGAGAAAGAGGCGTGGAAGCACATTGTTTCCAAATACGATCTGCGATGGAATGGTAAGAACGATATCGGCGATCTTGTCACCCTACTGTACAGTAATCGTTTCGACGAAATGGCAGGCGAGCTTAGAACGGCTCTCGAATCAGTGCCTGAAGATTACGCGAACTACTATCGGTTCAACGTCGCTACAGGACTTCGCCCGGTCGAAGCGGTGATGGCGGTGAACATGCTTCGAACGAACTACACGAATTATGTCAACCAGGATCTTCTCGTACTCGAACACTACAGGTATCCTAATCAGCTCATTCGCAACACCAAGAAAGCGTTCATCTCGGTCGTGGATCAAGAAACTCTCGAAATAGCGAAGAACACAAGAAGCCTTGACTATCAAGGAATCAGGTCCGAATTTAGACGACGAAAACTACCGTTCCACATGGCGTATTGCAGAAAGCTGTACGCGACCTTCATGCGTAAACGGATAGACGTTGAACTGATCGACCTGCTCCAAGGACGCGTGCCAACGGGCATTTTCGCGAAATTCTACAATCGGCCAAACTACAAGGACGATTTGGAAAAAGTCCGTTCATGTCTACCAGATTTGCAAAAACTGCTTCAAGCCACGTAAGATTGTCCACAGTATTCCGATTCCCTTAATACATACACAAAGCAAATTCCTGAACGGATTTGGGCATCTCAACAAAGCTCGTAATAGTAGTGGTGGTCTTGATCGCGGTCATTGTGGTTGCAGCCTACGGTCTGACCGTCCTCTTCACTCAAACTGTCCCATCGACGACAGTGAAAGGTCCAAACGGTTCACCCGTTGCTGTTGGAGATTGTTTGACATTGACAAATTCGCCAACCACGATTACCCTTAGTAGTAGTTTTACCCAAGGAGAAATCAATATGACTTGTGGCGGCGGCGCGGCTTTTACTGTGACCTCCGAAGGAACCTTCACACCAGTCTTCTCCTGTGCCTATGGGTACTTCACTAATTGTGGGACCGGGTATTCTGCGCTTACAGTGTTCAACTTTACTTCTTGGGGAAATCAGGGTTGTAGCAGTTATGGCCCGAATGGCTACAGCATAACAACTCAGGGGGCATTCATTACGTTATCAAAGGGCGATTACGTTTACTGCTTAGGCTATTTTCTGGGACCATACAGTACCAGTTCTCCCACTTCATTACCCTCGTTCACCATTACTTCGGATTCGCCGTAGGGAAACTGCGACGCATGTCTCTAACCTTGCTTTACAGCTTGATGCTATCATTGCGTGTATCAGCCCCGCTGGTTGAGTACGGTACCGCTGTGAGGTAAACCGCGGAGTATCGAACCGCGAACACGTTCAATTCTGTATAGGGATCGTCGTCGTGATGACGGTCCTTGCACAGTAACGCCTTAGGCGACCGACGCCTCGATTCTTGACGGCATAAGCGCATACTGTGAACCTCGTCCCCTACTCACTCGTGACTGTCAAACCCTCTGCTCGCAAACAGAATGACGGGGTTTCGGATTTTTGTTGGCGGGCGAATTTTGTCGCGCGACGTGACAAAACTCCGCAGAACATTAACAAGCCATTGAAGATAGACACTGTTGGAACCGGAACAACGGATTTAATCTGCGCCAAAGGAACACGGATGGCGGGATAGACTACGAGTGAGGGCGGCATATTGAAACAGAATGAGCCGCCCACATTGCCTTCAAGAATCAATTTTTGCTCGAAACACAAACAATACAAGGACCTCTTCATTGATCGTAAGCGGGCAATGTAGTTACCAGAAGATGAGAAGCGAAAGATTATTCAGGCTCAAGAGGAACTGATTTTCTGATTGAAAACCACAATGCGAGAAAGAGAAGACATCGAAGCAAGAATAGAGAAGATTCAACAGAAAGGACTTATCGAAGTTATTACGTCGAAACTATTGCTCGAAGTTCTGCTTGACATAAGAGACCTGTTGAACGACCGGAATGCGGTTTCTACCGAGTCTAAAGAGCCTAGGACTGTTTGAAAATCTCACTCTTAAAAATTCAAAATAGCCCAGAATTGATGAGAGGCGCCGAGTTAGGGTCCACAAAGAAGCCCGACTCAATGACGCTTCAATTGGTCGGGCATTCTGTTGGCTCCCGGACAATCGACCGCGCGTTATTCGATTCGCTTGTGATCTTGTTCTACGACATCCCTGGCGCGACCAACGGGTAGTCGGTCTGCTAAGGAATGGAGCCCGACAAATTGCCGGCAATCGGGTCGGGCGTAATGGAGTAGCAGACTGTAGAAAACCCTTCGCCGTTCTGCTCAGACTGACTGAAAGAGGCTGAATCTTGCTCGGAGACCGAACTGAGTTCGGTCTTTTTTGGGCTTATTTGGTATGAAACGTGCGGTTTACTTTGCTAATCTTGAAGAATGGTGAACAAGGGTTCGGGTCTGCCAAACGAATCAAAATCCACTATCCAGATTTTCAAGCAATAGCAAGGATTAACCGAAAAGTCGTCGCCCTCACATCAGATGAGCATAGATACACGAAAGACGACGAACATGGAATCAGACGATTACTTACTAAAGTTAGGAACACAGCGAATGGCGCGGAACCGGCTGAGTCGATAATTCAGAAGACATCCCTTCTCATATTTCAGTTGGCAGGGGGCCAGCACTTTCATGAGGGCAACAAGCGAACTGCTCTGGCGGTCGCGGAAGCGTTTTTGAAGTTCAACGGGTATACCATGAACATGGAAGATGCGTCACTTCTTGAGGTTGTGCACAAAACGGGTATAGGACAGGCAGATTTAAGTAACGTCAGGGACATAGTTAGACAACTGATAAGGAGTGTCTGACGATATGACCGAGGAAGAGCGCAAACTTTGGGACGCTATCGTAGATGAGGTCATAGAGTCTAACAGGGAACTTCTGATCCGCATAGGCTCTGAAATACCATTCTGGTAGCTTCAGAAAACCTCGCTTTTTTCTTCAATCTGCGCAATCCACGAAGTTGCCCAATGGTAGTCGGTCCCCTGAAGCGTAGCGCCGCTCAATGAAGGGCAACAAGCGGCGCGGAATGCAGGGGATAAGAGATAGCTTGTTACCAACGATCACGATCTCTGGTTACAACCAAAACGAAAATCCGCCGGAGTTATATTTCGGAAAGCCAATAACAAACGTATGATTTTCGATACGGGCCACGGAGAATTTGAGTTTCGCGAGGTTGAGCGCGAATCCCGGACACCGATACGACGTACACCCCAGTTAGAGGACGTTCTCAAGGCGTATGAGAAGCAAAACGAGGAAATCAACGCACTAAACGCTGAGGCGCTCGCGTTTTTTGCAAAGGGCGAACACGACAGAGCCCTCGAAATCTGCCGGAGAGTACAGCTATTGGAGCGGGGCGAGTTTCTCGAAGGCCGCCCTAACGGAACAAAGGAATCGGTTCAGCCCGCTCAGCCAACTTGGACAAAGGAAACCAAAGAAGATGATTCCGGTCCACGCCAAATTCTAAGGATCACAAAAGGCTCTGGGCTTGATGGTTTTCGGCAGACTCTCATTCGTGAGCTTCAAGACCGACTGAATACAACACGTCTGAACGCTGATCCAAATTCAATCGCGGCTCCGGCGGTCTACAAGAAAGGCTACCAAAAAGGACTCAACGATTGCATTGCGCTCATCCAGAATCCCGTTTACATTGGGGGCAAACTCTGACCGACAACTCGCAACCCGCCGACATGGAAGAAGTTCTCCAATCGGAAATCGCGCGCAATCGGCTTCGCGGCTGGCTGGCAAACTCACCCCCTCAACAAATGTAAGAAATGAAGAAAAAAATCGCCAAACGGAATAACAAAAATGACGGCCAGTGAAACCGTTCTCGAAGCCGTCATACCTCAATCATCCTCTAAACCACCCGAAAATCTTCGCGAAACCATCGACCAGCTACGCCTCGACTTGCTATTACTGCCCAGAGTTGTTTTGACGAAACACGACAACCGCAAAGACTACCCACTTCGCGGCGGCAGTTTGGAATTTTGGCGCGAGGGTTACAGAAGCGGGATTCAACACGCCCTGAAAATGTTGGAGTCGATTCAATGAAACACTCGTATGACTCCGATGATTTCGTGGTCCTATTGGTGAAGAATGGGGACCGAACGCTGATCGAGAAGATTCGTCTAACCGAGGACGAAAAAACTTGGTTCAGACGCGTCCATGATCTTCTGACCGCCGAAGAGGGAATGCTCGTTGCCTAAGCTAACAAAGTCGAAAAGGGACGAATTGGAAGAGGGCAACCACACGGTTGTTTTTGTCGCGGCGCGTCGTTCAGCGTCGATACGGGTCGTATCCCGCGCGGGGCTGATCGGAGTCGCCCAAATGCGGATTCCACAGAAAGAGGCTGAAGCCTAATGGGGGCATTTGGTCCAGGGTTCGGTCCGAATTTTGACCGTGGAGCCGCCACACAAGGCAAAACAGGGGGTCCTGGTGGACGTGTTGTTTTCGAGCGCGATGAGGGGCGAATCGTCTCTCGCACCACAACAGTGGTTGGTTTTCGCAGGGCTACAATGTTGAAACGGTCTCTAACGGTCAGGTTGGAAGCGTCATCATCAATCCCGCTACAAGAGGTCGTGCCGGTTAGAGGATCCGGCTCGGTCGCGTCGGACCGAACAATTGTAGTCGTGGGCGAGACCGAGAGGCGGTTGAAGTCTATCAGACATGCGGCGATGAGACGCGCCGCAAGAATTGTTCGAAGCGTCAAACTATTGGATATTTTCTATACGGGTCATCGAGTACGCGACAAGCCGGAAAAACGAAAACCCACGAAGAAAGAAGAGAGAAAGAACGAGGATGACGGGGACGTTGCCTGGGAACGCCGCCAAGGATGGTTCCCCAAAGAGGACGATGACAATTGAGCGGCAAGATCGCGTTGTCGGCCGAGCTTGAGATTCCGAATCCGAACCTCTTCAACGCCGTGAAGAGAAGCTTCTCCAATGCCAGCCAGAAGAGAAAGCTGGACATCGTGCATGATTACGCGTCTGATCCTCGTTGCAAACTTTCAATCGTCGCGCATTCGATTGAAGAAATGTCGCGGCAAGTTGAAGCTCCAATAGTTGAAGAGGTTTCAAAATGACAGAAAAAAACGAGAAAGCGAAAGCGGTCGAGGGGTACGAGCCGGGCAAACCATGCGGTCCGGCTGACCGCGACAATATGCCGCCGCAAGTCCCAGATACGGCGGTGTCGGCGAGCTATCCCAGCGAAAGCCCGAAGTATTCCTACAATTTCGAGGACTCAAAACACAAAGTCCTTGTGATGTTCGCGGACGGAAAACATGGACCCGACAGGTGGGACCTAACACAGAACGACCCCGGTACGTCAGACCAGCCGCAACATGAGCACGACGACCTCAAAAGATTGCCGCCCACGGTTTTACAAGACGCGGACCCGAAAGACTCACGCATCGGATTTTTCGCTCAGTATCGTGTTCCTGACTCGCCCGACGCCCTGAGCGTGCCAGGCGACGAATTGGGCTTGACAACCGAACAACGAGCCAAATTGAAGAAACAATGATTTCCTATTCGCCTGAGCTTCAACAAACGATAGCTGAGATTGTCTTTGCCCACAAACGGCCCCTGAGTCCGGAGTTTATCGTCAAAGAAACGCGTTCACGCTTTCACGTGAAATACGGCCGCTGGATTCGGGGATCGTCTATCGAGCGCTGTACTCGTTGGATGGCAAACGATCTTTGCACAATAAGCTCGACGAGGAGAGGGCGCCACATATTCTACCGCGCCAATTCGTAGAACAGTGAGGGCGGCTCATTCGTTCGCAAACGGGGAAGGTTGGTCTCCAATGCCCGAGGACGAGGCCACAAACTGATGCAGAAATTGGAGTCTCGACAGTGACATCTCATACTTCGCCAAGTCGACCCCGCGAATCGAGGGCGGGAATGAAGAAATTGTCCACCCGTTGACCAAGGCGATAGAATCGGTGTGGGAGCATATCAAGAGCATTCGACAACCCTGTCTCACAGGCGACGGGCGCCCAGCGATTTGGTTCACTTCCAAACCGACTCTTAGTCCAACTCGAAACTACGACCCAGCCGAACGTGACCGAGCGCCATTGTTCGAACACAACACAAGCGTTCACAATCCCCAACTGCCCCGCGTTATTCGGATTGAAGATTACACCAAATACACGGAAATCCGTCATACCGACCCCACTTCGGAAATTGTTGTCGATGTCAGCGAACTGAAGAGTCGCTCACCGAAGCACTTGGCACGCCTCATAATCTCGAAACTCGACTTCCGCCTATTGGAGAACGCCCAAGCCTGCGGGCACGTATGGATTAACGAAACGCGAAAAATTGACCAGCGCGCACGGTGTCCAAAGTGCGGTGAGCCTGGAACTGGGTATGGCACAATCGGAAACGAGCGTCGTTTCTACCATGAACGAAATCGGTCGTGCTATCTTGGGGTCGTCGAAAACCTACTCAAGCGGAACCCTTTGGTAAAATGCGCGAAATGTGGGGAGATGGGGCGAGAACACAAAGGGAAAGACGGTCACACGAGAGTCAGGCATGCGAATAGAATGTGCTACATTGGCTGAGGGATTGTGTAACGTTTCTTACTTATCTTCAATGTGGCGACGTTACATCACGCGTTTGTAACCTTCCCACATTGAGACATAGTAGACGACGTTACATTTTCAATGATTGTGGACCTTTGACGATGTGTTAGAAGTCTTCAGCTGTCCTCCATTCGGTTCAACCCGCGAACCCGAAGCTCTCGATTGCGCAAACATCAGGCGCTCGGCCACATGTTCAACGGTAGGAGATAGGACAAGGTCGGCGACCCTGATTATGAAGAACAAATTTTGGAAGATGTGCCAGACGTCATCTAGATTATGGTAAAGTTCACTGAACTTCTCTATCGTAAAGGTTTCTCCCATGTTTGACCGGTCTTTACGTTAAGGTCCCGGAACAAAATTCTTTGGCTCACGTCATCATAGCGAAATCGACAATGGGAAATCGAATTTCTGACATGGCGGTCCCACCCTGTAAAGAAAATGTCTGGTAAGCCTTGCTCCCTAAGCTCCTTGAATGTCATCTTATTTACATCTTCGAAGGACAGCGTCTGGCCGACCTTGTCCTTGTCCAACCAATGGATAAGGCGAAGTGCTTGATCAAAGACGCCTTCAGCATTTAGAACGTATAAGAGACACATACCATAAAATTGCATCTTGCGGTTCCCCTCTTGCTTGAACGGAAGGAATGCCAAGCCTACTGGTGTCATGTTCTGCGCATTATCTCTCAGCTCTAGGATTATCGAACATAGCGGTTCGAGAGTCTCCGTAGGTTTGACCGACTTCGGTAACGACGCCAGAAGACTCCAGATCATGTCTACCCGTTTCTGGCGAAGTTCATTAGTAACAAACTCATTTCGCCAAACCGGAAGAACTTCGTTTACAGTTTTGCCTAAATCGGCTTCTGGTTCTCTCTTTTCAACCTGTTCGGCCAAGTGTCTCAACCACTCCGCGGTGTTGGGGTACTCTGCCACCTCGAAATATCTTGCCAAATCCATCAGCTCGGTCTGACGAGCTTTCCAATTAGGCCACATTGCTGTCAGTATGTTCGAAATTGTCCCTTATCTGACTAGCAGTGAACGCTATGAATCGAACTGAACACTAACACATAGACAATCTTTGATGGGCTGCAAAGTGATTGTCTCGTGGGCTCGAACACCGATGAAGGTCGAACGCCTGAGCCAAAGGAATGATCTACCATGTTACCAAGAGTGACATAATTCGCCCAGCCCGTTGTTACATCAACTCACCCGAAAAAAAAGCGATTGTGTCGTTCTGAGGTGTAACAACATAACAACGATACGACTACCCGAGACCTGTCAGTCTTAGAGCCGGGGAAAAAACAAGCCACAAGGTGACAAAATGACAACGGTACGTCTACCCAGTTGGGATTAGCGCTCCTAGAGCCGGGAAAAAAACGGAAGCTAAACTGGATGAGTTGACATGATTAGAAAACCAAACACCTCAGGAGCCTTTCGCGGTCACACTCGCAGACAGCAAGGTGAACACGGGATCAATATGCTGATTCACAAGCACGTGCAGGGGTCCCCGGAGAGATTAACAAACTAAACCCGCAAATCTTAGGGATAACATGAATGTTTCGCGCACCAATGTTGAATAGAACCCATCGCTGTTATGCTGGCCGGCCCGCAATGTGCTTGCAGTGCTGTAGAGTGCTGTAACGGGATGGCGCGGCACACGCACTCTGCCTCGAACCCATCCAAACATGCAAGGGGGCGTAAGACGCGGCGCGGGCCAGCGCGGCCCCACAATGGCTTTGTCTTAGTTCTGTCCATATTACGACAAGCAAGCGGTTAGAAAATGGGTTCAGCCAAGAAGCCCTGGTACGCTTACAGCAAGCCGACAAAGTCGTTCAAGAACCGCAAGAACTTGGTTCGCCAACAGACTACAACCAAGTTCGAGGATAGACTTGCTGTGATTCTCAAAAGGAACGGAATCGCGTTCGAGCGCCAGGCGTTGGTAAAGTCATACACGGTTGATTTTCTGATTCCACCAAACACTATTGTGGAAGTCACAGGCAGTGTGCATAAGGTACGACGTTTTCAAGACTTGAGTAGAACGCGAGACTTGGAAGAATGGGGCTATCAGGTAATCATCATTCCGAATCATATGCTTCTTGAGGATGATGCCAACGAGGCTATCGTGTACAAAATCAACAGTGCTGTCAAAAGAAACGACAAAGACGTGGGTGAAGAATCTCGCCCTTGAAGTCTCAGTGCACGACCTGCGGGCAATGGTTCGAGGACGAAGAGCTTGATAATCATCTCAACTCGCATTTAGGAGCCCCTGCCGAAGAACGCGGAACCGCGCAAAAGCGCTTGAAGTGCCCAGCTGCGACAAAGTGATGGACGCGTACTACGGCGTGCCATTCCGATTTGGTGGAACTGGACCGGGCATGCGACTGTTGATCGGCGCGTGGGCTGAGCTTGGCGAAGAACCGATTCCAATAGACCTCCATGTTTGCCCAAAATGCGGGCGAATAGAGCAATTTGCGAATAAGAACACTAAGGATAGGCTCAGACGAGCAGCGCAACACGAGCCTTAGATGAGGCGCTACTTTCGCCTGGAATCGAACGCTAAGGCAGTCGGTACAATTCCTAGAATAGCGAGAAAAGCTCTGGCAATAACAGTGACATCGATTACGATCGCTGCAAGAATCAAAGCAGTGCCGAGGATAGTAATCCCCAGTAGTAAGGCAGGATCCTCAAGTCTTTGCATTTCTAATCCACTCTATGGAGGCTCCCAATCTACTAATATATTGCGCTCTCTTGCTTGATGAGCAATAGGACCATCCTGTGGAGCACAACGAGAAGAAACCGAGTAATCGGTCTTCAGAGGCAAGAGAAACGGTGCCTGCGGCGGCTCGAAAAGCTGTTCGAGTCTACTTCTACCCAGCTTCGTTCTTCTTCAATGTTCTGAAATCTCAGCTGAAAGCACATTGGATGCGGACCTATATGATAGTCGCAGTCGCAAGCGCAGTTTTCATAGTACTTTCAATAGTGTCATTGAAACCAGTGGTTGACCGCACAATCAACCCGTACGCTCTGTTCGTTGTGACCGCCTTCCTCGTTTCTGAATACATTGGTTTCCTTCGCATGATTCATTCAGAGACAATGAAAGTTTTCGACCAAGCATCATGCACCCTAAGGTTGACGATCTTAAGAATTGCCAAATCGCGACGCCAAATATCACTGATGGTATTCGCGCTCAACATAATCTTTCTTCTAGTTCAATTCGAAGTGACTCTCGCGCCTTTACAGACGGGAATTTTTTCTTACATGACCATTAATGCGCTCTACTTAACGGACATAAGAATTGATCATGAAAAAGAAATGGCCGCCGCCTTTGATGGATTGTCTCAACTGAAGTCTCTGCCCAAATTCTATCAGACTTTTGCGTTGCGAACAATCCTTCAACACATGAAAGTCCGTGTTGAGTCGCAGTTGAAGATTGCCAGAGAAATCGACCTTAGTGACGTAATGAAAACCCTCTACCTTCAATACGTTCTTCGAGATCAGCCTTCTGACAAGATTCGAGATTTTACCGACAAACTAAAGCAATCCCTTTCAAAGAAAACGGGCGATATTGTGGGCCTACTGAACAAAACCTTCGTTGATGAGGATGTAGTGGATGAAGCCTCTCCTTTGTATTTTGAATTACCATGGGAGAGACGATTCGAATGGGGACAGGGACTGCAGTGGGGATTCGCCATTCTCGACGCAATTTCAGCGATTTACCTACTTCGTTCATTCGGCGTGTTTGATGCGCTGTACAAATATTTCGCCCACACATAACGCTCAAGCTCGTCGTACCGTTGATGCAGCGAGCAAGTAAGAATGGCCCAAGCGAGGCGGTTCACTCACCTCTCGCACTCATCAACACGCGCATCCTCGAATCAGGGCATGCGCTGTGCGAGGTGCTTACGAGATACACCATCAGTTCAACAGAGAGGAGATGTCTGCCCGCGTTTCAGTGCAATGTCTGCTACGAATACGACGCAACCTGGCACTCGCTCAAGATGGTGTCTGGGAACAAGGATCCCACCGAGTTTTCGCGTCTTTACGACCGTCTGGGAGAACTACGGGAGAAGATAGACCTGCTTCAGAAAGAGGCAAGCAGAACATCGCCCAGGCAATGAAATCACTTCACCTGAGTTTTCGTGGCTCATGTTGTTCTGAGCACTGCTTGCACAACGCCAACCGCCACGTTTTGCCGTAGAGCCCTTTGACTTCTGCGCCTTTCCGCTTGCAACCACAATGGCAACGGCAACGATTAGGATCGGATTGTTTCAATACTGGGAACGCTTAAGAATGGTTTCAGTGAGTATTATCGTGCATTTCTCTTGCAGGGCATATCCGATGGTTCTTGGCTGAATTAACTGCCGCATCGATTCTCGACTACCTTCTCGTGCCTGCGTCTTACCGAATACTCATCCTTGTTCTTGCTCAGATAGGAGTCTTAGGCGCATCGAAGCTCAGTCATTCAAGGAACACCAAAGAGATAATTTTGTGGGTATCAGTGTTGATGACAGGAATCGGTTCGGTCGCCCTTGGCACTTTGATGTCTGACGGCTTTCCACTCAGTCAGATTCAAGCGCCGTATCCTTTACCTTCACAAGTTGCGAGCTTCATACTCGTAGGCTCTGGAGCCATTATCGCCGTTATGGCGTGGCTTGCTCTGGGAAGCTTCCGTAAACCCCGGTACAACAAATACCGTTAGACGACTGTTATCGACGCTTTGACCTTGCGCCTATGTTGAATCCCGCAATACCAAGCCCAAAAACGGCTATCGTCACAGGCATTCCAATAGGTGGATTGGCGAAATCTGCCTTCGAAAGCAACAAAGCTGAAACCATAGCTGCAAGAAGAAGCATGAGTGTCGCCGATACCATCGGATCAGAGAATGTAAAGCCAACGAAGTAGAGGTTGTGACGTGCCCATTTTCCGATTCGTCGTTCAGTTCTCTTCAATAATTTGTTTTTCCTGGTTTGGCGTCGTTTCGCCTCGGAGTCAACATACGTCTTCATCGGGTCAAACTCTTCGGTCACTTCTTCAAACCTCGAACTAACTCCTGCCGAATACCATTACCGTCTTTCTGAGATTTAGACTTGCCTCTTTGTGGAATAATCATGGTCGCTTAAGTAGAAGAGAGAAGCAAATTTGAAAGCGAGATGCCATCGCAGAGAAAGGCGAAAAAGACAATCTCAGAGAGAATTAACGAAAAGATAGGCGCCGCTGTCCAACCCCTCATCGCAAAACAAATCGGCGAGAAAGACAAGAAGAAGCAGTTGAAATTGCAATACCGAATTATCGAAACGACGTCTAGGACGACACTACTAGAAATCTATCGCTTGACCAATAGGGACTTCGATAGCTACCTCATGGAGCAAATGAAGTCATTTGCCGAAGCCTATGGAAATTTTCAGAGGGAGCTAATTGTTCAAAGAATTGCGCACGGAGGCTTGACCTCCTCAGATTTGGCAATGGTTGTTGCGGAACAAGAAATTGCACAAAAGGCTTTTGGAAATTCGTTCAGTGGAGCTATGGACACCGCATTCAAAGATCGTAAGCTGTTGCAGAGAACCCTTGTTCTGATGGTGGTCTCGTATTTCCAGCTAGGTCTTCAGACTCAGGTCACAAATGCAAGTCTTGAGCCACTGTCCCTAATAGCGAGCATGGTCGCCAATCATTTCGGTGCGGACGCGAACTGGTTATTCGCTGTCTCCATCCTGGCGACTCACGAAAATCTTGTGAAGAAGAAACTATTGGATCTTGGAGTAGCTGAGGCGACGCTCGAAAATGAGAGGTTTCCTAGCCTGATCGAACAGTTAGCCAAAGAGATTGAAAGCCGAGAGAAGCGGAAGCTGGGACTCAGCTTCTATAAGACGAGTTCGTTAAGAACAATAAGAAACGAATTGGAGCACCGAGGCTACAGGTACAAAGTAACAAGGGAACAGATGCTGGAACTGTTGAAAGACCTCAAGGACTTCGAGAGAGAAGTGTTTCAACCGGCAGGCGGAAGTGTTCTGAACGGCTAAGCGTGATCTATCATACATGCATCTACGCCCGAGAGACAGGATTCAGAGCGGCTAACTCTATCAAACAATTTGGGGTTTGACAGAAAGAGAGTTTTGTCGTTGCTCGACGCTGGACGCATCCATTTGATGGAAATCATTTTAGCCAACGAATCCGAACAAACGATAGACTCTGTTTGTGTTGGCGTCAAGATAGCTCCACTCTCTCTTCGATCTTCTCTCCTCTTTGAACAACTTCTTTCGACTTATGTGGAGAGTTCGGAACGCAGATTCGCCAATGATAAGCTGGTTCGGGCGGCAAGTAGCGCATATTTTAGCCGCGATATGCATCGTGTAGCCTAACAAGTCGATTGTAGACTTTATTTTCTTGGCGCCCATTCCTACGATTTGAGTCTCACCTGAGTCGACGCCAATCCGAAATTGTAAAGGAGGGTATCTGTTCGGCCTTAAGATGGGGTTGAGGACTTTGAGAATGAACGATTTCATCAGGATGCCGCAATCGACGGCGCTGTCTGTAGTTCCAGTGAAGTTATGCTCTGCCGGGAAGAACGCGATTATCCCGTCCCCATTATACTTGTGAACGTACCCACCGAGGCCATCGACGATTAGACTCATCTCCCGAGCAAACGTATTGGTTAGTGTTCTCTGCGCGACATCAGACAAGACTCGGAAAAGTTGAGTCGATTTGACAATATCAATGTACAGAACAACCAACAGAAGTTTTTTTCCGAGATTGATCTTGAGGTATGCGTTTCCTCGATCTTCTTCAGGTTTGAGGTCCACTTCAGATACCAGTGATTCACCTATCCTCTTTCTCGCTTCACCAAAATATTGTGGCAAACTCTTGATTGTAGGCCGCGGCGCATAAATGGGAAGCCCCACCATATGTCTTGCAGCTTCGGCGATTACCTTTGTCGGAAGAAAACTGCCGTCGGATTTGTCGAAGTATCCCTCTTCCCCATTGATTGTTCGTTTCTCGTACCTGTCTGGATCTGGAACCATCCGCATGCGGTATAGCCCCTTTTCTTTGTCGATCCACTCGAACTCTTCGGTCTTGAAATCGATTCGAATCTTAGGGCTCTCCATAGGCATCGGCTCTCACCTTGGGAAGATTCCTCCTAGCAGGCGCATAAGTGATCGATCTTCGCGCCCATCAAATATTAGCCCTCAATAAGCCCTGAAATGGGCTCAAAATGAGGCGTTTGCGTCGATTGTTATGTTATATGCTTAATTTGAGCCCATAACATTGTTCAAAACGTTGACGTATTAGGGACCGATTCGCGTATACTGGTAGAGTAGATCAATATGCATTCACAGGTTACGCTTAGTCCGCTCGACTCTGTCGATTTTGCGGACGTATTGGGGTCGTTGTTCCCGGTCAATCTACGCGTCGCGAGGAACACGAGCGACAACGCGATTGAGTATCGTAACATCATGTTGCTGGGCGCTCAAGGGTCCGGCAAAACCACAACCGCGCAAGCCCTCGCATGGGCCTTGGGTCAAAAATATGGAATCACGAACACAGTGTTTGCGATCCAAATAGCAGGGATTGATAGGCTACTATCAATCCCAACCAAAATCCCTGGTAGATGCTGGATTCTCGCCGCTGAGGACATAACCCTGGCAAGAATCCCAAAGAACGATATCAACCAATTCTTCCAAGTCCGACACTTGATTGAAAGGTTTACAGGCTTACGGGAAGGGATGGCAGTTACGATCTTGAATAGCCATACCTTCCATGGACTCGACAAGAATCTGAGGGACACTTTCAACGCTCTGATCATCAAGTCTGTGCCGACGAATCCCTACGACAGAGGGATTTTGAAGCGATACTTCAACGGGTTGTTGCTGGATCAGTTCGAAAGAGAATGGACCGAGGACAAATGTTTGGTATGGACACCAGAACACAACCACGGTGTTATGGTTCACATAACACCAGCCCCAAACGATTCGATCCAGAACGTCACTGTTCGGCGCTCGCTATGGTCACGTATGTTCGGCTTGGAGAGCCAGTAAAATGCCCAAGGCTGGATATTCGAGCGTTACAATCCCTCAGACTGTCTACTCTCACCTTGTTGACGAAGCAAAACATCGTCACACAACAGTATCGACCTTTCTCGTTCAACTGGTCAACGGTACCGTACCGAGTACGGTACTACAAGCCCGAAACGCGCTGGAAAGCGCGGGACGGGCCGGGTGGGATTCGAACCCACGATTTGCGGCTCCGCAGGCCGCCGTCTTGGTCCTGGCTCGACTACCGGCCCTAGAAGAGACATTCTTGATCCCCCTTATAACGGGTACAACATGGAGACCTAAGTTGCCCCCCGTCATTCTCCTGTTTCCTGATAGGCAACAATTTCATATGTAGAAACGAATGCGGCTTAGTTCAGACATGTTCGCTTGCACGAAGTGTCAGAAGCGAGAGTTTCAAATGACGCAGCTGTCAGAAATGAGACTTCTAGCTGAGTGTGCCGGATGCGGAGCATCCTTTGTTGTAGACTCAATTAGCGAGAAAAAATCTCGGATCGAAGCCGCAGACCCTAACGAGCACCTCATTTGGAATTGGAAGAATGAGCAATGGGTCCCGGCAAAGAGGAGCTAGGGACCTTTCTCAAACATGGGACGAGAACTCGCGCGACTCTGTCTTACCCTACGCGGAAGTCCCTGGTGGAGTAGCTTCCAGAGTTAGACCTTCAGGCCCGACGTATTCTGCGTCGGGACGGAACAATCGGTTATCCTGCAGCTGCTCCACTATGTGAGCCGTCCAGCCTACAGTTCTTGCACATGCGAACGTGCAAGTGAAGAGCTCAGGGGGAATCCCAACCGCATGCAAAACGACCGAGGAATAGAATTCGACATTCACATCAATAGGCCTTTCCGGATGCTGCTCACGTAGTAGTCTCCGGGCCGTGTCTTCGACAGTTGTCGCGAGCTCGAATAGTGAGGGATCGACTATCTGTCGAGCAAGCTCCTTTAGGACCCTTGATCGTGGGTCCTCAGTTCGATAAACTCGGTGGCCAAAGCCCATTATTCTGTCGTGCTTCTGAAGCCGATCTCGCAACCAACTCTTGCAGCGACCACTGCAGAATGCACATCGGTCAGAGTCGAGGCCGCGATTCGAGCAACGAAGGTTGACGCGTTAAGGCTGTGGTCGGCAAGTAGGGTGAAGTATGAATCCAGTGCGTGTACGTGTTCAGGTCTGCCGGGTTTGCTGTTGAGCATGTAGAGATAATTCGCAGCATGGCCTAGCCCGGGTCGAGGGGTGACTGGTTCCTGTCCTTTTCTCAAGCGGTGATAGGTGGCGACGATCGTGGGCATTCGAGCCGTTAGGCCGATGCTAGAGTCGATCAGTGAGGGTTCATTCCGACTTCCTAGCCCTCCTAAGATAGAAACAGACGTTTGCAACGCTGAAAGAGGCTCAGCTACTTTTGATTCTCCCTTCAGAAATCCTACGACCTGATTCGGCAGAGCATGTTCGCGTGAGAACCGAGTCTCCAAGGTGGAAAGTTCTTGCCGATTCGGCAGATGCCCGTACCACAGCAAGTGAGCAACGGACTCATAGGAAACCCGTCCTGCCAACTGTGTAACATCGTAGCCCCTGTAGATTAGTCGTCCCGCTTGACCGTCGATCTTGGTGAGAGAGGTCGTAGCGACTATGACGCCCTCGAGACCCTTCGGCGCGCGAATCATGACGCTTTCGGGACGCCATTGATATCAACCATAATTAAGGAATACCAAGGAAGAATTCCTGTAGCCCAGGAAAGGCTTTTTCAACGCCTCCAAGCCGACTCGACCTTCGATGCACTGATGGTGGCTAAGACTCACAAGATTGCTGTATTGCCGGGAGATGGAATCGGCCCTGAAGTTGTCGAAGCGACGCTAGCGGTCTTGAACGCGGTCCAGAAGGTGACTGACGTCAAGCTTGAGATGTTGAAGGGAGAGGCCGGATTCGACGTCATCTCGAAATACGGAACGAATCTTCCTCCGAAGACCGTAGATATGATCAAAAAGACCGACGCCTGCCTTAAAGGACCCATGACGACTCCTGAAAAGCCCGGGTCCCCTCGAAGCGTCGCTGTCACCCTCCGTTCTATGTTCGACCTATATGCCAACATGCGACCGGCTCGTACTCTTCCGAACGTCCCCTCTCTAAAACCCAATATCGACATGATCGTGGTCCGTGAAAACACGGAGGATCTCTACGTTGGAAAGGAGTTCGAAGTTGTCCCTGGGATAGGAATCGCAATTAAAATCAACACGACCAGAGCCTCTGAACGAATAGCGAAATTCGCGTTCGACCTTGCCATGAAGCGACGAAAGAAACTCGCCTTCGTTCACAAGGCTAACATTTTGAAGCTAACCGACGGGATATTCAAGCAAGCCGTGCTGAACGTCGGTAAAAAGTATCCGGGAGTTGAACTAGAGGATATTCACGTTGACGCCGCAACCATGCAATTCATAAGGCGACCGGAGAGCTTCGATGTCGTGGTCGCAACGAATCTCTACGGTGACATTCTGACCGATGAGGCTGCGGCCCTAGTCGGCGGGCTGGGTGTCGCCGCAGGCGGAAATATCGGAGATCATTACGGCATGTTCGAGCCAGCCGGCGGGTCCGCACCGAAGTACACCGGACAAAACAAGGTAAACCCCATCGCTATGATCGAAGCAAGACTAGCGATATGGGCAACGCTATCGCCCAGAAGATCCTCGACTTCCACTAGACTCTACATTCGCTCAGCAAGCTTCAGTCCAAGCAATCCCGTAGCGCATTTCAGCACGGTCTCAGTTGCTTCGACTAGGCTTGCACGCTGCCCCTTCAGTTCTTCATCTTGCAGGTGTGAGATGTCAGATTTTTCATAAAACTCGTGGAATCTCTGAGCTAGTTCATTGGCGTACAAGCAGAGAAGAGTCGGGTTAAGCTCTTCAGCGGATCTCTTGAAAGTCTCGGGAAACCGTGCGAGCGCCAGGACCAGATTTTGTTCGGCAGGTTCAGTGAGCCTGTCGAAGGCGCTAGGTGTCTTGATTGAGCCGAGTTTCTTGAGAATGCTGAGTCCTCTCGTGTACGCATAGTTGATGAAGGGCGCACTGTTCGCCTCGAAGTTCAACGCCTTATCCCAAGTGAAGTTTGTGGACCTTACTGATTCGACAGAAAGCATAGCGTACCGGACCGCCGAGACGGAGAGGCTTTCGGCGACACGGTGCTTGACGTCCGTAGATAACTCAGTCGACCTTTTCCCCACCTCCTCCCTTGCGCGTAGCAGAGCCTCGTCTAGTAACTGGTCGAACGTAAGATACCTCCCTCTTCGAGCCGACATCCTCTGTCCTTCAAGCGTGAGTAGTCCAATCGGGAAATGGAGGAAGTTCATGGCTTCTTTCCTGTATCCCAAGATCCACATTGCAACCTTGACCTGAAGCTGTGCAAGAGACTGTTCCACCCCGATCACGTTGATGATGCGATCAGCCTTCTCGAACTTGTACAGGCTGTAAGCAATGTCCCTCGTCGGATAGAGTGTGGTTCCATCTGATCGCGTGAGGGTTAGAGAAGTCACTTCAAAGGATTTTGACAGTCCCAGCTTTTCTCGAAGTGCAAGATCATCCACCGCCTTTCCGGCATCGAGGACCCAAGCGCCACTTTTGTTGTGTGCAAGTCCGGTCTCTTTGAGACGGTCGAGTAGTTCAG
>WNGD01002497.1_pt1 | contig 20313 bp, 24 predicted proteins | sample 5400671 | NCBI WGS metagenome assembly WNGD01 (sample SAMN13153369, study PRJNA577476) | soil metagenome | isolation source: 40 cm soil or saprolite under grassland replicate 2 | place: USA:California | collected 2016-06-15 | reverse complement strand
GATCGGAGGGTTTCCGTCCACAGACGAGGCACGGGTGTGAGGCAACGAACTTCAGGTGGGCTTTGTCCCGGTAACGCCGCACCTCGGGGATGCTGAGTACGCTCTTGTCGATCCCACCCGAGCTCGTTCGCCCGGAATGGCGAGGGACGCGCGCGCTAAAGAGTTCCTGGTCGGGCGAGGATTGAGCGGATCGGTCTGCGGCGCTCGCTTCCACTGCGGCTACCGGCGCTGATTCTGACGCGTTCTCTGGACGAGCCGGGCATCTGATGCTGTCAAGGTATCCTTTGCAGCAAGCGCCGTGTGCGCCCAGTGGGCAGCTCGCTCGGCGTCCTCGATCGCCGAAATTTCGCGGACGAGCCGGTCCCGCAAAGCGGCCGAATTATCCGGATCGAGGAGAGGCCGGTGCGCCGCATTCGCATTCCCGCGAGGTCGACGTGGACGGGCGGTCTCTGGTGCGCCTCTGCCATTCCCCACTGCAGGCAGTCGGGGGTGTGAGCCGCTGTTGAGGTCGTGTGCATCGACGTCGTCCTCACCCGCGATCCCGACAAGTGTGAAAAGCGCATATCGGCGCGCATACGTCAGTGCAGTGCCCATTCGATGCGGGCTCGCTGTATCCGCCAGCCCGCAGACCGGCCAGTCCGAGGCGATCCATTCCCCGGAAGCGTGGCGAGAACCGTGGTCAAGCTGATCGTGCCAGTCGCGGAGTCGATTGCGGTCGTCTGGACCGTCGCGATCTGCTGCTGGCCAAGGGCTTTGCGGACGATGTCGAGACCGCTTGAGAGCGGTGCGTAGCGGAAGGTTCGGCCCCCCTCCCCTGGCCTGCCCGCTCCGATGGTGGCAACGAGGGACTTCTCGGGGTTGGAAAGCTCCGATTGCGCCTTGGCGAGGGCGGCCGCGAGTGCCGCAATGGATTCACTGGACCGGTGCATGGGTGGCGTCTCGAGGAGATCGAAGCTAATCGCACCGGCTTTAGAGCGGCGGGCGCGGATCCCGTGTCCGATCGCCTCCTTGGCATCTTCGGGAAGGAGGGCTTTGAGTTCGGTCTTCGCCTGCTCGTGCTCGACGTAGGCCTCTCGGGTCCTGCGGAAGGCGCCGGCGAATTCGGCCCAGCTGTTCGAGGAACTCATATCGACCACCCGGACGGCCTCGATGCGGGCTCGGCCAGAATTTTTTCTCGGCCGTCAGAAGCAGGTGCTGATAGAGCGAGTCGGCCGGGACGGTGATCTCGACCCACTTGCCGCCTCCCGTGATGATCGAAAGTACCGCGAGCTTCACGTTGGTGACCCACATATTGTGCTGCAGCTGTGGCATGTACTTCTCAACCGCCCACTCTTCAGAAAACGACCAGGGAAGCATGAACTTGGCCTCAAAAACCGCCCCGGTCTCCACAACGATGCCGTCGAGGGTCGCCCCCATCCATCGGATGACTGGATGTTGAATGCGGCGTTGGATGTATTTGACCGTTTGGCGGGTATTTTGCTCGAACCAGTGCCGATTGAGGGGCTCGGTGACGACGCCGAGCTGGACGATCAGGTTTCCTGAAAAGTCCAGCGGTTCGAGTTCCCCTCGTTTTTCGCGCCAAAGACGTAGCAGGGCAGCTTCGTCCTGACCCATGATGATGCGGGAATCGGAGCCACCTATAAAATGCTTCCGGGTAAAATGCTTCCGGGCAGCTCGGTTTATATCGAATGTTAAACGCGGTGACATCGGTCTCTCCCGTGGATAGCGTCGTGTTGATGCCAAAAGTATCAATCAGGGCCACCCGAATGTCAATACCAAAAGTATCGATACGACAAATCAAGGCTGCACGAGCACTACTGGGGTGGTCCCAGGAAAAACTAGCTGCCGCCTCTGGCGTATCCATCCCAACAATCAAGCGATTGGAAGCAGCCGAGGGCACCTTGGGCGGTCGCCCAGGAACAGGAGAAAAACTCCGAATCGCACTCGAAAATGGCGGCGTCGAGTTCCTTGATGAGAGCGATGGCGGTCGTGGTGTTCGACTGAGAAAAGGCCAAAGACGAGATCGAGGAGGATCCGAAGCCTGAGCGCCAATTGTTCTCAGCACCCGTAGGTCACGACTCCCAGGTGTAGAAGCTAGAAGATGCGACCTGAGGCTAACGGATTTGGATGCATTCCGGTTGGCTCCTGGCCGTTATCGCCGACGGTGCGGTCATTCCGTTGCAACAAGGCCAGCAAGGCGTGGTGTACTGGCGGAACTGGAAGCGCTTCCATCGACTGTCTTCCATAATCGCGCGCCCGGATAGTGATGCCGTCAGGACAGAACGGCGCTTGCTTCTCTGCTGCTGTCGGTCCGAAGAGGCTGACCACCGGAACGCCCATCGCGCCGGCGATATGACCCATCCCGGCATCGTTCGCCACCACAGCCGACAGTCGACTGCAAATCGCCAGGGCGGGATCGATGGCGCCGAAGGTCGGTACCGGCGGAAATTCGCTGAGCTTGAGCGTGCAACATCCATGTATCTCGACTGGGCCGATCAGCATCGCCTCTTCGTAAGGCCCGATCAGGATTACCGGCGCAAAGCCGTCCCTCGCGAGCAAGCTCGCTAGCTGAAGGAAGCGGTCGAGCGGCCAATTGCGTCGCGGCTCACGGCTGCCTGGCGCTATGCCCACGTATCTTGGCCCGGCGGGGAGTATCTTCGCTGCCACGTCAAGAGCGTCGGTCGAGCAGGGCACCGTCCCTCTCGGGTCCAGGCGGGTTCCGATGGCCTGCTCTGCAAGCGTCAGAAAGCGCAGCCAGCGGAGAATCGGCCTCTGTAAGCGGCCCGGTGGGCGAGCATCGCTCAGCAGGTAAAAGGGCAGCGCCGAGAAGTACCGCTCATACTGCAGCGCTTTACGTGCGACCCAAACGGAGAGGGCACGACTGCGTGTATCGAAAACGAAAGAAAAGCGTGGGAGCCTCGCAAGTTGCGACCGAGCGAAGCTGGCGCTGCCGAGGCTTTTGGTTTTGGAAATCACCTGAATGATTCGATCACCGGCGTATGGCCGCATTAGGGTTTCCATTGCCGTCTGATAGCTTGCTACCCACCAGATCGGGTGCCCCGGATATGCACGCTGTATCCACCGCAGGAACGGCATCTTGATCAGGATGTCGCCGATGCCCTCGCGATCGGTGAGCACGGCAAACGGATGACAAGCCGCGGGACGGTAACGCGGCCGTAGGAGTTCAGCGCCACCAGGATCCATAGGCGCCGCCGCCGAGTATCCACCTGCGCTCCATGCGCCACCAATAAAAACGATTGATCCACCGGCTGAACAAGGGGCGCATCACAAAACGTCTCCCCGATCGACGACCCCATCCTCGCTGCCCCACAATCTTACGTCAAGAGCCAGCGCGCATTGACGCCACCGACCTGCTCAGCCTATCCTCTGGCTCGAGTTGCTTTGCCGCTCTGGCCGACGATTTCCACCAGCATTAGTGATGTGCATATTGAAAATGGTTGCGACACACAATCTTCTGACATTTTGGTGTCCACACTCGATCATCAACTAAAGGCATATTTGCGCGAGCGCACGCATGGCGGCGACTCGATGATCGCGATTTCTTCAAAGGAGGCGTTTTGCCAGCTCGCGGAACATAAGCCTGTGGCCTTCGGCCGAGAAATGTACGTCGCCTTTTATAAATAGGCGCTCATACCAGCCTTCATGGGCGTCTTTCTCATCAAAAAAGGCTGGGAATAGATCTATAAACTCCTTACAATTTTTGGCGCAAAAGTCGCGCCAGATCGCTACCTGCCGGCTCTCTCGATCGTCGTAGAACAGCTGGTTTGGCCAGGGATACACCGCGATCGTCAATGGAATACGGCGCTCGGCAAGCAAGTCGGCCAATTTTTGCATATTTTTCAACGAGCGAGCAATTCCCCCCTCCAGCTGCAACGGAGGCAACGGCGGTTCAATTCCTCGAAGCGTCCAGCTGCCCGCTCGGAAAGTATTCCTAGCAAGGTAAGACATGTCCGTTGGATGCCGCCATTCGTGGATCGCGCGCTTGACGGTCTGCCGTATTCGATCGGCCACGATAAAATTTCTTGCCAGGAAATGCGGATGATCCCGTTTGACCCGCATGTCGCTGACAGTCTCTAGATCGCAGTAAACATTGTATTGAGGGTCCTCATCGATGCAAAAATACCTAGTAGCCTCATCGTGAACGTCGGAGAGATCGGAAAAAACCACGACCTCGTCAAAATGGAGTCCAATCTCTAAAAGGTGCTTGATTTTTTGATAGTAAATGATCGGCGAGTAGGATGCCACCGCCGCATTCAAGAATTCGACTTGATTCTCACTGTTCAGTCCAGCTCGGTAAAGCAGGCCGGCAAATGTTTCATCGAAGTCAAATCCGACTCCCTCGGTGAACGAGTCCCCCATGAGAAGCACTCGGTGCCGGTCTTGGATCAATGGTACGATTCTAGTGGAGTGATCCTTGAAGCCGAGACTGTTCGTAGACAGCCTATAATGCGAACCTCCCCAGGCGTGATATCCGGGAAAGTTCGCGGCCAAACCGTGATGGTATTGGGCGTTGGCGACGCGGAAAGACAAATATCTTTTTTCGTCATAAATGATGTTGGAATATATGAAGTCGAAGAGTAAGAGAAGCCCCAGGCAATAGGTGAACAGAATGACGCGGATTACCTGCGAATGCCATCCCAGAGCCCTCTTCGAACGCTCGTAACGGATTTCTAGATCAGTCTTCGTCAACATCTGGTCTCGGTCTTATGTGTGGTTCACTCGTTGCTCGAACTGGCGGGTACCCCGCGCCGGGTAAGTTCAGCGCCCCGGATCACGACGGCTCGGCGTGCCCCCCGGCCGCTTGATTTGCGCGATCGCGTCCTCCCGATCCGCTTGATGCGCGTCCAGCCATCGAGCAGGTCAATTTTCAAAGGAGGCGTTTCGCAAGTTCGTGGAACATAAGCCTGTGGCCTTCGGCCGAGAAATGTATATCGCCGTCGATAAAAAGCCGGTCGTACCAGTCTTCATGGGTGTCTTTCTCGTCAAAAAACGCCGGGAATACACTTATGAACTCCTTGCAATTCTTCGCGCAGAACGTGCGCCAGATGGCGGCTTGGCGGCTCTCGCGATCATCATAAAAGAGCTGGTTGGGCCAAGGATACACTACGATAGTCAACCAGATGCCGTGCTGGCCCAGCAGATCGGCCAGCTTTTGCATATTTCTCAGGGAGCGAGCGATCCCACCCTCCAAGCCCAGTGGTTGAAAGGCAAGCTCAAACCCCGGAATCGTCCAGCTGCCCTTCCGTTTAAAATCAAGCAGGTTCGATATATCCGTTGGATGCCGCCATTTGCGGATTGCTTGCTTAACCGTCTGACGTATTCGATCGGAAACCATAAAATTTCTTGCTAGGGAACCCGGACGATTGCTATTTACTACAATGGGACTCGCCGTCTCTAGAGGACAATAGACATTGTATTGGGGATCCTCATCGATGCAAAAATATTCTGTAGCCTCGTCCCGCACGTCGGAGATATCGGAAAAAACCACAACCTCGTCAAAACGCAGTCCCCTCTCCAGAAGATACTTGATCTTTTTGTAATAAATGACAGGAGAATAGGATAGAACCGCGGCATTTAGGAACTCGACCTGCTTTGAACTATTCAATCCCGCTCGGTAAAGCAAACCGGCGAATGTTTCGTCAAAGGGCACTCCGACTCCTTCGGTGAACGAATCTCCCATCAGAAGCACTCGGTGTGCATCTTGGATCAGCGGCACGACCCGAGCGGAGCCATCCTTGAAGCCGAGGCTGTTCGTATAGAGCCTATAGGAAGAACCCCAGGCATCATATCCGGAGAAGTTAGCGGCAAGATCGTGGTGATATTGGGCGTTGGCGATGCGAACAGACCGAGGACGTTCGTAAAGAAAGTTCGAATAGATGAAGTCGAGGAACAGGAGAAGCCCGAGACAATACAAGATCATCAGAAAGCCGTGGAGCGCTGGCAAATTCCATCCGAAAGCAGACCGGCTCGGATGCTCGTAATGCATTTCAACAGTGTCAGTCTTCGTCAACATGTTTCAGTGTTCCATGATGATCGGAATTGCGTCAGTCGAGCTGATACGTGTTCCTGTAATCGTGGGTTCGGCATAAGTCCTGAGCGGACTTCTCGAGGAATGCGTTGCCGCAAACCAGAATATCGATATCCGTTCCCATGAAGCAACGGAATGCATCCTCGGGCGTGCAAACGATCGGCTCGCCCCGAACATTGAACGAGGTATTGACCAGAACGCCGCAGCCGGTACGGACCTTGAACGCGGAGAGAAGCGCGTGGTAGCGGGGATTCGTTTCCCGATCGACAGTCTGGATGCGGGCCGAGTAGTCTACATGCGTGACGGCCGGAATGTCAGAGCGCATGACATTTAGCTTGTCGATCCCGAACAGGCGCTGCTCCTCGGCCGTCATGTTGCGGCGCCGATCGGGACGCACGTCGGCGACCAGCAGCATATAAGGGCTGTCGCGATCAAGCTCGAACCATTCGGCGACGTCCTCTCGGAGCACCGATGGCGCGAATGGCCGGAAGGATTCGCGGAACTTGACTTTCAGGTTCAGCATCTTCTGCATGCTTGGGGAGCGCGGATCACCCAGGATCGAGCGGTTTCCCAACGCGCGCGGGCCAAACTCCATCCGTCCCTGCAACCAGCCTACGGCTTTACCCGCGGCGAGCGCGTCAGCGCTCTGGGCAACGATTGCATTGTCGCCGAGCAAGTCGAACCGGGCGCCGATCGCGTTCAATCGCTTGGCGATTTCCCTGTCCGTGAACGACGGACCTAGATGAGCGCCGTTCATGCGGTCTCGGCCGGCGGCCCTAGGCTTGCCGAGCTCGCTGTGCCAGACCGCAAGAGCAGCGCCCACCGCCCCACCGGCATCCCCCGCCGCCGGCTGGATCCAGATATCGCGGAATGCGCCGTCGCGAAGAATCTTTCCGTTGGCCACGCAATTCAGCGCAACGCCGCCAGCGAGGCAGAGGTTCGGAAGCCCGTACTCCCGCGCGAGAGTGCGTGTCAGGCGCAATAGGATTTCGTCGGTGACGGCCTGAATCGAGGCGGCGATATCCATATGGAACTGAGTCAGCAACTCGGTGTCGGGCTTGCGCACCGGCTCGCAGAACAAGTCTGAAAATCGGCTGTTGGTCATGGTTAGGCCGGTGCAATAATTGAAATATGACTGATCTAGTCGAAACGTCCCGTCTGGTTTCAGATCGACGATCTTGTCGAGGATCAGGTCCTTGAAACGCGGCTCGCCGTAGGGTGCGAGCCCCATCACCTTGTATTCGCCCGAATTGACCTTGAAACCTGTGTAGTAGGTGAAGGCGGAGTAGAGCAGACCAAGCGAGTGTGGAAAATGCAGCTCCTTCTCGATTCTGAGTTGATTGCCGCGCCCGACGGCGACCGTTGACGTGGCCCATTCTCCGACGCCGTCAACCGTGAGCACCACTGCCTCCTCGAACGGCGAGGGGAAGAAGGCACTCGCCGCATGGCTGTAATGGTGCTCGGTGAACAGCAAGCGCTCCCCGATTCCCTTGCCGCTCCCGGCCTTCCTGAGCTCGTTGATAAGCAGGTCCTTTTGGAACAGCTTCTCTTTTAGCCAGACGGGCATTGCTTTTCGGAACGACAGGAAACCGCGCGGCGCAAAGGCGAGATAGGTTTCAAGCAGGCGCTCGAATTTGAGGAACGGTTTTTCGTAAAAAACGACGTAGTCAATGTCCTTGAGATCAATCCCGCCCTCATCGAGACACGCTGCGATCGCCCGATGGGGAAAGGACGGGTCGTGCTTTACGCGAGTGAAGCGTTCCTCCTGCGCTGCGGCAATCAGATCGCCGCCGACAACGAGCGCCGCCGCACTGTCGTGATAGAACGCGGAGATGCCGAGGATACGCAAGAGGGTTTCAGAAAAGTGTATAGACGAACGGCGCAAAAGCCGACCCGGCCGTGAGCACAACGAGCCCGCCGAACAGGACGGACATGAGAATGATCGGAAGCAGCCAATATTTCTTGCGGAACTTGAGGAACTGCCAGAGTTCGAGCACGAAATTCATGATTTCCTCGCTCAGAATTGGCGGTACATCGTGCCTCGGTCACATCCGGAACCGTTTCGCACGATCCAATAGCTTGCTCGGTCAGGTTCTCGTTTCAGACCGAGCAAATCCCTTCCCGCAGAGCGAAGGGCCGTGGCCATCGGGATAAATGTCGTCACATAAAGCAATGCCATGACCACCGGCGAGACGACGGCACCTAGTAGGAGTCCTAACCGGAACCAGGCAACGTTTAGCGGCCGCAGGACGGACGGCCAAAACTGACCCAAGATTAGGCACGCCGCCATCGTGGCAAACGCCCACAAATGCGGAAACGCGCCTCGTGTGAGTGGCCACAGGCCAATAATCGCGAACACGATGGCAAAAACGAGGCCGAAGCTGCGTTCAGACCCGATCTGGATCTGCGGCCCCTTATTGGAAGAGTCGATCATTCCGCCCGTTCCCCTTATCCCCAGGCAGTGAGACCCGCAGGAATATCAGCATAATTCTGAGAGTCAACAGCGAAGAGAATCCGCCTCCGTCACGGCTGCGGTCTAGAAAGGCCAAAGCTGGCACCCCGTCCTGTGCCTGCGTAGGCGCGAGCTCGTTTCAGCCGTCTCTACGATGAGCGGACGACGCAAAATCGCTCGTCTGTGGCCGGGAACCGGCGTCTTTTGGCGTATCGCTTTATGCGCAGATCTCAGACCATTTTGGACCGGTGTTCTTCGAGCCCAAGAATTCGGTTCGAAACAAATCGAGGGTATTCCCAGCGTGGCAGTGAAACCCGAGCTGGAGAGCCTTCTCACTCAAGTAGCTGGCCTTGACTTTGGGTTGCGGATACATTCGGATGCTTAGCTATGGAGTTTGGCATGCGTGCGGTATTTCGAAATCAGGAAGAACAGGCGATCGTCGCCGATTATTTGCACGACCAAATCGGAACTTTCGTGGAAGTTGGCGCGTTCGATCCCGTCGTCGAATCGCAGACCTTCCATTTTTAGCAACGCGGCTGGTCAGGGGTTCTGATCGAGCCGGTGCCGGAATTCGCGGCCGCACTCCGCAACAAATGGCGCGCCCAAGTGTTCGAGGTCGCCTGTGGGGTGCCTGAACATCACGGCACGCGCATGCCGATCCGGGTGACGGGTGGCCTCAGTAGCCTGTGCGAGACGTTCATAACCGAACGCCTGTCGTCGGCGGAGATTCTCCAGGTCCCGGTTGTCGCGCTGGATCACGTGTTACTTTCGGCGAGAATCTACGACATCGATTTCCTGTCGGTCGATGTCGAGGGTTTCGAAATGTCGGTGCTTCGCGGACTCTCGTTCGACCGTTTCAAGCCGCGATTGATCCTGATCGAAGACTGGGGCCATGATTGGGAGCGCCATCGTTTCCTGCGAAAGCACGGATATAAGCGGGTACGGCGCACCGGCAACAATAGTTGGTATGTGCCGAACGATGTCAGGTTTCCGATTTCATTGTTCGGACGCTGGCAACTGTGGCGTAAATACTATTTATCGGTGCCGCTGCGGCGCCTACGAGATCGGCGTCAGCTCGCTAGGTCTTGAGTAAAGAAATGCGGAAACGAGCACGATTCGTGAGTAGCGTGCCGCTGCGAGACGTCTCAACGGGAACGGAAAGGCTAGTGACGCTCCCCGTTTTCTGGTCCAGAAATCATTGAGTTGCCGCCGCTACCAGGGTGCAAACTGCGGTCCCTGCTTGGGAATCTCGCCGTGAACGTGACTGGGATCCGTGACCCCGGTGGCATGGCCATGTGCGACGAGTTCACCTTCGGCTTGCCTTTGATTTTCGGCCCCGAGTTCCGGAGCACGGTGGCAACGAAATTACTCGCCTGCTGCCGTGATGCGCCCGCCTCCAGCACTTGCCTGGCTGTCAGCGGAATGCGCCAGCGCGCTCTTACGTCCGGGACGTCGAGCGTCGTCGTCGCCAGCCCCAAAGCTGGTGCCGACCAGCGCGAACAAGCGCCGCATGGGTTCATTTGCGAGCGCGTTAGCTGGCCTTTCTGGTTCGCGTGCAATCTCGAACGACGGGACAGAATTTATCGATCTCGATCTGCCGCTTGGGCAGCCCGGCGGGGGGTTGACGTGGCGCAACGGAATTGGGATAGCGGGCCCTACCGAGCGGGCTCAGGGCAAAATCCCGCAGCCTGACCTTCTAGGAGGCGAAAGCGTGCGCCCGGGATATTAGAGATGATCTACATCTCTTGGATGCTAGGCATCATATCGCTGCGCTGTCGTATTTCGCGGCCTGCTCGTGCCATGGCGCTCGGGGTGTGCCGAATGGGCCTGGTACTGCAGCTGATAACGACGTTGAGTAACAAGTGGCTGGCGTGCTTGATCCCGCCTGGGACGCCAGGTCATGTGTTCCTCTCGATATCAGTTTTCGGAGCTGGTCGTTCAAAATGAGCGAATTGCCCCAAGTCTCGGTCGTAATGGCGGTACGCGACGGCGAACGGTGGCTCAGCGAAGCCATCGACAGCGTGCTCGCGCAGACGTTCGAGGATCTCGAGTTTGTGGTGATCGACGATGGCTCAGTCGATTCCACGCCGCAGTTGCTCGCGAAATACGTGGCACGAGATCCGCGGATTCGTATCGTGCGTCAGGAACCACGGGGACTTGTTCCGGCGCTCAATCGTGGTCTGGCCGAGGCGCGAGCCTCCTTTACGGCACGGTTGGACGCCGACGATGTCGCGGCATCGAACCGCCTGGAGCTTCAGGTTTCGTACCTCAAAAATCATCCGGACGTCGCTCTCGTTGGCTCGTGGGCGGAAAAGATTGATGCGCGCGGCCACGGCAATGGTCAGGCGCGGCCAGCTACCGGGCACGACGAGCTCGTTCGTGTGCTGGCAAAGAGCAACCCTTTCCTTCATTCCTCAGTGATGTTCAGAACTTCGGTTGTCCGCGACCTGGGCGGCTATCGGCCAGTGTTCGAAGAGGCAGAGGATTATGACCTCTGGTTGCGAATCTCTGAGAGGGCGAAGATCGCAAACATTCCGGAACCGCTCGTCCGCCGCCGTCCGCATTACGGCGACTTCAGTCAGAAAAAAATTATCCGCGGGATGTTCTCGGTGCGTTTGGCGAAAAAAGCTGCGCAACATCGACGTAGTATTGGGGTCGACACACTCTCTGCCGTGAATTCCGCTCCTGACTGGTGGTCCGACGCGATTCAGAACGAGTTCTACGCTGATGACGCTCGCGTGTTCAGGTTCCTTGAGCTTGCGGATTATGCCATGGCAAATTCGGCGGATTTTTCCCGCATCGACCTGGCGGGATTTCGTCAAGAAATTCCCCGCCTCAATCACGCCGAACGCAAGTTTGCCCAGCAGGCCGTTATCAACTTACTTCATCGGAGCGGCCGCCCGCCAAATCTTTCGCGCAAGCATTTGATCTCGACGCTGTTTCGCCTGCATCCCTCCCGAGCGTTTCGCCTGATCTGGACCGAGCTATCGCGCAACCGAAGCGGCGGCAGGAGCGCCCAGCCATCGCTCGACGATTCGCTCGCGAAGCCCGGATCCGCTGGCAAGAGAGGATCTGGAAATGCCGCCAGCCCTCCATGAGTACACCGTCGCGGATTGGAGGCGACTCCGACCGCTATTTCATGGCGCGAAGACATTCCGCTATCGTCTTGTCAATGCGGTTTATGTCCGTCGCGCTGCGCCCCACGGCAACCGACCGGCGCTCGAGCGTGAAATTCGGGCTCGCAAGGTCCTCGTTACCGTCGCCTTTAACGATCCGCAGGTCCTAAAATGGCAAGCAGTGCTGGTTCGACACTACGTACCGCACGCACTTCATATTGTCGCCGACAACTCGTCGGACCGCGCGATGGCGGCAAAAATTGCCACCGTCGCGGAGCAGGAACGGGTTAGATACCTTCGTCTCCCGGCGAATCCCTGGTCTCAGGCCAGCCGCTCCCACGGAATCGCTCTTAACTGGTTATGGCGGAACCTCATCCGGCCAGGAGAGCCCGAGGCCTTCGGTTTCCTAGACCATGACTTGTTTCCGCTCGCACCCGATGATCCATTTGCACCATTGTCGTCCCAAGATTTTTTTGGCGTTGTGCGCACAGCCGGACCACGTTGGTTTTTATGGGCAGGCTTCTGCATGTTTCGCTTCGATTCGGTGAAGCACAAACCGCTCGATTTTGGCCAGGATTGGTTCGCGGGACTCGACACTGGCGGAGGAAATTGGGGGGTGCTGTATCGGCACTTGGACCGAGATAGCCTCACAGCAGCCCCGGCAGTCTCGTGCCCTTACAAACCAGGAATTGACGCTAACGAAGGTCCCCTGCAATGGTTTGCATCATGGGTTCACGAAGTTGGGCAGATGGGCCGGCCGGAGCTCCAAGCCGATCGGCGGCGAGCTCTGGCGAGGATCCTCGCTCCGCATTTAACAGCTGCCCAACCGAGAACTGTCGTGTTCAATCCTGACTTTCGCGGACCTTGAGCATGCTGATGTCGATATCTGCTTCGGTCCCGGTCTTCGCCGGCAGCCAAAATCGCCAAGCGATCCTGATCTTAGCAATGCATCGCAGCGGTTCATCTGCCCTGACTCGGATCCTGGGTCTCTGCGGAGCCGCTCTCCCAACCGATCCCCTTCCCGCGACGACCTCCAATCCAAGGGGGCATTGGGAGCCGCATAGCATCGTAACTCTCCATGCAGAGCTGCTGGATTCCGTAGGCTGTCGGTGGGACGATGTCGCTGTGTTTCCGAGATCGTGGTTTCATTCGCGACAGGCGGAGTCATTCAAGCAGCGCTTGGTGAGCGCTCTTCGTGTAGAATTCGAGGAAGCACGCCTTCCTGTTATTAAGGACCCGCGAATCTGCCGACTGGTGCCCCTATGGAAATCCGTGCTTGCCGAGTACGGTGCGCATCCCCGAGCCGTTATTCTGGTCCGAAATCCCCTTGAAGTTGCGGATTCGCTGGAATCGCGCAATCGATTCGGGTTCGGGAAGGCTCTAAAATTGTGGCTCCGGCATTTTATTGAGGCCGAACGCGACACTCGCTCGATAAAACGGTGCTTCGTCTCTTACGAGGAGGTGTTGAACGATTGGCAATCTGTCGTGGATCGGATCGCGAACGACCTGGATCTGGAGCGGTATCTGAAATCCGATTTCCGAGAAAAGGAAATTCTGGCTTTCCTGTCGAGCGAACTGCGACATCATTCCTATTCTGCAGCGACCCTAAATGCTCGCGGCGATATTCCCTATGCTATTAAAGCCGCCTACAAGTGGGCTGAAGAGGCCTGCAATAATCCCCGAAGCAATTTCCAAGTGCTCGACCGCATTAATGCCGCTCTTGCAGCTAAGGATGTCACACTCATGCCCTGGCATGCTGGACATCGTTTGCTGCGCCGGCTACGCGGACGCATGGCGTCACGCACCTAAAGCGTATCTAAGATCTCGATCGGACAGTCAAATGCGTCTGCTTGTGATTACCCCGCATTTTTATCGACCGCATGCGGATTCCTCACTCGTCTTCTTCTGTAGTCAGATCGAGCCACTGGCACGAATCGCCGCCTTCAACGCAATGGTGGTGGCATTGCATCGGCACTTCGGCCCACGGCGCCATGGATTGGATCCAAATACCCGCTTGCCAGATGATCGAACTCCAAAACGGGTTCTCGATCTCGTAGTACTGCAAATACCCGGATGCGGGCTGCTCGAGCACGTCGGCATCGATCCGTCCTGCTATGAACTCGAGCTTTTTGCTGGGCCGTCCGAGATGCTCATCTTCGAAGCGCAACGCGTGCTTCGTGATCGGGTCGGAAACTACGACTATTATGCCGTGATCGAAGATGATATGATCATTCACGACCCGCTGTTCTTTGACAAGCTTGCTTGGTTCGAATGCAACTTTGGAACGGAAGCGTTGCTGAAACCGACCCGTTACGAAATGGCGCAATCGGGGCTGCCGGCGATGGTGGTCAATGAACCGGACATCAGCGAGAACCTGTTGTCTCCGCTCCGCAGGCCCAACCAGCCTCGGCATTTGTCGGCCCGTTGGGCCGGCCACGAGCAGTCCTTTGTGATACCCAGAAATCCACACGCCGGCGGGTATTTCGTCAGCGATTCGCAGCTCCGGCACTGGCTCAAGATGCCATGGTTTTATGATCGCGATCCATCTTGGGTTGGTCCACTCGAGAGCGCAACGAATCTTTCCATAGGCCGCACATTCAATGTGTACAAGCCGAGTAGCCCCGATCCCTTCTTTCTGTCGATCGAGCACTATGGTACCCGATACGCACGCGCGACTGCTCCGCCCGGGAAGACTTATGGCGATACGCCTTTGCTCGAGCTTGCTTACCGAGCCTTGAGGGGAGAGAATGATGGAATCCTGTCCTCGACGGCGAACGGCCTGAATGCACTGATGCAGCGGCAAGACGCCTTGGTGACTGAGCTCGGATCGTTGAAGAGATCCCGATCGAAGCTGCTTGTCGCACTTTGCGCTGCCATTTTTGAAAAGTTCGGGCAGGGGATCGGCCTTGGTCGAAGAACTAGGAGGCAAACTAAGAATTGAAGGACACGAAGTGTCGACTGGATTTCAGTCGATGCCTAATAGCCACGCGCCAGTCGGGGAACTGCTCCTTGATAGTCCTCTCATATGTCCATGCGATCTGAATCCGCGATCTGCAGCAAGTACTCTCCGTATCCGCTTCTGTTCAATGATTGCGCCGATTGAATTAATTGCGAGCGGCGGATGAATCCCATCCGGTAGGCGATTTCTTCCGGGCAGGCGATCTTCATGCCTTGCCGTTGCTCCAGCGTCTGTACAAAACTTGCTGCGTCGATCAAGGATTCGAAGGTTCCGGTATCGAGCCAAGCGAAGCCTCGGCCCATTTTTTCAACGTGCAGTGCACCCGCGGCCAGGTAGCAATTGTGCACATCGGTAATTTCCAGCTCGCCGCGGTATGAAGGTCTGATCCCGGCCGCATAGCGAACGACATCGTTATCGAAGAAGTAGAGACCCGTGATCGCCCAGTTCGATCCGGTATTGGCCGGCTTTTCCTCGATTCGGATCGCTGTTCCGGCGGCATCGAACGAGACCACGCCGTAACGTTCAGGATCCCGGACCTGATACGCAAAGATGGTCGCGCCCCGCTCGCGGTCGGCTCCAATCTTCAGAACCTGCGGTAAGCCGTGCCCGAAGAACAAGTTGTCGCCCAACACCAGCGCGACCCGCTTCCGGCCGATGAAATCCGCCCCGATCAAGAATGCTTGCGCAAGTCCCTCGGGTCGCGGCTGCTCGGCATAAAACAGCCGAATTCCCCATTGCGAGCCATCACCGAGCAGCCGTACGAATTGCGACCGATCCTCCGGAGTGGTAATCACGAGAATATCGCGAATGCCGGCAAGCATCAGGGTCGACAGCGGATAATAGATCATCGGTTTGTCGTAAATGGGCAGCAGCTGCTTGCTCAGCGCCAGCGTGATCGGATAAAGCCTGGTTCCGCTACCTCCCGCCAAAACAATCCCCTTCAGCATGCTTCCGGCTCTGCTTGAATGCTTAATCGGTCGAGGCATGAATCGATCGACTGCTGCCACGGCGGAAGCCGAAGTCCGAATTGCCGTTCGATCTTGCTGCAGTCGAGACGGGAATTTATCGGTCGAACCGCGGCAGTCGGATATTCCGCACTGGAGATCGCAACAAGTTTCGGAACCTTGCATCCCCGCCGTGCGCATCCGGCAAAGATCGCAGTCGAAAATCCGTGCCAAGTCGTCTCGCCTTGTGCGGTCAAATGATAAATCCCGGCCGTTGATTCAAAGCCATCCACGAGGAATATCCGCAGCATCGCCAGAATCGCCTCTGCGATTTCATCAGCTGCAGTTGGCGCACCATGTTGATTGTCGACGACACGAACCGCATCTTGCTTGTGCGCAACGCGCAGCATCGTTGTTAAGAAATTATGGCCATGGCCGCTGTAAAGCCAGGAGGTCCGGAGCACAAGTGCCGCCGCGTATGCATGGCGCGAGCTTCGAGCACCCATACACGTTGGGCGGATTCGCGGAATCTCTTCGGTATATCGGGAAGGCTTTCGGCCGTCGAACACGTAATCGGTGGAAATATGGATGAACGGAACGGCTCGTCTCTGGGCCTCCGAGGCAAGCTGTTCCGCCCCGTCTCGATTGACGGTAAATGCGCGTTCGGGTTCCGATTCGGCTTGGTCCACCGCTGTGTATGCCGCAGCGTTGATAATTGCGCTTGGTTCGACCGCGCGCACGACCGACTCGACGGTTCCAGGATTTTCAAGATCGAGTTGCGGACGCCCGACCGCGACCCGCGAAAGCCCCGCTGCTGTGCGGATTCGACTAAGCAACGGGGCCAACTGTTCCGATTTCCCGCCAACGAGAATCCGGCTCATGAGGTTCAGCGCTCGCCCCGACTAAACCTAACCGTTGGCCCTGATAGACATTTCGGCGCAGCGGCTCCCACCACGCTCTGTTTTCCAGATACCAGCCTACCGTCTGCTCGAGGCCCAGCTCTAAGTTCACTCGAGGACGCCAGCCAAGTTCGCGCCGAGCTTTTCCGGCATCGATTGCATAGCGCAGATCATGGCCTGGACGGTCAGGCACGAAGGTGATCAGCGAGCCCCGTGAGTGTCCCGTCGGGACTATTCGATCGAGGATGGCGCAAATCTGCTCCACGACCTCCAGATTGGTGCATTCGGCACCGTCGCCGAAATTGTATCTCTCTCCGGGGCGACCGCGATTGAGCAGCCTGACAAGTCCGTCCACGAAATCTTCAACGTAGAGCCAGTCACGGACATTCGAACCGTCGCCGTAGACCGGCACCCGAATGCCCTCGAAAGCATTGAGAATGATCAGGGGAATGAGCTTTTCGGGAAACTGATATGGTCCATAATTGTTGGAACAATTGCAGATGATCACGGGCAAGCCATAGGTCTTGCACCAGGCGTTCGCCAAGTGGTCGGATCCGGCCTTGCTTGCCGAATAAGGCGAGCTGGGCCGATAGGGCGTATCCTCCCGGAAGCGGCCTTCAGATGCAAGCGACCCGAAAACCTCGTCGGTCGAGACGTGAATGAAACGAAAACGGGCACGCCGTTCCGACGTCAAAGCCGCCCAATATTCTCTCGCTGCTTCGAGAAGCTGATAAGTACCGAGCAAATTGGTGTGCATAAAGGTTGCAGCGTCGGTGATCGAACGGTCGACATGGGTTTCGGCTGCGAGATGCACCACCGCATCCGGTTCATGATGCGCGAAGATCCGATTTAGCGAGATCCGATCACAGATGTCTCCGCGTTCAAACACGTACTGAGGATGCTTAGCAATTAGCTCGAGCGATTGGGGGTTCGCGGCGTACGTGAGCTTATCAACATTGATGACGGAAAAGCTGTCCCCGACCAGCCGCCGACACACGGCCGACCCGATGAATCCCGCGCCTCCCGTGACCAGCACGCGCATTGCTGCCCTTCCTATTCAAAATAAACCGGCAAATCCTGAAAGCACGGGAGTCGCCGGTCCTTCCCCGAAACGATGGCTTGCTCCGAAGCGACGAGCCATTCGATCGCCAGGCTCGGATCGGCCCAGCTAATGCCGCGCTCGTGGTCGGCGGAGTAAAGCTGATCGACCTTATAGAAGACTGTGGTGGTTTTCCAGTGTGCAGAATCCGTGCGCGAAGCCCGCCGGCACCAGAAGCTGGTCCCCGGCGGCCTCGTTCAGCTCGATAGCGATGTGCTTACCGTAGCTCGGGGAGGAGCGTCGCAGATCGACTACCACGTCGAGAATTCGCCCTTGGAGTATCCGGACCAGCTTGGTCTGGGCGAACGGAGGCGCCTGAAAATGCAAGCCACAATTGGTTCCAGCCGAATTGGATCTAGAATCATTGTCCTGGACGAAGTCGTAATCGAGCCCTGCCGCGGCAAAATCGTCACGCACATAGGTTTCGGCGAAATAGCCGCGAAAATCTGAGATGCGGCTCGCACTGACCAGTTTGACATCGGAAATAGTCAAGGCCTGAAGGCTCAGTTTCGTGCAGCTATAAGCTAAGGAACTCCATTTTGTGACTTTCACGCCATTATTACGTATCACTGGATAAAGCACAACGCGCTGCCGAAGAGCGTGAAAACTTGGAAGGATACTATACCGTTTGCCTTATGGCGTCGCGTTCAGCCATCCACAGATCGCCATAATCAACTTTCTGCCACTGCTCAAACCACGGGCCGCCGCGGGTGAAATGCACGGCTTTTGGCGTGCCTCGGGCCGGCTTTTCGTTCCACCCCTCGAGCCAATTCCACTCCAGCGGCAGCGCGCCGATATCTTGATCGGCGACCCATTGCATACGATGCAGGTAAGCACCCGTCTCACTATTTACGACTTCAGGCGTAAGAACACGCACCGACGGATGCTCGCAATTGAAGAGCATTAGTGAGGACCAATTCTTCCGAGGATAATTCGTCTGCACCTTGCCGTCCATCTTCACGGCCTCTTTGGGTTGATAATCGTGTTGAACGCAAAAAACTGCCTTCGGTCCGTGAGCAAGCCGGACGAGCTCCGCAATATCACCGAGCCACAGAAAATCGCAGTCAAAGAACAACGCCCAGCCCGTAAATTTTGCCAAAGCCGGCGTGAGAAAACGCGAGTAGGTGAACTCGGTGGAGGCAAGCGGATCCGACTCGCGCCAATAAAGGCCCGCCGCGCGCAATTCCTCGAGCTTGATTGGCGAGATTTGTACAGGAATTGAACTACGGCGTTCCAACGAGAATCGGGCGACTTCGTAAGCATCGACCTCCCGACTGTCCCACCCAATATAGACGCGAATTGGAGGTATTGCGGTCATATGGATCCCTTTATAGAAATTCCACGAGAAGAGATGGACAGCACTTTGCATATTTTATATATCCTTGCTGCATCGTCAACCTACTCTTCCCTCTTTCATCGTAATCAGCCCATGCGTCATGATTGGTCTATGGGACGTTATTTTTTTAAGAGAGCAGAGCTACGTCTTCGAGAACCCTTCAACTTTGTAAAACGTAGGATTTTGCGCGCTAGCGGTGTCCTTAAGGACTGCGCTTACAATGATAACTGGACGCAGATGAACGCCGCGGCTACCGGGGGTGAGTGGGAACGCGCTCTCACGCTCGCATTGAAAGCGTCGTCAATCGCTGAGTCGACTCGGAATCCTGTTTGGATGTTCAGTGCCGGCGGTGCCTTGGTAAGACTGGGTATGTGCGATCAAGGGCTGCGGTTGATGGCGGACGCGGGACGGATATGGGATCAACCAACGCTCCCCGAATGGTCGGGAGAAGACATATCAAATTGCACGCTCTTGATCGACGGTCGGGGCGGGCATGTCGGTGCGCTGCTACGTTGCGCCCGGTTCATCTGGCCGGCCTCGGAGAGAGCAAGACGAACCATCGTTTTGGTCGAACCCCGGATGGTCCCGTTGCTCAGAAGGACTTTCGCTGTCGACGTAAGACCGGCCGAAAGGAAATCTGAGGCCGTTTCCGAATCTGATGTAGTAGCGGGATTCGATACTTTGGCGGCAATCTACGCCAACGATTGGCCGGCAATTCAAAGAAGTTTTATACCGCTCCGCGCGGATCCAGGAGCCACGCTGGCTTTCAGAAACCGCTATCAGAGCAAAGCAGGAACGCTGCCGCTCATCGGAATTTCTTGGGGTAGCATAAGTTGGCGAAAACAAATGCCAGGATTTACTGACTGGTCTGCGTTCTTAAGAAAGACACCTTCGATGTTCATCTCCCTGCAATATGGAGAAATATCGGCTGCCCTGAGACGATTGCGGCGTGGTGCTGGTGAGCGTCTTGTCCAAGATACCTCAGTGGATCAGATGACGGATATGGACGGTTTTGCTGCTCAAATTGCTTCGCTCGACGCGGTGATTTCAATAAGTAATACTACCGTACATACTGCTGGCGCGCTGGGCATCCCCACTGTAATGGTTCTGGACGACCGTTTTGACCTGCTATGGCCGGCAACCGGAGGGAGTAGTGGCTGGTATCCAAGCGTCCAGATCGTTCGTAAACACGGCCGCGGCTGGAGCACCGTCCTCAAAGATGCACAGGCTCAACTGGAAATTTTGCTCGCGGGGTGCCAGAGTCCGGGATAACACGCATCTGAGAGTACCCGTTCACCCCCCGCTGCAGGTCTGTAATATTGGCGCGCCCGAAGAGATTCGAACTCCTGACCCCCAGATTCGTAGTCTGGTGCTCTATCCAGCTGAGCTACGGGCGCTTTTTGTCGAAGCCGGACCGGCAGGCGCGGTCGCGGCGGACGGGGAATAGCTAACGGCTTGG
>WNGD01005447.1_pt1 | contig 20330 bp, 20 predicted proteins | sample 5400671 | NCBI WGS metagenome assembly WNGD01 (sample SAMN13153369, study PRJNA577476) | soil metagenome | isolation source: 40 cm soil or saprolite under grassland replicate 2 | place: USA:California | collected 2016-06-15 | reverse complement strand
GGGATTGAAGGTCCGCGTCAAGCTGATCCGCACCCGCAACCCCGGGCGCGCGATCGTCGAGGAGGCGCGGCAGCGCGGCTCGGACCTGATCTACGTCAGCACCGAACACGCCCCCAACGACGAGCGCGTCCTGGGGCCGACCACCCGCTACATCCTCGCCAAGCGACCGTGCAGAGTGATCGTCGAGGGCGGCGGAGACGGCGCCGCTCAGGCGGCCTCGCGCTCGGCCTCCGGCGCGGTGCCGCTGCCGGCGGCGGCGCGCTCCTCATAGGCCCGGCGAGCCCCGTGGTCGACCTCGGTCATCAGCTTGTCGACCTTCATCAGCCGCCCCAGCGCCTCGCGCATCCCGCGTGGAAGCAGGGCGACCACCTTGAAGAAAGCGCCGTTGGCGCGCGGCACCCAGACGTCGAAGCGGGGCACTTCCAGAGCGCCGACGATCTCGTTGGCGACGTCCTCGGCCTCGATCGGTTTGATCAGCCGCTGACCGACGCCGGAGGTCAACTCGGTGTTGACCACGGTCGGCATCACGCAAGCGATCTCGACGCCCGTGTTGCGCAGCTCCGCGCGAACCGCCTCGCTCAAGCCGACGACCGCGTGCTTGGTCGCCGAGTAGGTGGCGATTCCCGGGAAGCCGCCCTTGCCGGCCTGGGAGGCGATGTTGACGATGTGGCCCGCCCCGCGAGGCTGCATCCGCTCGATCGCCATCTGGGTGCCGGCGATCACTCCGAGTAGGTTGATCTCGACCTGACGCCGGATCGAGTCCTCGCTCTCCTCGACGAACGGGGTGACAGGCATGATCCCGGCGTTGTTGACCAGGACGTCCAGCGGGCCGAGCTGGCTCTCGGTCCTCTCGAGGAAGCTGGCGAAAGAAGTGCGGTCCGTGACGTCGAGCGGTAGCGCGAGAGTGTCGCCGCCCAGCTCCGCCGCGGTCCGCTCGGCAAGCGCCAGGTCGAGGTCGCCGATCGCCACCTTGCAGCCTTTGCGGACCAGCGCCGCTGCGGTCGCCTTGCCGATCCCCCGAGCTCCCCCGGTGATCGCGATCACCTTGCCGGCAAGTGCCTGTCGCTGCTTCGCCATCGTGCCCTCCTCTCCCCGGCGGCGCCTCAGGCCGCCGGCTTGTAGACGGTGACCACGGCGGCGCCGCCGAGGCCGATGTTGTGTTGGAGGGCCAGCTTGGCCCCCTCGACCTGGCGCTTTTCCGCCTGGCCACGAAGCTGCCAGGTCAGCTCCGAGCACTGCGCCAGGCCGGTCGCCCCGAGCGGGTGGCCCTTGGAGATCAGTCCCCCGGAGGGGTTGACGACGACCTTGCCGCCGAAGGTGGTCGCTTCCTCGTCGACCAGCTTGTGGCCCTCGCCCTCGGCGGCGAAGCCGAGCGCTTCGTAGGTGATCAGCTCGTTGGCGCTGAAGCAGTCGTGCAGCTCACAGACGTCGATTTCCTCCGCCGCCACGCCGGCCTCGGCGTAGGCTTCGTCCGCAGCCTGCTTCGACATGTCGGAGCCGACGATCTTCATGCAGTCGGCGTCCTCGTCGAAGGTGGAGCTGAGGTCGGTGACCATCGACTGGCCGGCGATCTCGATCGCCTGGCCCCAGAGGCCGTGCTCCTCGACGTAGCGCTCGGAGGCGACGATGGCGCAGGCCGATCCGTCCGAGGTCGGCGAGCACTGGAGCTTGGTCAGCGGGTCGTGGATCATCTTCGCCGCCTTGATCTCGTCCAGCGAGTACTCGTCCTGGAACTGGGCGTAGGGGTTGTTGACCGAGTGCTTGTGGTTCTTCCAGCCGATCCAGGCGTAGTGGTCGGGGTTCGACCCGTACTTCTCCATGTGGTCGCGGCCGGCGTTGCCGAACATCTGTGGCGCCGGCGGCGAGGCCTCGGGGTCGCGGATCTCGAACATCCGCATCGCGTGCTTGTCGAGCGCGTTGGTGCGGTCGGTGTACTTGACGCCGAGCGAGCCCGGCTCCATCTTCTCGAAGCCGAGCGCGAGCGCGCACTCGACCAGGCCGCCCTTGACCGCCTGGCGGGCGAGGAACAGCGCCGAGGAGCCGGTCGAGCAGTTGTTGTTGACGTTGACGACCGGGATCCCGGTCAGGCCGAGCTGGTAGAGCGCCCGCTGGCCGTAGGTGGAGTCGCCGTAGCAGTAGCCGGCGTAGGCCTGCTCGACGTCCGCGTAGGGGATGCCCGCGTCGGCGAGCGCCCTCTCCCCCGCCTCCTTGGCCCAATCGGGGTAGTCGCCCTCCTTGCTGCCGGGCTTCTCGAACTTGGTCATCCCGACCCCGATCACGAACGTGCGCTTGCTCAAAGTCTGCTCCTGTTGTCTCCCGCGTGGCGCGGTTTGGCTGTCTGGCCAGGAATTTACCGCGTCGCCGCCTCCGGGGCGATTCTCCCCTCAGCCGACGTGGCCGGCGGGCATGCGGTCGTCGTGCCCCCGGCACTCGTCGGGCTGCCAGCCCGGCACCGTGTTGCCCTCCGGCGGGATCGGGTGCTGCTTGAGGATGCGGGCCAGGTGGGTGACGTTGTGGGCCATCCACTTGGCGGTCTTCTGGGTGTAGGGGTGGTCCTTGCCGCCGGCCTCGAGGAAGGACGGGCCCGGCCCGGCGTCCCCCACCCAGTAGGTGTCGGCGTTGGGTGGGATCGCGCAGCCAAGGTGGGTGAGGTTGAAGAGGGTCGTCTCCGAGCAGGCGTGGGCGCCGTCCTCGTTGCCGGTGACGACCACGCCGCCGACCGTGTTGTAGAGGGGGTATTGGCCGACCTCGTTGGTCGTGTTGTAGGTGCCGTCGAGACGCTCGATCACCATCTGGCAGACGCTGTTGCGGACGCCGAACCAGATCGACATCGCCATTATCAGGATGTCGGCGGCGAGCACCTTCTCGAGGATCTGGGGCCACTCGTCCCCCTCCCCCATGTCGGACACCACCCCGAAGGGGATCTCGTAGTCGACGGGCCGCAGCGTCTCGTGCTCGACGCCGAGCTCGTCGAAGTGGCCGGTGACGATGTCGATCAGGCCCTGCGTGTTGGAGGGCTCGGGCGACTTCTTCAGGGTGCAGTTGAGGATCAAGGCGTCGATGTCCATGCGCGGCAGTCTCCCCAGCGGCGGCGGACATTGCAAGGGTGCGCGTCCATTGTCCGTCTCGATGCAAGGTGGCACGCGGGCGGCGGAGCCATCGGCGCCCGCGCCGTGTCCGTCATCGCCAGACGGGTGGGGGTTGCGGGCAGCCCCGGGTACCCTGAAGGGTCGTGATCGCCGCCGTCTTGAGCACCGATCCTGCTGCTGGAGTCGGGATCTTCGCCGCCCTGGTGGCCGGGGTCGTCTCCTTCCTCTCCCCCTGCGTGCTGCCGCTCGTACCCGGCTACCTCTCGGCGGTCAGCGGCGTCTCCGCCGCCGAGCTGGAGAGCGCTGGCTGGCGCCGCGTGCTGGGCCCGAGCCTGCTCTTCGTGGCGAGCTTCTCGGCGATCTTCGTCCTGGGCGGCCTGACGGCGACCGCCATCGGGGCCGCGCTACAGGACCACGAAGACCTGCTAACCAAGATTTCGGGAGCGCTGATCGTCGCGATGGGCGTCCTCTTCGTCGCCTCGCTCTTCGTCACTCGGTTGAATCGCGAGTGGCATGTGGACGCTCTGATGCAGCGCGCCGGCAAGGGCGGGCCGGTGGTCGCCGGCGCCGCCTTCGCGATCGCCTGGACGCCGTGCATTGGGCCCACCCTGGGCGCGATCTACTCAGCCGCCGCCCTGTCGGACTCGGCCAGCCACGGCGCCCTCCTCCTCGCCGTCTACTCCGCCGGCCTCGCGATCCCCTTCCTCCTCACCGCGATCGCCTTCTCCCGCATGACCACCGCCTTCGCCGTGGTCAAGCGCCACTACCAGCTGATAGTCGCCAGCGGTGGCCTGATCCTGATCGCGATGGGCATCCTGATCTGGACCGGCCAGCTGACCCAGCTCAACATAGAAGCCCAGAACTGGATGAGCGAACTAGGCCTCGACTTCTGGAACGTCTGAGGCCGCGCATCCGACTTTGACCCCACTCCCATGGGGTGAATATCGGATGTGGCCCAGGGCTGCCCGGACCGTCAGCTTCCGGTAGGGGTGACCGTCTGGAGCTCCTGGCCGACTGCCTCGACCTCCTCGGGTCCTCCGTCGTCCAGTTCCCGCGAGCAGACGATCCGGAAGCGGCCTGTCCCGATCTCGGAATCCGGAACCACTGGTAGCCCTCGAATCTCCTCCCAGCCGAGCCGCTCGACCTCGAACGGGTTCATCCGCACCTCGGCAGCCGGGAACGGGCAGTTCGCATTGTGCTGATCGATCGCCTTCGAGATCGCCTCTAGGTTCTTCGCCTCAGGTGAAGCCACGCCTGAAGTCTAGGCTCGTGTCGCCCTAAAGCGAGCCGGTGGGGTCGTGGGGCTGGCCGGGGGTGGCGCCCAGGGCGAGGAGGCGGATGCCTTCGGGGCCGGGGACGATCTTGCGCTTGACGGTGGGGCCGACGCGGGCGATGTGGTCCTGGTCGATCGGGTACCGCTCGCCGTCTGCTTCGAGGGTGCCCGAGCCGCGCAGGGCGATGTAGACCTCCTCCTGGCCGAGCTGCTGGGGGCGCTTGGCGAACATCTGGCCGCCGATGCCCTCCTCAGAGTGGTCGTGCTCGGGATATTCGTCGGCGCCGGGCGCCAGGTCGATGATCGAGATGCCGAAGGCGCTGACACCGAGGCCGGCGGCGGCTTTGTGGAACCTGCAAGCGAATCCATCCCGGCGCCCGGAGCAGCGCGCAGGGCAAGGAGGACACCACCCCGGCGACAGGACCCGCCCGCCTGACGGTCCCGTCCCGCGTCCCGCCTCCCGCCTACCATCGCTCTGTGGCCGATTCGCGGACGATCGCTCATCTCGACATGGATGCTTTCTATGCGTCGGTCGAGTTGCGGCGGCGGCCGGAGTTGAAGGGGAAGCCGGTGGTCGTCTGCGGGTCGGGGCCTCGGGCGGTGGTGACTACGGCCAGCTATGAGGCGCGGCGGGCGGCTGGGATTCGCTCGGCGATGCCGGCGGCGGTGGCGCGACGGCGGTTGCCCGACGCCGTCTACCTGCGGCCGGACTTCACCGCTTACCGCGAGGCCTCGGGCGAGGTGATGGCGATCCTGCGCCGCAACGCCGAGACGGTCGAGGTGGTCGGGCTCGACGAGGCCTACCTCGACCTGACCGGGCTCTTCTCGCCGAAGGCGACGATGCGGAGGATCGCCGCCGAGATCCGCGAGGAGACCGGCCTCGGCTGTTCGATCGGGATCTCCGAGAGCCGCATGCTGGCGAAGATCACCAGCGAGCTGGGCAAGCCCGGCGGCCTCGTGGTGCTCTCTCGCGAGCAGGCGCTGGAGCGGTTCTCGGCGGACTCCCCTGGCCTGGTCCCGGGGATCGGACCGAAGACCGTGGCGAGGCTGGAGAGGATGGGGATCCGCACCCTGGCCGAGCTTCGCGCTCGCGACGCCGCCGCCCTCGTCGAGGCGTTCGGGCCGCGGAGCGGCCGCTGGCTGCACGCCCGCGCCCGCTTCGAAGACGACACGCCGCTCAGCGTCGTCCGCGAGGCGAAGTCGCAATCGGCGGAGACGACCTTCGACGTCGACGTCAGCGATCACGGCGAGCTGGTGGCCTCGCTCGCCTCGCTCTCCGAGGAGCTGTGCCGGCGCCTGCGGGCCCGCGACCTGGAGGGCCGCACGATCGGGATCAAGGTCCGGCTCGACGACTGGACCAACGTCACCCGCTCCCACACGGTCGAAGAGCCGACCAACGACCCGGCCGTGGTCGGAGCGGTCGCCCTGGACCTGTTGCGCGCCTACGACCCACAGCGTCCGGTGAGACTGCTGGGCGTACGAGTCGCCGCCTTCTCCCGCGGCGAGGACTCGTCCGATGCCGGCGAGAAGAAACCCGACACGGCACAGGAAACGACCCCGCAGCTTCAGCTCGGCCTCCCCGCTTGAGCCTCGATGCGCCTGTGCGAAGATTCGGCGGTGGCCGATCGCCTGAGTGGACTGGACGCTTCCTTCCTCCACATGGAGCGCGCCGGGGCGCACATGCACGTGGCCTCGACGATCGTCTTCGAGGGACCGCCGCCGAGCCACCCGGAGTTCCGCGACCACATCGCCTCGCGGCTCCACCTCGTGCCGCGCTTCCGGCAGAAGCTGCGCCTCGTCCCCTTCGCCCAGGGTCGTCCGGTCTGGGTCGACGACCCCTATCTCAACCTCGACTACCACGTCCGCCAGACCGCGCTGCCCGCCCCCGGCTCCGAGGAGCAGCTGCGCAACCTGGCGGCGCGGATCTTCTCCCAGCAGCTCGACCGCAGCAAGCCGCTCTGGGAGCTGTGGCTGGTCGAGGGCCTCGAAGGCGGCCGCTTCGCGGTGGTCGGCAAGAGCCACCACGCCCTGGTCGACGGCATCTCGGGCGTAGACATCACGACCGTCCTCTTCGACGTCGAGCGGGAGCCGGCATCGTCCCCGGCGCGCCCGCCGAAGTGGGCGCCGCGGCCCGAGCCGAACGACCTGAAGCTGCTCGGCGACGCGCTGCGCGAGCGCGCCACCAGCCCGCGGGAGATCGTGCGCGGCTTCCGCGCCGTCCTGCGCGGCCCGCGCCAGGTCCTCAGCGGGCTGGGCGCGACGAGCAAGATGATCGGCGCGGGGATGGCGGCGCCCCACACGCCCTTCAACGTCGAGATCGGCCCGCACCGCCGCCTCGCCTTCGTCCGCGCCGACCTCGACGAGTTGAAGCGGGTCAAGGACGAGCACGGCGGCACCGTCAACGACGTCGTCCTCTCCGTGGTGACGGGCGCGCTCGGCAACTACCTGCGGGCCCGCGGTCACGACACCGAGGGCCTGGAGATGAGGGCGATGGTGCCGGTCAGCGTCCGCACCGAGGAGGAGCGCGGCGCGCTCGGCAACCGGCTCGCGGCGATGATGGCGCCGCTTCCCGTCTGGTGCGAGGACCCGGTCGAGCGGCTGCGCCTGATCACCGAGACGATGGGCGACCTGAAGGGCTCCGGCCAGGCGGTCGGCGCCGAGATCCTCACCAGGATCACCGACTTCGCGCCACCGACGATCGCCTCGCAGGCGGCGCGGCTGCAGCCCGCCCAGCGCTTCTTCAACCTCGTGATCACCAACGTGCCGGGCCCGCAGTTCCCGCTCTACGTGCTGGGCCGGAAGATGGAGGCGATCTTCCCGCTGGTCCCCCTCGCCCGCCGCCAGGCGCTCTGCGTGGGGATCATGTCCTACGACGGCCAGGTCAACTTCGGCCTGGTCGGCGACTACGACGCGATGGCCGACATCGAGAGCTTCGCGCTCGACCTCGAGCAGGCGCTGGCGGAAGCGCGCGAGGCTGCGCCGAAGGCGACCGAGAAGCCTCAGCGGACGATCCGCGCCCAGACGCGGAACGGCGCGCTGTCGGTCAGGTAGCGCCAGTCGAGCAGGCGGGCGCTGAAGCCGGCGGCGCTGGCGTCGGCGTTGACGAGCACCGCGGTGATCCGGTCGAAGCGGCCCGGATGGCCGAGACGCACCGCCATCCCGCCGCCGCTTCGCACGAAGCGAAGCCTGGACACGACCTTGCCGTGACGCTCGCTGCCGATCCGACCCACCAGGGCGAGGCCAGCCTCGATCCCGCGTGGCGCCGCCGCCCGGACGACCACGGCCCGGCCGCCCCGCGCATGGACGCGCAGGAGCTGGAAGGTCGTGTGGTTGAGAAGCCGTTGCAGGGGGCGGCCGTCGGTCGACAGGGTGCCCTGGCGCGAGACGTCGGGGTAGCGGTGCGCCTCGCGGAAGACGTCGTCGGTGCGCCACTCGGGGAGGTCGCGCGCGAAGCGGGCGAAGTCGCGGCTGAAGTCGGACCCCCCCGCCGCCCGGATCGCCGAGTCGTAGGCGGAGACCGAGAAGCCCCCCGGCTTGGTATGCACCGCGCGCGCCCAGGCGCCGCGGACGATTCGCCGCCCGTAGCGGTGGACGAGCCACTGGTTCCAGACGGCGGAGCCGTACTCCTTGATCGAGCTCGCCGTCAGCGGCGTGTCGTAGCGGCGCACCCAGCGGCGGACGTAGCGCAGGTAGTCGTTGATCCCGTTGTAGACCTGGTCCTCCATCCAGACGGCGCTTGCCTCCGCGAACCAGGCGTCCTGGTAGGCGTCGTAGCCGAACTGGAGGATGTGGTCGTACTCGTGCGCGAAGGTGACCTCGAGGTCGTCGAGCTGCTTCGTGCCCGGGAACTCGAACCGGGCGTAGTCGTTGTCGAGGACCAGGTAGCCGTGCAGGCGGCGGGGCAGCCGGTGCCCCCTGGTCGCCTGGCCGCGGTCGGGAGCGGCGTAGCCGAAGAGGGCGCCGCCAATCTGCGCCAGGTAGACGTCGGTCTTGCCTCTGCCCCCTCCCCTGCGACCGTCTGACTTCGGATCGCGCCAGCCCAGCTTGCCGTTCTCGGTCGAGTGAACGTGCTCGGCGACGCTCTCGACCCGCTCGACGAAGTCCGGCACCCCGTCGCCGTCGCTGACCCCGTTGGCGTCGGTCAGGTCCGGCGCGTCGATTCCCTCCGCCACCCAGTGGACGCAGAAGTTGCGGGTGCAGGCCGGGGAGCTCGGCGCCTCCGGGACGGTGTAGGCGTTGCGGTTCGGGTCGGGGTGGTCGGTCGGGCGCGCGGCCGGGGCGCGGAAGACCCACTGGTCGCCCGCCGAGGCCGAGGCCGGCGCCAGCGCGCCCAGCGCCAGCGATGCGAGCGAAGCCCCGATCAGCCGCCGACGTGCCCGCACCCAAGAGAATCTACAGGTCGGCCGGGCGCTTCCCGGCTGCCCCGGCGGCGATACTTCAGACGTGACACTCCGGAGGCCCAGGTGCGCGTAGCGCTTGCCCAGATCGACCCGACGGTGGGCGACGTCGACGGCAACGCGGCGAAGATCGCCGAGTGGATCGACCGCGCCGCGACCGAGGACGCCGACCTGACGATCTTCCCCGAGCTGTGCCTGCCCGGCTACCCGGCCGAGGACCTCTACCTGAAGCGCCACTTCGTCGAGGCCAACCGGCGCGCGGTCGACGAGCTGGCGCGCCGCGTCGACGGCAAGACGACCGTCCTCGTCGGCTTCGCCGAGCCCGCGGCGGGCGGCGGCGACTTCCGCCACGCCCACAACTCGCTCGCGGTCCTCGCCGACGGCGCGGTCAGGGCCGTCTACCGCAAGAACCGGCTCCCCAACTACGCCGTCTTCGACGAGCAGCGCTACTTCATCCCCGGCGAGGAGCCGATGACCGTCGAGGTTGCGGGCACGCGGGTCGGGCTGACGATCTGCGAGGACTGCTGGGTCGAGGGACCGCCGGCCTCCGTCGAGGTCGCCGCCGGGGCCGAGCTGATCGCCAACCCGTCGGGCTCGCCGTACCACCGCGGCAAGGGCCGGGAGCGCGAGGCGATGTTCGCCGATCGCGCCCGCGCCTACGGCGTCCACTTCGCCTTCTGCAATCTGGTCGGCGGCCAGGACGAGCTGGTCTTCGACGGCCACAGCTTCGTGCTCGACCCGAGCGGCGAGCCGATCGCCCGCGCCGCCCAGTTCGAAGAGGAGCTGCTCGTCTGCGAGATCCCCTCCCCCGCCCCCGGGCACCTCGTCGAGCCGCTCCCCGACCTCGCCGAGGTCTACGCGGCGCTGGTCCTCGGCCTGCGCGACTACGTCGCCAAGAACGGCTTCCGGCACGCCGGCCTGGCGCTCTCCGGGGGAATCGACTCCGCCCTGGTGGCACTGCTCGCCGTCGACGCGCTCGGCCCCGATCGCGTCAGCGCCGTGGTGATGCCCTCGCCGCATTCCAGCCCTGGAACACAGGCGGACGCCCGGACTATCGCCGCCAACCTCGGCTGCGAGCTGATCGAGATCCCGATCGAGGGCGCGATGGGCGAGTACGAGCGGGTGCTCGGGCTTCCGTTCCAGGAAGGCGGCTCGGATGGAGCCGCGGCCGAGCCCCTCCCCCGCGACCCGGCGCGGCCCTCGGAGCCCGACCTGGCCGCGGAGAACATCCAGGCGCGGATCAGGGGGAACCTGATGATGGCGCTCTCCAACAAGCACGGCTGGCTGGTGCTCACCACCGGCAACAAGAGCGAGATGTCGGTCGGCTACGCGACCCTCTACGGAGACATGGCCGGCGGTTTCGCCGCGATCAAGGACGTGCCGAAGACGCTCGTCTACGAGTTGGTCCGCTACCGCAACGAGGTGGCGGGCCGCGATCTGGTGCCCACCTCTGCGCTGGAGCGAGCCCCCTCGGCCGAGCTGCGCCCCGGCCAGCGCGACAGCGACTCCCTCCCCCCCTACGAGCTGCTCGACCGTGTCCTCGAGGCCTACGTCGAGCGCGACGAGGGCCGCGAGGAGATGGTCGCCGCCGGCCTTCCCGCCGACGTCGTCGACGAGGTGGTGCGGCTGGTCGACCGCTCCGAGTACAAGCGCCGCCAGGCCGCGCCCGGGATCCGCATAACGCCGAAGGCGTTTGGCCGCGACCGCAGGCTGCCGATCACGAACAGGTTCGGAGGCTGAGAGCCGATCCCGGTAGGGGTTCCACTTAACTTTTTCGTCATCGTCTGCGGTCGTCCGAGGTGGAAGCTGTCGAAAAGTACAAGACGTTCCACCCCTACCGGGATCGGCTCTAAGGCTCCAGACGCGGTCGTACTGCGATCGTCATTTGCGCGAGGGCGCAGAGTTGGCCCTGCCCGTTGAGGACCTCGGCCTCCCAGACCCAAGTCGTCTTGCCCCTATGACGAGCACTGGCCTGAACTTCGGCAGCGCCATCTGTAATCGGGCGCAGAAAGCTGACTGCGATCGACTGGCCCATCGCCATCATCCCGTCGTCCATCACCGCCAGCGCGGTGGCGCGCGAGCAGACGCTCTCGACCAGCGACGACATCACGCCGCCGTGCAGGAGGCCGAACGGCTGGCGCAGCTCGTCGCGCATCGGCACGCGCACGCGGGCGCGATCGGGATCGTCCTCGAGCCACTCGGTGCCGAGCAGGGCGTCGAAGTGCGAGTCGAGTCGGCGCGGGTCCTCTGCCATCGCGCGCAGACACTACCCCCAGGCGTGTCCGAGGTTTTGGGTGCATATGACCCCTTAACCTCGGACACGCCCTGCAAAGAGCCTGCTCGCGTAGGCTTCAACTCGGTGGGGCTGAGCGACGATCAGAGGGCGATGCTGCGGCTGCTGGCGCAGCGCGAAGAGGGCTATGAGGACATCGCGGCCCTGATGGGCGTGAGCGTGGATGAGGTGCGCGCCAGGGTGAGGGAGGCGCTGGCCGAGCTCGACGAGGAGCGCTCGGCCGCGGGTCCTGTCGCCGCAGGGGACCCACCGCCCCCTGCGGTAGCTGAAGCTTCCTCGGGGGCGGTCCCCCCCGCGGCGCCACCCGCGGAAGAGACGCCCGCGCCCAGGACGGCCAAGCCCCGGTCTTCCTCGCAAACGGCTCCATCCGCTCCATCGCCGCCAAGAGCACTGTCGCTGCCCCGTGGTCAGCTGCCGAAGGAACGGCAGCGTCTGGTCGAGCTGATCGGCGGCGCCGTCGTGGTGATCCTGATCGTCCTCTTCGCGACCGGCGCGCTCGACATCGGCGGCGGCTCGGATTCGAGCACGAGCACGACCGGCGCCTCGACCGAACACCAGAGCACAGCTACGGCCAACCCCAAGTTCACTCAGGCCATCCTGAAACCAGTCGCCGGCGGCGAAGCGAGCGGCCTGGCGCGGTTCGGCAGGATCAAGAACGCCGCGGTCCTCCAGGTGGAGGCACAGGGCCTCGAACCCTCTCCGCCGGGCCGGTCCTACACCGTCTGGCTGTACCGCTCGCCGAAGCTGGTGCTGCGGGTCGGCGCGGTGAAGGTGGGCAAATCGGGTGGGCTGGCGGCCCAGTTCCCGATCCCGGCCGAATTGCTCGGCGTCGTCTCGAACGGCGCCTTCGACCAGATCGACGTCTCGCTCGCCTCAGACGCCGCGTACAAAGCCGAGATCGCCCCGGCCAAGAAGCAGAAACGCCTGCCCGCTTACACCGGCACGGATGTTCTGCGAGGCACGATCACCGGCCCGCTCGTCCGCTGACAGGGCGCGTCTCATATCTGTGTCCTCGGTCGCTGCGTGTAAAGCACGCCACGCTCCCTGCGTCCTTGATCTGCTCGACCCTGTCAGCGGACGAGCTTTCCCGGATTCATGATGCCGGCCGGGTCGAGTTGCTCCTTCACTGCTCGCAAGACATTGATCCCCGACCTGCCGATCTCCGCCTCCATTCCCCTGCCGCCACTGCTCGCCCTCCCCGCCGCGGCGGGCGCGCGAGACGAAGGTGAAGTAGAGCGATGCGCCGTCGGCGTAGGCGTGGGAGAGGTGGCAGAGGACGAGGCCCGGCGTCCCCTGCGCCGCGAGCGAGTCGCGGATCGCCGTCCCCACGGCCCGGTGCAGTCCATGCAGCCGCGACCAGGTGTGCGAGGTCTCCAGGGTCTCGACCAGCGCGCCCATGTCCATCAGCGTGTCGCGCAGGTAGGGCCCCTGGAAGCGGCCGTGCTCCCAGGAGCGGCCAGCGGCCTGTCCCAGGTAGGCGCCGCCGCCGGCGCGCAGGGCGCGGACCGAGAGCGCCCGGCGTCGCGCGACCGACTCCTCGTCGCCCTCGACGCCGACGACGATCAGGCATCCGTCGCGCTTGCCGCGCAGTCCCAGGTAGCGGCCCAGCAGAGAGCCGGCGACGCCGCGCGGCCCCGATAGGGCCAGCGAGACGCGCGTCTCCTCCTCGTCGGAGACGCGGATCACGTCGGGCAGGCCCGGGCCCTGCGCCATCGCCCGCACGATCTCGCTCCCGGCCTCGAAGCTCTCGGCGATCCAGGCCTCGTAGCGACGGACGCGCGGCGTCGGGCGCACCCTCACGGTGACCTCGGGGATGACCCCGAAGACCCCCTCCGAGCCGACGACCAGCTCGCGCAGGGCCGGGCCGGCGGCGCTGTGCGGAGTCTCCAGGGTGCGCAGGTCCCCAGCCGGGGCGACGAGGCGCACCGCGGTGACGAGAGCGTCGAAGCGGCCGTAGCCGCTCGAGGCCTGGCCGGCGGAGCGCGTCGCAGCGAAGCCGCCGATCGTCGCGTACTCGAAGGACTGCGGGAAGTGCCCGAGCGTGACGTCACACGCCCCGAGGGCGGCCTCGGCCTCCGGCCCGCGCAGGCCTGCGCCGAGCCGGGCAGTGAGCGAGCGGCTATCGACCTCGACGCCGCGCAGCCGGGTCAGGTCGAGGCTGATCAGCCGCTCGTGCAGACCGCGCAACGGCTCGACCCCCCCGACCACGCTGGTGCCGCCGCCGAAGGGGACCACGGCGATCCGCTCGGCGGTGCAGACGTCCAGCACCCGGCGCAGCGCGTCGCCGTCGGCCGGCAGCACCACGGCGTCCGGAGCCGCATCTAGCCGCCCGCCGCGGAGCCGCGCCAGGTCGGCATAGCCACAGCCGGTCGCGTGGCGTACCCGGTCCTCGGTCCCGGTGAAGACGTTCTCCTTGCCTACCGCCTCGACCAGGGCGATCGGCAGTGGCTCGGCCGCGGGCAGCTCGAAGCGCTCCAGCTCAACCGCCAGCGGCCAGGGCTCGATCTCCCCGACCCCCTCGCGCAGCATCGCCAGCGCCTCGCTGTCAAGCTTGGGCAAAATCGCCGGATCGCCCCACCCCCACCACTTCGAATCCCTTCGCGGCGCACTCACGTCAGCGCCCTTTCAATCCCGTCCAGCGCCTCCTCGAGGATCGCCCCCTGGCCGCGCCGCATCATCGGCGAGCCGAGCCGCGAGAGCCCGCGCAGGGTCTGGCTGGAGGAGAGGCTGACCTCGGCGCCCTCGCCGTCCGGGCGCAGAGCGATCTCGACGCTGGAGCGGCGCAGGTGACGCTCGAATGGCGTCCCCTCGACCCGCTGCTCCCAGGCGTAGCGCTCCCCCTCGGCCGAGTCGAGGCAGCGGAAGTCGGCCCGTACACCGCGACCCTCGGCGGTCCCCAGCACGTTCGTCCATTGGGTGTCGGCCCCCGCCCCCTCCACGTTCTCAACCCGAATCGTCCGCGGCCACCAGCGCGGCAGGTTGTAGGGATCCGAGACGAGACGCCAAACATCCTCGGGCTTGGCGGAAATTGCTCTTTTTCGGAGTACCCGAGGCATCGACTAGGGCTTTCGCGCCCTAGTCCCCGGCCAAGCGACGAAGGTCGCGCACCAGCAGCAGATGCTTCAGATGGCTGACAGTCGCCGCCAGGCTCTCGAGGCTCTCCAGCGCCTCCTTGCGCCGGTCGGGGTTGCGGGAGCGCAGCGCGGGACCCAGCAGCGCTTCCAGCAGGTTGGCCTCGCGGTCCGCCGAGGAGCGGAAGACGCGCAGGTTGCGGGCGCCGACGCCGACGCGGGAGAGCTCGTTGGCGGCGCGGACGATTTCGCGGTCGGTCTCGTCGTAGACGGTCTTGCCGTCGCGCTTGTCGGGCTGGACGATGCCGAAGTTCTCCAGCTCGGCGATCAGCTCTTCGCGAGCGCCGGTCTCCTCGATCACCTCCTCGAGCGTCAGGTAGGCGTGCGAGGTGCTGACCAGGATCGCCCGCCGCACCGAGGCGCCCGACGGCCGTCGCTCGGACGAGCCGCCGGGGACGATGTCGCCGCCCGCCGCCAGCTCCTGGCGGATCACCCGCAGCGGCAGGAACTCGTCGCGCTGGAGGCGCAGGATCGTCCGCAGCCGTTCGACGTCGGACTGGCTGTAGAGGCGGTAGCCGCCGGCGGTGCGCCTCGGGGTGAGCAGCTTCTGGTCCTCGAGGTAGCGGATCTTCGAGATCGAGATGTCGTCGAACTCGTTCTCGAGGATCTTGCAGACGGCGCCGATCGTCAGCGCCTTGCGCGGCCGCGAGTCGCGCTGGCGGATCTGCTGCTCGGAGACGGCCATCGTCGCGCCTACTTCTCCAGGTAGCTGAGCTTGTACTTGCCGACCTGGATCTCGTCGCCGTCGGCGAGCCGGTGGGACTCGATCCGGCGCCGGTTCACGTAGGTGCCGTTGAGCGAGCCGAGGTCGTCGATGTAGAGACCGTCGCGACGGCGGACCAGCAGCGCGTGGTTGCGGGAGACGGTGACGTCGTCGAGGAAGACGCCGGCGTCGGGGCTGCGGCCGATGCTGACCCGGTCCTCGGTGACCGTGAAGCTCTCGCCGGCGCGGCCCCCGCCCGAGCGGATCACCAGCGCGGCGCCGCTGCGCGCCACCGCCTCGTCGATGTCGATTGGCTGCATCTCGCCGGTATCGTCGACCGTGTAGGTCATCGTCGTCGGGTCCTCCCCGCCCTCGGAGGGACCGCCGAGGAAGGCGCCGCACTTCTGGCAGTAGTTGGCGCCCTCGGGGTTGGCCAAGCCGCATTCGGGACAGTGGACCGCCATCGACTCGCTCCGCTCAGGCGGCCGGCTCGTCCTCGGGCGGAGCCTGCGCTTTGCCGGCGAGGATCTCGCTGAGCTGGCGCACGTCGTCTCCGGAGAACAGCAAATCGCCGTGCTCGCGCTTCTGGCGCAGGCGGTTGACCAGCTCGGCGCGAAGGATGTCGATCTTGCCGTGCAGGACGCGCCGCTTGTAGGAGATCTCGTTCTCCTCCTCGGTGAGCTTGTCGATCAGGTTCCTCAGCTCCTCTTCGCTGAGCGAGCCGAGATCGGGAAAGGTGTCCTCCATGGCGCTCCTTGCTAGGGGTGTTGGCCTCGTTGGCCGCTGCCGACGATTATAGGTTGCTTTGCGCCAAAGGTTCAACTGAAGGTTGAAGGTTTATGGAGGGTGGTGCGTTCCTTGCAGGTCGCGGGTGCGTCGAACTTCACGTAGCCCGGTCCGCGCGTAGAGCACCGTAGCGACGAGCGCCAACGCCAGGCCGCCGATCAGCAGCGCCGCCGGCACCCAGCCGGCGAAGACCATCGCAAAGAAGATCCCGCCCATGATCGGGAAGACGGAGATGCGGCCCGGCCAGTTGACCCGGATCTCGACGCCGTGGCGCAGTCCGTACTGGGCGAGCAGCAGCATCGCGACCTCGCGGGCGACGAGCAGCGCCAGCGCCCAGCGGGGCAGCAGCTCGAAGCGCCAGCAGACGACCGCGCCGGCGAGGATCGTGAGGCGGTCGACGACGGGGTCGAGCAGCGCCCCCAGGCGGCTGTACTGGCCGGTGACCCGGGCCAGGAAGCCGTCGAGGTAGTCGCCCGCGGCGATCAGCCAGAAGAGCGTCGCGGCGGCGGCGCTGCGCCCGTCGCCGGAGTCGAGGCCGAGGTAGAGGAAGACGGGGATCGCCGCGAGGCGCGCGAAGCCGACCAGGTTGGGGAGCGTCCACGGGTTGAGCGGCTCGCCCTCGAGGGTCTGGCGCGGCGGCGGGCCGCTGCGGTCGAGGCCGAAGAGACGGCGCAGGCGACCCCGGCCGAAGGGGGCTGCGTCAGCCATCGAGGCCCTGGAGGACCTCCAGCGCCGCACCCGCGGCGCCCTCCACAGGCAGCTTGTGCTCGGCGCCCGAGGCGCGCTCGCTTGCCTCGACCACACCCTCGGCGAGGCCGCGGCGGCCGACGACGAGACGCAGCGGGCAGCCGAGCAGCTCGGCGTCGGTCAGCTTCTCGCCCGGCCCGGCGTCGCGATCGTCGTAAACGACTTCGGCGCCGGCCTCGCGCAGCTCTCCGTAGAGGCTGTCCGCGGCGGCGCGCTCCTCCTCGCCGGCCTTGGCCAGCGAGACGAGGTGGACCTGCCAGGGGGCGATCGCCCCGGGCCAGACGATCCCGCGCTCGTCGGCGCGCTGCTCGATCGCCGCGGCAACGACGCGGGCCGGGCCGATCCCGTAGCTGCCCATCGCGATCGTCCGCTCCACGCCCCCCTCGTCGAGGTAAGTGGCGCCGAGCGGCTCGGAGTAGCGGGTCCCGAGCTTGAAGATGTTGCCGACCTCGATAGCCGGCTCGATCTCGATCGCGCCGCCACCCGGAGCGGTGTCGCCCGCCTCGACCGAGCGCACGTCCATCTCGTAGGCCTCGAAGTCGCGTGCCGGGTCGACGCCGCGCAGGTGGGCGTCAGGCTCGTTGGCGCCGCAGACGTAAGAGTCGCCGACGCTCGCCGCGTCCCTGATCATCGGCAGGTTGGCGTCGACCGGCCCGACGTAGCCCACAGGTCCCAGCTCCGCTTCGATCTCCTCGGGCCGCGCCTGGCGGAAGTCGGTGCCCATGCCGTTGCGCAGCTTGATCTCGTTGAGGCGGTGGTCGCCGCGCAGGAGGACGAGCACCGGGCCACGGCCCTCGACGACGATCGGCATCGCCTTGATCAGAGCGCCGGCTGGGACGCCGAGGGCGCCGGAGACCTCCTCGACCGTGGTCAGGCCGGGGGTCGAGACCTGCTCCGGCGCGTCCAGGGCCAGCGGCAGCTCGACCGCCTGGGGCTCGGCCGAGGCGACCTCGACGTTGGCGGCGTAACCCGGCGCCAGCGCCACCTCGTTCTCTCCCGCCGGGCAGGGCGCCATGAACTCGTGCGCGCCGGAGCCGCCCATCATCCCGACGTCGGACTCGACCCGGTACCAGCGCAGCCCGCAGCGGTCGAAGATCCTCTCGTAGGCCTCGCTCTGCAACTGGTATGAGCGCTCCAGCCCCTCCTCGTCGCGGTCGAAGGAGTAGGCGTCCACCATCGTGAACTCGCGCGTGCGCAGCACGCCGGCCCGCGGCCGCGGCTCGTCGCGCTCCTTGATCTGGGTATGGAAGAGCATCAAGGGCAGGTCGCGGTAGGACCGCACCTCCCGCGCCACGTGGTAGGTGACGCACTCCTCGTGCGTCATGGCCAGCACCATCGGCGCCCCCCTCCGATCCTCCAGCTTGAACAGCTCCTCGATCGAGTACCGCCCCGTCTTCTCCCAGTTCTCGGCGGGTTGCAGGACAGGCATCAACATCTCCTGACACCCAATCCCCTCCATCTCCCCCCGGATCACCGCCTCGACCTTCCTATGAACCCGCCACCCCGCCGGCAGATAAGTCCACAGCCCAGCCCCCAGCTGGCGGATCAACCCCGCCCGCACCATCAGCTTGTGCGACACCGCCTCCGCATCGGCCGGCGCATCCTTCAGCGTCGGCAAGAATGTCCGGCTGAGCCGCGTCACGCCAGAAACCTACTTGGCGCTCAGGCGCGGGTGAAGCGGCGACCGGCGGTCGGGGAGGCCTCCTCATCCAGGAGGACGCGATCCGACTCGCCCTTTTCGGCCGCTTCGTGCTCGAGCTGCGCGATCCTCTCGGGTGTCAGATCCCCCGCGTTCTCCTCCTCGATCTTCGCCAGCCAAGCCGCCCCCTCCCCCGCCTTGCGCTCGTCGACCTCGACCTCGCCGCGATCCAGCGACTTGTCGATCTCCTCAAAGAGCGCATCGACCAGCTCGGCCTGCGGCACCTTCCGCAGCGGCTCGCCGTGGGCGAAGATCAGCCCCTCGTTCTTGGCTCCGGTGATGCCGAAGTCGGCGTGGCTGGCCTCGCCGATGCCGTTCACGGCGCAGCCCAGCACCGCGACCTCGATCGGCTCCGCGTAGCCCTCCAGCCGCTGCTCGATCTCCGCCACGACCGAGTCCATGTCGAACTGGAGGCGGCCGCAGGTCGGGCAGGCGATCAGCACCGGGCCGCGCTCGCGCAGCTGCAGCGCCTTGAGGATCTCCCAGGCGACCTTCACCTCCTCCTCGGCGTGGAAGGTCGAGAGGCTGATCCGGATCGTGTCGCCGATCCCGTCGGCGAGCAGCGTCCCCAGCCCGACCGAGGACTTCAGCGAGCCCGACCACTTGGTGCCCGCCTCGGTGATGCCGAGGTGCAACGGGTAGGGGATCTTCTCCGCCAGCAGGCGGTTGGCGGCGATCGTGTTGGGCACGTTGGTCGACTTGATAGAGACCTTGAACTCGGTGAAGTCGAGGCCCTCCATCAGCTCGACGAACTCGACCGCGGCGGCGACCAGCGCATCGACCGGGCTCTCGCGCTCGAGCGCGTGCAGGTGCTTTGGCAGCGAGCCCGAGTTGACCCCGATCCGCATCGGCACCCCGGCGGCGGTCGCCCTCTCCGCCACCTCGGCCACCTTCTCGCGGCCGCCGATGTTGCCGGGGTTGAGGCGGATGCAGTGGGCGCCGGCGTCGATCGCCTTCAGCGCCAGGGTGTGGTTGAAGTGGATGTCGGCGATCACCGGGATCGGAGAGTCCACGACGATCGCCTTCAGCGCCTCGACGTCGTCGTCGCGCGGCACGGCGACGCGGACCAGGTCAGCGCCGGCGTCGGCGACCTTGCGGATCTGCTCCATCGTCGCCGCCAGATTGGCGGTCTCGGTCTTGGTCATCGTCTGCACGGCGACCGGGGCGCCGCCGCCGATCGGCACCCCGCCGACGAATATCTGCCGCTTCGAAGCCATATGCGAAGGGTATCCGCCCACCCCCGCGGGACGGTTATCGAGGCGTTTGGGCTGCCCGCGCCACCCTGGCTTGAACCTGGAAAGGCCCTGGGTCGTATGCCGAAGCGCATGGGTGCGCCAGCGCAGGGTGATGAGACGACGCCAGCCCGAGCAACGCGGCGGCGCCTTGCCCCAGCGATCGTCGCCGCGGTAGCGGTCGCGCTCCTGGCCACCGCCCCAGCGGCGCAGGCCACATTCCACGAGATATCGATCCGCGAGGTCTACCCAGGCGGTGGCGTCAACGACGCCAGCTACGTCGAGCTGCAGATGTGGGCCGTGGGGCAGGAGTTCGTCCTCAACCACCACCTCGTCGCCTACAACTCCGACGGCTCGGTCAACGAGGACTTCAAATTCGCCTCGAGCGTGGCGAACGGAGCGAATCAGTCCACGATCCTGGTCGCCGACACCAACTACAGCCTGGTCTTCGACGAAAGGCCGCTGCCCGACGCGAGCGACGAAAAACTCAACCTCTCGCCGACCGGCGGCGCAGTCTGCTGGACCGAAGGGTCGCCGCCCGACTGCGTCGCCTGGGGAGACTTCGAAGGACCGCTGCCCGCGCACGTCCCGGAACTGAAAGTGGGAAACCCAGCCTCCCCGACCGGGGTGAAAGCCGGGAAGGCGCTGCGGCGCTCGATCGCGAAAGGCTGCGCCACGCTTCTCGACCCGCCGCCGACCGACGACAGCGACGACAGCGCCACCGACTTCGCCGAAGTGGAACCGGAACCGCGCGACAACGCGACGACACCGACCGAGGAAGCCTGCCCGTCGCTGCCCGACACCGCGATCGACACGAAACCCGCGAACCCGACGAAACTCACGACCGCCTCCTTCACCTACCACGCCATCCCGACCACGGAAGCCAGCTTCGAATGCAGCCTTGCCCTCGGCAGCGAACTCGACAGCTTCACGGTGTGCCCGAACGGCGGGAAAAGCTACTCGGAACTCGAAGACGGGAG
>WNGD01004700.1_pt1 | contig 20347 bp, 22 predicted proteins | sample 5400671 | NCBI WGS metagenome assembly WNGD01 (sample SAMN13153369, study PRJNA577476) | soil metagenome | isolation source: 40 cm soil or saprolite under grassland replicate 2 | place: USA:California | collected 2016-06-15 | reverse complement strand
CGAGCGGGCCTCGGCGCTTTCCCGCGGCCAGCTGCAGCGGCTCGCGCTCTGCCGGGCGGTCCTGCACAAGCCCGAGTTGCTGATCCTGGACGAGCCCTTCGCCGGGCTCGACGAGGACGGCGCGGCACTGCTCGACCGCGAGCTTGCCGGGATGCGCGAGAGGCGGACGCTGCTCGTGGCGACGCACGACCCGGACCGGCTCGCACCGCTCGCGAGCGGAAGGCTCGCGCTTGCGTAGCTACTTCTTCGACACAGCGACCCTGGCGCGCAAGGACCTGCGGCTGGAGCTGCGCGCGCGCGACACGCTGCCGGCGATGCTCCTGTTCGTGCTCTCGATTCTCGCGGTCTTCCACTTCGTGCTCCCGTCGGGCTCGTCGCGGCTCGCGGAGCTCGGGCTCCTCTGGATCGCGATCCTCTTCACGGCCCTGCTCGGCCTCGGGCGCGCGTTCGTCGCCGAGCGCGAGCAGGGCCTGCTCGACGCACTGGTGCTCGCGCCCTGCGACCGGAGCGCGATCTGGCTCGCGAAGGGCCTGGCGACGCTCGCGTTCCTGCTCGTGGCCGAGGCGGTCGCGCTGCCGGCGTTTGCGCTCTTCTTCTCCCCGGTCAGCTGGGAGATGATCGCGGGCGTTCTGCTCGCCGACCTCGGGATCTGCGCGGTCGGGACGCTGCTCTCCGCAATGGCCGCGGCCGGCCGGGCACGTGAGCTGTTGCTGCCGCTGCTGTTCCTGCCGCTCGCGCTGCCGATCGTGATCGGCGGCGTCGGCGCGAGCGTCAAGGGCTCGGGGAGCTACCTCGGCTTCCTCGCGCTCTACGACGTGATCTTCGCGCTGCTCGCGTGGGCCTCGTTCGAGTACGTCGTCACGGAGTGACAGGCACCGGCTCGGCACGGCGCGCCAGGCGGCGCTGCTCTCGGACCGAGCCGTCCTTGTTGAACTGGTCGCCGATCACGAACAGGTCCTGCGCGCGGAGCCAGTCCGTGTGGATCCCGACCTCGTTCGAGACCTGTCCCTCGGCCGGGTACTTGTTCTTGCCGGCCATGAGGACGCCGAGGTTGTCGCCGCCGCGCGTGACCGCGAGCCGCGCGCGTTCCTCGATGTCGTTTGGACCGTTGCGCCCGACGGCGCCGAGGTAGGTGAGCTTGTAGCCCCGGATCGACATCGTGTCGCCCGGCCGCAGGTGCTGCACCTTCGTCGCGCCGTAGGCGCCGCCGGCGATTCCGATCGCGAGCAGGACGATCGCCGCGTGGACGATGTACCCGCCGTAGCGGCGGCGGTTCCGCCCGACGAGCGACGAGAACGCGCCGAGCCAGGTGTGTTCCCCGAGCGCCTTCCGCGCGCGCGTGCCGCGGATGAACTCGAGCGCGATCGCGGCGAGCACGAAGACCGCGAACGTGTACGCGACGACGCCGCCCGCGTTCGAGCCGGCGCCCAGCGCGAGCAGCGCCGCTCCGGCGGCAACGGCGATCGCGAAGGGCCAGACCAGGCTCATGCCGAGGGCCCGCAGCGAGGTCCGCCGCCACGCGACGAGCGGGCCGATCCCCATCAGTAACAGCAGTGGCAGCCCGAACACCCGCAGGAAGAAGTCGAAGTAGGGCGCGCCGACGGTGATCTTCTCGCCGCGCACCGCCTCGGACAGCAGAGGGAACGCGACTCCCCAGAGGACGGTCAGCGTGAAGGCCACGAGCAGCAGGTTGTTGTAGAGGAATGCGGCCTCGCGCGAGGCGAGCGACTCGAGGCGGGTGCGCGAACGGAGGAGCGGCAGCCGCCAGAAGATCAGCGCCGCCGAGAACGCCGCGGCGACGACGATGAAGCCGAGGAACCAGGGGCCGATCGACGACTGGGCGAAGCTGTGGATCGAGCTGAGCACGCCGCTGCGGGTGAGGAACGTGCCGAACAGCGTCAGGCAGAACGCGAGCGAGACGAGGATCGCGTTCCAGACGCGGAGCATGTTCTTCTTCTCCTGCACCATCACCGAGTGCAGGAACGCGGTCGAGGCGAGCCAAGGCATCAGCGCCGCGTTCTCGACCGGGTCCCAGGCGTAATAGCCGCCCCAGCCGACTTCCTCGTAGGCCCACTTCGCGCCGAGCAGGATCCCGATTCCGAGCGCCGTCCACGCGAGGAGCGTCCAGCGGCGCGTGACGATGATCCAGCGCTCGTCGGTGCGGCCCGACAGCAGCGCGCCGGCGCAGAACGCGAACGGGATCGTCAGCCCGACGTACCCGAGGTAGAGCAGCGGCGGGTGGATCATCATGTACGGGTTCTGGAGGCTCGGCGTCAGGCCCGAGCCGTCGACCGGCGCGGCCGACCGCGCGAATGGGCTCGCAACGAAGGTGAGCACGAACGCGAAGAAGGTTGCGATCCCACCAAGGACCGGAACGGTCCAGGGCAGGAGTTGGCGGATGAGGCTCCGGTTGAGCGCGACCGCGGCCGAGCCGAGCGCGGTCAGGACGAGCAGCCAGAGCAGGAGCGAGCCCTCCTGGCCGCCCCAGAACGCGGTGAACGAGTACGGGAATGGAAGCTTGCGGCTCGAGTGGTCGGCGACGTAGGTGAACGAGAAGTCGCGTGTGCGGAAGGCGTTCAGCAGGACGAGGGCGGCCACGGCCGTCGCGGCGAAGACGCCGAAGAGCGCATTGCGCGCGGACTCGTGCAGCCGGCGCCGGCCGTGGTGCGCGGCGATGCTCCCCGCGATCGCGGCGTAGAGCGCGAGCCCGAAGGCGACGAGAAGGGCGGCGCGGCCGAGGTCAGCCACGGCGCGAGTCTAGCCGGATGGAGGCGTCGCCCGTTCTGCGATCATTGCAGCGATTTCGTGCTTCTTCGGCTTCGCCACATTCCGCTCCCAGTGCTCGCGACCGCGGCCGTCGTCCTGATGGGCACGGCGCTGGCGCTGGTGTTCTTCTACGCGCCGATCGACGCCGACCAGGGCCTCTCGCAAAAGATCTTCTACATCCACGTCCCGATCGCGTTGACCTCGTACGCGTGCTTCGCCTGGGGGGCGTGGAAGGCGTTCACCCACCTGCGCTCGCGGCCGCCCGGCGCCGACCTCGAGAGCTACACCGCGATTCACCAGGGGGTGATCTTCGGGGCGCTGACGCTCTTGACCGGCTCCATCTGGGCGCGGATCTCGTGGGGCCACTGGTGGACCTGGAGCTCGAACCAGCTCGTCACGTTCCTGATCCTCTTCCTGTTCTATTCGGCGTACTTCATGCTCCGGTACTCGGTCGAGCCCGGGCCCGCGCGGGCGAACATGTGCGCGGTCTACGCGCTCTTCGGCGTCGTCCTGATCCCGGTCAGCTGGCTCTCGATCCGGATCGCGAACGACTACATCCACCCGACGGTGTTCACGACGAACGGTCCGCAGATGTCTGGCTCGATGTTCCTCGCGTTCTGTGTCTCGTGGGCGGCGCTGCTGGTCTTGGCGGGAACCATGTATCGGGTCGAGCTTGCGGGGAAGCGGATCGACGCGCGGCTGCGCGAGCTGCGGGAGCTGCTCGCGTGAGGCGTCGCTTGCGATGCCGATCTCAGGATGCGCGGGCTTTGCTCGTGCATCCGTCTGAACTGACCGGTCGACACGCTGATCGTCAGGAGGTCTGGCTGTGAGCGCGTCTGAGAAATACGTCGCCGCCGCGTATCTGATCGTGTTTCTGGCGGTGCTCGTTTGGGTGGCGATCGTCGCCTCGAAGCTCGCGCGGCTCGAGCGGGACGTGGACGAGATCGCCGAGCTCGCTCGCCGGCGGGTCCAGGACGTGCCGGAGCGGGAGAAGGTCTCGGCGTAGCTGATGCGGTCAGGAAGGCAGATGGTCCCGGCTCCTAGACAGTGCGTTAGACGGCCGCGCCGGCAAAGCCGGCACGGCCTCTTTGGTCGGCGTCGCAAGCGAGCGCCTTGATGCTGCTGCGGGTCGGCTCGCGCGGCTCGCGGCTCGCGCTCACCCAGGCGGAGGCGGCGGCAGCGCGGCTGCGGCGGCCGGCCGTGGAGATCGCGCTGGTGCCGATCACGACCGCCGGCGACAAGGACCGGTCGAAGCCGTTCGGAGAGATCGGTTCGCGCGGCGTCTTCGTGAAGGAGATCGAAGAGGCACTGCTCGACGGGCGGATCGACGTCGCGGTGCACTCGGCGAAAGACATGACCTCGTCGGATGCGGACGGCTTGGTCGTCGGTGCGTATCTCGAGCGGGAAGATCCGCGGGACGCGCTGTGCGGGGCCTCCGAGCTGCGACCGGGGATGCGGGTCGGGACGGCTTCGGTTCGCCGGCGGGCGCAGCTGCTTGCGCTGGAGCCCGAGCTCTCGGTCGAGCCGTTGCGGGGGAACATCGACACGCGTCTCCGGAAGGGCCGAGAGCGCGGGCTCGACGCGGTGGTCCTCGCGGCGTGTGGGCTCGACCGGCTTGGGCTCTCTGCCGAGATCGGGCGCCGCGTCTCGCCGGATGAGATGCTGCCCGAGGCGGGGCAGGGAGCGTTGGCGCTGCAGGTGCGGGCGGGGGAGGAGGAGGTGGTGGCTGAGGCCGACGACTCGGAGACGCGCCGCCGGGTCGAGGCCGAGCGAGCGGTCGTGTTCGCGATCGGCGGCGGATGCCTCGCGCCGGTGGCGGCGCATCACGACGGTTCGACGCTGACGGCACTCGTGGCGGCCGAGGACGGCAGCTGGGTCGAGCGCCGCAGCGGCCAGGACCCTGCGCAGCTCGCCGCAGAGCTCGCAGCGCTGGCCGGCGCGTGACGAAATCGACACGCTTTTGGCACAAACGCGTGCGCGTCTGCCCGCTACCCTCGAATTCCCCCTGGGTGGGAGGGGGTTAGGGATGGGACCCGCCTCTCGGAGGCTGCGCGTGATCGTCACCCGCGCGCGCGAGCAGCTCGAGCCCCTTGCCCAGCGCATCGAGGGGCTCGGCCACGAGGTCGTCCGCTGCCCGCTGATCGAGCTCGAACCGACGGGGCCATCCCACGTCGACGTCGACGGCTACGACTGGGTCGTCGTCACGAGCGCGTTCGGCGCGGGGGAGCTCGCCCGACGCGCGCGGGGCGAGCTGCCGCCCGTCGCCGCGATCGGCCCCGGCACCGCCGCCGCGCTACGCGAAGCCGCGATCGAGCCCGCCTTTGTTCCCAACGTCTCCACGCAGGAAGGCCTTGCCGCCGAGCTCCCGCGCCCAACCGGCCGCGTGCTCTTCGCCGGGGCCGAGCGCGCGCGGAACCACCTCGCAGACGCGCTCGGCGCCGAGTTCGTTCCGCTCTACCGCACACGCCTGCTCGCCCCGGACCCGCGCCCGGACGGCGACCTCGTCGTGCTCGCATCGAGCTCAGCCGCCGAAGCGGCTGGCGCCCTCGGGCTCGAAGCTCCTGCCGTCTCCATCGGCCCCGAGACCACTCGCGCCGCGGCCGCCGCCGGCATCCCCATCGTGGCGGAGGCGGAGACCCACGATCTCGAAGGCCTCGTCGCCGCTGTGGCGCAAGCCGCGCAGACCGCCGTTTAACCTCCTGCCCGTGTTCATCACGTTCCTCTCCGACTTCGGCTTGCAGGACGACTTCGTCGGGACGTGCCACGGCGTGATGAAGTGCATCGCGCCCGAAGCCCACATCATCGACATCACGCACGGCATTCCCCCGCAGCACGTGCTCCAGGGCGCGCTCGTCCTCTGCAACACGCTGCCGTACATGCCGCAGGGAGTGCACCTCGCGGTTGTCGATCCGGGGGTCGGGGGCCACCGCCGCTCGCTCGCGATCCGCACCGGTGAGGGCCGCTTCCTGGTCGGTCCCGACAACGGGCTCTTGCTTCCGGCCGCCGACCGGCTTGGAGCGGTCGAAGCGGCCCACGAGCTGGCGAACCCCGACTACGCCCTCGACACGGTCTCCCGCACCTTCCACGGCCGCGATCTCTTCTCGCCGGCCGCCGCGCACCTCGCACGCGGAGTCGCAATCGAAGAGCTCGGTCCGCCGATCGATCCTCAAGCGCTGGTGCGGATCGAGGTGCCGAAGGCCGAGGTGGGCCAGAACCGGATCCGCGCGACGGTGCTCTACGTCGATCACTTCGGGAACATCGAGCTGAACCTGAGTCGGGAGGACCTGGAGCAGGCGGACGTGCACCCCGGCGTAACCGTCGAGCTGGAGCTTGCGCTCGACCGCTACTACGCGACCGCCGCCCGCACGTTCGCGGACGCGGGGCCGGGCGACATCATCCTCTACGAGGACGCCTACAAGAACGTCGCCATCGCGATCAGCGGGGGCAGCGCGGCGGAGATGTTCGGTGTCGGCGCGGGCGAGGAGGTCCGCATCCACCTCCGAACGCCGTGAGCCCGGTAGTCGAGACGGTCGGCCGCAAGTTCGCTCGGATTGCGACCAACATCACCGTGCGCCGGCCTCGCCTCTGGCGAGCGCTCCGGCCGCTGATGCGCGCGCAGTTCGACAACCTCGCTCCTCGCTGGGACCAGATGCGCAGCGCTGATCCGCTGGCCTCGCTCGATCGGGCGCTCGAAGACGTCGGCGGCAGTCCGGCTCGGGTGCTCGACCTCGGCACGGGGACCGGCCTCGGCGCGTTTCTGGTCGCGCGGCGCTTCCCGGAGGCCGAGGTCGTCGGCGTCGACCTCGCGCCGCGAATGGTGGAGGAGGCGCGGCGGAAGACGCCGCCGGAGCTCGCCGGCCGCGTGAGCTTTCAGCAAGCCGACGCCTCGCGGCTGCCGTTCCCGGACGCCGCCTTCGACCTCGTCACCCTCGCGAACATGATCCCGTTCTTCGACGAGCTCGCGCGGGTGACCGCGCCCGGAGGCTCGGTCGCGTTTTCGTTCTCCGCCGGGCCGGAGACACCGATCTGGGTCCCGCCCGAGCGCCTCCGCAACGAGCTCTCGCGCCGCGGTTTCGCGGACTTTGCGGACTTTCAGGCGGAGGCCGGCACGGCGCTCCTTGCCCGGAAGCGCGAGCCCGGCTAGCCTCTTGTGCAACAAGGACGTTCGCGGCGCGGAGTTGGTAGAGCACACGGCTGAAAACCGTGGTGTCGCCGGTTCGATTCCGGCCCTCGCCACCTACGAAGCCCTGGCCGCCGCCAGCCGCTCGAGCAGGCCCTCCAGGATCTCGGTCTTCAGAAGGACCTCGTCTGCACCGGCCGTGCGGGCGGCACGGTGAAGCGCCGGCGTTTTGTCGCCGGTGAGCGCGATCAGGCACACGTTCGGGTGGTCGCGCCGGAGCCGGGAGGCCGCGCTGACGCCGTCGAGGAGCGGCATGTGGAGGTCGATGACGACGGCATCGGGGTCGAGGTCTTCCGCGAGCTCGATTGCCTGGAGACCGTCGGTCGCCGCTCCGACGACCGCCAGCTCGGGTTGCCGGTCGATTAGGTCGCGCAGCGATTCGAGAAAGGAACGATCGTCGTCGGCGATCAGGACCTGGATTCGGTCGGATGCGTCCTGGCTCGCGGTCTTCATCTGAACGGCAAACTTAGCCTTGCCGCGTTGGCTGTTCAAGAAACCACGAAGCCGGTCGCGATCATCGGCGCGCCGCTCGACCTGGGCGCCGGCCGGCGAGGCGTCGACATGGGGCCGTCCGCGATCCGCTACGCGGGTCTCGATGCCCGCATCGAGCGACTGGGCCGGGCGGTCGACGACTGGGGCAACGTCACGACCGCGGTTGCGGAGGCAAGCGCCGTCGGCGACGAGCGGCTCCGCTTCCTGCCCCAGATCAAGGAGGCCTGCGAACGGATCGCCGAGCTCGTGGCGCGCGCAGTCGACGAGGAGTACCTGCCGCTCGTGGTCGGCGGAGACCACTCGGTCGCCCTGGGCACCCTCGGCGGCCTGGCGAAGGCCCGTGGCGCAGGAGGCGTGCTCTGGCTCGACGCGCACGGCGATCTGAACCGGCCGGAGACCTCCCCGAGCGGGAACGTGCACGGGATGCCGCTGGCGGCCGCGCTCGGGCTCGCGGGCCCGGAGTTCGAGGACTTCGGCTTCCCTTTGCCGGCGGTTGACGCGGGCCGGGTCGCGCTCGTCGGCGTGCGGGAGCTGGACGAAGGCGAGCGCGAGCTGCTCGGCTCGCTCCACGCGCGGGTCTACACGATGAGTGATGTGGACCGGCTCGGCGTAGAGCGCGTGATGCGCGAGTCGCTGAGCCACGTTGCGGGCGCTCCTTTCGTGCACCTCAGCCTCGACATGGACGTGCTCGACCCGGAGGTCGCGCCGGGCGTCGGCACGCCCGTTCGCGGCGGCCTCTCGTACCGGGAGGCGCATCTGGCGATGGAGCTCGTCGCCGAGTCGGGCCTGGTGGGATCGATCGAGGTCGTCGAGGTGAACCCGATCCTCGACCGCGAGAACGAGACCGCGAAGCTCGCCGTCGAGCTGGTCGCGAGCGCGCTCGGCGCGCGGATTCTCTAGAGGTTGCGGGTGAGAAGGCTCTCGAGCGCGTCTGCGGTCCGCTCGTACGCGTCCCAGTAGACGACGTGGCCGCCGGGCACGGCGACGACCTCCAGCCGGTTGCCGAGCTGCTGGACGTAGTCCACGAGCTGCTCGTCTTGGACGAGGCCGAACTGCTCCGCGTGCACGAGCAGCGTCGGGTCGGGGAGCACGGTCGGCGGCGGCGGGCCGGTGCAGAGCTCGCCATATGCAGTCACGACCGCCGAGCGGCAGAACCGCCAGCGGAGCCGGCCGTCGGGCGAGGGCTCCAGGTGCTCGCGGGCCTCCTCCTCCAGGAACTCGCGGGGTGTCGGGGCACCGCCGGCCAGACGCGAAGCGATCGCCTCGTCCGCGCCGGCGAAGGAATGGTCTCGGGCCGCCTCCTCCGCGAAGTCGAGTCCGACGTGGGGAAGGATCTGGATCGCCGGGTCGAGCAGCACTGCGACCGGCACGCGGTCGGGCTCACGGGCGCAGAGCTCGAGGATCAGGCGGGCGCCGTAGCTGTGCCCGACCCAGGCCCGCGGCTCGATGCCGTCGAGCGTCTCCAGCACGTCGTCGAGCTGCGTCGCGATGTTCCATGGCGGCTCGTAGCCGGAGCGCCCATGGCCGCGCAGGTCCGGCGCGAGGACGTGGTAGCGGCGGGAGAGGCGCTCTTCCGCCAGCTTTCGGTAGCGGCGGCCGTGCGCCGAGACCCCGTGCAGGCAGACGACCACCGGGGCTTTGGCGTCGCCCCACTCGTGCAGGTGCAGTTGCATCAGAGCGCCCCTGCGAGGGCGTCCACGAGCGGCGGCAAGGTCTCACGCCAGTCGCCGACCAGCGCGACGTCGGCGGTTCCGCTTACCGGGGCGGGGGAGCGCTTGAGCACGAGGATCACGCTTGCCTTCACAGACCCGACGGCGTGCTCGAAGTCGCCTTCCGTCTCGATTGCGACGTAGAGCCGCGGGGCAACGGCTCGGCCCAGGAGGCCGATCTGCCGGCCCGGCGGCACGAGGCCCGCCGCGACTGCGCGCCGGTCTCCTCCGATCGCGCCGCCAAGCTTCTCCGCGAGCGGTCGGAGCTCCTCGACCGCCGACCTGTCGCCGAGGCCGGCGCCGACGGCGAGCACCGCGTCTGCCTCGTCGAGCTCGAAGGCACGCTCATTGGCTTCGGTCTCGACGAGACGCGTACGCGGCTGCCCCAGCACGAAGAGCGACAGTGGGCGCACCTCCGCGTTTGCATCGTCACGTGGCTCGAGCGGGTCGAACATCCGCGGCCGCACCGTCGCGAGCTGGGGCGTCGTCGCGCCCATGATCACCGAGACGATGTTGCCGCCGTAGGCCGGCTTGTGCTGGATCAGCCTCCCGGCGCGGTCGATCCCGAGATCGACGCAGTCGCCCGTCATCCCGAGCTCGAGCTCGCCGGCCGCGCGCGGACCGTAGTCGCGGCCGCGGCTGGTGGCCGGGATCAGGAGGGCATGCGGCCGTTCTCGCTCGAGCACCTGTCGCAGCGCACCCGCCCAGACCTCGGGCTCGTACTCGCCGAGCCGCTCGTCGTCGAGGGTCACGACTACCTCCGCGCCGTGACGTGCCGCCTCGCGGGCGGCGGTGCCGAGGCCGTAGCCGAGGATCAGCGCGACGTTCTTTCCCCCGAGCTTGCCCGACAGCTCGCGGCCCTTTGCCAGCAGCTCCAGCGACACACGGGCGGGGCGTCCGTCGACGAGCTCGACGACCGACCAGCAGTCGTACGAGTGACCCGGTTGCTCGCCGAGGCGCTCGGGCTTCTCCCAGGCGACGGCCGGCCTCGGCCGCTCGCCGAGGAGCGCTCGCACCCGCCCCGCGGCCGCCGCGGGGTCATCGAAGCTCTCCCGCGCGCGCTCGGGGGTGACGTCGCGCACCGCGAGCACGCGTGTCGGCGAGCCCGTCTGGCCAAAACGCTTGTCGTTTGGCTTCGGGTCCGGCACGAGGTCGGCCGCCGTCCAGACGACGATTCGCTCTCCGGCCTCCTCGACGGGCTCCGCGTCGGCGAACTCGGGCGGCGGAAAGGCGATCGAGCAGACCGCCGGGAGGCCGAGCTCGTAGATCTCGTCGCCCTCGTCGCCGAGCCGCCTGGCACGCAACACTCCGCCCTGGAGCTCGAGCGACGTGAGGTTGGTTGCCTGCGGCCAGCCGAGGAATGCGGCCACCTCGGCCGGCACTTGCCAGGTCTCGGAGTCGAGCGTCTTGCGCCCGCAGAGGACGAGGTCGGCGCCCTCCTTCGCGATCGCCATCGAGAGCGTGCGCGACGTGCCGATCGTGTCGGCGACGGCGAACAGCCGGTCCGAGAGGTGGATGCACCGGTCGGCCCCGAGCCCGAGCGTGAGGCGAAGCACGGCCTCGGCCTGCGGCGGGCCCATCGTCATCGTCACGACCTCGCCGTCGTGCACGGCCCGGAGCCGGGCGGCGTGGGCGACGGCGTAGGCGTCGAACTGGTTGAGCTCGAGCGGGACGCCCTCGCGCACGAGCGACTTCGTCTCCTCGTCGAACCGGATCGCGTCGCCGCGCGGAACCTGCTTCACGAGGCAGATGATCTTCACGTTGTTGAGACTATCGACCCATGTTGGGGCTGCTCTACGACATCCACGGGAACGTGCCGGCGCTCGAGGCGGTGCTGGCAGACGCCAAGCGTGCCGGGGTTGACCGGTGGCTCCTCGGCGGCGACTACGGCACGCCTAGCCCATGGCCGCTCGAGACCCTCGCGCGGCTGCGAGAGCTCGACGACGCGACCTGGATCCGCGGGAACGGCGAGCGCTGGCTCCGCGAGCCGCCGATGGACCGGCCCGAGGTGATGCAGTCGTACGAGCTCTTCACCGGCGGCTTGCCGGAGGAGGAGGTCGACTGGCTCTACGCGCTCCCCGAGCGGGCGGAGATCGACGGCGTCCTCTACGTGCACGGCTCGCCGCTCTCCGACATGGAGAGCTTCGCGCCCCAGCCGCAAGAGGGCGAAGCACGCATGCTCGCGGGCGTCCGCGACCGGATCGTCGTCTTCGGCCATAGCCACCAGCAGTTCACGCGGCCCGGGCCGGACGGGACGACGCTGCTGAACCCGGGAAGCGTCGGGATGCCGCTGGACGGGGACCGGCGGGCCGCCTGGGCGGTCAGCGAGCGCCCGGGCGAGTTCTGGTTCGAGCGCACCGACTACGACGTCGACCGCGCCGCCGAGGCGTACCGCTTGATTGGCGGCCAGTTCGGCGAGTTCGCCGCACGCCGGATCGAGCGTGGCTCCGACTAGGAGGGTTAGCCGAGCGAGGCGTCGATGGTGATCTCGACGTTTCCCTTCAACGCCTGCGAGACGGGGCAGTTCTCCTTGGCGTCTTCAGCTGCGACGCGGAACGCCTCCTCGTCGACGCCGTCGACCTCGCCCCGGACCGTCAACCGGACCGACGTGAGCTTGAAGCCCTCGCCGACCTGGTCGAAGGCCGTCGTCGCCTCGGTCTCGAGCCGCTTCGGCGGCGTTCCCGCCCGGGCGAGCCCTGCGGCGAGCGCCATCGAGACGCAGGTCGCGTGCGCCGCGGCAATCAGCTCCTCCGGGCTCGCGCCCTCGACGTCCTGAGCCCGCGCCGCCCATGACATGTCGGTGTCGACGGAGCCGCTGCCGGTCTTGACGTGGCCGGAGCCGTCCAGCAGGTCGCCGTCCCAGGTCGCTCGTGCGGTCTTCTCAGTCGCCATCGTCCTCCTCTTCTTCTCCGGAGCCGGACGGGCGATAGTACCGGCGGCCTCTCAGCTGCTCGGGGAGGAAGTCGAGCTCGAATCCGCGCGGGTCTTCGTGGGGGTAGACATAGCCCTCGCCGCGCCCCAGCTTGCGCGCGCCGTGGTAGTGCGTGTCGCGGAGCGCGTCCGGGGGCCGCACGTGCCCGTGCTCGCGTACGTCGGCCGCCGCCTCCTTCAGCGCCACGTAGGACGCATTCGACTTCGGCGCTCGTGCCAGGTAGATCGCGGCCTGGGCCAGGTTGAGCCGGGCCTCCGGCAACCCGACGTGCTCGACCGCCTGCGCTGCGGCGACCGCGACGAGCAGCGCGCGTGGGTCGGCGTTGCCGATGTCTTCGGAGGCGAGCACGATCATGCGCCGCGCGACGTAGCGCGGGTCCTCGCCGCCTTCGAGCATCGCCGCGAGGTAGTACACCGACGCGTCGGGGTCGGACCCGCGCATCGACTTGATGAACGCCGAGACGAAGTCGTAGTGCGCGTCGCCGCCTTTGTCGTAGACGAGCGGACGCTTGCGGGCTGCGTCCTCGATGTGGTCCTCGCCGAGCGGGCCGCCTTCGGCGCGGGCCGTCTGCACGGAGAGCTCGAGGATGTTCAGCGCGTTGCGGGCGTCGCCTCCTGCCCGGCGCGCGACGAGCTCGACGAGGTCGTCGCCGACCTCAACGTCGAGCGCCTCGGCGCCGCGGCGCACGATCAGCGCGAGCTCGTCCTCCGACAGCGGCTCGAGCTCGTAGATCTGGCAGCGGGACAACAGCGCCGAGTTGACCTCGAAGTACGGGTTCTCGGTCGTGGCACCGATCAGCGTCACGAGGCCCTCTTCGACCGCCGGCAGGAGCGCGTCCTGCTGGGCCTTGTTGAAGCGGTGGATCTCGTCGAGGAAGAGGATCGTCCGCTGCCCCGAGCCGCCCAGCCGGTCGCGGGCGCGCGCGAGCACCGCGCGCACGTCGGCCACCGTGGCCGACACCGCGGAGAGCTCCTCGAAGGCGGCGCCCGTCGTCTGCGCCACGATCCGCGCCAGGGTCGTCTTGCCGCTTCCCGGCGGCCCGTAGAGGATCATCGAACCGACGCGGTCCTCCGCGATCGCCAGCCGGAGCGCAGTTCCCTCGCCGAGCACGTCCTGCTGGCCGACGAACTCCTCCAGCGTCCGTGGCCGCAGACGCATCGCGAGGGGGGCGATCTCGCTGATCCGCTCCCGCGCAGCGTCGGAGAACAGGTCGCTCATGCCGGAAGTATGCTCCGCGCGATGGGGACTGCCGTCGAGCCGCTCGTCCGCACGGTCAGTGTCGTCTACCTCTACGTCGTCAACATGGAGCGTTCGCTCGGGCTCTACCGCGATGTGCTCGGGATCCCGTTGGCCGGCGACGGCGACTGGCAGGAGGCGACGCTCGGCGGGACGCGGTTCGCGCTCCACAAGACGCACGAAGGGATCGGCCCGCACTCGTCCGGCACGATCCACATCAGCCTCGGGGTCGCCGACATCGACGCGGCCGCCGAGCGCGTTCGCAGCGCCGGCTTCGACGTGAAGGAGACTATGCGGGACGAGTGGGGCGTGGCCGAGCAGGTCGTCGACCCGGACGGCTACGAGATCTACCTCTTCCAGCCGCCAAGCTGATGGCCGTCGAGGACTACTCCGAGCCCGTGCTCGAGGGCCGCGGCGACAGCGACTACGAGCGCTACCTGCGCACGGACGAGCTCTTGGGGCTCCAGAAGGGTTCGGACGAGCAGGTGCACCGCGACGAGCTCCTGTTTCAGACCGTGCACCAGGCCTCCGAGCTCTGGCTGCAGCTCGCCTGGACCGAGGCCGAGGAGGCAACGGGCCTGATCGAGCGCCGCGAGCTCGCCGCGGCCGAGCGCCTGCTGCGCCGCTCCGTGCTCTGCGTGCGGTACGTGATCGCGCAGCTCGACATGCTCGAGGAGATGTCGCCCTGGGAGTACCAGACGATCCGAAAGGCGCTCGGGCACGGCAGCGGCTTCGACTCGCCCGGCTTCCGCGAGATCCGGCGAGTGGCGCCGCAGCTGGGCCAGGCGTTCGGGGCGCTTCTGCGGGAGCGCGGCCTCAATGTCGTTCAGCTCTACCGCGACGGGCGTGAGCACGAGGATCTCTACCAGCTCGCCGAGCTGCTTATCTCGTTCGACGAGCAGGTGACCCTCTGGCGGGCGCGCCACTACCTGGTCGTCGCGCGCGTGATCGGGGACGAGGTGGTCGGCACGCAGGGAACGCCGGTCGAGCTGCTCGGCGGGCTGATCAAGCAGCGCTTCTACCCGGAGCTCTGGCAGGCGCGGAACCGCCTCACCGCGCTCGCGAACGAGGAGGACTGAACCTCTGGAAGCGGCGGAGATGTGGGGGGCCGCCGAGTACGAACGCATCGCCGAGCGCTTCGCGCCGATCCATGACCGCCTGATCGCGGCGCTCGGCGTGAAGGCCGGCGATCGCATCGTCGACGTCGCCACCGGGACGGGTGAGGTCGCACTGCGGGCGGCTCGTCTCGGAGCGGACGTGACCGGGCTCGACGTGGCGCCGGCGCTCCTGAAGCAGGCGCGAGCGAAGGCTGAGCATGACGGGCTCGAGATCGACTGGGTCGAGGGCAACGCAGAGAGACTTCCGTTCGAAGACGGCACCTTCGACGTGGTCTGCTCGAACTTCGGCGTCATCTTCGCGCCGGACGTCGAGGCCGCGGCGCGCGAGCTCGGGCGTGTTTGCGTGCACGGGGGCCGCCTCGGCCTCACCACGTGGAAGCCGAACGAAGGGCTGCATCGGATCTACGCGACGCTCGAAGAGGATCGTGGACCCGATCCGGCCGAGGAGTGGGGACTGGAGGACCGCGTCCGCGAGCTTTTGGGCGCGGACTTCGACCTCACGATCGAGGAAGCCGTCTGGGCGCTCGAGGGCGACTCACCCGAGGACGTCTGGGAGCTGATGACTGCTGCCGCGCCGCCCTGCAAGGCGCTGGTGGAGCGGCTCGAGCCGGCTCGCCTCGCCGAGTTTCGGTCGGCGATGCTCGAGCACTGGGCCGCTTTCGAGCGCGACGGGCGAATCGCCGAGCCCCAGGGCTACCTGGTCGTCCTCGGGCGCCGCCGGTGAGCACGGTCGACCTCCGCTCCGAGGCCGTCGACCTCCTGCAGCGGCTGATCCGGCTCGACACCGCGAACCCACCCGGCAACGAGACGGCCGCGGCCGAGCTCCTGCGGGGCTACCTCGCCGAAAGCGGTGTCCACAGCGAGCTCTATGCGAGCGTGCCCGAGCGGGCGAACCTCGTCGCGCGCCTGCCCGGGCGCGGCGACGGCCCGAGCCTGCTCCTCCTCTCGCACACCGACACGGTCGTCGCTGACGCGACCGAGTGGAAGGTCGACCCGTGGTCGGGCGAGCTGCGCGACGGCGAGGTCTGGGGGCGCGGCGCGCTGGACATGAAGGGCGAGGTGGCCGCGAGCGCGGTGACGATCGCCTCGCTCGGGCGCGAGGGCTTCGAGCCGGCGGGCGACCTGATCTTCGTCGCGGCCGCCGACGAGGAGGTCGGCCAGGGGCACGGACTTCCGTGGCTCTGCGAGAACCATCCGGACGCGATCCGCGCCGACTATGCGCTGAACGAGGGGGCGGGCGAGCGGATCGAGCTCGGCGGGAACGCGTACTACGTCTGCTCGACGGCCGAGAAGATGAGCTCGCCGTTCCGGCTCCTCGTCCATGGACGGGCCGGCCACGCGTCGATGCCCGGCATCGCGGACAACGCGCTCGTCAAGGCGGCGCCGCTGATCGAGCGGCTGGGCGCGTACCGGCCTGAGCTGCGGATGGGCCCGGAGACCGATGCGCTCATGGAGGCGATCTCCGGCCGGCGGCTCGGCGCCGAAGAGGCCCTGGCCTTTGCGCGCGAGCTCGACCCCGTCGCGGCAGAGATGCTCGAGCCCGTGCTCTCGCTGACCTTCTCGCCGACGATGATCGCCGCCTCGGAGCGGCCCAACGTGATCCCGTCCGTGTGTGGGGTCGTCGTCGACTGCCGGCTGCTGCCTGGGCAGACCCAGGACGAGGCCGAGCGGGAGATTCGGGCGGTGCTCGGCGAGGGCGACTACGACTTCGACTGGATCGAGGGTCGCGGCGGGACGCGCTCGCCTCTCGACACTCCGCTGTGGGACGCGGTCGAGAGCTTCGTCGGCGAGGTCGACCCGGAGGCCAAGGTCGTGCCGATCTGCGTGGCCGGGTTCACGGACAGCCACTGGCTGCGGGAGGCCTTCGGAACGGTCGCGTACGGATTCTTCCCGATGCGGACGATGGACGCGCGGGTGGCCGCGCGGCTGGTGCACTCCGCCGACGAGCGGATCGCGGTCGAGGACCTCGAGCTCGGCGTGGAGTGCTTCCGGCACGTCGCGCGGGCCGTCTGTGGCTAGGCTGATCACATGAGCGATGACAAGATCCGCCTCGGCGGGATGGCGCTCCTGAACGGCGTCCTCGTCCACGGCCCGAACTCCTGGGCCTGCGCGGTCCGAACGCGCGACGGCGAGCTGAAGGTCGCCGCCGAGTACAAGCGGATCCGCGCCAACAACGTCCAGTCGGCACTCCTTCGCGGGCCGGCGCGGCTCGCGGAGGTCTTCGCGGTCCTGCCGCGGATCCGCCGGGCGCTGCCGGAGGCGAGGCTCCCCTTCCAGCGCACCTCGGTCCTGGTCACGATGGCGGCCAGCGCCGTCGCCGTGCGTGCGGTCAAGAGCTCCCGGAGCCTCACGCCTTTGGCGCGGGAGCTGGTGAGCGGTGCCCTCTCTGCGGCGCCGGCCGTGCTTGCGCTGCGCGGCTCCGAGCTCGCCGCCTACCACGGCGCGGAGCACATCTCGATCGGAACCTACGAGCACGGGGAGAAGCGCAAGAAGGAGCACGAGCGCTGTGGCTCGCACATGATCGGGCCGCTCCTTTTGACCACCGGCCTCGGTAACATCGCCGCCTCCCGCGTCGCCGGTCCTTTCCGGGGAGCCGCGCGTGCCGTTGCGTCCCTCGGTGGCCTCGCCGCCTCCACAGAGATCTTCTCCTGGATGGTGCGCAATCCCGATCATCCCCTCGCGCGTGCGCTCGCGCGCCCGGGTCACGAGCTTCAGCACCGCGTGGCGACGGCCGAACCGACTCCGGACCAGCTCGAGGTGGCCGATGCTGCGCTTCGCGCTTGTCTCGCTCTGGAGCAAGGCTCGTCCACCCCTCGATAGCTCGTGCGACACTTCGGCCGGTTCCAAGTGATCTCTCCTCCGGCGAAACCGGACGCGTAGCGTGGAAGCGCGAACCAGAACTAGGCGCCTCCCGCCCGAGGTCTTCGAGCTCCCGGTCGAGAAGATGCGGGAGGGCTACTACACCGACGCGTACTTCAACCACACGCGCTCGGTGCTCCTCGAGGACGCCCGCCGCCCTCGGGTCGTGATGCAGGTCTTCCAGCGCAAGGACGCCTACATCGGTGGAATCGACGAAGCGATCGCGATTCTCAAGCTCTGTTCTGACGACTGGGACGCGCTGACCGTGCACGCGCTCTACGACGGAGACAAGGTCACACCCTGGGAGACGGTGATGACGATCGAGGGCGATTACACCTCGTTCGCGCATCTCGAGACGGTCTATCTAGGCGTGCTCGCCCGGCGGACCCTGATCACGTCGAACGTCGTCCGCGTGCTCGAGGCGGCGAACGGAAAGCCGATCATCTTCATGCCGGCGCGCCACGACCACCATCGCGTCCAGACTGGAGACGGCTACGCAGCGCACATCGCGGGGCAGGTCGTGGGCGCGCCGATCGGCGTCACCTCCGACGCACAGGCGTCTTGGTGGGGCGGCCGCGGCCTCGGCACCGTGCCGCACGCGCTGATCGCCTCCTACGGCGCGAACACCGTCCTCGCCGCCACGAAGTTCGCCGAGTGGGCGCCTGATGATCTGAACGTCGTCGTGCTCGTCGACTACGAGAACGACTCGGTGCGCACCGCGCTCGAGGTCGCGCGCGCGCTCGGGCCGCGTCTCTGGGGCGTACGGCTGGATACCTCGGAGATGCTCGTCGACCGCTCCCTCTGGGGAGAGATGGGCGACTTCAAGCCGGTGGGCGTGAACGAGCGGCTCGTGTATCGCGTGCGCGAGGCGCTCGATGCCGACGGGTTCGAGAACGTGAAGATCGTTGCGTCGGGCGGCTTCACCGTGGAGAAGATCCGCGAGTTCGAAGAGCGCGGCGTGCCGGTCGACTCCTATGGCGTCGGCTCGTCGCTGATGCGTGGCTCGAACGACTTCACCGCAGACATCGTGCTCACCGACGGCCGCGAGACGGCCAAGGTCGGGCGCCGCTTTCGCCCGAGCGAGCGGCTTGAACTTGTTGAGTGATCTCCTCCCGAGCGAAGCGATGGGACTAACTAGGCCCGGCGAAAATGCGTGAGCTTTTTCGCCGGATACTCTGGGATGTCGACACGCAGGTCGACTTCATGCTGCCGGGCGGAAAGCTCTATGTGCCCGGCGCCGAGGAGACGGCACCCGCGATGGGCCGGCTCGTGGCAGCCGCGCGAGAGGCCGGGATCGTCCACGTCGCCTCGGCCGACGATCACGAGCTGACCGACTCCGAGATCTCGGATGCGCCGGACTTCCAGACAACCTACCCGCCGCACTGCCTGCGCGGAACGCGCGGGGCGGCAAAGGTCGACGAGACGGTGCAGGAGGATCCGGTTCCGATCGGCCTCGGTGAGTTCCCAGAGCGGTTCCTGCGCGGGCGCGAGTTCCTGCTCCTGAAGAAGAACTTCGACGTCTTCACGAATCCGAACACCGAGCGCCTGCTCGAGTGGCTCGATCCCGACGAGGTGATCCTCTTCGGCGTCGCCACCGACGTCTGCGACGACGCGGCCATCCGCGGCCTGCTCGAGCGCGGCCGCCGAGTGCGGTTCGTCGAGGACGCGGCGCGCGGGCTCGACGAGGGCCGGGTCGCCACCTCTATGGCCACCTGGCGCGAACGCGGCGTCGAGTTCACGACCGCCGCCGAAGCGATCAGTTCCCTCGGCTGAGCTAGCTACAGCTTTCGCAGCGCAGTGCCGATGAGCTGGGCGGTGCCCGACATCGGCGCATTTATGCATTCGCTCGGCGTGATCGCGCTCACGTGGCTGCCGCTCATCTTCTTCGGCCTGATCATCTACTTGCTCTGGCGGATGATGGCGCTGATGCCGAGGGTGAAGCCGACGCCGATCACCCCCAGCTCCCACTTCTCGGTTACCTGGGAAGAGGTTGCCGGCCTCGAGGAGGCGAAGGAGGAAATGGCAGAGGTCGTGGACTTCCTCCGTGATCCGGGGAAGTTCGAGAAACTCGGCGCGCGCGTGCCGAAGGGAATCCTCCTGTACGGGCCTCCGGGAACCGGCAAGACGCTGCTCGCGAAGGCGGTCGCCAATGCCTCCGGAGCGCGCTTCTATTCGCAGAGCGCCTCCGCGTTCGTGGAGATGTTTGCCGGGCTGGGCGCCTCGCGGATCAGGAAGCTGTTCGAGACGGCGCGCAAGAACGCGCCCTCGATCGTCTTCATCGACGAGCTGGACGCGGTCGGTGCCGCTCGCACAGGCCACGGTTTCAACCGCGAGCAGGATCAGACTCTGAACCAGCTCCTCGTCGAGCTGGACGGCTTCCAGACGCGTGAGCAGGTCGTCGTCATGGGCGCCTCGAACCGGCTCCAGGATCTCGACCCGGCACTGCTTCGCCCCGGCCGCTTCGACCGCCAGGTTCTGATCGCCCCGCCCGATCTCGCCGGTCGTGAGGCGATCCTCCTGGCGCACACCAAGGGTAAGCCGCTGGCGGCAGACGTCGACCTCGCGTCCCTCGCGCGTCAGACCGCCGGTCTGACCGGAGCCGACCTTGCGAACATTGCCAACGAGGCAGCCATCTTCGCCGGCCGCGACGAGCAGCAGTACATCCGCGCCGTCGACTTCGACGGAGCGATGGAGCGCGTCGTCGCCGGCCTGCAGCAGCGGCGTGTCGTCACCGAGAAGGAGAAGCGGATCCTGGCGTACCACGAAGGCGGTCACGCCCTGATGTCACATCTGACAGGCGAGCTCCTGCCCGTGCAGAAGGTGACGATCGTGGCGCGCGGCCAGGCGCTCGGCTACACGCTCAACCTGCCCAGCGAGGAGCGTTACCTGCACACGAAGGAGGAGTTCGAGGATCTGCTCATGGTCTTTCTTGCCGGACGTGCGGCGGAACAAGCCGTCTTCGGCCGGGTGACGAACGGCGCCGCGAACGATCTCGAGAAGGCGACCGAGCTGGCCCGGGCGATGGTGTTCGAGTACGGCATGTCCGACATCGTCA
>WNGD01002222.1_pt1 | contig 20356 bp, 10 predicted proteins | sample 5400671 | NCBI WGS metagenome assembly WNGD01 (sample SAMN13153369, study PRJNA577476) | soil metagenome | isolation source: 40 cm soil or saprolite under grassland replicate 2 | place: USA:California | collected 2016-06-15 | reverse complement strand
GGCAATCGAAGTGCATCGAAGGGTGGGTCCAGGGCTCCTGGAATCAGCTTATCAAGCCTGCCTGGCCAGGGAATTATCGCTGCGAAATGTCCCATTCGAACGTGAAGTATCCCTGCCCATTGAGTATGAAGGCATACAGGTCGACTGTAGCTACCGCCTTGATTTTGTAGTAGCGGGAAAAGTAGTCATCGAACTTAAAGCGGTGGATGCTTTACAAAAGGTTCACGAAGCTCAATTGCTGACCTATCTAAGGCTCTCCGGTCTTCGAGTTGGGTTGCTCATCAATTTCAATGTTGCTGTGCTCAAAGAAGGCATTCGCCTCGTACTCTGAGCCAACTCCGTGAGCCTCCGTGTCCTTCGCGTCTTCGTGGTGAAGGCTGCGCGATCTACAGGTGCTTTTGCTCCAGGGGGAGGTACTTCTTCACACCCTCCATCACAAGTTCGAACTCCTGGAAAGTCAGAGACTGAGCGCCGTCGGACCACGCCTCCTCGGGGTTTGGGTGCACCTCCACGATCAGGCCGTCCGCGCCTGCGGCAACGGCCGCCTTCGCCATCGGTGCGACCAGGGAACGCTTGCCCGTGGCGTGGCTAGGGTCCACGACCACCGGAAGATGGCTGATCTCGTTGAGCAGGGGAACGGCCGCAATGTCGAGCGTATTGCGCGTCATGGTCTCAAAAGTGCGGATGCCGCGCTCGCACAGAATCACCTGGGGGTTCCCTTGCGACACGATGTATTCGGCCGACATGAGAAACTCCTTGATCGTTGCGGAAAGCCCACGCTTCAGAAGAACTGGCTTGGCCGCTTTGCCCAGTCTCTTCAGGAGCGCGAAGTTCTGCATGTTGCGGGCGCCAACCTGAAGGATATCCGTGTAGCGTTCCACAAGCTCTACCTGCTCCGGCGTCATTACCTCCGTACAGACCCTCATCCCCGTCGTTTCCCGGGCTTCGGCGAGCAGCTTCAATCCCTCCTCTTCCAAGCCCTGGAAATCATACGGCGAGGTGCGCGGCTTGTAAGCCCCGCCCCGCAGGATCGTTGCACCGGCGGCGCGAACCGCACGGGCCGTCGCAACGATCTGCTCTCTGCTTTCGACCGAGCAGGGCCCTGCAATTACAACGAATTGATGGCTGCCAAGAACCACTTCGCCGACCCGGATGGTGCTCTTTTGCGGTTTGAGCTCCCGCCCTACCAGCTTGAAAGGTTGCCGAATCGCGACAACGCTCTCGACGCCCGGAGCCCCTTCCAGGGCCTGCAACGCCGCGCGGTTGTTCCCGCTCCCCACGGCTCCTATGACCGTGCGTGTCTCCCCGTAGATTGGATGCGGAATGTACCCGTACGAACGAATCTTTTCGCAAACGTGTTCGATCTGTTCCGTTGTAGCCTCGGGTTTCATGGAGATGATCATGCTAGAGGCCCCCAAAACAAAAAAGCCCACATCCTGGAGGCGGGATGTGGGCTTTTCAAGGAGGTTTGACTCAATTATTACGGGCCCCACCTGCCTCCGACGGGGCTAAAGAAGTACCAAAAAATGCATACAGGTGCCGACCGGGAGCTTGAACTTGTAAAGGAGCCTGGGAGCACGCGATCACGATGTCTTACTAGCCGACACCGCGCAGTATCTTACTCTAAAATTCCTGGTTGTCAAGCAAAAGCTATCAACTTAATTACCCGGATTAGCGGAGGGGGCTATCGCGCTCAGCGCGTTAGCTTTCGGAGGACTTTGACGGAGCCCTTGAAAGGTGTCAGGCTAGTTCTTGAGAAAGAAGCCAAGGGTTTCCGGCGGCGGGAGAGCTCCCTTTTCATTGAAATAATTCAGCCACTGGATGACCGAGAGGGCGCGGTCGCTGAATTTCTGCTGCAGGCTGTCGTACTTCACCAGAACGCTCTCCAACCAATAAGGCCGGTTTTCCGCCAGCCAGAGGTCTCGGTATTCGGTTTTGAGATCCCCGAGGTGATCTCTCAAGTCGTAAGCCGGACCGTTAATCGTGATGAAGTTTCGCAGGGTGCGTGTGACCCGCCGCCGGTCGCCCAGGTTCTGATAGGCGTCCCAATAGGCCTTGCTCATTTCTTCTGCGAACTGAAACTTCATCCCCAGGTAGTCGGTTCTCTTGGCTGCAAACACATAGTACGGAATGGTGTCCCCGTTTTTCTTGACGGTCCTGGCTTTTGTATAGAAGGTTTCGAGGGCCTCCTCGGCCGCAAGCCTGAGATCCCTCAATACGGGCGACATTTGCTGCGTCAGTTTGGCCCCGCGCTCGGAGAACGGATCCAGCCAGAAGAGCCCATCACTCGCATCACCGACGTTTTTAGAGGAAAGGAGGGTATGTGCCCTGCTGAGCGATTCCATGGCTCGGGCGAGAGCGCCGTCGGTATTGCGGTAAAAGGCCCAGTCGAAGCGCGCCTTGAATTCATCGATGCCGGATTCCCCGGGCTGCCATGCGGCTGAGGCTCCAAAAACCACCGGAAACCACGTCATGTTGAACAGCGCTTCCCCATCGTCATCCCACGTCGTGTTGAACATTCCCAGAGCGCCGTACTTTTGCCCGTCGCGCACAAAGCCCTGGATGTTGCGCAAGGCCACATCCAGGTTGGGAGAAGTACGGCTCCAGTTGCTGGCTCCGGGGCACACCATCACGTCGAGCCCGGCGTCGCGGAACGGCTTCAAGTAGGAAACAAAGTCGGAAAGAGGATCGTACACCCAGCTCATCACGATCATGTCTTTCGGAAGGGTCTGCAGGAGCTCCGGGTAGCGCATTGCAATGTCTCCCCAGAACATGAGCCTTTTGTTGTAAGGCTTCATGATTTCAGCGACCTTCTGGATGTGATTGAAATAAACCTTGCCGATTCCTATCTCGTCCGCCAGTTTTTTCGTCTTCCCCTGTCCGAGCTCGACGGTTTCGTCTGAGCCGATGTGGAAGAACTTGCTGGGGAACAGCGGGACGAGCTCGGAGTAGAGCTGGCGCACCAGATCGTAGCTCTTCTCATTGGTGGGGGTCAGCACATGCCCGTGAGGCGTTTCCGCCAGCTCGTTGTATTTTTCGTACTTCAAGACGTGGTGCAGATGCCCGAACGCCTGCTGCTCGGGAATGAGATCGACGTAAAACTTCCTCGCGTATGTGACGAGCTCCTGTACTTCCTCTCGGGTAAGAGCGCCTCCTTTGGGACCGATCAAGGGATGGTTCTGATAGTCGAACACATGTTCGATGTAGAGAGACCAGATGTTCATCTTGTATTCGGCCGCCCGCCGTATCTGGCTCCTGATGAATTCCGTTTTGGGAATGGGGCCGCGGCTGATGTCATCGTGCAGGCCTCGATAGCGCATGGAAGGCCAGTCCCGGATCTCAACGCCGGGAATCGCATAGCCGCCGCCGCTCTGCGGCATGATCATCTGGCGCAGCGTCTGCACGCCGTAAAACAGCCCCGGGTTGGTCTTGCCCAGGACCGTAACCTGGTCTCGCGAAACGTGAAGGAAGTATCCCTCCGGATCCTCAACTTTCGGAACCGCCACTTTCCGCGCTTTTAGGATTCTGGTTACGTCGGCATTGCCTTCCAGAAGACCCAGCACGACCGATCGCGACTTCGAATTCCACTGCTTGAGGTCTTCCACTTTCCAGGAGGCGTCGAGGGCGAGTTTGACGTCCTCCTGGAGGCTCCGCACGATGGTTTCGCTTTCGCTGTTCTTTGGATCGCGTATGAAGATCCGAACTTTCGTGTCTGCCGGGAAAGCTTCCCTGGTAGCCTTGACTTCCTTTGGTTGCGGCAAGATCTTCAGCTCCTGCGCTGCCGCGATGCCTGGAAGCAGGATAAGCAGGAACCATGTTCGCGTGAAAATCATAGTCTCTATTTGAGCGATGGAGAGCACCGGCCGCCTACAGAGACGGAATTGAAAAATGACAAATGACCAATGGCAAATGAAAAATCACAAATTGTACGCGAGGAACGAATCTACAAATCCCTCATCCTTCATTTGTCATTGGTCATTTGCCATTTGTCATTTGTTCGTGCTCTCTGCGTCTCTGTGGCAATCCTTTTGTGGCTGGTCCCATGGGGCCAGAAGCCAGGACTCGTAAAGCTGCTTCTGCGCGGCCGTCGGATTCGAGATGCGAACGATCTTGGACTCTGTCACCTCTTTCGCTCCGAGTATGACAGGAATGGTTCGCAGCTTTTCCGCGCGGGCCACCGTGATTTCAAGGCGCGACCCGGGTTCCGTCTCTTCGACCCGGGCTGCAAGACTGTCCAACTCGACGCGATACCCGTCCACTGCGATCAACTCGTCGTTTACGTTGAGGCCCTGGTCATAAGCCGGAGAGCCTTCCGTAACCCGGATAATGACAACCCGTCCCTCGATGGCTTTTGTGTGGATCCCCAGATACCCTTTCGCGGTTTCCCTTTCCGGGCCTGCGAACTTGAGGCCGGCGTGATCGAGGTAGCGGGCAAAATCCATTTCTACCGTTCCGTAGGCGTAGCAATCGAGGATTTCACACAGCGCCGCGCCGGCTATCTCCTCGCAGGCTTTGCGAAATTCCCAGTCCGTGAAGCCGCGTTGCGACTTCTTGTAATACTTTGCGTACAGGAGCCGCATCAGGTCATCCAGAGACTTCGCCCCGGCGGTATGCTGGCGGATCTCGAGATCCATGACCAGGGCAATCAGTTCCCCTTTCATGTAATAGGAGACCGTCGCGTTAGGCGAATTCTCGTCGCGTCGGTAATGTTTGATCCAGGCGTCAAAACTGGCGGCCGCCGCCGAATCCACCAGCCGGCCGGGAGTTTCGCGAAACTCCTGGATGGTCCCGGAAAGATCCTCCAGATACCGCTCGGCAGTGATGAGTCCGGACCGCCGGAGTATCTGGTTGGCATAGTACTCGGTGAAACCCTCGGAGACCCAGAGTAAGCGCGTGTAGGTTTCGCGGGTGTAGTCGAAGGGGCCGAGACCTTGAGGCCGGATGCGCTTGACATTCCAGAGATGGAAGTACTCGTGTGCGACAAGGCTGAGAAATTTGCGATAGCTTCCCTCGGGCCTGAAGGTCCAGCGCGAGACGTGGATTGAGGCAGAGTTGATGTGCTCCAGACCACCGCCTCCTTCGGGCAGCAATTGGATGAGAAAGGTGTAATGCCTGTAGGGGATCTCGCCCACTATGGAGACCGCCGCCTCGACGATTTTGTGGAAATCACTGAGGAGCCGCCCGGCGTCATGGTTGCCATCCCCGTAAAGCGAAATAAAGTGAGGGATCTCCTGAAACTTGAACTCCAGAACCTGGTGGTTTCCCACTTCAACAGGACTGTCTGCCAGAGCATCGAAATCCGGCGCAAAAAAGGTCCCGGGGTTGCCGCGAACCGGATCGAGGCCGGTCGAGATCCGGGTCCATCCGGGATACGGGACGATCTTGAGGTGAATGGGATGGTGGGGAAGGCCATCGACATACATGAAGACACTGGCTCCGTTAATGTATGCGTGGCTGTCATCCAGGAAACTCGTCCTGACAGACCGTTCGAACGCATAGACACGGTACTGCACAAGCACCCTGGGTTCCTTCTTCGAATACACGCGCCAAACGTTCTTGTTTGTCTTTTCCCAGGCCAGCTTTTCGCCCGATTCCTTCGTGGCGGCGAAATCGCGAACGTGGCGCGAAAACTCCCGGATCATATAAGAGCCAGGCGTCCACACGGGCATGACAAGGTCCAGGTATTCCCTCACAATACCGGTAACCGTCATGGAAACCTCGAAGTAGTGGGTCCAGGGTTGGCTCATGCCTACCTGGATATCAATCGCGGGCGGTTCCGTCGAGGACATTACGGTCATAGGGACCAAAGGGGCAAAGGGGCAGCGGGGTAGAGGGGCAAAGGGGGGACAACGAGCGGCCTTGATTTGCCGCCTTCCCCTTTGCCCCTCGACCCCTTCGCATTGGAGTGCGTCAGAGGGACAGAACGGACTTGATTTCCCCCCTTTGTTTTTGCATCAGGTAGCCGGCGTAGCTCTCCAAGGGCACCCTCGCCGTGATGATCGCTTCCATCGATTCGGGAACCTTTTCGCAAAAAGCGGCGAGGTGTTCCACGCCGCGACGGAATGCGCTGAGGTTGGCATTCACCACGCCCAGGACTACCTGGTTATACACGACTATCCGGCGCATGATGTCGTCGCCGTTGACGCTCAAAGTGTTCCCCTGTCCCGGAACGCCGGTCATTATGTAGATACCGTTGACTCCAAGAATCGGAAGGTATTCAAAACTCAGTTCCGAGCTGCCGGCAGCTTCCAGGACGACGTCGATGTTCCCGATGCGCTCGGCTATCTCCTGCGGGGATCTCTGCCTGCTGCAGAAGTAGGTGATTCCCGCCCTCTCAAGAACCCGGATCTTGGGGTCCTCGGGGTCATTCCTGCTCGCGAGATAGGTTTTCATGCCCATATTCGCAAGTGAAATGGCTGCCAGAAAACCTACCGGCCCGGCTCCGAGCACCAGAGCCGAACGGCAGCCGTATTTTCCTCCCCTTGTGCCGGGAGGACACTTCCAGGGCAGCCTTTCCTGAATCTCCTCCAGCTGCTTCAAAGCCTTCTCTATGATACTGAGCGGTTCCAACAGGACCCCCACGGAGCGAAGTCCGGCGGGGATACGCGTCAGATAAGCTGGGTGCTCGGCGATCAACTCCGTCATATAACCGCCGGCGGACTTGATGCCTCGCTCGGTAAAGCGGCCGGTAAAACACATGTCCGACTCCTCGATCCGGCAGGGAAGGCAGCGCGCCTCACCGCAGGGACGCCGGACGGTCGGCACCACAAGGTCCCCTTTGCGAAACCCCTCGACGTTTTTTCCGGCTTCAACAACCTCCCCTATGGTTTCGTGACCGGCCACCAGATAATCCAGGCCGGGCGGAGGGGTCCCGAATTCGAAGCGGGCCAGGCCGCGATCGGTGCCGCAAATCCCGACTTCCAGTGGATGGATGAGTACCTGATCGGGAGAATCCAGCTTTGGCTCCGGCACCTGAATGATGCGGATATCTTTCTTTTCCGGAAATATCGCCAGCGCTTTCATACCGGGATACGAATAAGCACCGGGCCGCCAAGCGAAGTCAAGCAGTTTTCCGGTGTGCCCGGATCCTGTTCACCACGAAGAGGCGAAGAGGCGAAGAATCGCAAAGGATTTCTTTGCGTCTTCGTGTCTTCGTGGTGAGATTTTTTTGGTCGCGGCTCCGCTGCGCCGGGAAAATTCGTGGCGTATTCGTCGGATGCAGACTGCCGATAAAACAGAATAGTGTGGTATTTTTTTCAGGCTGTATGGAACGGACGCCAGACTCATCGACGGAATCCATCCGTCTCTACGCTTACCTTGCGATCAGCGCCCTGCTGAGTCTGGCCACCTGGGTGCTCTTGCTGCTTCCGAACTTTCTGGAGGAGAGACACTGGTCTTCGCAGGGAATCGGTTGGGCCATCGGGGTTTACTACCTTGTGAACTTGTTGTTTCAAATTCTGGCAGGCCGGCTCGCCGATCGCTATGGCAACGTCCCGACGGCTCTGGCCGGAACTGCTGTTGCTTTCCTTGGCGGCTTTTGTTATCTCGCGGCGCTTTCGGTTCCCGCGATGATCTTGCTCGCGCGCATCCTTCATGCGGCGGGAGCTGGAATGATTTTCGCCGGAGCTTTGATGCAGCTGGTCAAGTCGGTTCCGCTGCATCTGCGCGGACGCATGATGGGCTATTACGGGCTGCCTGGCTTCGTCATGATGGGCGTTGGGCCCATGCTGTCCGAGTGGTTTGTTTACCGCTGGGGATTCAAGGTCATATTCGTGTCGATCCCCGTCATTTGCGCGGCCATTGCCGTAATTCTGACTCGGTTGCCTGGCCCGTTGGCTCCCCAAGGTCGCTCGCCGCAACCGTTCTCGGAATCGCTTCGTGCGAGCCTTCCCGGGCTCAGATCGGTTCTCGCCCTTTCTGTGTTCTTTGGATTTTCTTTCTCTTCCTGGAACAGCTTTCTCGCGCCTGCCGTGCGCGGAATAGGCCCGGGCGCGGTTTCGGCTTTCGGGCTCGGATATGCACTGGGAGCCGTACTGACGAGGCTTGGCATCAGCCACAGGCTCGACTCAGGTCCGCGACGCCTGTGGGGAATTCTCAGCCTGGTGGCCTACGGCCTGAGCCTGGGTTTGATCCCGGATGCGGCCTTCAACTGGCAGCTCGCGGGCCTGGGATTGGTTTGCGGTATGGTTCATGGGATCTACTATCCCAGCCTCAGTTCGATTGCGGCGGAACGATTTCATCCTTTGCATGCAGGGCAGGCAATGAGTTTGTACATCTCGGCCTCTGCTCTGGGAATGTTTGTGGGACCTCCAATCTGGGGCGCTTTTGCGGATCGGGCAGGCTACCCGTTCATGTTCGTGCTGGCCGCCGCAGTCCTGTCGGTAAGCGCCTTGAGTTTCGTATTTTTCCAGCGCCGGTTTTCGGAAGGGCGGCGTGCTTCGGAGAGTCCACGGTTGCGACCTCCGTCGGAAGAAAGTATCTAAGCACACATGTTCGTAAGCACGATAACGTAAGAGCAACTTGTAGGACACGGATTTACCGGAGGTCCTTTGCGTTTTCTTAGCGTCCTTCGCGGTAAGCAACCAGCATTCACCGCGAAGACGCGAAGTGCGCAAAGAGAATGCCAAGAATGGTAATTGAGTCAAAAACTGTGAAAGCAGCGGCTAGGGCAGAATACATCAAGTTTGCGACGCTTTTTCTCGGTGTCCTGATTTCTCTGCCTCTCGGCCCTCGAGCTGCACGGTGCGCTCCTGCGGAAGTTCCTCGAGCCCTGCGCGAAGCATGGCTGCGCTTCCATGAAACAGAGCTCTGCCAGGGGGTGGATGCGGTGTTCAGCCTCCGTAAAGACACGATGGAGGTTTGGTGCCTGGTCGAGGATGAGAAGAGTTACGGGAAGTTTCTGGAATTGATCGAACCGCTGCGCGCGTCTTACACCGTGGCGGTTTACGTCACGCGACTGAATCCGGAAAAGAAATCCCCTGAGGACAAGGATCCCCCGCCCAGCTTGTGGAACAACACGGAAATCCGTGAATACCTGCAGGATCCCTTCCAGCGCAACTCAGGATCCGCGGGAGGGTTCACGGTGAGGCCACCACCCGGAGAGCACGACACGGAGTTCTTCCTCAAGCAGCGGATCATGATGTTCGCGGAGCAAACCCTGGAATGGGAAAGGAAGATGAACAGATACGCGGGCGATCTTCCTGAACTGGCCGAGGCAGCCTTCGGGTCTTCTGCGGAACCGGCGCTCAGTTCCCGCGCCGCGGCGGCTTGCCTGGCACACGCGCAGGGTGTTGAGAAGCTGGCGGAGAGGTTGGCAGACAACCTCGCACGTGCCCTCCCGAAGGCCGGCAAGCGCTCCCGAGCGTCCGAGGAGCCCCCGTCCGCGCGCCGCCCTGCTCCGCCTGTGGAAAATGCGATCCAGCTTGCCAATGGCGCGCACAGTATCGCGCGCCGCATCTATAACTTCATACACCCTCAGAATCACACAGTGGGTCTGGTAGATCTCAGGGAACCAAGCCTCCTCGAGTCTCTGCGCAGCCTGCGCAGAATGGTGGGCGACTTTCAGCGCTCGGCTTCCAGAGTCGGCGATGCGAAAGGGCCGTAACGAACACGCGAAGGCCCTGGGTGCTCCTGTTTTCTGATCGAGAAGAGGAAATGACCCAGATTTCACCACGGAGAGGGCGTTCTCCCGGGAGCGCAGGCATCTTGTTTCACCACGAAGACGCGAAGAAATCCTTTGCGATTCTTCGCGTCTTTCGTGGTGAGATTTTTTTGGTTGCGGCAGGGCTGCACCGTGTTCATCTGTGGTTTCATTTTTTGGCACTTTACTGATACAACAGCCGACAAAAAAGTATGGGAACGGTGAAGATTCTCGAATCGGCGAGCGCGGTCAGGCGCCTCGAAGCGGCTGCGGGATTCGTTGAGTCTTTCGAGCCCGCCACCGAGCTGCTCCTTGTCGGGGCGGCGCGGGAGGCTGCCGACGATTTCGCGCGTGAAGTGTCCATCCGGCGCGGAGCGACGTTCGGCCTGCACCGGTTCAGCCTGACTCAACTCGCCGCGCGTCTCGCGTTGGGCGAGCTCGCGGAACAAGGCGCCGCTCCCGCCACGTCCCTTGCGGCTGAGGCGCTGGCGGCCCGAGCGACATTCGAAGTGCTCGAAGGAGAGCGTCTTGAGTACTTCGCTCCTGTGGCGCGATCGCCTGGGTTCGCCCGTTCGCTGGCTTCCACGGTCCACGACCTCCGGACGTCGGGCGTCCAACCTGCTTCCCTATCCGGACTCGAGCGGGTCGGCCGCGATCTCCAGAAGCTCGCTGACCGCTTCGACCGGCAATTGACGGAAAGCTCCCTCGCGGACCGGGCGGCTCTGTTCCGCGCGGCCATGGAGGCTCTCCGGAACGAACAGGCTCCTTTCTTCGCCGCGTGGCCGGTTCTCCTCCTCGATGTTCCCATTGAATCCGCCGCCGAAAGGGACTTCGTGAGGCTCGTTGCCGAAGCGGCCTCCGAGGTTCTGGCCACCGTTCCCGCGGGGGACGCCCCGAGCCGCGCAGCGCTGGAAAGCATCCCGGGATGCCGGCTTCACACCGATGGTCCCGCGCCGGCCCTTCAGGCGCTTGTCCGTTTACAAACATTTCTTTTTTCGCTGACGGAGCCCGCCGCGGGCGAGACAGCGCAAGATCCGCAGGAGGTCGTGTTTTTCTCGGCGCCGGGCGAAGGGCGAGAGTGCGTCGAAATCGCGCGGCGCATTCTCGAAGAAGGGCGCCGCGGCGTTCCGTTCGACCGCATTTGTATTCTCCTGCGCGCTCCCGAGCTTTACTCGGGCCTGCTCGAAAGCGCCCTGCGCCGCGCCGGTGTTCCCATGTATTTCGCTCGCGGGACCACAGTTCCCGACCCGTCCGGGCGGGCCTTCCTCGCCTTGCTGGCCTGCGCGGTCGAGCGCCTTTCCGCCCGGCGCTTCGCGGAGTACCTGTCGCTCGGCCAGGTCCCGCAGCTTGACGAATCGGGGAGACCGCCGCGCGATCGCGACGTCTGGGTGGCTGCCGAAGACGAAACGCTGGGCGTCGCCGGCGCCCCTGCCGAGGGCGCGCCGCCCGCCCGCGCCGCTTCCGGAACGGCTCCTGCGCCAGGTGAAAGGGAAACGGGCGAATCTTCCGTAGTCTCGGGAACCCTCCGGGCGCCCTGGAACTGGGAGCACCTGATCGTGGAGGCAGCCGTCATCGGCGGACAGGACCGTTGGAAGCGAAGGCTGGACGGCCTGGCCGGCGAATTGCGGGTCAAGCTCGCGGAGCTCGAAGGGGAGGAACCGGACTCGGCTCGCGCCCGAGCGGTCGCGCGCGATCTCGAAAACCTGAGTCACCTCCGGGCTTTCGCAGTGCCCGTTATCGAGGAACTGGCCGCATTTCCGGCAACCGCGCCGTGGGGGACGTGGCTTCAGCACCTCGAGCGCCTCGCGCCCATGGTGCTGCGCCGTCCGGAACGCGTGCTGTCCGTTCTCGCCGAGATGCGCCCCATGGCGGCAGTCGGTCCGGTGCCGCTCGAAGAAGTGTGCGACGTGCTGGCCGAGCGTTTGACCCTGGTCGAGGAACCGCCTCCGGCGCGGCGCTTCGGCCGCGTCTTCGTCTCGACTCCGGACCAGATTCGCGGGCGCTCGTTTGAAGTGCTTTTCGTTCCGGGGCTCGCCGAGCGGATCTTTCCACAGAAACCGCGCGAGGACCCGCTCCTGCTCGATACATTCCGGGTTCAGCTGGGGCCGGATCTGGAGACCCAGGATCGGCGCGCGGACCGCGAGCGCCTGCGCCTGAGACTGGCCGTGGGCGCTGCCGCGTCCCGAGTTTGTCTCTCCTACCCCCGGATGGAGCTGAACGAATCGCGGCCGCGCGTCCCGTCCTTCTACGCGCTGGATGTCCAGCGCGCCATAACCGGGCGCGTCCCGGATCACAAGCAGCTCGAACAGCAGGCCTTCAAAGTGGCAGAGGCCCGGCTGGCCTGGCCGGCTCCTCCCAGCCCGGCGCTGGCGATTGACGAAATGGAGCATGCCCTTGCGGTGCTTGGTCCCCTGTTACGCCATCCACGGCCGAGCGAGGTGAAGGGGCGGGCGCGGTATCTCCTCGAGCTCAGCCCCGAGCTGGGCCGCTCTCTGCGCACGCGTCACGCGCGCTGGCACATGAAGAAATGGTCGGGCTTCGACGGTCTTTGCCAGCCGTCGGAGGGAGTCCGGGAGGCGCTCGCGGGCCATCGGCTGCGCGCCCGGCCCTATTCGGTCTCGGCGCTCCAGAAATTCGCGGTCTGCCCGTACCAGTTCCTGCTCTCGGGCATATACCGGCTCGAGCCACGCGAGGAGCCCGCCCCGCTCGAACAGATGGATCCGCTGACCCGCGGGCACCTGTTCCACCGGGTGCAGGCGGATCTGATGCGCGAGCTGAAGCGCCGCAAAGCCCTGCCGGTCCGTCTCGACAATCTCACCGGCGTCACGCCGGTGCTCGACGAAACGCTCGACCACGTCGCCGCCGAGTACCGCGAGAAACTCGCGCCGGCCATCGAGCGCGTTTGGGACGACGAAGTCGAGTCGATCCGCGCCGACCTTCGCGGCTGGCTTGCCCACGCGGCCATGAGCGGAGGCGAGTGGGAGCCTACGCGCTTCGAGTTCGGCTTCGGCTTCAAAGCGCAACGGGACATGGACCCCGAGAGCCGGCTCGAACCCGTGATCCTGGAAGGGGGCTGGAAGCTGCACGGAATCATCGACCTGATCGAGCGCCGCCGCGGGGGAAGCGAGCTGCGTGTCACCGATCACAAGACCGGAAAGAACCGAACGGAAGAGGGTATGGTTGTCGGCCGCGGAGAAGTGCTCCAGCCCGTCCTGTACGGCCTGTCGGCCGAGGCCGCTCTGGGACAGCCGGTCGTCGAATCTCGCCTGTACTACTGCACCTCGACCGGAGGATTTACCGAACGCACCGTGCCGATGAACAAACCGGCCCGGCAGTGGGGCATCCAGGTGCTCGAAATTGTGGACCGCGCCATCGAGAATAGCTTTTTGCCGCCAGCCCCGCGCGAGCGCGCCTGCGAGTGGTGCGACTTTCGAGAGGTCTGCGGACCGAACGAAGAACGGCGCGCGTCGAGGAAGGAGTCGGGCCCGCTCGACGACCTGATGAAGCTGAGGTGCTTGCCATGAGCCTTAGTTGTGCCGCTCAAATGATCAATGACAAATGACCAATGATAAATAATGATAAATGACAAATAGACGGGGCGGCCTGTCCGCGGGATTTGTCATCTGTCATTGGTCATTTATCATTTGTCATTTTTCAAGAAATTGCCGACTTTGCCGGAAGCCTGCTCCCCGGGGAAGCGAACTGAGGTGTTACTGCCATGACACGCGTGGCCGACGAGGAGGGACGACAGAGGATACGCGCGGCGCTCGACGAGACCTTGATCGTCGAGGCGGCCGCGGGCACCGGGAAGACGAGCGAGCTCGTACGGCGGATCGTGAATCTGGTCGCCGAAGGGCGCGCCGCCATCGACAGAATTGTCGCGGTGACGTTCACGGAGAAGGCGGCCGGCGAGCTCAAGCTGCGATTGCGGGTCGAGCTGGAAGCGGCGCGCGCCGCGAACGCGGGCGACGAGCGGCGGCGTTCGCACCTCGAGCAGGCCCTGGCCCACCTGGAAGAGGCGCGCGTCAGCACGATCCACGGCTTTTGTGCCGACCTGCTGCGCGAACGGCCGGTGGAAGCTCGAGTCGATCCGCGCTTCCAGGTCCTTCCGGAGCCGGAGGCCGAAAGGATCTACAGGCAAGCCTTTGATCTCTGGCTGCAGCAAAAGCTCGAAGATCCTCCTGAAGGCGTGCGCCGCTCGCTCCGGCGCGTGTCCCGGTTCGATGACGATGAGGGCCCCGTGGCAAGACTCCGGAGGGCGGGCTGGGAGCTTGCCGCGTGGCGCGACTTCCCGGCTCCCTGGCGCCGCGACTCGTCCTGGGCGCGCAACAACGAGATGGACCTTTTGGTGAATCAGGTCCACGACTTCGCGGACATGACCCGTACCTGCACCAACCCCAAAGACACTTTTTACCACGATACCTGGAAGGGCCGGCAGGTGAGCGATACTGTCCGGAACGCAGAGAGGGTGCGGTCTCGCGACTATGACGGAATCGAAGCCAGGTTGGTCGAGCTGGCTCAGGACCGCGGCTTCGCGAAACCGCGCCAGGGTTATGATTCCAACTGGCGCGGGACCGCGCGCCGCAAAGATACACTGGCGGCGCATGCGCCGTTGACCGGCGCGCTCGCATCGTTCGCGCGCGCGGCTGACGCGGACCTCGCCGCCCTGCTGCACGAGGAGCTCCGCGAAAGCATCGATCGCTACGAGCAGCTCAAGGAGCGATTGGGCCGGCTGGATTTCGTGGACCTTCTGGTCCGGGCCCGCGATCTGGTGCGCGACCACGATCACGTCCGGGCCGAGTTCCAGAGGCGCTTCACCCACATCCTGGTCGATGAGTTCCAGGACACCGATCCTTTGCAGGCGGAAATCCTTCTCCTTCTGTCGGCGGACGAACCGCGCGTCAGAAGCTGGCGCGAGGCTCGTCCCGCCCCAGGCAAGCTTTTCATTGTTGGGGATCCCAAGCAGTCGATTTACAGGTTCCGCCGGGCGGACGTCGGGACCTATCAGCAAGTCCGGGATCTCCTCGTGTCGCGCGGCGCGGGCCTGGTCTATCTCAAGACGAGCTTTCGCGCCGTCCCTTCGATACAGAACCTGGTCAACGCGGCGTTCGCTCCCCAGATGAAAGGGGACCTGCGCACGCTCCAGGCCGATTATATTGACCTTCTCCCCAACCGGACGGATCCCACCGATCAGCCGGCGGTGATTGCCCTTCCGGTGCCTTTCCCTTACGGCAGCCGCGGTGTGACGTTCACGGCTATAGAAAAATCGCTCCCCGACGCCGTTGGCGCTTTGGTCGCCTGGCTGATCAGCGACAGCGGTTGGAAGGTCACCGAGCGTTTCGCCGCCACAGGGGGCCATGGCAACGGCCGGGAATCACGCGTTCCTCTCGCCGCGCGGCATATATGCATCCTCTTCCGCCGCTTCGAAAAGTTCGGGAGCGACATCACGCGGGACTACGTCCAGGCCTTGGAAGCGCGAGGGATTCCGCACCTCCTCGTCGGCGGCCGGTCTTTTCACCAGCGGGAAGAAGTCGAGGCCATGAGAGCCGCACTCTCGGCGATCGAGTGGCCGGACGATGAGCTCTCGGTCTTCGCCACCCTCAGAGGATCCTTGTTCGCAGTCCCCGATGCGGCGCTGTTGGAGTACCGGCACCGGTTCGGCCGGCTGCATCCGTTCCGGATTTCCAAGGGGGAAATGGCGGAGCAGCTCCAGCTCATTCCCCCGGTGCTGGAGCTCCTGGGGGCGCTGCACCGTTCCCGCAACTACATTCCGGTGGCCGAAACAGTCGCGCGTCTCCTGGTAGCGACGCGCGCCTACGCTGGATTCGCGCTGCGCCCGTCGGGCGAGCAAGCGCTCGCGAACGTGCTGCACATCGCGGAAATGGCCCGCAGGTACGAAGAGTCCGGCGGCATTTCGTTCCGCGGCTTCATCGAGCGGTTGCGCGAGGACGCCGGGAACGGCGTCGCCGGCGAGGCGCCGATTCTCGAGGAAGGGAGTGACGGAGTGCGTATCATGACCGTACACAGGGCCAAGGGGCTGGAGTTTCCGGTTGTCGTCCTGGCCGACTCGACGGCCACCCTCGCGCACAACCGGGCCGCCCGCCACATCGATCCGGAGCGAAAGCTCTGCTCCCTTCGGATCGCCGGATGGTCGCCCGCGGACCTGCTCGAGCAGGAAGACCTTGAGATCGAGCGCGACCGGGCCGAGGGCATTCGACTGGCATACGTCGCCGCAACCCGCGCCCGCGATCTGCTGGTCGTTCCGGGTTTAGGGGATGGACCGCATCAAGGATCCTACGAGGAGAGGTGGCTCTCCGCGCTGGACGCTGCGATCTATCCCCCGGCCGAGCGCCGGCGTTCACCGGAGAGGCCAACGGGCTGCCCGGAATTCGGGGACGACAGTGTCCTGGAGCGTCGCGGGGCAGAGCTGCCGGGGCCCGGGAACGTCCAGCCCGGACTGCACCGATTCGGCGCCGGCAACGAGCGCGGGTACGGTGTGGTCTGGTGGGACCCCGGGAGGCTTTCCCTCGGAGCCGCACCTCCCTTTGGTTTGAGGCAGACGGAGTTGATCAGCAAGGACGCTCCACGCACCGTCGTCGAGGCCGACCTGGAAGCGCACCGGCAGTGGCGGCAGGATCACGATACGGCAGTGGCGCGAGGGTCGCAGCCGAGCCTGCGCGTGCGCACGGCCACCGAATGGGCCGCCATGTCAGAACGACCGGAGGAAACCGCTCGGGATGTCCAGGTTCTGGATCTTTCGCGGGGTGTGCGGCGGCCCGCCGGTCCCCGCTTCGGCAGCCTCGTCCATGCCGTTCTCGCAAGTGTTCCGCTGGATGCAGGTCCTGACCGGATCCTTGCCACAACGAGGCTTCAGGCGCGCATTCTGGGAGCGACGGAAGAGGAGGCCCAGGCGGCGATTTCCGCCGTGTCGGATGCGCTGCGCCATTCGCTGCTGGAACGCGCGCGCGAGGCCGGCAGGCTTGGGCGCTGCCGTCGCGAGACCCCTGTCACCTTGCGCGAAGACGACGGAGCGCTTGTCGAAGGCGTGATCGACCTGGCATTCGAGGAATCCGGCCGCTGGATCGTGGTCGATTTCAAAACGGACCGGGAGCTTGCCCGTGGAATCAAAGTGTATCAGCGCCAGGTGACACTCTACGCGGAAGCGATCGCGCGCGCAACCGGCCGGCCTGCCTCGGCCGTCCTGCTGCGCCTGTAGTCCTACTTGGTGGGCACAAGGTTTCTCGTGGCACGGGCGTCCCGCCCGTGGAAACTGAGAATAGCCACAGAGATCGAAGAAGGTGGAAAGACTGTTTTCGCCTCCATCCTGGATTTCTCTGTGCCTCTGTGGCTGACCTGCTGGATCCCTTCGGGGTCCTTATCTAGGCTCCATTCTATTCTGTTCCCGTATCCATTTTCTGATCGGATCCCGAAAAAATATTTCTTGACACTATCTATATAGCGAACTATATAGATAGAAAAATACTGAATTCCGGCTTCCTCGGAGGAATGATGGGCAAGAGTTATCTTTCATTTTCAGCGACAGTGATCCTTCAGGCTGTTGCGAACGGCTATCAATACGGATTCGACATCATGGACATGACCGGGCTTCCGGGCGGCACTGTTTATCCAGCGCTACGGCGTCTGGAAGACATGGGTTATGTCCTTTCTAAATGGGAAAAGCATGAGATCGCGCAACGCGAGTTGCGCCCGCCGCGCAAGTATTACGAAGTGACCGATGTTGGGGCGGAGGCGCTGGCCGAGGCCGTCAAGCGGTATCGCCTCCTCGATCAACAGCAGCGCAGGGCGCTTCGAACAAGACCCTCGCGAGGAAGGGCATGAGCAACCGGTTCAGACCGCACCTCTGGTTTGTCTCAGCCGTTGGCCGGATCGTTCCTCGCCGGTTCCGGTCGGAGTGGAAGCAAGAGTGGGAAGCTGAGCTTCATCATCGAGAATCGCTGCTTCGACGGTGGCGGCGATCCGATTGGAATACTCGACGAAGTCTTCTGCGTCTCAGCGTGAGCTCGATTTGGGATGCGCTGGCGATGCAGCCTCGCCGTCTGGAGGAAGAAATGTTCCAGGATCTGCGCTATGGCGCCAGGATGCTGCTCCAGAGCAAAGGCTGGACTGCCGTGGCCGTGCTGTCGCTCGCACTCGGGATCGGCGCGAACACGGCACTGTTCAGCGTCGTCGACCGGGAGTTATTCAGAACTCTTCCTGTCAAAAATCCCGAGCAACTCGTCCGTCTGATGTGGGTTTCCGGTCCCAACCATATGTTAGCGGAATGGAGGACGTACGGATTCTCTCCAAGAGATGATGCGACGGGCCTCACCTTGCAGAGAGCCTTCTCCAATCTCACGTACGAGCGCATGCGCGCTGCGAACCAAACGCTTTCGGATGTATTCGCCTTCGGCTCCGTAGACCGATTCAACGTCGTTATCGACGGCCAGGCTGAAATCGCCTCCGGCCAATTCGTTTCCGGCAACTATTTCGCCGGTCTGGGTGTCCCGGCCGCTTTGGGCCGGACGATTGCTGTCGACGATGACAGGGAAGGCGCCGCGCCCGTCGCGGTGATGAGTCATGATTACTGGCAGCGCCGCTTTGGACTGGATCCGACCATCGTCGGGAAATCCATCAACGTGAACGGCAGGGTTCCTGTCACCATCGTCGGGGTTGCTCCTCGAGGGTTTTCCGGAGCGTTCCGAGCCGGCTCGTCGTTCTCGCCGCAACTCTCCATCCCATTGGCCATGGAGCCGCGACTGATTGGAGACGCGTCGATCTTGAATAATCCGGTCAGTTGGTGGCTGGTGATCATGGGCCGCGCAAAGCCGGGTATGAAAGCGGAACAGATTCGGGCGAATCTGGAAGGTGGTTTTCAACAGAGCGCAATGGAAGGTTGGGATTCTTATCTGGCACTTTTCCGTTCCAGCGCCACCCCCAATCAGCCTCAGGTTAGCTGTGACTTCGTGAACCAGCAGCAACTGATGGGGCCGAACCCGGCTAGGGAAATCCTGGAACGCCGCGACACGCCTCATTTAAGAGTGGTCCCGGGCGGCCAGGGGAGCCTGTACCTCGCTCCGGAGGAACGGCGGTCTCTCACGATTCTGGTCACGATCGCCGGAATTCTGCTCTGTATAGTATGCGCCAATGTGACGAATTTGCTGGTTGCCCGCACGGCGACCCGGCAGAAGGAGATTGCGATGCGGCTGGCTCTCGGCGCGAGGCCCTGGAGGCTTATCCGCCAGCTCGTGACAGAAAGCGTTTTGCTTTCGCTGATCGGCGGAACGCTCGCTGTTGTGGTAGTGATCTGGAGCAAAGATCTAATTCAGTCTCTATTTGAGATCCATTTCACTCTGGACTGCCGTGTCCTCGCGTTTACAGCGGCAGTCTCATTCAGTACCGCGATTGTGATTGGATTGGCGCCCGCACTACGCGCGATCCGCGTCGATTTGATTCCTTCTTTAAAGGACAGCGCGCCACATACCGTGGGTATTCGATCCCGGCTCGGCAAGAGCTTGCTTATTGCCCAGGTGGCAATGTCTCTCGTGCTTCTGATCGGCGCCGGTCTGTTTATTGGAACTCTGCGCAATCTGCACAGTACGGATCTCGGGTTCAATCCCAAGAACCTGCTGTTGTTCAGAGTCGATCCACGACTGAATGCGCCGGATGCGGATTACTGGGCCGAGACCGGCCGCTTGAGAAACCTGTACGAGCGGCTGGTCGAGCTTATCTCGGCTATACCTGGCGTACGGTCGGCAACACTCTCGGACTGGACGCTTCTCGGCGGCAACTCGACGTCCAGCGACGGCTCGCTTTCCCCTCGGCCGGGTGAGGCCGTTTCAGTGCAAGTCGTGCGCGCCAATTTTTTCGAAACGATGGAAATGCCTGTCCTTCTCGGCCGCGGGTTGACTTCGCGGGATGACGGGAGCTCACCAAAGGTCGCGCTGGTAAACGAAGCCTTGGCGCGCAAGTTCTACCCGAACAAAAACCCGCTGGAGCAGCGGATTGGTGGGCGGCCCGGCGGCATAGGCAACATCGAAATTGTGGGTGTTGTGCGAGACGCAAAAGGCGCGACACTGCGGGAAGACATTCCGCCAACCGTGTACCTTCCCTATCTTCAATACCACTTCGCTTCGATGAACTTCGAGGTCCGGACCACGGGTGATCCAGGCGCCTTGATTCCCGCAATTCGCGAAGCCGTCCGTCAGGTCAATCCCAATCTCCCGCTGATTGACGTCAAGACGCAAAACGAACAGGTCAAACAAATCCTCGCTCGCGAACGTCGTTTCGCCTTTTCATCCACTCTGTTCGGCGGGTTGGCTTTATTACTAGCGTGCATCGGGCTCTACGGCATCATGTCATTCAGTGTCGCTCGTCGAACCAATGAAATCGGAATTCGGATGGCGCTCGGCGCCAAACGGGGGGATGTCGCCGGCATGGTTCTGCGCGAGGCGTTCTCTCTCGTTCTGATGGGAGTTGTCTCGGGATTTTTTATCGCGCGCCTCATCGGCCGATGGGTTGCGAGCATGCTCTACGGCCTTTCCCCGAACGATCCGGCGACAACGGCGTTCGCGGTTACTGTCCTGGCCGCGGTCGCCGCGCTGGCCGGCTATTTGCCCGCGCGGCGCGCATCGCACGTGGATCCGATGGTTGCTCTTCACCACGAGTAGCTGATCGTAACGCGTCTCTGTGCCCAATGAGGCCTTTTTGCCACGGAGA
>WNGD01004514.1_pt1 | contig 20368 bp, 18 predicted proteins | sample 5400671 | NCBI WGS metagenome assembly WNGD01 (sample SAMN13153369, study PRJNA577476) | soil metagenome | isolation source: 40 cm soil or saprolite under grassland replicate 2 | place: USA:California | collected 2016-06-15 | reverse complement strand
CGCTGGGGGAAGCGTCTCCCGAGGGATTGATAATTGCGATTCGCCGGGCCGTCAACGCCCGGCCGACCGACGTGGGATCGGCAGCGTCGGAAAAAGACCACGGGCAATGAGCGCGTCTCCTCTAGTCAGCTGCATCATGCCGACTCGCAACCGGCGGGGCTTTGTGAGCCAGGCCATCGGGTACTTTCTGCGTCAGGACTATCCAAATAAGGAGCTGGTCGTCGTGGATGACGGAGAGGATTCGATACAAAACCTGATTCCGCCGGACGACCGGATACGCTATAGGCGCATTGACACGCGACTCTCGCTCGGCGCGAAGCGCAATCTGGCGTGCGAGCTAAGTGGCGGCGATCTCATCGCGCACTGGGATGACGATGACTGGATGTCGACGGATCGCCTGACCGTCCAAGTGGCTCACCTGCTAGCCTGTCAAGCCGACGCCTGCGGTCTCCGGAACGTTTTTCACTATCGCCCGCATGCGGGAGACGCCTGGCTCTACTGTTATCCGGAAGACGAGAGTGCCTGGCTGGCGGGAGGGACGCTGCTGTACCGTCGGGCAGTCTGGGGCGAACATCCCTTCTCGGACATCAATGTCGGTGAAGACACTGCGTTTGTCGCACAGCTTCCGCCTGATCGCATCCGACCGCTCACGGAAACGCACATCTATGTGGCGCTCATCCATCCCGGAAACACGGCCGCGAAGAATGTCGCCGGTCAACGCTGGCGGCCACAGCCGCTCTACGAGATCAGCCGCCTGCTGGCGAGCGACCGTGCCTTTTATGTCGGGCTCCGGAACGGCCGGTACGTCCCGCCGACCGACGTGCGCACGCACAGCCTAGGACCCGTGACGGTGTGCGCGCAGTTCGACGTCGCAAGCGGCTACGGTAGCATGGCCGAGTATCTCGTGCTCGGTATGGCGCGCGCCGGAGCAAATGTGCGCCTTGCGCCGATCTCCCTGGACGTCACCGGAACCACGGAGGAGTTTCGCCGCATCCTGCAGCACTCCCGCGGTCACGTCGACGGTCCGGTGCTGTATTTCTCCTGGCCAAAGGCCGACCTGTCGCAGTTTGCCAGTAACGAGAACCTGTTCATCAATACGATGTGGGAGAGCTCGCGGCTTCCCGATGGTTGGGCACGTCACTTGAACCACGCCCGCGCCGTGATCGTTCCGACGAAATTCGTCGGGCGCGTCTGCCGCGACAGCGGCGTAATCGTTCCGATCGAGATCATCCCGGAGGGCGTGGATCCCGAGATCTACCACCTGGAAGACCGTCCACCGCGCGCCGGACTCACGACGTTGATGGTGGCTCCAGTCGACGATCGTAAGCACGTCCTGAAGGGCGTCGCCGCATGGAAGAAGGTATTTGGGAACGATCCCGAGGCGCGCCTCATCATCAAGACGAGCTACAACTATCGAAACTACACGCCCGACGATGTTCGCATCTCATATATCGATCGCGCCGAGAAGACACGCGGCATCGCGCACTGGTACCGACAGGCAGATGTTCTTCTCGCGTTGGGAAACGAAGGGTTCGGATTACCCCTGGTTGAAGGCATGGCCACAGGGTTGCCCGTGATCGCCCTGAATTCGGAAGGGCAGAACGACACGTGTGAAGCAGCCGCCCCGTACTTGCTCCCCGTGCAGCCCGTCGATTGGCAGCCCTATACCTCTTCGTTTGGTCCTGGCGGCGTGCGCGGCGTTCCGGGGGTTGATGAGGTGGCTGAACGCCTGCAATGGGTCGCCGGTCACCGTGACGAAGCCCGTGCAATGGGACGCGCGGCGTCGGCGTGGGTGAGCGACAATCGGAACATTTGGGAAAAAGGACCGGCAGTGCTCGACGTCATGGAACGAACGAGCTGCCCACCGCGAACGCTCCGAACAGCCCGCACAATCTGGGTCCCCACGTGGGGATCACCGTGCGGTGTGGCTGAGCACGTAGCGCACTTGGTAAAGGAACTGCCGTCGCTTCGCGTGACCAGCAGTCGTCCCGACGTGCATGGACTGCGTCTGCTTCAGGTCGAACATGGACATGCGCTCTTCCGCGATGCGGACCTGGCTGCGCAGTTGCAACGAATCCGCGCTGCGCATGTGCCGATCGTGCTCTCTGAACATGCCGTGCTCCCATACACTAGCCCTGTCGAGGGGGAGGCGGATGTTCTCGTCGCAGCAACAAGGCATGGCGTGGGACAATTGAGCGCGCGCTGGCGTGACAAGCGCGTCGAGCACATCCCGCTCGGGTGCCCGACCTGGTTCCCGCCGCGCAAACCGATCCGCGGCCGTGTGATTGGCGCCTTTGGTTTTCTCGAGAAGTACAAGGGATTCTGGCACTTGCTCGATGTATTACGACACGAGCCCGGTACGAGCCTCGTGCTGTTTAGCCACGCGAAGTCACGCGACCGCCAGCAGGAATGGACACGGGCGGCCGCGGGCCTTCCGGTCTCCTCCATCGGTGAATTCTTACCGAGCCGGGAGGTCGTCACACGCCTGGCCGCCGCAGCCGACATTCTCGTATTCTGGTACGACGAAACCTCCTACGCTTCTGCAAGCGCCGCGATCCGCGTCGGCCTCTCCACTGGCGTGCCGGTACTCGCATCTCCGACGAGCTGGTTCCGTGAGCTGACTGAAGTCACATACCAGCCGACCGATCTGCGCACGGGCATTCGGCGGCTGCTCGACGACAGGGCCCTGCGGGAAAACTTGACGGGCGCGGCACGTGAGTACTGCGAAGCGAACAGCTGGGCGTGTATCGCGAAACGCTACAACACCCTGTGGCAATCACTCGAACAGTCCTAGACGGGAGATACAATGCCAGGCACCTACACATATCCGGGCGTGTACATCGAGGAATTGCCCAGTGGTGTGCGGACCATCACGGGAGTCAGCACATCCGACACGGCGTTCATCGACTTCTTTGCGCGGGGGAAGGTCAATGACCCCGTCCGTATCACCGGCTTCGGCGATTTCGAGCGAGAGTTTGGAGGACTCGATTCCCGAAGTGAAGCGAGTTACGCGATTCGCCAGTTTTTCGCCAATGGCGGCGCTATCGCGTGGGTAGTACGGGTTGCGCATTTCAACGCGTCGACGGCTCGCGGTGCGCTCGCCGCCGAGTATACCGATCTTCCTACCCTTCAGGTCTCCGCGGCCAATCCGGGCGACTGGGGCAACCGGATCGAAGTTGCAGTCGAGCGTCCCACAGGATCGGTGTTCAACCTGCTGGTGCGGGAAGTCGACCAACAGGGACAGGTGACCCAATCAGAGACCCATCTGAATCTCAACCTGACGGTGGGAAGCGCACGCTTTGCGGTCGCGGCGGTAAACAACGCATCCCGGTTAGTCCAGCTGCAGAGTGTAGGATTTGGGGACCTGCCTGCCGTTCGATCCTTCACCCGTCTCAACAGTTTGAATTCCGGGGGTCTTGCGCGGGATGGCAGTGATGGTGACGCTCCCGACGCGACCGAGCTGACCGGGAGCGAAAGCCCTCCGAAAACGGGACTCTACGCGCTGGACAAGATCGCGCCCTCGGTATTCAACATCCTCTGCATCCCGGCCACAGCGAACCTACAAGATGCTCCTATGGGCACATTGGTGGCAGCCGCTGAGGCGTACTGCGAAGCCAAACGTGCGTTCTTCATCTTGGACATTCCTCCCGGCGTTGCTGAGCAGGACCAAATGAAGAGTTGGCTCGATACTCGCGCGCGCTTTCGGCACAAGAACGCGGCCGTCTACTTCCCTCGCCTGGAGATCCCCGACCCGCTGAACGAGTTCCGACCTCGGAACGTCGGCCCCAGCGGCACGTTAGCGGGCATCTACGCGCGAATTGATGCCGCGCGCGGAATCTGGAAAGCGCCGGCGGGGACCGACGCCGTGATCCGGGGGAACGCGTCTCTCACGCGAAAACTCACCGACAAGGAAAACGGCGCGCTGAATCCGCTCGGCATCAACGTGCTCCGGACGTTCCCCGTGTTCGGGCCACTCGCGTGGGGGGCGCGCACCCTGGATGGGGCCGACCAGCAAGCGAGCGAGTGGAAGTACATCCCGGTACGGAGGACGGCGCTCTTCATCGAGGAGGCCCTGTATCAGGGCCTCCAGTGGGTCGTGTTTGAACCGAACGATGAACCCCTCTGGGCCGAGATCCGTCTCAATGTCGGCGCGTTCATGAACAGCCTCTTTCGCCAGGGCGCATTTCAAGGGAAAGCCCCAGCCGACGCGTATTTCGTGAAATGCGACAAGGAGACGACAACTCAAAACGACATCGACCGCGGCATCGTGAACATCCTGGTGGGGTTCGCGCCGCTCAAACCCGCGGAATTTGTCGTGATCAAGATCCAGCAGAAGGCGGGACAGATCCAGACGTGAGGCAGGCGGCGGAACATCCGAAGGAGGAGCGCGATGGCGCAATTCGAGATTAATAAAGTCTGGCGCTTTGACCCGTACAAGAACTTCAAGTTCCGGGTCAAATGGGACGGCCGCTACGTGGCCGGCGTCAGCAAAGTGGGTGGTCTCAAACGCACGACCGAGGTCGTGAAGCATCGTGAGGGCGGGGATCCGAGCACGAGTCGCAAGTCTCCAGGACGCACCGAATATGAAGCGGTGACGCTGGAACGCGGAGTCACACACGACAAAGACTTTGAGCAGTGGGCGAACAAGGTGTGGAACTTCGGATCGGGTCTCGGAGTCGAAGTGTCGCTTAAAGACTTTCGGAAGCCGGTCACCATCGAGATGTACAACGAAGCTGGGCAGGCGGTCGTCGCTTACCACCTCTTCCGTTGCTGGTTATCCGAATTCCAGGCATTACCCGACCTCGACGCCAATGCGAATGCCGTCGCCATTCAGCATATCAAGCTCGAGAACGAGGGCTGGGAGCGCGACTACTCGGTTGGCGAGCAGGCGGAACCGAGTTTCACCGAGCCCGAGTGATCGATGCGTTCGCTTTCGGGTGCGGAACTCCTTGAGGTATGGGAGGCTGCGCGGGACGAGCGGCCAGCGGAGCGAGCGCTCGTGCTCCTCGCTGAGGCCTGCCCAGAGTTCACGCCTGAGGCGCTCGCCGCGCTGAGCATCGGCGGCCGCGATGCGCTGCTGCTCGAGTTACGCGAGACGATCTTCGGCCCCGATCTGCGAGGGTATGCGGATTGCCCGCACTGCGGCTTCCAGTTGGAATTTGCGGTCGGGGCCGCAGACATCCGCGTCGAGCAATCCGCAGCACCGCTCGCTGAGGGGCAGCTGTCGGCAGGCGACTTCAGCGCCAGGTTCCGATTGCCCAATAGCCGCGATCTTGCGGCCGCGGCAGCAACGCGAAACCCCGATGACGCCCGTCGAGAATTGGTACGGCGATGCCTGACTGAACCCATGCGCGCCGGCGAGCGGATCGAGCACGACTCACTCCCACGTGACGCAACGGAGCGCGCGGCGGCGCTGATGCTGGCGCGCGATCCGCAAGCAGAGGTCATCCTGCGGCTGACATGCCCGACATGCGCGTTTGCCTGGGCCGCGACCTTGGACATTGGAGAATTCTTGTGGGCCGAGCTGTCGGCACAGGCTAGCCGCCTGCTGCACGAGGTGGACACGCTGGCGCGCGCGTACGGCTGGCGCGAGACCGACGTCCTCACGCTGAGCGCTCGGCGCCGCGAGGCTTACCTGGCGATGGCGGGCGCATGAACGACTTTCTCGGGAGACTCGCCGAGCGCGCGTTGGGGCTCGCGCAGCTCGTGCGTCCGCTCATTCCCTCCGTTTACACTCCGCCGGTAGCCGGAAGGGAGGAACTCCCCTTCTCCCGGACCGCCCTCGCCGATGCGGGGATCCAGAATACGACGCGGGCACGTGCGCGCGGGGTCGCTCCCGACGCGACGCCGAAGGAGGAGTTCGTGGCGCCGGCGCCAGGGACGCCAGACCAGGTCCGCAGCGTCGCGGCAATGGAGGAACGCGATGAGATCCCGAGTGCCCATGCAGAAGCTCGCTCCGAGGATCCGATCGCCCCGTCGAGAGGCGGGCGATTGGCTTCAAGTGGCGTACATGGTCATCCGAGTGCGGCCCTTCAGAAGACCGGTTCAGCTGCTCCAGCGTCCGCTGAGTCCGTTGAGCAGGTATCCGGAACCTTCCAGCCGCCCCTGATTTCCGTACGTCACGTGAACGACGCGCCTCGCGCGATCGTTCGTACCAGCCCACTAAACACCGCGGCCCGGGCATCGCAGCCCGCGCCGGCAAATGTGCCGCGGGAAGAGCGAGCAGACGTTGGCCCCCGGGAGCTGCTCCGGGAGGCTCGGTCCACTGACGCACCTGTCTCGCGTGGCGCGATTCCCGACGCCGGGACCGGCGAAGCCCAGGACGCGGTGCTACTGCACCCGCCCGGCCGCGTTGGGCCTGCCAGCCACCCCGTCACTCGCGGCAGCGGGGAACGGCAGATCCCGCAGAGTACGCCAGATGGTCGCCCGGCAACGCCACCCGCCGCTTCTGACGCACCGCTCACCGGTCGCACGAACCGCGTCATGGCCCACGAAGCCCAGTCGGCCGCACAACCAACGGTTCGCGTGACCATCGGGGTCATCGACGTGCGCGCTGCCGCCGCCGTGCCTGGTTCCGCACCGGAGGTACCCACGCGCGGTCCAAGACTGTCGCTTGACGCGTACTTGGCGCGTCGCAACGGGAGACGCGGTGAATGAGCAATCCGTTCGCCGTCGCCGCCGTGACGGCCACCTTTCGTCAACTGCTGTTGAAAGTGAGGGACGAGTCGTCCCTGACCGGGACCGACGTTTCAATGCTCCCACCGGACTTGGCACGCGGCGCCGCGAAGGCTCGGCAGCTGAATCTGTTTCTGTATCAGATCTCGCCCAATGGAGCGCTGCGCAACTCGGAGCTGCCGGTGCGGACGTCGGACGGAACGCTTGTCAAACCACCCGTCCTCGCCCTCGACCTGCATTACATCGTAACCGCCTATGGCCAAGACGACAGCGATAAGGACGCCCAGCACTTGATGGCGCACGCCATGAGTCTCGTGCACGACAATGCCATTTTCACGCGCCCTCAAATCCAGGCCGCGATTACCGGGGATGCGTCTGTGGCAGGGAGCGACTTGGCGGACCAGATCGAACTCATCAAACTCTCGCCGCAGGCGATGACGACCGAGGACCTCTTCAAACTCTGGTCGGCGTTCCAAACCCACTACCGGCTGTCGGTCGGGTATGAGGCATCGGTCGTTCTTGTGCAACGGCCACATCGCACGACGGCCGCATTGCCGGTGCGAGAGGCTGGCCTCTACGTGCTGCCGTTCCAGCGTCCCAGGATCGAGGAGCTATCGCCACAATCGCTCACGGCCGGGGGCCAGCTCACGATACGAGGGCGCAATCTGAAGCGCGAAGTCGTCAAAGTGCGTTTCGGAACGACGGTGGTCGACCCGGACGATGTTCAAGCCGACGCCGTCCAGGTCACGTTGCCCACGACGCTGCTTGCCGGCATCAACGCGGTCCAAGTCGTGCAGCCGCTGCTCATGGGTAAACCTGCGATGCCGCATCGGGGGTTTGAATCAAATGTTGCGGCGTTTGTCCTCGTGCCAAAGATCACGACCGGGGAACCGATCAGCGTGGCTCGCGGGTCTCCGCTCCCACTCACTTTTGACCCGCCGATCGGCCGCTCTCAGCAGGTCACGCTGTTGATCGGCGATCAGGGTGTGCCGCTTCCGGCCCGGCCACCCACCGATCCGCCGTCAGCTTCGAGTCTCACCTTTCCGATTTCTGCAACCTTCCCCACAGGGACTTTCCTGCTGCGCGTGCAGGTGGATGGGGCGGAAAGCGCGCTGCGCGTGGATGCGGGGACCGGAGTGTACGCCGGTCCGCAGCTGACATTGACATGACGACGCAGTACTCGGCATGGCTCGAGGAGAACCAGCGTCAGCTCGTGGGCGCGCTGAGAGAAGTGCGAGCGGCGCTCGAGCGACACATCGCGCGCGCCAGCGGGCCGAGCGTCACTCTCGATCCCGTCCGTGACGCCGCGGAGCCCGCACCGCCGGGCGGGGCCGAGGGCAATGCGCTCGACTCGTTGTGCACCACGTTCGGACTTTCGCCCTTCGAGCGGGCCACCCTGTTGCTCTGCGCCGGTCCCGAATTGGACGCGTCGTTCTCGCGGCTGTGTGCGGACGCCCAAGGCGATGCGTTGCGGTCGTACCCCACGTTCAGCCTCGCCCTCGCCGCCCTCCCTGGTGCGCACTGGAGCGCCTTGAGTCCAAACGCCCCGCTGCGCCGCTGGCGTTTGGTTGACGTCGTCAACCAGCCGGGCATCCCGCTCACGGTGAGCCCGCTGCGGATCGACGAGCGCATTCTGCACTTTCTGACGGGGATCCAGCACCTGGATGAGCGTTTGGTCGGACTGCTGGATCGCGTTGCCCCCAGCGGCGCGCTCGTGCCGTCTCATCGCGTCATTGCACAACGCCTCAGCGCCTCACTGTCGCTTGCTCACACCGGTGGACCGGCCATCCAGCTCTGTGGCGCAGATGTGGGAAGCAAACGCAGCGTCGCGGCGGTTGGATGTGCCGAAGCGGGTTTGAACCTATTTGCTCTGGCCAGCGACGCTATTCCGTTCAGTCCGGGGGACTGCGACAGCCTGCTGAGGCTGTGGGAACGTGAAGCGGTACTCACGCGCGCTGCACTGTATGTCGACGCAGACTCGCTGGACGCGATCGACAACCGGACGGTGGCGAGTATCGGGCGCCTTGTTGAACGCGTGCGCGGGCCCCTCATTGTCGGAACTCGGGACCCGCTCCATCTGCCAGGCAACCAGTTTATCACGCTCGACATCCAGCGTCCCAACACTGGCGAGCAGCGTGCCGTGTGGGTCTCGGCCCTCAGCGGCGCTGCACAAAAGGTGAACGGGTGTGTCGACCGCTTGGTGGGGCAATTCGATCTCAGCGAAACAGCCATTCCGGTGTGCGTTCGCCAGGCGTTGAACGCGGGCAGCGAAGGCGATGCCCTGGCGGCCGCACTCTGGGACGCGGCACGGCAACAGGCGCGACCCCGGCTCGACGATCTTGCCCAACGAATCGCGCCGGCGGCAACCTGGGACGATCTGGTCCTGCCGCCCTCGCAGCGAGAGATGTTACACGAGATTGTCGTCCACGTCCGACAACGGAACCGAGTTTACCAGAGCTGGGGCTTCGTCACCAAGGGCACGCGCGGCCTCGGGATCAGTGCGCTGTTCGCGGGGCCGAGCGGCACGGGCAAGACGATGGCTGCCGAAGTGTTGGCCAACGATCTGCGTCTCGATCTGTACCGCATCGACCTGAGCCAGGTGGTTAGCAAGTACATCGGCGAGACGGAGAAGAACCTGCGTCGGGTGTTCGACGCAGCGGAAGAAGGCGGCGCCATCCTGCTGTTTGACGAGGCCGACGCACTGTTCGGCAAGCGCAGTGAAGTGAAGGACAGCCATGATCGCTACGCGAATATCGAGGTCGGGTACTTGTTGCAGCGCATGGAGCGGTATCGGGGACTGGCGATACTCACCACCAACATGAAGCAGGCGCTCGACGCCGCGTTCCTGCGGCGCATTCGGTTCATTCTGCAGTTCCCATTTCCCGATACGGCGGCGCGCGCTGATATCTGGCAGCGGGTCTTCCCTCGTGAGACGCCGACGGAAGGTCTGGATGCATCGCGACTCGCGCGCCTCAATGTGGCCGGAGGAAGCATCCGCAACATCGCGCTCAATGCAGCGTTCCTGGCCGCCGATGCGAGCGAGCCGGTTCGTATGACGCATCTCCTCCGGGCCGCACGCAGTGAGTACGCGAAGCTCGAGCAGCCGCTGACCGACGCCGAGCTGGGGCGGTGGACATGAACCGGTCGGCGATCGAGCTGCACATCGAGCGGCTGGTGCTCTCCGGCTTCGAGAGTAATGACGCGCCGGTGATCGGGGCGGCCCTACGCGATGAGCTCGCTCGGTTACTTGCGATGCCACAAACGGGCGGAGCCATGATGGAGAATCGAGAGCTCTCTCGCATCGATGCCGGTTCCGTGTCCATAGGATTAGACAGACCCGTGGATACGGGACGTCAGGTCGCTCGGGCTGTGTATCGAGGGATGGGCCGATGAGCATTGGGCTCCTCGCGCCGGCGGTCACCGTGCTCCGACGGAAATGCGCCTGTCGCGGAGAACATGGCGGCCAGGATGACTGCGTCGAGTGTCGCAAGAAACGGGCGCTCCAAAGGAAGGCCGCGGTCCCGTCAGGGCCGCTAGCGGTCCCGACCATCGTGCGCGACGTCCTGCAGTCGCCGGGGCAAGCGCTCGATCACAGCATAAGGGCGTTCATGGAGCCGCGGTTCGGGCATGACTTCAGTCAAGTACGGGTACACACGGATGGGGCGGCGGCTGAGTCGGCACGCGCCGTGAACTCGGCGGCCTACACCGTTGGACAGGATGTGGTGTTCGACCGAGGACACTACGCGCCAGCAACGGCTGAAGGTAAGCACCTTTTGGCACACGAGTTGGTCCACGTGATTCAGCAAGGTCCCGGCAGCCCGGAACCGCTCCACGAGGCTGCACGCATTAGCCAACCTGGCGATTCGGACGAACGAGAAGCCGAATCGGTCGCGGAAAGAGTTACGTGTGCAGTCCCTACCGTGAGCACAAGCGAACCACGGTCAGCGGGGGTCAGGCGGGGATCAAGGGGCCTTCAACGCCGAGTACGACACTTCGAATGCAGCGCTGCAGAGCACCACTCTGTCGAGGCCATCCTCGGCAGGTCGGTGCTTCCCGGAGATCTACGGAGCGCGGCTGACGCCGCCTCACGTCTTCCCGCTGTGTGGATAGGTGTGGCCGCAAGTGAGTTGCGAGTGTCTCCGCGTTCCGCTGCCACCATTGCTCGCTTTCACGAAGCGTTTGGCGCGAACCCCGACTGGGTGCCTCCCTGGAGGCCGGCTGCGGCTCGCTGGGTCGACTTCGGCGACCTGATTACGACACGCGTTGCCAGCGCCGCAAGCATCGTGGATGAAGGGTCGATTCGCTACTTCTGTTGGGGAAGTCCCGCGCACTGCCCAGAATGTACCGATCCACCTGCCACGTACTTTGCGTGCAGCAGTTTTCTGGGCGCGTACCTGATCTGCCTCGGGCGGGTCTTCTGGCAGGCGTGGCAATCGGGGGACATGGCCACCATGGGTTCCACGCTTCTCCACGAGGCTTTGCATATCTACTTCAATCGGACGGTTAGCGACGGCGGAAGATCGGGGAACGCCAACTGCTACGAACGCTTTGTCGTAGCCACTAACGGCGTCTTCATGCACCCAGCAACCGCGGCCAATTGTCCGCCCGCGCCTTGACGCCGGCTGGCGCCACGCTGCGGCGCAAGTGTGCCTGCGGGGGCTCGCACAACGGCCACGCGGATTGTGCAGAGTGCCATCGCAAGCGTCCGCTGCAGCGCAAGCCAACGGGCGGGGCGGAACGAGGCGGCGTGCCGGCAATTGTGCATGACGTCTTACGAACACCGGGGCAGCCCCTAGACGCAGGGACTCGCACGTTCATGGCGCTGCGGTTCGGGCATGATTTCAGGGACGTGCGCGTGCACAGGGACGGGCAGGCAGCGCAGTCTGCCCGTGCAGTGAATGCCCTGGGTTACACCGTCGGTCGCCACGTGGTGTTCGGGGCAGGTCAATACGCTCCGCAAACAAGCGAAGGACGTCACCTCATAGCGCACGAGCTGACGCACGTCCTTCAGCAACGCAGCACGAACTCGATCGACGGCCTGGATTCAATCGGAAGCGAGGGAGGTACGGCAGAGCGAGAGGCAAACCTAGCCGCACACGCGGTGGCGAACGGGCGTCGCGCTGCGACTGTGACCGGACACGCGCCTCCAACCACGTTGCATCGCCTCCCCTTCGGCGTGACCGTGCCGACTGGATTGCGTCCCCTCGACCCGGTCCGGGAGGAGGCGGCGATCCTGCGTCCCGTGTTTAGCGGCAGCCTGACCTACTCGAGCATCTTTTTGTCTGATGCCGTGGGCGGACGCGGCCGAGAGTACACCGTTGCTGTTCCGGGGGTCGGGCAGGTGATCAACATTGGCCCCACGCCATTCGCAATGCCTGGCTCGAACCCGAGCCTTCTGATACATGAGTCGACCCACTGTTGGCAGGCTCAACACCATCCCAACCCGACGGCGTACATGGCCAATTCCGTGGCCAGCCGAGCCGCTGCTGCCGTGGTGGGGGGCGATCCATACTGCTATGTGCCCGGAAAGCCGTTTCGGCAGTATGGCGCAGAGCAAATTGCACAACAAGTGCAGAATGGAGAACCGCCGATCATCGCGCATATCCGATCAGTTTCGGCAGGCGCGACAGACCCAGACGATGTTGCCGGATTAGCGACCCCTCGGTGGGAAACCCGTGGTGCGAAGGGTGTCCGATGCTGACTGTCGCACCAGTCGCGCGGCTCCGTTCAGCGGGTCCGTGGCAAGACCCCGTCCTGCGGCACAAGTGTGCTTGTGGGGGCTCGCACCAAGAGCACGAGGAATGCGGGGAGTGCCATCAGAAGCGCCTGCTGCAGCGAACGTCAACTGGCACGGCGGATCAGGGTGGTGTGCCGGCAATCGTGCACAACGTGTTGCGAACTCCGGGCCGGCCCCTGGACGCAGGAACCCGCGCATTTATGGAGCCGCGGTTCGGGCATGATTTCAGCCAAGTGCGGGTGCACACCGACGCCGGGGCGGCGGAGTCCGCGTCAGCGGTGAATGCGCGCGCCTACACGGTCGGGCGGCACATTGTGTTCGGTGCCAATGAATACGCTCGGGGCACCGTCGAGAGCCAGCAACTAATCGCTCACGAATTGGCTCATGTGGTTCAGCATGGACCCTCGTTCGGAGGTAAAGCCGTTCGCGTAAGCAGCTCGAGTGAGAATGCTGAACGGGAGGCTACACTCGCTGCCTCTGCGGCAGTCCTCGGCAACGCACCAAGTCGGCTTGGCGTCGTCGGCGGGCTTGTGCTCCAGCGACAGGAGGAGCGTCCGGCCTCCGTACCGAGTGGTGCCCGTCGAGGCGTCGGGGCGACTCCGACGCGTGCGCCTGCGGCCCCTGGGGGCGGTAGCGCTTTGTGTTCCGCTCATCCCAGCGAAGCCTTTTACAGGACAAACCCCTCCTTCTGCATGGACACTCCGTCGAGCGGTAGCATGCACAGTGGATTTCGCTGCTATCGAGAGATTCCGAGCGGATCGGGGTGCCCGCCAGGGAAGCACGTTTGCTTTGACCCGGCGACCGGGGCCTGCGATTCCGGTCAGTCGCACATCGATAGCACCGCTCCGAGTATCACGAGGAACCCATCGGGAATGTGCGACCTGTCTTGGTTCGGGGCCTGTTCGATCGAACACTTCATACTCGATGTGATTCCCGCCTTGCTGGCGGAGGGAGCCGCGGCGCAAGCCCATTGCCGGGGCCTGTTCGATCGAACACTTCATACTCGATGTGATTCCCGCCCTGCTGGCGGAGGGAGCCGCGGCGCAAGCCCATTGCATAGACGTTTGCCAGCAGCAGCCGCTGCTGTTGCAAGGATTCTGCATGGAGGGATGCACAGGTGGCTCGCTTTTCTAATGCGAGTTCGTCACACAGGTGCACCGAGGTGTCCGACCCTCTCAGGAGGTTCGTGCAGGCCATGATGCAGGAACGCGCTCTTCCAAACCAGAAGGTCTTGGGACACCGCGATCTGCGCCGCGGGGATGCCTTCTGGTGGACGGACACGATGTGCGGTGGAAGCCATCCATGACGGCCGTCCAGATGCTTGCCAAACGAAGACTGGCTCAATCACCGGCATCCCCAGGCCAGCTGCGGCTGCAGCGGACGTGTGCCTGCGGTGGCTCGAGCTCCGGCGAATGCGAGGAGTGTCACAAACGTCATGACCAACTGCAACGCTACGCCTCGGGCGCAGCGCCGGCCGGTTTCGCCCCGTCAATCGTCCACGAAGTGCTCGGATCGATGGGCCGGCCGCTTGATTCCGCAACGCGGACGTTCATGGAAACACGATTTGGCCACGACTTTGCAAGCGTCCGCGTGCACACCGATGAGCGCGCCACAGAGTCTGCCCGTGCGGTTGACGCAGCGGCGTACACAGTCGGTGAGAACATTGTCTTTGGACGCGGTCACTACACACCGGATTCCGGTGCCGGCCAACTCTTACTCGCTCACGAACTGACCCACGTCGTGCAGCAGCGCCAATCCTCGATAGCTGGTCAACCACAAAAGCAACTCGAAATGAGCCACGCCAGCGACGCCGGTGAGCGAGAGGCCGATCGCGTGGCAAACCGGGTGATGGCGGGCGAGCCAGTCCATGTGTCCGAACACCCCGGCGCGTTGATACAGGGCGGCTGGCTCGGTACCGGGCTCGGCGCCCTGTCGGGCGCGGCCACAGGTGCGCTCATCGGCGGCCTGATCGGTGGTCCGCTGGGTGCACTGATCGGCGCCGGCATTGGCGCCATCGCCGGCGGAATCGCCGGATACCTCCTGACGCGCGGGCCGCTGTTCGACATGTCGACCTTCCAGTCGCCCGGCGGTTCCGGCTGGTGGGGAGCGAAGTTCGGTTGCTATCGGGATGGCTGCACAAGAAGGCACCCGGCGTGGGACATCCACGCTCCCGCGGGCACCAACGTCTACTCGGTCACCGCCGGGACAATGGCCCACGGCGAAAACCCTGGCGGCTGGGGGCATTACGTGACGCTCACGAGCAAGTCCGATCCCACGCGCAGATATCTCTACGGCCATCTGTCGGCCCGCGAAAAAGCCGGTGACTTCGTGCCGGGTTCGAAGCTCGGCGAGACGGGCACAAGCGGCAATGCTCAGGCGAATCGTCCGCACCTGCACTTCGAGGTCCAGACAAACCACGTGGCGATCGACCCGACAATCGAGTTCACCGAACCCTCCAAGGTGGTAGAGCAAACAGGGAGCGCAGTCACATCAATCGACAAGAGCCTCCCGGCCCCTTGCGCGCCGTGTGCGATGTGAGGACGCGATGACCTTCTCCCCCCGCTCTCCGCGCTTCCTCAAGGGCGCCATCGTCGGCGTCGATCTGACGAATCCGCTCGCCAGCGTGATCACGTTCCAGTACAACCCCGACACGCTCACGAGGACGTTGACTGCGCAAACACCCACCGGCAGTAGAGGGTCGAGCGCCACCAATCGAACGGAACCGATGCGCCTGGCGGGTCCGCCGGCCGAAAGCATCAAGCTCGACATTGAAATCGATGCGAGTGATCGGCTCGAGGCCGCCGAGTCCACAGCCGTCGAGATGGGTGTGTATCCCCAGCTGTCGGCACTCGAGATGTTGATCTACCCCAAATCGCTGGTGGTCGTGGCAAACACGGTGCTTGCCGCGCTGGGTACGACAGCTGTGATCGCGCCCGAAGCGCCCATGACGCTGTTCATCTGGGGACCGAAGCGCGTCCTTCCAGTGCGGTTGATCGGGTTCAGCATTACTGAGGAAGCGTACGACGTGAACCTCAATCCGATCCGCGCGAAAGCGAGCCTCGATCTGCGCGTGCTCTCATACAACGACCTGAAACTGAGCCACCCCGGCTACTGGCTGTTCCTGGCTCATCAGGTGGTCAAGGAGACCATGGCAACTATCGGCAGTGCCGGGAATCTCAGTTCGGTCGCGGGTGGCGGCGTGAGGCTCCTGGGCTGAGCCATGTTCGAACCAACCAGCCGCTACTTCGCGCTGACCGAAGGCGTGTTCACAACGCCCGATGGGCGTGTGGTCGCGTACAAGCGTCGCCGCTTTCCACCGCCGGGAAAGGATCTCGCGCTCCTGGTCGAAGTGAGACTCGCAGATGCGGAGCGTCTCGACAACGCGACGGCCCGAACCCTCGGCGATCCGGAGCAATTCTGGCGCGTGTGCGATGCCAATGACGCGCTGAACCCCTTCGACTTGGAACTGGACACGAGCCGCCGCCTGCGCGTGCCGGTTCCGCAGCTGTGAGACGGCGATGAGTCTCCTGGGAATCGAACTGACGGTGTTGATCGGACCCACGGTCGCGATCCCGGCTCCTCCGCCGCTCACCGAAGCGCTCGAGCGGGTCGAGGTGACGCACAGTGACGAGGGACGATCAGGGTTTCAGATCACGTTCGGCGTTGGGCGATCGGGCCCAGTGGATCTCGTCGATTACGCACTGCTTGCGAATCCGCTGCTCAAGCCCTTCAACCGAGTGATTCTGGTCGTCACATTCGGCGGCGTGCCGCAGGTCCTGATGGACGGCGTAATCACGCACCAGCAACTGAACCCAAGCAGCGAGCCGGGGGCTTCTACGCTCACGGTCACGGGCGAAGATGTGAGCGTCATGATGGACTTGGAAGAAAAGTCGGTCGAGCATCCGGCGCAGATGGAGTCGATCATCGCGCTCAAGATCATCGCCACATACGCGCAGTACGGCCTGATTCCCGTCGTCATTCCGCCGGTGGCGATCGACCCACCGATCCCCACGGAGCGAGTGCCCGTGCAGCAGGGGACAGACCTTCAATATCTGCTGGAGATGGCGCAGCGGTACGCGTACGTCTTTTACGTAGCGCCCGGACCCATGCCGTTTACGAACACCGCCTATTGGGGTCCGCCACAGCGTCTGAGCGTGCCGCAGCGAGCCCTCACGTTCAATATGGGCCCCGATACCAATGTGGATTCTCTCAACTTCTCGCAGAACGCGCTCACACCTTCTCTTGTGAGCGGGAACATCCAGGATCGGCTCTCCAACCAGAGCGTTCCGGTCCAAACCTTCAGCAGCTTGCTGGCGCCGCTGGCGAGCCTGCCGGCATGGCTCGCAAATCAGCCCAATGTGCGTAAGACCGTGCTACGCGAGAGCGGTCTCAACACCATGCAGGCGATGGCGCGGGCACAGGGAGCGATGGATCGCTCGGCTGGAGACGTCGTGTCAGCCGATGGGGAGCTGAACGCCCTGCAATACGGTGGCCTCCTACAAGCACGGGGACTTGTTGGATTGCGCGGAGCTGGGTTCAGCTACGACGGCTTCTACTACGTGAAGCGCGTGAGTCACAGCATCCAGCAGGGGGAGTACCGCCAGCGATTCACCATCACGCGCGAAGGCGTCGGTTCCACCACACCCGTGGTGATACCGTGAGCAAGTTCTTCGGCAAATACCGCGGCAAGGTCGAGAACAACATCGACCCGATGCAACTCGGTCGACTCCAGGTGAGCGTGCCCGCCGTCCTTGGCGACGGGCGGTTGAGCTGGGCGACGCCGTGCGTTCCGTATGCTGGACCGAGCGTTGGCTTCTACGCAGCACCACCGATCGGCGCCAACGTGTGGGTGGAGTTCGAAGCGGGCGATCCCGACTATCCGATTTGCAGCGGATGCTTTTGGGGACAGGGAGAGTTCTCCGGTCTGTCAGCCGCAGTCCCGCAGATCAAGGTGCTGAAGACCGATGGCGTCACCCTCACCGTAAGCGACGTGCCCGGTGGAGGCGGCCTGACTCTAGAGGTCGGACCACCGGGTGTTTCGACTCCACTCAAAATGGTGTTCAACGCCGGGGGAATCGAGATGACGAACAGCTCGGCGAGCGTGAAGCTCACGCCGGCGAGCGTGTCGGTCAACGGCGGCGCGCTCGAGGTGATCTGATGCCCGGATATCTCCTGCATGTCGGCGCTACGGTGATGTGCCCGCATGGTGGGCAAGTGTCCATCGCGTCCACGAACACGCGGGTCACGGTCGGCGGGCAAGCGGTGGCCACCATGGCCGACACCTATACGATCGCCGGGTGCGCATTCACCGTCCCCGGGCCCAAGCCGCAGCCGTGCGTCAAAGTGCAATGGCTCGCGCCGGCAACGCGCGTGATAGTGACCAACCAACCAGCGATTCTACAGAGCAGCAACGGACTCTGTCTCAGTGCTGACCAAATCCCCGCAGGACCACCGAATGTGGTCGTGACGCAGCTCCGGGCGAAGGGCACCTGATGCAGATCGATTACCCATTCCACATCGACCGACGCGGGCGCACCGCGACAACAGATGCGGATGATCATATCCGCGATTTGATCGACCAGGTGCTCTTCACGTCTCCCGGAGAACGTGTCAATCGCCCGACCTTCGGGACCGGGCTGATGCAGCTGGTCTTCGCGCCCAACAGCGAAGAGCTCGCAACCGCGACGCAATTCATCGTTCAGGGCGCGCTGCAGCAATGGCTCAGCGAACTCATTCAGGTAGAGGCGGTCCACATCGAGAGCGACGACGCAGCGCTGCACGTGACCGTGGAATACCAGGTGCGGCGTACCCAAGAGCGCCAGTCGGCGCAGTTTGTGCGAGCCCGGTGATCGACCTGCAGCTGTTCTGCACCGACGAAGCCCGCAAGGCGCGGGTACGGTCGGATGCCACCTTCAACGGCATCGACTATCTCGAGGTGTTGGACGACGAGGCCCCCGCGGGCGTGCCGCGGCAACAGACATTGTTTGTGTACTGCTTAAAGAGCGTTGTCGCGCTCACCCGCGACAACGTCCGAATTGAAGGGGGAGTCCGCGTCACCGGCATCGGCGTGGTGTGGGCATATGCCGCGAGCAACCTTCCCGCTGACGAACGCGTGCGACTCGATCCGGTCGTGAGAAACATTCCCGTGGCCGACCGCCCCAACGTCCTCATCGTTCGCACCGATGCTCGCGGTGACTTCTCGACCTACAGATTGCGGCTCATCCAGTCGCCGAACCACCCCGAGCAGCCGCCGGATCATTTTGAGCTCATCCTGTCGGCGATCGGGTTCTCCTTCAAGGTAGAATGCGACAGCGACTTCGATTGCCGGATGGTGGATCGATGTGCCGAACCGGCTGTGCCGAGTCCGCCGATCGACTATTTGGCGAAGGACTACGCAAGCTTCCGCCGCCTCATGCTCGATCGTTTGTCTGTGGTGATGCCCGGTTGGCCCGAGCGGAATCCGGCGGATATGGGCGTGGCCGTCGTGGAGCTGCTCGCCTACGCCGCCGATCGGCTCAGCTACTTCCAGGATGCGGTCGCCGCGGAAGCGTACTTGGGTACGGCCCGCCGCCGCGCATCGGTTCGTCGGCATGCGAGGTTGCTCGACTACTTCATTCACGAGGGAACCAACGCTCGCGCGTGGGTCGCACTCACCGTGGTGCCCGGCGGTGGTGCGGACGGGCAGACGCTACAGGGTCCCTCGGCGGCGCGTCTGCACGATCGCCATGGGACGCAGTTCCTCTCGTTGACGAATGAACCCCGTGGCGGGCTGCACCCGAGCAAAGTTCCCGCGGCCCTGACTTTGGGCGCAGATGTTTTCGAAGCCATGCATGACTGCACCCTCCACGCGGCCCAGAATGAGATGCGCTTCTACACCTGGGGCGACGAGGATTGCTGCCTCCCGCGCGGAACGACTCGAGCGACGCTGCGACGGTTGAACCCCGATGGGCTGATTGATCACCTCAAGCCGGGCGATGTGCTCGTTTTCGAAGAAGTGCGCGGTCTCGTCGGGGGCACGCGCGCCGATGCCGACTTGTCGCATCGACATGTGGTTCGTCTAACCGACGTCACCTACACCGAAGATCCACTCGTTCCTGAAGACACGTATCCCGGCGGTGCCATGCGGCTGGTGGAAATCGCGTGGGACCGCAATGACGCGCTGCCATTCTCTCTCTGCCTCAAGGACGTGGCGGTGAAGGATATCGCTGATCCGGAGGTCGGAACGATGCAACCCGTGAGCGTCGCCCGTGGTAACGTTGTTCTGGTCGATCACGGTCGCACGATTCCCAAACCTGAACCGCTGCCACCACTCGTCTTGGCGGACCCGAACGTACCGGTGCACCTGCGCTACCAACCGGGACTTCAGGAATCTCAGATCACGCAGCAGGGACGCGTGCGCGACCGCGACGGCGAGCTCACGCTCTTTGACCCGACGGCACCGGCCGCCGGTGTTTTTCAATTCGCTCCGCGCGACGCACAACCCGCCGTCGAGCTACGAGAGCTTGGCAATCCAAGCATTCGCTGGCAGCCGCAACGTCACTTGCTGGCGAGTGGCCGGTTCGCTTCCGATTTCGTGGTTGAGACGGAAAACGACGGGCGCTCGCAGCTGCGCTTTGGCGATGGCGTACTCGGCCGCGAGCCGGTAGACGGGCTGGTGGCGACCTATCGTATCGGAAACGGCTCGTCCGGGAACGTCGGCGCTGAGGCAATCGCGCACGTCGTGACGGAAATCGCGGGTATCCGCAATGTGCGAAACCCGCTGCCGGCGCGCGGCGGTCTCGAACCTGAGCCTGCGGAACAGGTGAAGCTCTACGCGCCGGAGGCCTTTCGCACCCAGGAGCGCGCCGTCACCGAAGGGGACTATGCGGCGGCGGCAGAGCGGCACGCCGAGGTACAGCGCGCAGCCGCGACGCGCCGCTGGACTGGCAGTTGGTACACGATGTTCGTCACGATCGA
>WNGD01007388.1_pt1 | contig 20369 bp, 21 predicted proteins | sample 5400671 | NCBI WGS metagenome assembly WNGD01 (sample SAMN13153369, study PRJNA577476) | soil metagenome | isolation source: 40 cm soil or saprolite under grassland replicate 2 | place: USA:California | collected 2016-06-15 | reverse complement strand
ATCGGCAGCAGCCAGAGGCAGTCGACGCCGAGCCACTCGAGATAGTCGAGCTTGTCGATCAAGCCGCGGAAGTCGCCCGAGCCGTCGTCGTTGCCGTCGAAGAAGCCGCGGATGTGGATCTCGTAGAAGACGGCCCGCTTGAACCAGAGCGGATCGCGCTCGAACCATTGCTCAGACATGACTCCTCCGGACCTGTCTGGGTATCAGATACCGAGACACGTCTAGAAGTGACGAGTCCCCTGTCCGGAGCCGCTTGGATCTGAGGTGGTTCGGCGTGAACATTTCCTCAGCTAAGGCACTTGCGGACATGTCTCGGTAGCAGATACCGAGACATGGCTCGTTGGGGCGCGCCCTCATCCGCCGATCCTTAGCAGGTGGCTCTTCCCTGGGCCGAGCTTGACGTAGTTGCGGCCGATTCGCCACGTCCACTTCTCGCCCGAAAGCAGGTCACGCACCGGGTAGGCCGGGGGGAGCCCAGTCGAGACGGGCAGGACGCAGACACCGACCTGCGTCGCCGCCGGATCGAGGTTGACGACGATGACGACGGTGTTCTCGCCGCGCCGTTTGAGGAAGGCGAAGAGCTGCTCGTTCTCCGTCTCGAGGATCGTGAGCGGATCGAGCCACTGCAGCGCCGGGTTCTCCCGCCGCACGGCGTTGAGGCTGGCAGCCAGCGGCAGCAACGGCCCGTCGAGCTTCCGCCGCCTCAGCTCGTACTTCTCCGAGTTGAGGTACTCCTCCGAGCCCGGCCGCACCGGCACGTTCTCGCCATGCTCGAACCCGGAGTAGATGCCGTAGGAAGGGGAGAGCGTCGCGGCGAGCACGAGGCGCGCCTCGAAGGCCGGGCGGCCGCCTCCCTGGAGATACTCGTGGAGGATGTCCGGCGTGTTCGCAAAGCAGTTCGGCCGGTAGAACTCGCGCCACTCGCGCAGCTGCCCGAGGAACTCGAGCAGCTCCCAGCGCGTGTTCTTCCACGTGAAGTACGTGTAGCTCTGCGCGAAGCCGGCCTTGGCGAGAGTCGTCATCGGCGCGGGACGTGTGAAGGCTTCGGAGAGGAAGATCACCTCCGGGTGCTCGCGCCGCACCTCCCGGATCAGCCACTCCCAGAACGGCAGCGGCTTCGTGTGCGGGTTGTCGACGCGGAAGACCGTGATCCCGCAGCCGACCCAGTGGAGGACGACGTCGAGCAGCGCCTGCCAGAGGCCGCGCCAGTCCTCGCTCCCGAAGTCCACGTTGTAGATGTCCTGGTAGCGCTTCGGCGGGTTCTCGGCGTACTTCAGCGTCCCGTCGGGGCGGCGGTGGAACCACTCGGGATGCTCCTTCAGCCAGGGGTGGTCCGGGGAGCATTGGATCGCGAAGTCGAGCGCGATCTCGATCCCAAGCTTCTTGGCAGCTGCGACGAGGGCGCGAAGCTCCGTCTCGGTGCCGAGGGACGGGTCGATCGCGTCGTGCCCGCCCTCCGCGGAGCCGATCGCCCACGGGCTGCCGACGTCCCCGGGCTTCGCCGTCTCGGCGTTGTTCCGGCCCTTGCGGTTCGTGTGCCCGATCGGGTGGATCGGCGGCAGGTAGAGGACGTCGAAGCCGAGCTCGGCGAAACGCGGCAGCAGCTCGCGGACGCCGGCGAAGCCGCCCCACGAGCGCGGAAAGAGCTCGTACCACGAGCCGAAGCGGCCGAGCACGCGGTCGGCGTCCACCGAGTACGTCGTCGACCAGGCCTTCTCGGAGCGCGTGCCTGCCGGAGCGGCGAGTGCGGTCTCGACGGTCAGCTCGTCGTTGCCCAGCAGCGCGGAACCCTCGGACAGCTCGCTAGTCAGGTCGGCCTGGCCCGCCGCGACCTTGCGTCGCAGCTCTTCCTGGAAGGAGGCGACACGGTCGACCCAGGCCTCGATGCGGAAGCTCCAGAGACCGGGCCGGTCGACCTCGAACGAGCCGGCCCAGAGGTCGTTGCCGAGCGGCGCGAGCGGCGTCTCCGACCAGTGGGTCGCGTCCGGGCCCTTGTGGCGGACCGCCGCCCCGAGCGTCTCGTGCCCGTCGCGAAAGATCCGGGCTGTCACCTCGACCTCGTCGCCCGCGGTGCGCTTGACGGGATAGCGGCCGCAGTCGACCTGCGGCGACACCTCCTGGATCTGGATCCGCGCGGGGGTCGTCTTGGGGATGGGCACGTCCCGAAGTCTCACTGATGAGCAAGGATCAAAACGTGGAGCTCTCCCGTTCGGCCGGCATCCTCCTCCATCCGACCTCGTTCCCGTCCGGGAAGCTCGACCGGGAGGCGTACCGGTTCGTCGACTGGCTCGCGGCCGCCGGCCAGGCGTGGTGGCAGGTTCTGCCGCTCGGGCCGCCCGACGAGTTCGGCTCCCCGTACCGGTCGCCGTCGGCCTTCGCGGCCTCCCCGCAGCTCCTCGCCCGGCCCGGCGCACGGGTCACGGCCGGCGAGGTGGAGGACTTCGTCGAGCGCCATCCGTTCTGGACGGGCAGCTGGGCGCGCTTCGCCGGCGGGGAGGCGCTTGCCGGCCAAGTGCGCTTCGAGCGGGAATGGGGGGCGCTGCGCGGCTACGCGGCCGAGCGCGGGGTCCGCCTCATCGGCGATCTGCCGGTCTATGTCTCCGACGAGGGAGCCGATCTCGCCGGCTGGCCGGAGCTGTTCGCGGATGGCGAGGTCGCCGGAGCGCCGCCCGATGCCCTCAGCGCGACCGGCCAGCGCTGGGGGAACCCGCTCTACGACTGGCCTGTCCACCGCGCGACCTGCTACCGCTGGTGGCGCGAGCGTTTTCGGCGGACATTCGAGCTCGTCGACCTCTGCCGCATCGACCACTTCCGCGGCTTCGTCTCGTACTGGGCCATTCCGGCGCGGCATGCGACCGCCAGGCGCGGGCACTGGCGGCCCGGCCCCGGCGCAGAGCTCTTCCGGGCGGTCGAGCGCGAGCTCGGCGACCTGCCGCTGATCGCCGAGGATCTCGGCCACATCACGCCGCCGGTCCTGCGGCTGCGCGACGAGCTCGGCCTGCCGGGAATGGCCGTGCTCCTCTGGGCCTTCCGCCGTGCCCGCGGCAATCCGCACGCGCTCGAGAACCATCGCCGCAACTCGGTCGCGTACACGAGCACGCACGACACCGACACCGCCGCCGGCTGGTTCGCCGGGCTCCGACCCCGGCAGCAGGCCGCGACCAGCCTCGATCCGCGCGAACCGCAGTGGGGGCTGATCGAGCTCGCCTACTCCTCCCGCGCCGCGCTGGCGATCGTCCCTGCGCAGGACGTGCTCGGCCTCGGCAGCGATGCGCGGATGAACCGTCCGGGCCGGACGGGCGGAAACTGGCGCTGGCGGCTCGAGCGAGGTGCGCTGACGCTGGCGCTGGCGAGGCGGCTGCGCGGCCTCGCCGAGCAGCATGGCCGGATCTAGGTCACCGCGAAGTAGACCGCGCAGGCCGTCCCTGCGCAGAGGCAGTAGATCGCGAACGGCGTCAGCGTCCGCGTCTCGAAGTAGCGCATGAGGAAGCGCACAGCGAGGTAGGCGCTGAGCGCCGCGCAAAGCGCGCCCACAAGCGCCGGGCCGCGAACGCCGTTGCCCTGCGACCCCGCGAGGTCGGGCAGCTTGAGCACGGCCGCCGCGAAGATGATCGGCGTCGCGAGTAGGAAGGCAAACCGCGCCGCGTCCTTGTGCGACAGGCCGACGAGCAGCCCGCCGCCCATTGCCGCCCCCGAGCGCGAGAAGCCCGGGATAAGCGCGATCGACTGAGCCGCGCCGACGGCGACTGACTGCGGCCAGCCCACCGTCTTCGCGATCCGCTCGTCGTCGTCCTCGGCGACGACCGGAGCCCGCCGGCGCAGCAGCTCGGCGCCGTAGAGCATCACGCCGTTGAGCGCGAGGAAGATCGACGCGTATTCCGGCGAGGCGAACAGGTTGCGCAGGTAGTCCTGGAGCGTCAGCCCGAGGATCCCGGCCGGGATCGTCGCCACGACGAGCAGCCAGCCGAGCCTCGCGTCGGGGTCGGTGATCTCCCGGTCGCGCAACGAGCGGCCGAGCCCCTTCACGATCCGCACCCAGTCCTGCCAGAAGAAGCCGAGCAGGACGATCGCAGTCGCGAGGTGGAGGGCGACGAGGTAGGTCAGGAAGTAGGGCGCTTTCTGGTGGATGTTCCAGCCGAAGAGGCTCGGGAGGATGACCGTGTGGCCGAGGCTCGAGACCGGGAACAGCTCGGACACACCCTGGAGCAGCCCGAGCACCACGCTCTGGAAGTAGCTGATCGGCACTCAGGCGGCGTCGGTCGGCTCGGATTCGCGCTTCTTCGGCCCCGTGTTGAACCAGGCGAAGGCGAGGCAGGCCAGCCCGACCAGGAAGGCGGCGATGCCGTGCTTCACGTGGTGGTGGCTCGACCCGGCCTCGTGTCCGGGGAAGAAGGAGGGCAGCGAACTCGCCGGCTCAATCCAGTAGATCACGGCGATGACGATGAGGACGACGCCGACCACTACGGCAAGCGGAACGAGCCACTTGCGGTGGCGATCCAACGCGTCTCCGGCGGCCATCGACCGAGAGTATTAGCTGACCGGATGTGAGGCGTCGGTGAACTCGCGGAATTCGGCCGTCAGCAGATAGGCCGTCTGCTCGCCGATGTCGACGGCGCGGTCGCCGATCCGTTCGATCGTCCGAGCGACTACGACCATCCGCAGGCCCCACTCGCGGAACTCTGGCTCGGCCATCACGTCGACCAGCCGCTCGACGAAACGCCGGTTCGCGCGGTCGATCAGCTCGTCGAGCTCGACGAGGCTCTCGGCGCCGGCGAGGTCGCGGCGGCTGAAGGAGTCGAGGGCCACGCGCAGCATCTCCTCGGCCCGCTCGCCCATCTCGGTCAGCACATCGACGAGGGCCGGGTCGGGCTCAACGTCGGCCACCAGCTGGGTGAGCTTCGCGATCGTCACGCAACCGTCGGCGCTCCGCTCGAGCAAGAGATTGATGTGGATCATCGCGAGCAGCAGCCGCAGGTCGCGGGCTACGGGCGTCTGGAGCGCGAGCAGCGCCTGGATCGAGTGCTCGATGCCGAGGAAGTGGTTGTCCACCTCGTCGTCGAAGGCGATCACCTCCGCGGCGAGCTCGCGATCCCGTTCCTCGAGTGCGCGCATCGCCCCGTGGACGGCGCTGACGACGCGCTGCCCCATCTCCTGGAGCTGCGCCTCGATCTGCTCGAGCGCGGTGTCGATAGACATCAAAACCCAGCGTACTAGCTGGTATCCCGCCGCGGCGTCAGGCCGTGTAACCACTTCGTCTCCACCTCGCAACGGGGGGTTATCCCACCCTCGGCAGGACCGGCCGTACCTTGCCCGCGAACCCTGAGGAGGAGGAAAACCAAGATGCCGAGAAACGGCAAGCTCGTTCGCATCACCCTTGCTTTCGCGGCTGCGGGTCTCGTCGCAGCCCTGGCCGTGGTCCTGGCCGGAGCGGCGTCCGCAAAGAGCAGCAGCGGCAGTGTCAACGGCGCGGGCAGCACGTTCGTCCAGCCGCTGGTGACGAAGTGGGAGGGCCCGGTCCAGTCGGACCTGGGAATCTCGCTCAACTACAACGGGGTCGGCTCCACGGGAGGCGTCTCCGCCATCACCCAGAAGCAGGTCGACTTCGGCGCGAGCGATGCGCCGCTCACGCAGTTCAACCCGACTTGCACCACGTGCGTACAGATCCCCTGGGCGCTCGCGGCAACCGGCGTGATCTACAACCTGGGTGGGGACCAGCACCTGCATATGACCGGCTCGGTGCTCGCCCAGATCTACACGGGGAAGATCACGAAGTGGAACGCCCCGGCGATCCAGAAGCTCAACAAGGGGCACAACCTGCCGAGCACGTCGATCACTGTCGTCCATCGCTCTGACGGCTCGGGCACGACGTACAACTTCACCGACTACCTCTCCCACGTGTCCCATGCCTGGAAGTCTGGGCCCGGCACGGGTACGTCCGTCGCCTGGCCGACCGGTGAGGGCGAGCCGAAGAGCGCCGGCGTCGCCGGGGCCGTGAGCTCGACTCCTGGCGCGATCGGCTATGTCGACGTCTACTACGCCGTTCACAACCATCTCGGCCTGATGGCGATGAAGAACAGGTCGGGCAAGTTCGTCCTGCCGAAGGCGAAGGGCATCTTCGCCGCTGCGCAGCTCGACACGCACCCCGCGAAGGACGGCTCGCTCTCGATCGTCAACCCGCCCAAGAGCAAGAAGTACAGGAACGCCTACCCGATCGGCACCTACACCTACGTGGACGTGCAGAAGTCGTCGGGCGCGAATGCGGCCAACATCAAGAAAGTGCTCAACTGGGCGATCACGAAGGGACAGAGCTACGGGCCGGCGCTCATTTTCGAGCCGCTCCCCAAGCCCGTCGTGACGTTCGACAAGAAGCAGATCAAGAAGATCCACTCGTAGGGGGAGGGAATCGCGAGCGATCGTGACCTCTCTCGACGTAACCGACGCGGCTCGCCGCCCCTTCACGGGGCGGCGGGTGCGTCTCGGCGATCTCCTCTTGCAGGGCGTCGCGGGATTCGCCGCCCTCGGCGCGCTTGTGCTCGTCGGGTTGATCGCGTGGAAGGTGATCCAGGGCGCGCGGCTCTCGATCTCGACCTTCGGAATCAGCTTCGTCTGGACCGTCGCCTGGGATTCGGTTCACAACCAGTTCGGGGCGGGGAGCTTCCTCTTCGGGACCGCGGTGACCTCGGTCGCCGCGCTCGTCATCGCCACGCCGATCGCGATCGGCATCGCGCTCTTTCTCAGCGAGCTCGCCCCGCGCGGGATCCGCGGGCCCGTCACGGCACTCGTCGAGACGCTCGCCGCGATTCCCAGCGTGGTGATCGGGCTCTGGGGGCTTCTCGTCCTTGCCCCGATCCTGCGCGACCACGTGGATCCGGCCCTCCACTCGTCGCTCGGCTTCATCCCGCTTTTCGGTCCGGCGAGTTATGGCTCGAATGTCTTCACGGCGATCGTCGTCCTGACGATCATGATCCTGCCGATCATCGCGAGCATCTCCCGTGAGCTCTTCCTGGGCGTGCCGTCGGAGCTGAAGGAGGGAGCTCTCGGCCTCGGCACGACGCGCTGGGAGATGGTCCGGGGCGTCATCTTTCCGTACACGCGCGCCGGAGTCGCGGCGGCGATGATCCTCGGCTTCGGCCGTGCCATCGGCGAGGCGATCGCCGTCGCGCTGGTGATCGGCGGGTTCACGGGCATCAGCGGGAACTTCTTCAGTCCTGGGAACACGCTCGCTTCGCAGATGGCCCAGAACTACGCGGGCCTTTCGACGGCGCTCGCGACCTCGTCGCTCCTCTACCTCGGGCTCATCTTGCTCGTCTTCTCGATCCTCGTGAACCTGTTCGCGCAGTTCATCGTGCGGCGCACGGCGCGTCGCCAAGGGTTGGCCAGGTGAGCGCCCCCGACCTGAGCATGCTGCAGCGCCCGAACGACAGGCTGCGGCGGCGGCGCCTCGTCAACCGTGGCATGGAGCTGCTCGCCTGGCTCGCTGCCGCCCTCGCGGTTCTCATCCTCGGCGTCGTGATCTGGTCGGTGGCGCAGCGTGGTGCGAGTGCGCTGAGCTTCGACTTCCTCACGAAGGCGCAGGCTCAGTTCGCTCCTCCCAACGTGCCGCAGGGTCTCGCAAATGCCTTCCTTGGAACGTTCATCATCGTCGGCCTCGCCACCTTGATGGCGCTCCCCGTCGGGATCCTGATTGCGATCTACGTGAACGAGTACGCACCGAGGGCCGTGCGCAACTTGGTCACTCTGACGCTCGACGTCCTCGCCGGAGTCCCGGCGATCGTGATCGGGTTCTTCGTCTACGTCCTGATCGTGGTGGGGCATGGCCAGAGCGGCTACGCCGGCGCATTCGCCCTCGCGGTGCTCATGCTGCCGCTCGTCTCCCGCTCGACGATCGAGGTGCTCGCGCTCGTGCCCGACTCCTTGCGCGAGGCGGCGCTGGGCGTCGGGGCGCCGCGCTGGCGAGCGACGCTCGGGATCGTGCTTCCTCAGACGATCGGCGGCGTGCTCACGGGGGCGACGCTGGCGGTCGCCCGCGTCGCAGGGGAGACGGCGCCGCTCCTGATCGTGTCCTCGCTCGTCGCGAGCGGGACCCACTGGAACCCGTCCCAGCCGCTTCAGAGCGTTCCCGTCGCGATCTACGAGCTTGCCGACTCGCCGGAGCCGGCCGACCGCGCGCGCGCCTGGGCTGCTGCGCTCGTGTTGATCCTGTTCATCCTCTTCGTGAGCCTTACAGCGCGGTGGCTCGCCACTCGTAGTCGCCGCAAGATCGCGCAAGCCGGTAGATGAGCCTGATGAGGGAGGAGCCTGTGTCCGTGTCGAGTACGATCGAGCACGCCGTGCGCGTCGAGACGAAGCGTCAGCCGATGCCGCCCCACGAGCGGCTCGAGCAGGTCTTCGACATCCAAGACCTGACCGCCATCTACGGCTCGAAGCCGGCCCTCAAGAACGTCTCGATGGAGGTCTACAAGAACCTCGTCACGGCCATCATTGGGCCGTCGGGATGCGGCAAGAGCACATTCATCCGCTGCTTCAACCGCATGAACGACCTCGTCCCCAGCTTCCGCCAGACCGGGACGATCCGATACCACGGACAGGACATCGGGGGGAAGGACGTCGACCCGGTCTCCGTGCGGCGCACGATCGGCATGGTCTTCCAGCGCCCGAACCCGTTCCCCAAAACGATCTACGACAACGTTGCCTGGGGCCTGAGGGTGCTCGGGATGAAGGACAACCTCTCCGAGCGCGTCGAGCGGGCGCTGACGCAGGCGGCGCTCTGGGACGAGGTGAAGGACCGGTTGAAGGCGAGCGCGCTCTCGCTCTCGGGTGGACAGCAGCAGCGCCTCTGCATCGCGCGCGCCATCGCCGTCGAGCCCGACGTCGTGCTCATGGACGAGCCGGCCTCGGCGCTTGACCCGATCGCCACGCAGGCGATCGAGCAGCTCCTCCACGAGCTCAAGAGCGAGTACTCGTTCGTGATCGTCACGCACAACATGCAGCAGGCGGCGCGCGTTGCCGACATGACCGCCTTCTTCTCGATCTCGCGCGGCGAGGAGGGCGAGCGCTGGGGCGAGCTCATCGAGTACGACGAGACCGAGAAGATCTTCACCGCTCCGTCCGACAAGCGGACGGAGGACTACGTCACCGGCCGCTTCGGCTAGGCGCGCGGGAACCGCGCGGCCACTCTGAGGCCGCGGCCCGGCTCGCTCGTGGCTTCCACTTCGCCGCCTGCCGACGTGACGACGTGCTTCACGATCGCCAGCCCGAGCCCGGTGCCGCGGCTCGTGCGCGCCTGATCGCCGCGGTAGAAGCGCTCGAACAGACGCGGCAGGTCGGCGGCGTCGACGCCCTTGCCGTCGTCCGAGACCGCGAGCGCCGGCCCTGCGGCGGGATTCGTCAGCTCGATCGTGCACATGCTTCCCGGCCCCGCGTAGCGGATCGCGTTCGCGAGCAGGTTCTCGACCACGACGCGGAGCATCCGCGGCCGCAGCGGTAGCTCGACGCGTTCGTCGGCCCGGACCTCGAGCCCGACCTCGGCGTGGTTGGCGCGCTCCCTGAACGAGGCGACGACCTCCTCCACGATCGGCTCCGCCTGTGTGCGGCCGAGCGAGACCACCTCGCGGCCGGTCTCGAGCTCGCCGAGGAAGAGCACGTCGTCGATCAGCTCGCGGGCCTGCTCGACCTCCTGCCGCGCCTGCTCCATCAGCTCGCCGACCTCGGCGCCGGGCAGGGTCGCGCTCTCGAGCAGGACGAGCAGCCGGGCGAGCGGTGTCCTGAGCTCGTGCGAGACCGCGGCGGTGAAGCCCTGCCGCAGCTCCTGGTAGGCGGGCAGCTCGGGCGTCGACTCGAGGAAGAGCACGAGCAGGTCCGGGTGCGCGGCCGTCTGCTCCTCGCCGAGCCGACGGCCGGGCTCGAGCTCGCCGAGCACCGCCGTGACTCTGTGATTCGCGGCCACGACCCGGCGCTCGCTGTCGAGCACGACCACGGGCTCGCTGCTGTCCGCAACGACAGCTCTGACGCGCTTGTCGTTCACCACTTCTTCACCATGCGTCTACCCTTCGCCAACGAGGCTGCAGCCGATAATGGACGCAAGCATGCCGAAGGTTCTGATCGTCGAGGACGACGAGGTGATCGCGCAGGGGATGGCGCGGCATCTCGGCGCCGCCGGCTTCGACCCGGTCTCGGTCGGCAACGGCACGCAGGGGCTGGCACGGCTTCGTTACGAGAAGCCGGACGTCTGCGTGCTCGACCTGATGCTTCCCGGCGTCGACGGATCGGGGCCGACGACTACCTCGTGAAGCCGTTCTCGATGAAGGAGCTCGTGGCGCGCGTGCGGGCTGCGTCCCGGCGGGCCCTCCGGCGGGAGGAGACGCCGCGCGGTGAGCCGATCGAGATCGAGGAGCTGCGGATCGACCCGCTCGAGGTTCAGGCGTATGTCGACGAGCAGAGCGCCGAGCTGACGCCGACGGAGTTCCGCCTCCTCTACCAGCTTGCTCTCGACCGCGGCCGCGTCGTCACGCGCGACGAGCTGCTGCAGAAGCTGTGGGGCCGCCGCGAGTCGCACCGCGACCGGACGGTGGACGTCTTCGTCCGCCGCCTCCGCGAGAAGGTCGACCGGCCGGCATCCGCGCACACGTTCATCCAGACGCGGTACGGCGTCGGTTACCGGTTGGAGCCGGTGGCGAAGACGGCCGACGCGGCCGGGTAGCGAGTCCGACACCACCGCGTCACCGGATTTAGGCCCACCGAAGCCCGGTCGCTCCGCACGATCTGGGCATGAAGTTCGCCGTCGTCGCCCACCGGCACAGCGCGACGAACGAGGCGCTCGTCGCCGCCGCGCGCGCCTGGGGTCTCGACTCGGAGCTCCTGGAGCCGCATACGGCGCTGACGTCTCTCGAGCCGGGAGACATCGCGCTGGCGAGGCTCGACGTGCGCGAGGGGCTCGACGGCATCGAACGCGGCACCGGCGAGCTGGAGCGGCTCGCGGCCGGCGGCGTGGACGTGCGGAATCCTCCCGGCGCTCTCATTGTCGCCCACGACAAGCTGCTGACCGCCCGGACGCTCCGGCTCGCCGGCCTGCCGCACCCGCACACGACCCTCCTCGATCCGGCGCTTCCCACGGCCGTCCCCGAGCTCCCGGTCGTGCTCAAGCCGCGGTTCGGCAGCTGGGGACGCGACGTCGAGCGGTGCACGACGGCCGGGGAGCTGGACGCGGCGCTCGTCCGGCTGCAGCGGAGGCCGTGGTTCCTCGAGCACGGAGCACTCGCCCAGGAGCTCGTGGACCCGAGAGGCTGGGACCTGCGGCTCGTCGTCGCCGGCGGCCGCGTCGTCGGAGCCGCGTGCCGGATCGCTCGCAGCGTGGAGTGGCGGACGAACGCCGCGCTCGGCGCGCAGGTCGAACCGGTCGAGCCGCCGCCGACCGCTCGGGCCCTCGCGCTCGCGGCGGCGCGGGCGGCTCGCGCCGACCTCGTCGGCGTCGACCTCCTGCCGACGCCGAACGGCGGCTTCCTCGTGCTCGAGCTGAACGGCGCGGTCGATTTCCGCCCGGTGTACGCGCCCGACCGCGATGTGTTCGCCGACGCCGTGGCCGCGCTGCTGGAAGGCGCCGTGCGGCAGCCCGAGCTCGCCGCGGCGTCAGTCTGAATCGTACGGCTGCGGCTCGAGGCCGGTCTCGACCTCGCGACGGCCGTCGGCCTCGTACGCGACGTCGACCGTCTCGTGCTTGCGATACGTGCCCGCGACGCCGAGCCACATCGACAGCCAGCGCCAGAAGCCGAGCCGCCCCTCCTGGGCCAGTGGCCGCGGGAAGACGAGCGAACGCCCTTCCACCTGGAAGTCGCGTCCCGGCACCTGACGGACGCCGCCGACGTAGACCTCGAAGACGGGCGGCACATGCTCCGGCAGTTCGATCCGCGCTCGCTGGGACACGTTCATAGAATGCCCGGCGGGTGCGCCGCAAGCTGCCGTCCGTCGTTCTAGCCGTGCTTGTCGCGCTTGCGACGGCCGGCGTCGCCGCAGCTGCGAATGGAGGCTTCACGCCTGTCGCGCCCGCATCGCCGAACGCGACCCACACCCAACACGCGTACTACCTCATCCTCGGCTTCACGGGTGCGATCTTCGTTCTCGTCGAGTCGCTGCTCGTGATCTTCATCGTGAAGTACCGGAGTCGAGGGCGCTCGCGCGCGGTCGAGGGAGCGCAGGTGCACGGGCACACGCGGCTAGAGCTGATCTGGACGGCCTTCCCGGTCGTGATCCTCGTGATCATCGCGGGCTTCGTGTTCTACGAGCTCCCGAACATCACGCCCGCTCCGGCCGCCGCCGACCCGATCCATGTCACGGTCGAGGGCCATCAGTACTACTGGCAGTTCGACTACACCGACTCTCCGGATCGCGCGCGCTCGATCGGGACGCTGCACGTGCCGGCGGGCGCCGTCGTCGACCTCAAGGTCGTGTCCCCGGACGTCATCCACAGCTGGTGGATCCCGGCGCTGGGCGGCAAGATCCAGGCGATCCCGGGCCGGGACAACCACACCTGGTTCCAGGCGCAGCCCGGCAGCTACGACGGGCAGTGCGCCGAGCTCTGCGGCGTCTTCCACGCCTCGATGCACGCGACCGTCCAGGCCGAATCGCAGCAGGCGTACCGGCACTACCTGGCGACCTGGCACGAGACGATCGGCAAGCAGATCTGGAACGGCGTCTGCGCGACGTGCCACGGGAACCTCGGGGAGGGCGGCTACGGGCCTGCGATCGCCGGCAACTCGCTGCTCATCCAGCCGAACGCTCTCGCCGGGATCGTCCGCAACGGCTTCAACGGCTCGCAGGGCTCGATGCCTCCCGTCGGCGACACCTGGACGCAGGAAGAGCTCGACGGGCTTGCGGCCTACGTGAAGAAGCACATCTACAAGGCAGCGCCCGCGGGAGCGACGAGTGGCGGTTAGATCCGAAGCCGCCTATCCCGTCGGCTGGAAGAACGGCCGGGTCGTCAGCTGGCTCGTCACGGTCGACCACAAGCGGATCGGGATCCTGTACATCGCAACCTCGCTCGTGTGGTTCGTCGCGGGCGGGATCCTCGCCCTCCTCATGCGCACGCAGCTCGCGACGCCGAACGAGGCGTTCCTGACGAAGAACTCGTACAACGAGGTCATGACGATGCACGGCACGACGATGATCTTCCTCGTCGTCATCCCGATCCTCGCCGGCTTCGCCAACTTCCTCGTGCCGCTGATGATCGGAGCGCGGGACATGGCGTTCCCGCGCCTCAATGCTCTCTCCTACTGGCTCTTCGTCCTCGGCGGCATCGTCCTCTGGCTGAGCTGGTTCTCGAAGGGCGGTGCGGCGCACGCAGGCTGGTGGTCGTATCCGACGCTGTCGGAGAACTTCCCCTTCACGAGCCCCGGCCACGGCCAGGACTACTGGATCCTCAGCATCCACATCCTCACGCTCTCGTCGCTGCTGGGGGCGATCAACTTCATCGTCACGATCCACAACATGCGGGCCTCCGGCATGACGTGGATGCGGATGCCGCTCTTCGTCTGGGCGATCGAGACGTACGCGATCCTCCTGCTCGTGGCGTTGCCGGCGCTCTCGGCGGCTGTGACGATGCTGCTGCTCGACCGCACGGTCGGGACGCACTTCTTCATCCCGTCGCAGGGCGGCAGCATCCTGCTCTACCAGCACATGTTCTGGTTCTTCGGGCACCCCGAGGTCTACGTCATGGTGCTGCCCGTCTTCGGGATGATCTCGGAGATCATCCCGGTCTTCTCGCGCAAGCCGATCTTCGGCTACAAGGCGGTCGCGTTCTCGACCCTCGCCATCGGGTTCTTCTCGATGCTCGTCTGGGCGCACCACATGTTCACGGCCGGCCTGCCCGTCGGTCTCGACTCGTTCTTCATGATCTCGTCGATGGTGATCGCCGTCCCGACCGGGATCAAGATCTTCAACTGGATCGCGACGACCTGGCGCGGGAATCTCATCTTCGACACGCCGATGCTGTTCGCGCTCGGCTTCATCGCCTTGTTCACTATGGGCGGCCTGTCGGGGATCTTCCTCGCCGCCTTCCCCGTCGACTGGGCGCTGAACGACTCGTACTACGTCGTCGCGCACTTCCACTACGTCCTCTTCGGCGGCTCGGCGTTCGGCTTCTTCGGCGGCCTCTATTACTGGTGGCCGAAGATGTTCGGACGTATGCTCGACGAGCGCCTTGGCAAGTGGCACTTCTGGTTGCTGTTCGTGGGCTTCAACCTCACCTTCCTGCCGCAGCACATGCTCGGCCTGCTCGGGATGGTGCGCCGCATCTACACGTACCACCACGGCGGCCAATGGGAGGCCTACAACCTCATCTCCTCGATCGGCTCAGGTGTGATGGCCGTGGCGACCCTCGTCTTCCTGATCAACGTCTGGCGGACGAACTTCTCGCGCAAGGGCGTCCGCGCGGGGAACGATCCGTGGCTCGCGGACACGCTCGAGTGGTACACGACGTCGCCGCCGCCGCCCCACAACTTCGACAGCGTCCCCTACGTGACGAGCGCGCGGCCGCTGCGCGACCTGCGGCGGCGCCTCGCGGAGCAGCCGCAATGAGGACCGAGCTCGCGCCTGGTCCCTGGCTCCGCCTGTCGGCGCTCGTCGCTGCGGGCGGGGCGCTGCTCGCGGTTGTCTCCGGCGCCGAGAACCTCGGCACCGCGCACCGGCTCCTGGCGGCGCTCGTGGCTCCGCCGCTCGCCGCTCTGCTCGTCTCGGCGTGGTACGCGCATCGCCGCCTCGTGCCGGCTGTGCTGGCGGCGGCGGCGCTGTTCGCGGCTGCCGCTGCCGTACCCGGGCCGCATGCGCACGCCGCTCTCGCAGCCCTCGCGCTGGCGGCGCTCGTGGTCGTAGTCGCCGAGAGCTACAGCGGCGAGCGCGTTCCGTGGGGCTCACCGCGGGACTACGTGGCGCTCACGAAGCCGCGGATCATGTCGCTGCTGCTGATCACCGGCTTCTGCGGGATGATCGCGGGCGCCCGGGGCTGGCCCGGAACGGGTCTCGCCGTGGCCGCGATGTCGGGGCTCGCGCTCGCCTGCGGCGGTGCGTCGGCCCTCAACCACGTGCTCGACCGGGACATCGACCCGCTGATGGGAGAGCGGACGCGGTCGCGCCCGGTCGCGTCGGGCCGGGTGGCGCCGAGCCGGGCGTTCGAGTTCGGGCTTGCGCTGCTGGCGTTCTCCTTCGTCCTGCTCGCGAGCGCGGTGAACGTCCTCACGGCCGTCCTCGCGCTCGTCGGCGGCCTCTTCTACGTCATCGTCTACACCCGCTGGCTGAAGCGGTCGACGTCACAGAACATCGTGATCGGCGGCGCCGCGGGTGCCGTGCCGCCGCTCGTCGGCTGGGCCGCAGCCACCGGGCACGTCGGGATCGCGGCGCTGCTTCTGTTCGCGATCGTCTTCATCTGGACGCCGCCGCACTTCTGGGCGCTCGCGCTGTTGATCAAGGACAACTACGCGAACGCGCGCGTGCCGATGCTGCCGGTCGTGCGCGGCGACCGGGCGACGGCGCGCCAGATCGTCCTCTACTCCGTCGTGCTCGTGGCGGCGACGCTGTTGCCGTGGGCCTGGGGAGGCGCCGGGCCGCTGTACGTCGTCTGCGCTCTTGCGCTGGGCGCGGTCTTCGTCTGGTTCGCCGAGCGCCTGCGACGGGACACGACACCGCGGCGCGCGCTGGTCCTCTTCCACTACTCGCTCCTGTATCTCGCGCTGCTGTTTGCGGCGCTGGCTGTCGATGCGGTGATCTGATGGATCCCGAGCTCGCGCGCCGGAACGTCCGTCTCGGCTGGATGCTGTTCGGCGTCTTCGTGCTCCTTTTCGCCGGCTGCGTCGGGGTCGCGCTGCTCTACCTCCACTTCCAGTAGTGGACGGGATCTGGCTGGCGCGCCCGGAGGTGGCCGGCGCGGGCGAGCCGGTCGCGGTTAAGGACCTGTTCGACACGGCGGGACTGACGACGACGTACGGCTCAGCGCTCTTCGCCGATCACGTCCCCGCGGTGAGCGCCGCTGCCGTGCAGCTGCTCGAGGAGGCCGGCTACGCCGTCGCCGGTAAGACGAACCTGCACGAGTTCGCATACGGGATCTCCTCGCAGAACGCGCACTACGGCACGGTTCCGAACCCGGTCGCGCCGGGACGGCTGGCGGGCGGGTCGAGCGGGGGATCGGCTGCCGCGATCGCCGCCGGCGACGTCGAGCTCGCGCTCGGAAGCGACTCGGCGGGTTCGATCCGGATCCCGGCTGCCTGGTGCGGCGTTGTCGGCCTCAAGCCGACGCACGGGCTCGTCTCGGTCGCGGGCTGCTTCCCGCTCGCGCCGAGCTTCGACGTCGTCGGTCCCCTGGCGTCGTCGGTGGGCGGCTGTGAGCGGCTGCTGCGTGCGCTGGCGCCCGGCTTCGAGCCCTTCGCGCTCGAGTCGCTCGAGGAGCTCGAGGTCGGTGTGGCCTGGCTGGATCGCGCAGATCCGCTCGTGCGCGAGCGAGTGGGAGCGGCGGCGTCGGTCTTCCCGCGGCGACGCGAGATCGAGTTGCCGCTTGCGCCCCCCAACCGAGCCGACTTCATGCGCGAGGTCGCCGACGTCCACCGCGTGCTCTTCCCGGGCAACGAGGAGCTGTACGGCGAGAACGTGCGCGGCAAGATCGAGCGCTGCCTGCGGGTGCGGGACGAGGAAGTGGCCGCCGCGGAGCTCGAGCGGGCCGAGTACCGCGCACGCGTTCTCGAGGCCGCCGACGGGGTCGACCTCGTCGTCACTCCGACTGTGCTGCTCGTCGCTCCGCCGGCTGACGCCGACGAGCTTGCGTTGCGACTCCCGGCCACGGACCACACCTATCCGTTCAGCTCACTCGGCTGGCCGGCGCTCGCGCTCCCGTGTGGCGCCGCGGAGGACGGGCTGCCCACCTCGGTCCAGCTCGCCGCGCCGAAGGGAGAAGACGCGCGCGTTCTCGCCGCCGGCCGCCTCCTCGAGTCGCTGCTGCAAGGACGCGGCGAGACTCGTCCTTCCTTGTAACAGACTGTTACTTGGGTGGTGCGCGGTCCCGGAGGCGCTGTGGCGGCGGGGCGAGGAAGTGGAGGAGAATCGCGTCAGGAGGCCTGACCCGAAAGGCCACCTGTAGCGCAACAGTCGAGACAGGCCCGCGGCCCTGCCTGCGGAAGCTGCGAGCCCTGTGCACGAGGACTCTCACCTGCTCGTAGCTCGGCCTGTAGAGCCCCATTGCGGCTGCTGCACGCCCAACGCAGCGATTCATTTCAGCGATGGGAACGGCTCGCCGAGACTGTCGTTCGATCTCGTCGAGCAGCCGGCGTGGAATGCGCGGGGCGAAGGAGAGCACGACGCCAGAGTTGCCCGGTAGTCGTCACGGAGCCGTCATGGCTTCGTGCTGAAACTGCACGGGGAAACCTAGTAACAGTCTGTTACAAGGAAGGGCGTGGCTTGGGCATCCGAGGTCTACGGGCTCGGTGCGGTGGCGGCGAGCACCGCGGCCTCGTACACCGGATCCGGCGTGAAGCGCTCGAGCTCGTCGGAGAGGACGTCGCTCGGCGCCGGCGGATCGCCGGGAGGGAGCGGCACCGCCTCGCCGTCGAGCGCCACGCCTTCGAGCGTCTCCGCCGGCTCGTGCTCGAGCGTGATCTCCTCCCGCCCGAGTCGGGAGCGCAGCCAGCCGCAGAGGAGCGACGCCTGCGCCGCCGTCCCGCGCACGCGAACCGTCTGCACGTCGGCGATCCCGGGCCAGAGTGTCGCGAGGTGAGAGCGCCATCGCGACGTCCGGGCCCACGCGATGTCCGAGGCGGCGCAGCGCGGGAAGAGCTCCGCGAGCCGCCGGTACGAGGTGGGCAGGTCGTCCCACTCGGTCGAGTCGACGATGAACCGGTCGGTGAGGTCGATGAGCTGCTCGAGCTCGGGTGCGCTCCAGGCGGGCTCGCCGCGCCAGCGGAGGAAGACGGGCAGGTCGGAGATGAGGAGCGGCTCCACGATGCTCGCCGGTGCCTTCGCCCGAGAGCCGCGCAGCGTGAGTTCGACCACCTCGGTCACGAGGCCGCGGTCGGTGTCCGGCACCTCCCACCGCTCGACCTCCGCCCGCGCGTCGATCCGGTTGTCGTCGGCCCGCGGCTCGGGGAAGAGCAGGATCGTCCGCGACGGATGCCGCTCGGCCATCCCCTCGAGCGCCGCGCGCGCCGGCTTCACCCACTTCGCCGGCACCCACGCGATGTGGGTCATCACGGAGGTGCGCATGCTCGCTGCCTCGGCCGCCGCCTCGCCTCGCAACCGCGCGAGCGCCGAGTCGACGTCGCCGAGGCAGACGTCCTCGCCGAACCAGCTGAGCGCTTTCAGGGCCGTCGCCACGACCGGCCGTCCCGGTGGAGAAGCTCGTCGGCGCTCGGCGGCCCCCAGGAGCCCGCAGGATAGTTCGGGAACGCCGGCTGGTCGCGCTGCCACGCGGCGACCATCGAGTCGACGAGCAGCCACTGCTCCTCGACCTCGTCGGTGCGCGTGAACAGCGTCGAGTCGCCGAGCATCGCGTCGAGGATCAGGCGCTCATAGGCCTCCGGCATCCCGGTGCGGAAGGCGCCGCCGTAGAGGAAGTCCATGTGCACGGTGCGGATCGCCATCCCCTGGCCCGGCACCTTCGCGCCGATCGCGAGCGAGACGCCCTCGTCCGGCTGGACGTTGACGACGAGCACGTTCGGGCGCAGGCCCTCCGACGCGGTCTCCTCGAACGGCGGATGCGGAGCGGCCTTGAACTGGATCGCGATCGTCGTCTCGTGGCGCGCGAGCCGCTTGCCCATCCGGACGTAGAACGGCGTGTCCGCCCAGCGCCAGTTGTCGACGAAGAGCTTCGCGGCGACGAACGTCTCGGTCCTCGAGTCGGAGGCCACGCCCTCCTCCTCGCGGTACGCGACGACGTCCTCGCCCTCGATGAAGCCGCGGCCGTACTGCCCACGCACGACCGATCTCGGTGCGGGTGTGTGCAGGGCGCGCAGCACCTTGACCTTCTCGTTGTGCACCGAGTCGGAGGTGAAGTCGATCGGCGGCTCCATCGCCGTGAGCGCGAGCAGCTGGAGGAGGTGGTTCTGGAAGATGTCCCGGATCGCACCTGCGTGCTCGTAGTAGCCTGCGCGGGCCTCGATCCCGATCGACTCGGCCACGGTGATCTGGACGTGGTCGACGAACTGGCGGTTCCAGATCGGCTCGAAGATCCCGTTCGCGAAGCGGAGCGCGAGCATGTTCTGGACCGTCTCCTTGCCCAGGTAGTGGTCGATCCGGAAGATCTCCTCCTCGTTGAAGTACTCGAACAGCGTCGCCGTCAGCTGCTTGGCCGACTCGAGGTCGTGGCCGAACGGCTTCTCGACCACGAGGCGTGTCCAGCCGCGCGGATCGCGCCGCTTGCCGAGCGCCTCGACGATGGTGGGGAACGCCGGCGGCGGTACCGCGAGGTAGAAGACGCGGTTGCCGCCGAGCTGCTCGTCCTCGTCGAGCTTGCCGAGCAGGTCGTGCACCTTGTCCTCGCCGCCCGAGTCCGCGAAGTCGGTCGCGACGTAGTGGAGCTGGGGCGCGAGCTCGTCCCAGGTCTCCTGCCGGAACGGGTCGCGCGCGTGCTGCTGCACCGCCGTCTTCATGTCCTCCCGGAAAGCGTCGTCGTCGCCGTCGGTGCGCGCGATGCCGACGATTGCGAAGCGCGGCGGCAGCAGGCGGCGGACGGCGAGCGCGTAGAGCGCCGGCATGAGCTTCTTGTGCGTGAGGTCGCCGGAGGCGCCGAAGATGACGAGCGCGCAGGGATCCGGCGTCTTCCGCAGGGCGAGGCCCTCCGCGAGCGGGTTCTCCTGCTGCGCGGGTGCGGTGGCGGTCACTCTTCCGGGCTCTTCTCGAGGTGGCCGCCGAAGCCCTTGCGCATGGCAGAGAGGACACGGTCGCCGAAGTCGGCCTCGCCGCGGGACGCGAACCTGTTGAACAGCGAGGCGGCGAGCACCGGCGTGGGCACGCCCTCCTCGACCGCGGCCTGCACCGTCCACCGGCCCTCGCCCGAGTCGCTGACGCGGCCCGCGTACTCGTCGAGCCCTGGCGTCTCGTGCAGCGCCTCCGCCGTCAGGTCGAGCAGCCACGAGGCGACGACGGAGCCGCGGCGCCAGAGCTCGGTGATCGCGGCGATGTCGAGGTCATACTGGTACAGGGCGGGATCGCGCAGCGGCGTCGTCTCGGCGTCGGTCTCCTGCGCGTGCTTGCCGATGTTCGCGTGCTCGAGGACGTTGAGGCCCTCCGCGTACGCCTGCATCAGCCCGTACTCGATCCCGTTGTGGACCATCTTCACGAAGTGGCCGGCGCCCGAAGGCCCGCAGTGCAGCCAGCCCTGCTCGTCGGGCGACGGGTCGCCC